>Cebus_capucinus_imitator_PRJNA485217_SSR105__coassemble_171_pt1 | contig 74750 bp, 70 predicted proteins | sample Cebus_capucinus_imitator_PRJNA485217_SSR105__metabat2_low_PE_013 | metagenome-assembled genome bin Cebus_capucinus_imitator_PRJNA485217_SSR105 | reverse complement strand
GAGCGGTGTTGATGGTGATGCCGCGAGCCTTTTCTTCCGGAGCCGCGTCGATCTGGTCGTAAGCCTTGGCTTCGCCGCCGAAGTGCTTCGAAAGGATCGTGCAGATGGCAGCCGTCAGCGTGGTCTTGCCGTGGTCAACGTGACCAATGGTGCCAACGTTCACGTGCGGCTTCGTACGCTCAAATTTTTCCTTGGCCATGGTGGCTCCTGAAGAACAAAAAATCCGAAAGACTCGGATCAGATTGGACGTATAAAGGAATTCTGGTGCCCATGATGCGGATCGAACGCATGACCTCTCCCTTACCAAGGGAGTGCTCTACCACTGAGCCACATGGGCGATGATCTGGAGCGGGTGAAGGGAATCGAACCCTCGTCGGAGGCTTGGAAGGCCCCTGCTCTACCATTGAGCTACACCCGCTCAAGTTCGAGGATTACAGTCATTCCGCTCCGCGGAACCGTCTGCAGTATTGCTTCTGCAGGATCGCTGGTGGAGGGGGATGGATTCGAACCATCGTAGGCGTAAGCCAACAGATTTACAGTCTGCCCCCTTTAGCCACTCGGGCACCCCTCCGTTGCGAGAGGATGAAATTATTGCCTAAAGTTGAGCCGCTGTCAAGAGGCGTTTCAAAATAATCCCGCAAATGCGCGTTTGAAGACCTAGGATCTTCATTTGCGGTTGGTCCTCCCGTTTTTTCCTATGCAGCTGCTCGATCAATTCTCTCTTGCCGGCGCCCTGCTGATGGCGTTGCAGTTCCTCATTGTGGCGGGCGTCGTGATCCGCGTGATTCTTACGCGCCACCCTCCGGGATCTTCGTTTGCCTGGATTCTGCTGACAGCCGTCCTTCCATACGTCGGCTTCTTCCTCTACCTGATGTTCGGCGAGCGACCCATCGGCCGAATCCGAGCACGGTTTCTCAAAAAAGCCTCGCGCAGATGGAGGGAACTGTCTGGGCGCCGCAGCACGCCTCTCGGGCCGCTTCCCGCCGAGCAGCTCCGACACCGCACCTACATGCGCCTTGCTGCCAAGCTCGCAGGCATGCCGATAGCTAGAGGCTCCTCCGTCAGCCTCAAGCCCTCAGCGGCCGAAGTTGTAAAGGCCCTGAAGGCCGACATCGACGCTGCGGAACATTCCGTTGACATGGAGTTCTACATCTGGGATGAAGGGGGCTCCGTCGACGTGATCGTCGCCGCGCTCTTTGCTGCACGCCGCCGAGGCGTCCGCATCCGGCTGCTTGTTGACGACTTCGGCTCGAGAAGCTTCTTGAAATCCCAGGCCAGACGCGACCTTGAGGACTGCGGCGTGGAGATTGCTTCGGCCATGCCCATGAAGATGCTCCAACTCTTCGACCTTCAGCGCGCCGACATCCGCCTGCACCGCAAGACTGTAGTCATCGACGGAAGGGTTGCTTATACGGGGAGCTTCAACATGATCGATCCCCACAACTATGCCGAAGCAAAGACCGTCGGATCTTGGATCGACGCAATGGTGCGCATCGAGGGCCCGGGCGTCAAGCAGCTCGAAGCCGTCTGGCTGTTCGACTGGGCGCTGCAGCCCGACGGAGACCCATCCGATTTTGAAGACCGGTTCATTGACGAACGCGTCCCTGCCGTCGGAGACGCCACGACCATCGCCGTGCCATCCGGCCCTTCACAGAGCGGCGACTGCAACCTGCTTCTGATTCTGGAGTCCATCAACCGGGCCGAACACTGCCTCACCATCACCACGCCGTACTTCATTCCCACCGAATCCGTTGTGAGCGCGCTTCTCAACGCAGCGCTGCGCGGGGTTGACGTACGGCTCATCGTCCCCGACAAGGCTGACAGCACTTTCGTCAACTGGGCCATGCGGCGTTACTTCGACGATTTGCTCCAGGGCGGCGTTCGAGTGCTCCGCCATCAGGGAGGACTGCTGCACACCAAATCCATCGTTGTAGATGATGAATTCGCCGTTTTTGGAACGCTCAACATCGACAACCGCTCGCTGCACCTCAATTTCGAGCTGATGATGGTGATTTTCGACGATGAGTTCGTCCAGTCTCTGAGTGCTCTCCATAAAGCCTACGAATCCGAGTGCATCGAGGCTTCTCCTGAAGAATGGCGTCGGCGCCCGATTTCCGATCGCTTGAAGGAAGGCGCCGCTTATCTCATTTCGCCGCTTCTATGAAAAAAGGGCGCTCTCTTCGAGCGCCCTTTTTCATTTTTATTCGGACTTGGGAGGATTCTCTTCAATATCCTCCACATCCTGCATGCGCCGGCGGCGCTGCGTTGATCCGATCGTGGTTACGCGGACTTCTTCGCGCTCATAGACGGATCCTGACGGTCCCATGCCGCCCATCCCGCCGCGGAACTGCTCGCGCGCCGAACGCTGAGCAGCTTCCATGGCTTCGCGGAAGCGCCGTTCGTCGGAGCTCTCAAGACCGAACTTGCGCTTGATCCAGCCCCAGAGAATCACAGCCCCGATCAGCACGACGACGGCGAGGACGATTGCGGCGATCAGCGGCAGGAAGAAGATGACAAGGCCGATGACGATTGCAATCGCGGCGAGCCCCACGAGGAAACTCAGAAGCGGGCTGCCGCCCGGCTGCGGGAAAATGAACATTGGCATATGGCCTATCTCCTTCAGGGAGCGCTTGGTGGTCGCTCGGGTTCTGCGCTGAATGCTTTCTGAAAAGTATATCGGTCCGCAGGTTCAATCCCGGCGCGCCGTTTCTCAATATATGGGGACTGCTTTCAAACGCTCCGCCGCCATTATGCAAGCAATAGTTTCTGCCGAGCTGAACGTCGATGGCCTAGGGAAAGCTCGAGTACGGCAGCATTCAGTTAAGATAACTGCCTTTTCCGAAGGCGCACCGGCAGCCGGAAGCCTCCGCCGTTTTCCTCGGCCCGCCCAAACATGGAAGCTCATCAAAACAATTCCCTCCCGGACATTCAATCCTCTGGCGACGAGCGCAACATCCACATCAACCGCGTCGGCGTCCGCGGGATTGAACTCCCCATCGCCGTCGCCGATGAAGACGGCGTGCAGCACACCGTCGCCAAGCTTGCAATGACGGTCGCGCTGCCCGCAGACCGCCGAGGCACGCACATGTCGCGCTTCATCGCCATCATGGAGTCGCAGTCCGAACCTTTCACCGCGCAGACCGCCGGCCGCATAGCCGAGCAGATGCTCTCCGAGCTCGACGCCTGCGAAAGCACCTTTGAAGTCCGCTTTCCCTTCTTTCTGCGCAAATCCGCGCCCGTCAGCCGGCTCGAGAGCGTGATGAATTATGAGTGTGCTTGGACGGCGACGGCTTCGCCCCTGGGCGTTGAACTTCGTCAGGAAACCGTCACGCCGGTGACAAGCCTCTGCCCCTGTTCGAAGGAAATTTCGCGCTACGGCGCGCACAATCAGCGCTCGCGCCTCACGAGCTCGATCGTGCTCGCCGGCCCCATGAGCCTGCGCGAACAGATTGCCATTTCGGAGGCCGCCGGCTCAGCGCCCTTGTGGGCCAGGCTCAAGCGCGCCGATGAAAAGTTTGTTACCGAATTCGCCTACGACCACCCGAAATTTGTTGAAGATATCGTTCGGGACATGGCCGAAGCGCTCAACAAGGATCCTCGGGCGGCAGCCTATCGCGTCGAATCGGAAAATTTCGAGTCGATTCACAATCATTCCGCCTACGCCTGGATCGAAAGCGACAAGCGCGAAAGCGCCTGCTGATCCGCCCCACCACCCTCAGATCTCCAGTCAGAAAAATGCTTGACCAACAGAAAGACGCTCTTCAGAACCTCATCGTCCGCGCGCTCGGTACGCTGGATGTTTCGGACGTTGCTCCTCAGCTCGAGAAGCCCAAGGACCCGGCGCACGGCGACGTGGCCTGCACCGTGGCGATGCAGCTCGCCCGCCGCCTGAAGAAGAACCCGCGCGCGATCGCCGAGGCGCTCGTCGCCGCGATGAAGGCCGATGCTGAGTTCGGCGCTCTGTTGGAAACGGTTGAAATCGCCGGTCCGGGCTTCATCAACTTCCGCGTGGCGCAGAACGCCCGCACGGCGATCGTGAGCCAGGTTCTGCGCGAAGGCGCCGCCTTCGGCCGCAGCCGCGAATTTGAAGGCAAGTCCGTCCTTCTCGAGTACGTGTCGGCCAACCCCACGGGACCGCTTCACCTCGGCCACGCCCGTCAGGGCGCCCTCGGCGACGTGCTCGCCAATCTGCTCGACAGCCAGGGTTGGAAGGTCTCGCGCGAGTTCTACTACAACGACGCCGGCGTTCAGATCGGCAACCTCGCCGCTTCGGTGCAGGTCCGCTGCCGCCAACTTCAGGGCGAAGCGGTTGAACTGCCCGAAAACGCCTACCACGGCGAATACATCATCTCCATCGCGCGCGACTTCCTCGACAAGAAGCCCGTCGTGCCGCACGGGGGCGAACCCATCGAATCGACGGGCGACTTCACCGACACCGATCTCGTCCGCCGCTATTCGGTCGCCTACCTGCGCAACGAGCAGGACGACGACCTCGCCGCGCTCGGCGTGCGCTTCGACAACTTCTTCCTCGAGTCGTCCCTCTACAAGACGGGCGCCGTGCAGAAAACCGTTCAGGCCATGATCGACGCGGGCTGCACCTATGAAGCCGAAAACGCGCTCTGGCTGCGCACGACCGCCTTCGAAGACCTCGGCAATGGCCTGCGCGACGACAAGGACCGCGTGATGAAGAAGTCCGACGGCACCTACACCTACTTCGTGCCCGACGTTGCCTATCACCTCAACAAGTTCAGCCGCGGCTACACCAAGGCCGTGAACATTCAGGGTACGGACCACCACGGCACGATCGCCCGCGTCCGCGCCGGCCTGCAGGCCGCCTCGAAGACGCTCGGAATCGACATTCCGAAGGTCTTCCCGGAATACATCCTCCACAAGATGCTTTCCGTCGTGATGGGCGGCGAAGCCGTCAAGATGAGCAAGCGCTCGGGCAACTACGTGACGCTGCGCGACCTTGTCGACTGGGCTGGCCGCGATGCCGCCCGCTTCTTCCTCGTTTCCCGCAAGGCCGATGCGGAATTCGTCTTCGACGTCGACCTCGCCAAGAAGAAGAGCGACGAAAACCCCGTCTACTACCTGCAGTACGCCCATGCGCGCATCTGCTCGGTCTTTGCCAATGCACGCGAATCGGGCTACGCAGTGCCGTCGGACGCCGAACTCGGCCAAGCGGATCTCTCCGCGCTCAATTCCAAGGCCGCTGAAGCGCTCATCGGCGCCGTCGCCGAATACCCCAACACGCTGCGCCTCGCCGCGCGCGACCATGCGCCGCACGTCCTCTGCTACTACCTGAAGGACCTCGCCGCCGCCTTCCACGCCTTCTACAACGCCGAACGCGTGATTGTTGAGGACGAAAAGGTCCGCTGCGCCCGCCTTGCGCTGCTCGCCGCCGCCCGCCAGGTGCTCGCCAACGGCCTCGCGCTCCTCGGCATTTCTGCGCCTGAACGCATGGCCCGCCGCGAAGACGACGCGCCGGCCCAGTAACCTTCTTCGGAGTTCGAGATGGCCAAAAGCGGTTTCGCCGCCGGCTTTGCCGGCTTTCTGATCGGCGTGGTGACCGGCCTCGGCGTCGCCGCAGGCGCCATGCTCGTCATCGCCAAGAGCCCGGTGCCCTTCGTCGACAAGGTCGACAAGGTCACCGCAGACGTGGATCCCACGGCAAAGCTCGCGGGCGGCGTTGATCCCAACGCCCGCCTCAATCAGTCGGGGGGCGAAGAGCCTGCCGGCGAGGCGGGAGCCGTGCAGACGGTGGCCGTGCCCGACAAGGGCGCCGCCAGAGCCTCGAGCTTCTGGGTTCAGGCCGGCGCCTTCCGCAAGCAGGCGGACGCGGAAACGCAGGCCGCCACGCTTGCCATGCAGGGCATCGGCGCCGCCATTCAGAGCGACGGCGCATCCATGTGGCGCGTGCGGATCGGCCCCTTCGAGAGTCGTCCGGACGCCCGCGAAATGCTCGACCGCCTGACGGATCAAGGCCTTGCGCCGACCATCGTCGAACAAAAATAACCTGATTTGGAGGGAAGTCCCATCATGATCACCCGTCGCCAACTTATGCTCGGCGCTGCCGCCATGCCGTTTTCGAGCCCGCTCTTCGCCGCGCCGCGCTACACCGCCGGGAAGGAATACCTGGTGGTGACGCCGCCCGTCTCTTCGAGCCGCGACAAGATCGAGGTCGTGCTCTTCTTCGCCTACACGTGCTCTCACTGCATGCAGTTCGAGCCCTACTTCGAAAAGTGGGCGAAGACCGTCCCTGCCGACGTCTCAGTGCGCATCTGCCCCGTGGCCTGGCAGCCCAAGCTCGACCCCTTCACGCAGACCTATTTCTCGCTTGAAGCGCTCGGTCTCCTCGACAAGCTCTCCATGCCCTTCTTCGAGAGCGTCATCTATCAGGAGCACCCCTACAACTTTGAGAGCGCCTCGGCCGACATCGCCGACTTCATGGTGAAGGCCGGCGTCGACCGCCAGAAGTGGGAGCAGGCCATGCGCTCCTTCAGCGTCATGAACAAGACCCGCCAGGCCCGTCAGCTCTGGAACGCCTATCAGATCGACAGCACGCCGATGATCGGCGTGGGCGGCATCTACACGACGGGCCCGCACCTCGTCGGCACCCGCGAAGGCACGCCCGCCTGCATCGACTTCCTGATCGATCAGGTCCGCGCTCAGCGCAAGTAATCCGCTCGAACCGCCTTCAAAGCGCCTTCAGGCTTTATGCTTGAGGCGCTTTTCTTATTTCTTCGGAGATCAGTCTCGTGCTCAACGTCTTCATTACCGGCGCATCCAGCGGCATCGGCGCCGCTCTGGCCCGTCAATACGCCTCCCGTGGGGCGACCGTGGGCCTTGTCGCCCGCAGCCGCGACAAGCTCGAAGCGCTTGCCGACACGCTGCCCGGCGGACGCGAGCGCAACATCGTGCTGCCCTGCGACGTGACCGTGCGCGACGAGGTCTTTGCCGCAGCGGCGGAATTCGAACGGCGCTCGGGCGGCGCCACCGTCGTCATCGCCAATGCGGGCATCTCCCACGGCGTGAAGACCGAGTATCTCGAAGATCTCGACATGCTCGAAGACATCTACCGCATCAACGTCTTCGCCATGGCCTACACCTTCCACGCCTTCATCGGTCCCATGAAGGCGCGCGGCGCGGGCCAGCTCGTCGGGCTCGGCTCCGTCGCCGGCATCCGCGGCCTGCCCGGTTCTGAGGCCTACTGCGCGAGCAAGTCCGCCGTCATCACCTACTGCGAAAGCCTGCGCGTCGAGATGCAGAAGTACGGCATTCAGGTCTCCACCATCTGCCCGGGCTTCGTGAAGACGCCGCTCACGGCGGCCAATCCCTACAAGATGCCGTTTCTCATGGAGCCCGACGACTTCGCCCGCGAAGCCGTCGAAGCCATCTCCGCCCGCGCCCGCTATCGAGTGATTCCCTGGCAGATGGGCGTTCTCGCCAAGATCATGCGCTGCGTTCCCGACGGCCTCTGGGACAAGATCCTCGCCAACCGTAAGCAGAAGCCGCGCGTGGCGAACAACTGACCTACCGCTCGTTCTCAACGATTCGCAGAATGTCCTCGGCGTAGCGCTCGATCTTGCGGCGTCCTACGCCGGGAACGCCGAGAAGCTCTTCGTCGCTCGCGGGCTTCAGCCTCGAAATGTAGATGAGGTTGCGGTCTGTGAGGATGACGTAGGGGGGCTTCCCCGACGCCTTGGCGCATTCGCGTCTCCAGGCGCGCAGCGCCTCGAAGATCCGCCGCTCGCCGCTGTCGAGCTGAGCAAGAAGTTCGTCCTTTGCGGGCGTGCTCCCCTTTGCGCCGCCTGCCGCAGGCTTTGCGTTGGTGATGGCCTCGCGGCGCACTGCAATCTTCATTTCGCCTCGGAGCACGTTGTTGGCGAGCGTGCCGAGACGCACCACATTGTGGTTTTCCGAGTCGATCCAGAGCACATGCCGGGCGATGAGCTGCCGCATGACCATGCGCCACTGCTCGAGCGTGAGCTCCCGCCCGATGCCCCAGGTGGAGAGCGACTCGTGCTCGTGCCTGCGGGTGCCCTCGGTGCTTACGCCCAAGAGCACGTTGATGACGTGAAGCGTGCCGAAGCTCGTCTGGGACTTCTGCTGAATGCGCCAGATGCAGCTGATGATCTTCTTGGCCGCTGTCGTCGCATCCATCATCTGCGGAGGATTCACGCAGTTGTCGCAGTGCCCGCAGGGCGTGCTCTTTTCGCCGAAGTAGGCAAGCAGCTGCACGCGGCGGCAGGTGCAGGTTTCCGCAAGGCCGAGCATGGCGTCGAGCTTTTCCGTCTCGACGCGCTTGTGAAAATCGTCCGCCTCGCTCTTGTCGATGAAGTAGCGCTGGTTGACCACGTCGGCGAGCCCGTAGGCCATCCAGGCGTCGGAGGGCAACCCGTCTCGGCCGGCGCGGCCCGTTTCCTGAAAGTACCCCTCAATCGACTTCGGCATGTCGGCGTGCGCGACGAACCGGACGTTGGGCTTGTCGATTCCCATGCCGAAGGCGATAGTCGCCACCATCACGACGTCGTCCTCGCGCTGAAAGGCGGCTAGCCGCTCCGCGCGCTCCTCGTTCGAGAGCCCGGCATGGTAGAAGAGCGCATTGATGCCCTTGCTTTGGAGATGCTCGCAGATCGACTCGCACGTCTGTCTGGCAATGCAGTAGACGACGCCGCACTCACCGGGATGCTCCGTCTTGATGAACTTCGTGAGCTGCGCGCGCACGTTCTTCTTGTCGACGATCCGGTAGAAGATGTTCGGACGATCGAAGCTCGCCACGAACTCCTTAGGATGCACAAGAAGCTTTTCAACGATCTCCGAACGCGTCTTGGGGTCGGCCGTTGCCGTAAGCGCAATGCGCGGAACAAAGGGAAAGCGCTCGCGCAGAATCGACAACGCCCCGTATTCCGGGCGGAAATCGTGCCCCCAGGTGCTGACGCAGTGCGCTTCATCGATGGCAAAGAGCGAGATGTTGAGTTCGTCGAGAAGCGCCTGCATGGAGGGCATGAGCAGACGCTCGGGCGCCACATAGAGAAGATCGAGCTCGCCGCGGCGCAGCCGTCCGCGCACGAGCGAAGCCTCTTCACCCGTAAGCGTCGAATTAAGGTACGCCGCCTTGACCCCGAGCTCTTCAAGCGCATCCACCTGGTCCTGCATGAGCGCGATCAAGGGCGACACCACTACGGCCACGCCGTCGCGCAGAAGCGCCGGAATCTGATAACAGAGGCTCTTGCCGCCCCCAGTAGGCATGAGAACGAGCGCGTCCTCCCCGCGGACGACGGTGCGCACGACCTCTTCCTGAAAGCCCCGGAAGGCGTCGTAGCCGAAAACCTGCTTGAGCGCTTCCTGGGGAGACGAATAACGGCGCATGTGGGGGAACTCTGAAGACGGCCTGCTGCGGCGGGGAAAAGCAGGATTCTAAAAGAGAACGCCCCGTGAAGGAGGCGGCATTGGCCGCCCCCGTCACGGGGCTTGAGTCACGCCGGCTTCAGAAGCCCAAAGCCGTCAGATCTCCTTGCCTTCAAGGCGTTCCGCACGCTTGCAGGCCGCAATGGTGAAGAGCGCGTCGGCCGAGGAGTTGAGCGCCGTTTCGCACGAGTCCTGCACCACGCCGATGATGAAGCCGACCGCCACCACCTGCATGGCGGTGTTCTGGTCGATGCCGAAGAGGCCGCAGGCAAGCGGAATGAGCATGAGCGAGCCGCCCGGAACGCCCGACGCGCCGCAAGCGCAGATGGCCGCCACGAACGAGAGGAAGATCGCCGTGGAGATGCTCACGGGAATGTTGAGCGAGAAGGCCGCAGCAAGCGTGAGCACCGTGATGGTGATGGCCGCACCCTGCATGTTGACCGTGGCGCCGACCGGGATCGAGATCGAATAGGTCGCTTCCGGAAGATTCAGACGGCGGCAGATCTCGAGGTTGACCGGGATGTTGGCGGCCGACGAACGCGTGAAGAAGGCGGCAACGCCCGACTCACGCAGCGTCATCAGCGTATAGGGGTAGGGATTGCGGCGGATCATGAGCCAAACCATGAAGGGGTTCACGACGAGCGCGATGAAGAACATCGTGCCAACCAACACCGCAAGCAGCATCAGGTAGCCCGCAAAGGCCTCAAGACCCGTCGTTGCAAGCGTCGAAGCAACGATGCCGAAGATGCCGAGGGGCGCGAAGCGGATTACGATGCGCACGATGAATTCAACAGCCTTGGCGGCGTCAAGAAGCACCTCGCGGGTGGCGCTGTGCGAGTGACGCAGCACCGCGCCCATAGCGATTGCCCAGACGAGGATGCTGATGTAGTTGCCGTTGGCAATGGCGCGCACGGGGTTGTCAACGGCCTGCAGCACGAGGTTGCCGAACACCTCCATGATGCCGCCCGGCGTCGAGAGTGCATCCTGCGTGGTCTGCAGAGAAATCTCAACCGGCCAGAGGAAGCTTGCGCCCACGGCAATCACAGCCGCGAGGAAGGTGCCAATCAGGTAGAGCACGATGATCGGCTTTACATGCATATTGCCCTGGCTGATGTCCGCCTGATTGGCGATGGAGGACATCACGAGCACGAATACGAGGATCGGCGCGACCCCCTTCAAGGCCGTGACGAAGATTGTGCCCAGGAAGCCCACGGACTTGGCGGCGTCGGGGAATGTGAGGCCGAGCGCCAGACCCAATATCAGGCCAACGAGAATCTGCTTTACGAGCGATGCCTGAAGGAAGGGCATCGCGAACTGAAAGACTCGCTTCATGGAAAATGCTCCGAGGACTTGAGGACTTTTGTAATAAATAGCGGCTTCTTTGACGCCGCCGATGCAGGGGAGTGTTTCCCCCATTGACCTAACACTAGCAATTCTTTACATGCCGCGCCTCTGCGCACCTAGGTCAGACTGATGAGTTCACGAGATCAAGTTCTTTGCAACAAGATGTCATCTTGATCGACATCAATTGAGATAGGTCGCTCTCCCCGTCTTCAGAGACCTAAAGATATGCATTCGCACGAGTCTGCCTCGGCCGCTATGATGCTTTCTTTCGCTGATTCTTCCCGTCCATCTCCCATGACCCGATCGCCTGCCGTTGGTTTCGTGCTTGCCTGCGTCTTTCTCGACGCCCTCGGCATCGGGCTCATCATCCCGGTGCTCCCGCGGCTCATCGGAACGCTTGCAGCCGACGCCGGCGCTCAGACCTCCTGGTACGGCACGATCATGGTGAGCTACGGACTCATGCAGTTCCTGAGCGCTCCGGCCATCGGCGCGCTCTCGGACCGCCTCGGCCGCCGCCCCGTACTTCTTTCCGGCATCTTCGGCCTCGCCGTCATGATGTTCGTGCCGGCCTTCGCGGATTCGCTCTGGCTCATTCTGGGTTCAAGAATCCTAGGCGGCATCATGAGCTCCAACATCGTTGTTGCTCAGGCCTACATCGCCGACGTGACGGAAGCCGACAAGCGCGCGGCGGCATTCGGACGCATCGGCGCCGTCTTCGGCATCGCCTTCATTCTCGGGCCGGCGCTCGGAGGCATATTGGGCGAATCCGACCCTAGAATTCCCTTCCTCTGCGCCGGTGCCATCTGCGTCCTCAACTTCCTCTACGGCCTTTTCGTGCTGCCCGAAAGCCTCAGGGAGCCATCGGAAGCGCCTTTCTCTCTTGCGCGCTCCAATCCCTTTGCGTCGCTTTCGGCGCTTTCGCGCGAGCCGCTCGTGCTGCCGATTCTTCTGGTCATCACGCTCTACACGCTCTCTCAGAGCCTCGTGCAGTGCACCTGGGCGCTCTACACGGAATTCCGCTACGGGTGGACCCCAAAAACCATCGGCTTCTCCATTTTTCTTCTCGGCGCCGCCATTACCTTCACGCAGGGGTGGCTTCTGCCGAGACTCACCAAGCAGTTCGCGCCCGCCAAGCTGGTAACGGGCGGGCTGACCGCCGGCTTTGCAGCGCTTCTCGGCATCGGACTCTCGCCTGCAGGCGGCCCCGCGCTCGTGCTGCTTGCCGCCTTTGCGCTCATGGGGGTGGTGGGGCCGACGCTGCAGAGCGTCATCAGCCGCACGGGCTCGCGCACCACTCAGGGCGTGAGGCTCGGAGCGGCAAGCTCCCTCAACAGCTTCACGGGCGCCGTCAGTCCCGTCATCGGCACGCCGCTGCTTCTCTGCACCACGCAGAGCGCGCCGGGCGATCTCTCCGCCGGCACGCCCTACTTCCTTTCTGCGCTTCTCGTCGCCGCAGCTCTTCTTCTCGCCTGGCGTCTGCGCATAGGGGATGCCCCCGAAAATAACCTTTAATAGGTACGTTTCCCGTCTATTTATAGATGCATCGTTTTTCGGAGCTCCTCCGCTTCGGGAGCTAGTCCTTCCTGCCGACCGGCTTGAGAATAGGACTTGAGGATTGAATTTCAGACACAACACCCTTCCTCACCGACCCCTTATGAACTATTCCGCCATTCTCGTCATCGCGCTCCCCGGGCGCCTTGAAGACGTTGCCGCCGCCGTCGATGCAATCGAAGGCGTCGAAGCGCATGCCCGCGACCCAGAAACCAACAGGCTCATCTGCACCATCGAAGCGCCGACGACGGATGACGAAGTCCGTCTCTTCCAAAGCGTGGCCGATCTCGACGGCGTCCACAACGTCAGCCTGATCGATCACCGGCTCGACCTCGAGTAGAGCGGGCCCTGCTGCACCCTGCCTTTCCGCCATTCGCTTTGGACCAGTCAAGTCTCTGATTGGAGAACCATCATGACCAACGAACGTCCCGTCACCTTCCACCGCCGCGCGGTGCTCAAGAGCGGCCTTGCCGCCGGCGCCGCCATGGCGCTCGGCATTCCCGTCACTGAAGCTCAGGCGGCCGACGCCGCCAAGATCGACCAGGGCATCACCTGGCACAAGGGCGTCTGCCGCTTCTGCGGCACCGGCTGCGGCCTGCAGGTGGGCGTGCGCGACGGACGCGTCGTCGCCACCAAGGGCGACCCCGATGCCCCCGTGAACCGCGGCCTCAACTGCGTCAAGGGCTACTTCAACGCCAAGATCCTCTACGGCAAGGATCGCCTCACCCGTCCGCTCATGCGCATGAAGGACGGCAAGTTCGACAAGAACGGCCGCTTTGAAGCCGTTTCCTGGGAAACCGCGCTTACCGAAATGGCCAAGCACATGAAGGAGGCCTACAAGCGCAAGGGTCCCGCGGGCGTCTCGATCATCGGCTCGGGCCAGTACACGATTCCTGAAGCCTATACGGCGAGCAAGTTCATCAAGGGCGGCCTGCGCTCCAACAACATCGACCCGAATGCGCGTCTCTGCATGGCGTCGGCCGTGGTGGGCTTCTACCAGACCTTCGGCGTCGACGAGCCGGCCAACTGCTACGCCGACATTGAAAAGGCCGATCTCTTCCTCCTCTGGGGCAACAACATGGCCGAGGCCCACCCGGTGCTTTGGTCGCGCGTTGCCAACCGCCGCCTCACCCACAAGGCCGCGCGCATCGTGCAGATGACGACGCACCGTTCGAGCACCTCGAACCTCTCCGACCTCGTCATCCTCTTCAAGCCCAACACCGACCTCGCGATCCTCAACTTCGTCATCCGCGAGATCATCCGCCGCGGCAAGGTCAACCAGGAGTTCGTCGACAAGCACTGCATCTTCTGCGCGGGCGTGACCGACATCGGCTACGGTCTGCGTCCGACGGACAAGTACGCGCGTCCGGCTGAAAAGGACGTCATGGCCCGACAGCTCTCCGTCAAGCTCGACAAGTGGGAAGCCATTGCCCAGGGACGCAAGGAAGGCGAAGTGGTGCCGCAGAAGAACGCCGGCGGCTCGGCCGGCAAGCACTGGCGCATCAGCTTCGAGGACTTCAAGAAGGGCGTTGAGCCCTACACGCTCGACTTCGTCGCCGAACTCGCCAAGGGCGACAACGCCGAATCACTCGCCGACTTCAAGCAGAAGCTCATGCAGCTTGCCGACTACGTGTGCGACGACAGCCGCAACATCATGAGCTACTGGTGCATGGGCGTGAACCAGCACCAGCGCGGCGTCTGGGTGAACGAACAGATCTACGACCTGCACCTCCTTCTCGGCAAGCACGCGCTGCCGGGCAACGGCGCCTTCTCGCTCACGGGTCAGCCCTCGGCCTGCGGCTCCGCTCGCGAAGTGGGCGCCTTCAGCCACCGCCTGCCCGCCGACATGCTGGTCGCCAACCCGCAGCACCGCGAAAAGACCGAAAAGATCTGGAACATCCCCGCGGGCACCCTCAACCCGAAGGTGGGCGCCGACCTCATGGCGATTCTGCGCGGCCTTGAAGACCAGTCGGTCGACTTCCTCTGGACGCAGGTGGTGAACATCATCCAGTCGGCGCCGAACAACACGCACTGGATCGAAGCCTGCCGCCGTCCCGACGCCTTTGTGGTGGTGTCGGACATCTACCCGACCTTCTCGGCCCGCTGCGCCGACCTGATCCTGCCGGTCGCCGGCCACTTCGAGAAGTGGGGCCTCTACGGCAACGCCGAGCGCCGCACGCAGGGCTGGCATCAGCTCGTGAAGGCGCCGGGCGAAGCGCGCACCGACGTCTGGACGATGATGGAGCTCTCCAAGCACTTCACCATCGGCGAAACCTGGTGCGAACAGCCCCTGAAGGGCGTTCCCGGCGACAAGCTCCCGAGCGTGCTCGAAAAGGCCGCCGAAATGGGCTACAAGCCCACCGACACGCTCTTCGACGTGCTCTTCGCCCCGACGGGCAAGCGCGCTGAAGCCGTGTGGCCCGATCCGCTCTACCCGAACGAGCTCAACGCCACGGGCGAAGCCCTCGGCCTCAAATACTTCCCGGAAAAGGCGCTCTTCAACGAGTACCGCCAGTTCACGCTCGGCAACGGCCACGACCTTGCGGACTTCGACACCTATCAGGATCCGAAGACCCGCGGCCTGCTCTGGCCGGTCGTCAACGGCAAGGAAACGCCCTACCGCTTCAACCTGGAGTACGACCCCTACGCCAAGGCCGACAACCTCTTCTACGGCATGCTGATGAAGCCCGTCGCCACGGGCGACCTGAACGGCGTCACCAATCCGGAAGCCAAGGCCTACAAGGGCACGGCGAAGATCTTCTTCCGTCCGTACGCCGCCCCGGTCGAGCAGCCCGACGGCCACTACGACCTGTGGCTCTGCACGGGCCGCATCCTCGAGCACTGGCATACCGGCTCGATGACGGACCGCGTGCCCGAGCTGCACCGCGCGGCGCCGAGCGCTCTGCTCTACATGAATCCGGACGACGCTCAGAAGCGCGGCCTGAAGCGCGGCGACCTCGCCCTCGTGACGAGCCGCCACGGCGAATGCAAGGCTGTCGTTGAGACCCAGGTCCGCAACGTCATGCCGGCCGGCTCCACCTGGCTCGCCTTCTTCGACGAAAAGGTGCGCACCAACGCCGTCGTGATCGACGCGACCGACCCGATCTCGCTTGAACCGGACTTCAAGAAGACCGCCGTTCGCGTGACGAAGGCCTGAGCATGAAGAAGCCGCTCGAATCGATGGGGCGCCGCGCCTTCCTTGAGAGGGCGCTCGCCTCGGGGTGTGCAGCCGCCGCAGGCGGCTTCCTGCTCGGCATCGCGCCGTCGCGGGAAGCTGCCGCCCAGTGGCGGCCGCGGCCGCCGGGCGCCTCGCTCGAGCGCGACTTTCTCGCCGCCTGCGCGCGCTGCGGGCAGTGCGTCTTCGCCTGCCCCTACGGCACGCTCCGACTGGCCGGGATGTTCGATCCTGCTCCCGTCGGGACGCCCTACTTCACGCCCCGAGAGATTCCGTGCGAAATGTGCCGGGATCTTCCCTGCGTGAAGGTCTGCCCCACGGGCGCCTTGGACCCGAAGCTCGACGACATCCGCCGCGCCCGCATGGGCACGGCGGTGGTCGACCCCAATGCCTGCCTCTCCTGGCAGGGCCTGCGCTGCGAGGTCTGCTTCCGGGAGTGTCCGGAGTCCGGCCGCGCGATCACCATTGAGACGCACCCAAGAGAGCTCTCGAAGCACGCCGTCTTCGTGCCGGTGATCCATCCGGACGCCTGCACGGGATGCGGCCTCTGCGAAAAGGGCTGTCCCACGGAAGTCGCGGCCATCCGAGTGGCCGACCCCCGCGCCGTGCTCGGCACGATCGGGAACCACTATCGGCTCAGCTGGCTCTCTGAAGACGACCCGAAAAACACCCGACGCGAAGCTCAAGCCGAACCGTCCGGGCAGACGAAGTCCGAAGAATCCTCCGAAGTTCCGGGCCTCGACTACCTCAACAACGGAGAAGTGCCATGACGAAAGCCTCAAACAGCGGCTTCTTCCGGCGCCGCCGTTGGACGATTCTGCGCCGCATGAGCGAACTCCTCGTGCTCGTGCTCTTTGCGGGCACTGCCCGATGGGGCTGGACGCTTTTCGGCAAGCCGCTTTTTGCGGGCGACCTCTCGGCCTCGAAGCTCTTCGGCGTCATTCCGCTCGCCGATCCCCTGGCGCTCCTCGAGCGCCTCTGCGCCGGCATTGTTCCGACAGCTTCCGCCGCCGTCGGCGCGCTCATCATCACGCTGTTTTATGGTCTGCTCGGTTCGCGCTCCTTCTGCGGCTGGGTGTGCCCCATGAACTTCGTGGTCGAATGCGCCGCCTGGGGCCGCCGCAGGCTTGGACTTTCCGCCGACCATGTGAGGCTGCCGCGGAGCGCCCGATATGCCGTGCTCGCCGGCGTGCTGCTCGCGAGCTGGGCGGCAGGCTCCGCCGCTTTTGAAGCCGTGAGTCCGCAGTCCTTCATCTGGCGCGACCTCGTCTTCGGCACGGGCCTTTCGGCGCTCTCTGCGGCGCTGGCCGTCTTCGCGCTCGAGCTCGGCCTCATGAAGGACGGCTGGTGCGGGCACCTCTGCCCGCTCGGCGCCTTCTGGACGCTGGTCGGCAGCGCTTCGCCCAAGCCCGTTGTTCAGATCGCCTTCGACGACCACCGCTGCACGCGCTGCGCCGACTGCCTCAAGGTCTGCCCGGAAAAGCAGATCATCCGCTTCAAGGAACTCGCTCAAACCGGCCGCATCCCTTCCGGGGAATGCCTCAACTGCGGCCGCTGCATTGAAATCTGCCCGGAGGATGCCCTGAGCTTCCGTCTGGGCGGCCGAAATAAGAAACATTTTGGAGATCCATCATGACCCGCTCTCCTATTCTCACCGCCTCCCTCGCTGCGGCCGCCGTAGCCCTGATGGCCTTCTCGATGCCCGCCGCCGCCGTTGACGGAGAAATCCTCGGTGCGCCGAGCCTTGTGCCGCATCCCGTGAAGGACTACCTGCCCATCACGGTCGACAAAAACACCTGCGTGATGTGCCACAAGGAGCAGAAGGGCGAAGTTCGCGCTAAGGGCGAAATCCCGAAGACGCACTTCACCAACGGCAAGCTCGCGGGCGAACGCCACGAGTGCATGCTCTGCCACGCGGAAAGCACCAACGCCAAGCCCCTCACGCCCGTCGACCCCAATGACTCGACCGCTGCGCCCTGATTGAGAATGAAGGCCCGTTCCGACGCGCTCGGTCCGGGCCTTTTTCTTGTTCGTCAGGCCTGGCGCTTCTGCCGCTCAGCGCGCTCGGCGGCCCAAACGGCGGCTTCGACCCGGCTGTTGAAGCCGAGCTTCTTCAGAAGGTGCTTGACGTGGCCCTTGACCGTGCCGTCGGAAATCTTCAGTTCGCGCGCAATCATCTTGTTGGTCATGCCTCGGGCGATGCAGGAGAGCACGTCCTCCTCGCGGTCGGTGAGCGGCGTCGTCTCCTCGACCTTGGGCGCCTTGCCGCGCAGAAGATCCGTTAGGTAGCGCACCATCGCCGGATCCACCGTAAGGCGCCCTTCGAGCGATTCGCGCACGCAGTGGAGGAACTTCTCGGGCTCCATGTCCTTCAGGAAATATCCGTCGGCGCCCGCACGAATGCAGGCGAAGAAGTCTTCGCCCGAGTCGCTCACCGTGAGGATGACCACGCGCTGCGACGGGTCGCGCTCCTTGAGGGTCGTGAGGATCTCCACGCCCGACGACCCCTTCATGTTGAGGTCGAGAACGATCAGATCGGGAGAAAGCCTCTCTGCAAGCTCAAGCGCTTCTTCCCGAGTGCCCGCCTCGCCCACTACTCGGATGGCGGGATCGAGCGAAAAGAGCTCGCAGACGCCCCGACGAAAGAGCGGATGGTCGTCGACCACGAGCACGGCGTGCTGTTCGGCAGCGGATGGGGCGGTATTCAATATGGTCATGATGCTTCTTTATGGGGCGGCTGGCTCACGAGCACGACGGTGCCGCCCTCAGGCCTGCGGCGGATGGAGAGCGAGGCGCCCAGCGCGGCAGCCCGCTCTTTCATGATACTCAAGCCGAAGTGATTTTCCTTTTCCGCATGATCGGGGATCCCGACCCCGTTGTCCGCTACCTGAAGCGTGTACGAGCCGTCGGACTCTCGCTCGATTCTCACCTCCACCGCCGAAGCGCGGGCATGCTTTTCAACGTTGGCAAGCGCCTCTCTGAGAATCTGGATGAAGTGCACCTGGTCGTTCGAAGAGAGCTCCACCCCGATGAGGGCGTTCTTCACCGTCACGGGCAGCCCCGTGCGGTTGCGGAAGGCGTCGACGGCTGCATTGACGACGCTTGGGAACCCCGTCCCAGAGAGCTGCAGGCGGAAGGCGGAAAGCACCTCCCTCAGCTGCCGATAGGCAGTTGAGATGCCCTGATCGAGCTCGGCGAGCACCTCTTCGGCCATGCCTTCGGGGGCTCCCGGCCTGAGCGCGTGTTTCAGGCGCAGAAGCTGAATTTTTGAGAAGGAGAGCGACTGCGCAATCGAATCATGAAGTTCGCGCGCAATGGTTGATCGCTCTTCAAGGACGGCGAGACGCTGCTCGTCGGTGGCGCGCAGCACGGCCTCTACAGAGCGGCCGATGAGGCTTGCCGTCATCTCGAGGAAGTTTCTGCGCCAGGCATCAGGCTCTTCGTCGAACACGGCCTTCAGCATGCCGACCAGGGCCGTGCTTGCACCATGCGCGGCGAAGGCCTCCACGCACCCATCGGCCTCAGACTCCCGCCAGCTTTCCGTCCGCGCAAAGAGGTAGCCCGTTTCCGGGGTCCACCCTTTTTCCCGATTGCCAGCCACATAGAGCGCCGCGCTCTTGGCGCCCGCGAATTCCGCGGCACCCGTCAATACCGCAGCGGCAGCATCGGCAAACTGCGGCCCGTCCACCATCAGATCTTCGGAGGCTTGCGCGAGGAACTCCAACCCGCGGGTGCGCCGATGCAGCGCCTCCGTCGTCTTGGCGACCTCTGCTTCGAGCGAGCCGTAGAGACGCTCAAGCTCGCTCACCATGAAATTGAAGCTCGTGGCGAAACGCCCGATTTCCGTACCTCCCGCCGCCGACAGCGACCGGGCGGAGAAATCCTTGCGGCGCACGCGCTCGGCCACGGCTTCGAGCTCCTCGAGCGGGTCAAAAACCTTGCGCCTCAGCACCCTCAGCATCACGAAGGTGAGGCCGACAGCACCTGCAAGCGTGACGAAAAGGAGCCCTTTAAGGAGAGCGAGGCGCCAGGACAATCCATCCTCAAGCGCGAGCACGAAGCGGTCGACGTCGTCAACGAACCCGGCGACGTTTGCCAGGAATTCATGTCTTGCCGCCTCCGAATCGATGCTCTTGAAGGCGAGCGGCGCCACTTCCTGCGCAAAGCGCCGCTGCACGAGCTCATAGAGCACTCTGATGCGGTCATTGGAATCATCCGGAACTGCGGCAGCGAGCCCGGAGCTCTCCAAGCGCGCGCCGAATTCCTTCACGGCCTCGCGGGTGGCCGCATCGCGCTCCGAATGCGCCGCATAGGGGTTCGACACCGCTACGGTGAGCTTGTAGCTCATCATGCGCAGGCTCCCCGAAACATTGATGGCGCCGCCCGAGCCCGTCGACAATTCCGTAAGCACAAGGGCCGGCCCGGCTGCAAGCACCACGAAGAGCGTAATGAGCGAGAAGACGCACGTGAACTGCGCGTAGAGCGAGCGCCGCAGCTTTTCGGCAAAAGGAAGGAGAATCGTCATGTCGCGTCATCCAAGAGTGAGGCTCTCCAAACTATAAGTCGGCGGCGATTGTCCGCTCATGACGTACTGCGGCTAGACTCTGCGCCGTTGAATCCGTTTCCTGCTGCTGATCATGCGTCTTGCCTCCGTTCTACTTTCCGCGGCATCGGCCGCGCTCCTCCTTGCCGGCTGCGCCGTCGCTCCGCGCGTCGATGAGGTCAACGTTCTTGAGAAAGCGAATGCTTCCGCCGTCTACTCCTGGGAAGCGCGGGGCCAGATGATCTTCCGCTGCGACTACGATCAGAAGGGCTTCTTCTGGGTCTTCCTGCAGCCGCAGGGGAAGCTCCTTGACGACAAGGGGCGTCAGCAGGCCGTGCTCGGCGCCGACTTCAGCGTGACCGCCCGGGACGGCTCTTCGGTAAAGGGCCGCATCGTCGAGCAGGGGCCGCAGGAGTCCGCAAGAAACCTGAGAACAGCCGTGGTGGCCGTTGAGTCGAGCGGGCGCGGCATGCTTTCGGGCGTGCGCTTCTACGCAAGAAGGCAGCCCGAAGGCGGCATGCCTCTTGCCGCCTGCTCGGCCGCTCAACGCGGCCATCTTCTGCGCGTTCCCTTCCGAGCACGCTACGTCTTCTACCGCTGAGCTTTGGCCAAGCGGCGTAATCCCGACCTCTTTTGTCGGGAATTTTCTCCCGCAATTTGCTAAAATTAATATTCTTGACGGCTTCTGCCATCCCTGGCAGAAGCTGTTGATGCTTTTATAGGGAGAGATGTAGTCATGGTTCCTGCAGCCACCACGGTGGGCGGTTATCTTCAAAGCCTGCCCAACGACCGCCGAGTTTCAATGGCCCGCGTCTGCAGCATGATCCGCCGCTCCGCCCGAGGCGTGCGCGAAAGCATGCGCTTCGGACTTGCCTTCTATGAGCTTGACGGCCCCATCTTCGCCGTCAAGTCCCACGAAAAGTCGCTCACCCTCTACTATGCCGAAAAAGACGCCGCTGAAGCCGGTATCGGCCGTTGGAAGGGCCTTGACGTCGAGCACCGCTGCGTGGAGTTCCGCGACCTCAACTGCCTGCCGCTCGATGTGGTTGAAGGCATCGTTCGCGCTTCCCTGAAGCTGCGCCGCGGCCGTCCGGTCGAAGAGATGCCCTCTCAGGCCGAACTCCTCGAGGTCTGGGGCATCCGCGAAGAAGACGCCGCCGTCGCGCCCCCGATCGTGCGCATCGTCGTGCCGCACGACGAAGAAGGCGAAGCTGCCGGCGAAGAGCAGACGGAGAAGGCTGCCGCTCGCTGACGGAGCTTGCTGCGACGGTCTAATCCGTCGTCATGCTGTCGAACCGCTTGAAGGAGGAGGCTCTCTTCAGGCGGTTTTTCTTTGCGCCTAAAACCGCTTGAGCCACTTCTCGAGCGCTGCTTCAACCTCGGGACGGCACTCAGTGAGCGGCCAGTGCAGGCAGTCGAGAAGCTTGAACCGACCTCCAGCCACCTCCGTCAGCCGCTTCATTTCGGCCGGATCCGTGAAGACGCCCGATGCCGCCCCCATGACGAGCAGGCTGCCCTTCAAGGCCGGAAGCCGGAGGCTGCGCGCCGCCTCCAGAAAATCCTGCGCGAGCACATCCAGACGCTCGTGCTTCAAGTCGTTGAGGGGCGACGAATACGACCTTTGAAATGCCTCAAGCGCTTCGCCGCCCTCTGCAATCATCCGCCTCGCTTCTTCATCCATCGTCCTCAGCCGGCATGGCGCCAATCGCCGGGAGAGCCCGAACCAGCCGAACGCCCTGAAGATGCTCCCCAAGAGCGCCAGTCCCCGCAGGATTGGCTGGCGCCCTTCCATAGCGCGCGCCTCCGCCGTAAGGCACCCTTCGAGGAGAGGGTCAATGAGCGCAATGCCTGCCGTTCTACCCGGGAAGCGCTTCGCATGCATCAGAACGGCCGCGGCGCCTAGGCTATGCCCCACGGCAATGCAGGACCCGGCGCACCCTGCCGCTCCCATTACTGCGTTGATGTCGGCGGCATGATCCTCAAGCCGGCCCGGGCGGCGCGAACTGCTGCCGCCGTGCCCGCGCATGTCGAAGCGCACAAGCGCCCAATTCTCAGAAAGCGCCGTCTTGTCGACGAACTCCTCCCAGCGCGAAGCATTGGAGGCCGCACCGTGCACAAATACGATCAGCCCCTTGGCTCGACCTGCCGCAGGCTTCACCGCCGCAGAGAGCACGGCGTCCTCCACCGGAATTTCGAGGCGTCTTTCGCCGGGAACCAATGGAAACTGCAGATCAAGCGCCGCTTCATTCATGGCGTCTCCTGCTTTCTTTCTCTCAGCCTGCGGTAGAGCGTCCGCTCGGAAATGCCGAGCATCAGTGCGAGCTCGCGACGCGTGCGTGTGTCTGCTCCAGTTCCATCAAGAATGGGCTCCGTGCTTTTGCAGCCGCCCAACAAGTCGTCGAGCATTTCGGGTTCTATTTCTCCGCTTCCCGCCGACAGGCTTGCCCGCTCCAACACGCTTTCGAGCTCTCGGATATTGCCTAGCCACGATCTTGCCTTGAGCGCCTCAAGCGCCGCCCTTGAGAGCGCAAGCTTTGGACGACCTTCATGCGCGAAGCGCTTCAGAATCATCTGCGAGAGCTCTTCAATATCTTCCGAACGCTCCGAGAGCGCGGGCACTCGTATGCGCGCGACATTGAGCCGCAGCCACAAATCGGCCCGCAGCCGTCCTTCGCGCACCAACGCCTCCGGATTGGGGGCGCTCGTCGCACAGACGACGCGCCATCCCACCGCCACGCTCTGTTCGCTCCCGGCTTCCCTCACGAATCCCGTCTCGAGCAGCGTGAGCAGACGCCGCTGCAGCCCCATGGAAAGCGCCGTCAGCTCATCGAAATAGAGCGTTCCGCCCGGGCTCTCCGCAAGGCCGCCCGATCGTGCATGTCCCTGCGCATTCATCCGGCCCAAGAATTCGTTCTCAAACCGCTCGTCGCTGAGCGCCGCGCAGTCGATCTTGATGAAGGCATGCACAGCTCTGCGGGAATTCTCATGCAGAAGCCGCGCAAAGCGCGACTTGCCGCTGCCCGGCGGCCCACAGAAGAGCACCGGCACGTCATGCGCCGCCACACGGCCAATGGCAGCCACTGTGCGCCGTGCAGCCGCGCTGTTCATGACGATGCCTTCTCTTCCGTGAACGCTCTGCGGGTCGTCGCGCACGAGCACCTGCTCCATGAAGTAGGCCGGCGCACCGTCGGGCGCCGGCACCGGCACGGCTTCGAGCTCCACAAACCGCTCGCCGCCGGGCACGAAGTCCCGCTCAATCGTCCGTTCGGCCCGGCCGCTCAGGCCCGCCCGTTCCATAGGACACGTCCGACCGCATGCCTGGCATGCATGGAAGCTGTGAAAGACCAGTTCGTGGCAGCGCCTACCCTCGAAGTCGTCGATGCCGAAGCGGCGGCGGAACGCCTTGTTGGCGTACGCCACCGAATAGTCGCTTCGGATGAGTAGGCGCGGTTCGCCCAACGCATCAAGGATGCTCTGAAGTACGGTATTGACTGCCATGACTGCCAATATGAAGAGTTTTCTGCCAATTTGGCAGTCTCCGCTTAAATAACTCCAACTGTCAATCCTTTCAAAGGCTGTATTCTCAAAAAGAGGCAGTACGGCGCGCTTAATATGGCGGCAGTTTCATTGATCGGCGCGTTTTCGGACGACTGCCGTCTTCAGACCATCATGGAGTTCTTCCGCATGAACCCGCGCACTTCTCCCAAGCGCAGCCCACGGCTCATCGCCGAGATCGCGCTGGTCATCGCCCTGAAGCTCTGCATCATCTTCTGCCTCTGGTGGCTCTTCTTCAGCCCCGAGCATCGGACGAGCGTCACGCCGGACAAAATGGGCGACGCCATCTTCAGCTCGTCAGCAGCACATCAGGAAGCCGCAGCCCCCGGGCACTGATCTCCAAATTTCCTCAATTTCAACAATCCACATCAGGAGAAGTCCTCAATGATCCCCTCTGATCTTGTAGACCTGTCACGCCTGCAGTTTGCGCTGACCGCGATGTACCACTTCATCTTCGTGCCGCTGACGCTCGGCCTCTCCTTCATGCTTGTCGTGATGGAGCTCGCCTACGTCATGACGGGCAAGGAGATGTACAAGGACATGACGCGGTTCTGGGGCAAGCTCTTCGGCATCAACTTCGCCATCGGCGTCGCCACCGGCATCACGATGGAATTCCAGTTCGGCACGAACTGGGCCTACTACTCCCACTACGTGGGCGACATCTTCGGCGCCCCGCTCGCCATTGAAGGCCTGATGGCCTTCTTCCTCGAGTCGACCTTCATCGGCCTCTTCTTCTTCGGCTGGGATCGACTCTCCCGCGGCAAGCACCTCCTCGTCACCTTCCTGATGGCCCTGGGCTCGAACCTCTCCGCGCTCTGGATTCTCGTCGCCAACGGCTGGATGATGTACCCGACCGGCGCGGAATTCAATTTCGAGACGATGCGCATGGAGATGACCAACTTCTGGGCCGTCTTCACGAGCGAATGGGCGCAGGCCAAGTTCGTCCACACGGTGGGCGCGGGCTACATGACCGGGTCCTTCTTCGTGATGGCAATCTCCGCCTACTACATGCTCAAGCGCCAGGACGTGAAGTTCGCCGCGTCCTCCTTCCGTCTGGCCGCCGTGTTCGGCCTGGTCGCCACGGTCTTCACGCTTCACATGGGCGACGAATCGGGCTACCTCGTGACGCGCGACCAGCCCACGAAGATTGCCGCCATGGAAGCCATCTGGGATACGCATGAAGCTCCGGCTCCCCTTGCGCTCTTCGCGCTTCCCGACCAGGAAGCTCAGGAGAACCGCATGGAAATCACCTTCCCCTGGCTCTTCGGCCTGATGGGCACCCGGTCGCTGTCGACCGAGATCCCGGGCATCAAGCAGCTTACGGCTGAAGCCGAAGCCCGCATCGTCAACGGTCAGAAGGCCGTGACCGTGCTCGAAGCCCTGCGCAAGGATCCGAAGAACGAAGCGCTGCGCACGGAATTCAAGGCCGTCGAAAAGGACCTCGGCTTCGGCCTCCTGCTGAAGCGCTACACCGAGGACGTCTCCGCCGCCACGCCTGAAATGATCAAGAAGGCGGCCGCCGACACCATCCCGCAGGTGGCGCCCATGTTCTGGGGCTTCCGCGCGATGATCGGCTGCGGTCTTGCGCTCGCGCTCCTCTACGTGCTCGGCCTCTACTTCTCCGTGAAGAAGACCCTCCCCTCGAAGACGCTCTACCTGCGCGCCGCGCTCTTCGCGCTGCCGCTGCCCTGGATCGCCTGCGAGGTGGGCTGGTTCGTCGCCGAATACGGCCGTCAGCCCTGGACGATCTACAACATCCTGCCCACGCACCTTTCGGTGTCCTCCCTCAGCACGGGCGACCTGATCGGCTCGCTTCTCGGCTTCGTCGTCCTCTACACGCTGATGCTCATCGCCGAAATGTGGCTGATGACCCGCTTCTGCCGCAAGGGACCGAGCTCGCTCGGCACGGGCCGCTATCACTTCGAGCAGCAGTAATTCCGCAGGAGTCCTGAAAAATGATTGACTACGAAATCCTGAAGGCCATCTGGTGGCTCTTCATCGGCGTGCTGCTTGTCGGCTTCACCATCATGGACGGACAGGACATGGGCGTCGGCACGCTCCTGCCCTTCCTCGGCAAGGACGACAACGAGCGCCGCGTCATGATCAACTCCGTCGCCCCGCACTGGGACGGCAACCAGGTGTGGCTCATCACCGGGGGCGGCGCCATGTTCGCCGCCTGGCCGCTCATGTATGCAGTGGCCTTCTCGGGCTTCTACTGGGCCATGCTCGTGATCCTCGCAGCATTGATGTTCCGCCCGCTCGCCTTCGACTACCGCAGCAAGGTGCCTGCCGAGCGCTGGCGCACGTCCTGGGACTGGCTCCTCTTCATCGGTTCGGCCGTTCCTCCGATCATCTGCGGCGTCGCCTTCGGCAACCTGCTGCAGGGCGTGCCCTTTGAGATCGACTCCACGATGCGTCCGGTCTATACCGGGAGCTTCTTCGGCCTGCTCAACCCGTTCGGCCTCCTCTGCGGCGTGGTTTCGCTTCTGATGGTGGTCTTCCACGGCGCCAACTATCTGGCGCTGCGCACTGAAGGCGACCTGCAGCAGCGCGCCGTCAAGGTCTCCTCCGTCTCTGGGATCCTCACGGCCGTGCTCTTCGCTCTGGGCGGCGTCTGGACCTACATGGGCGTCGACGGCTACGTCGCCGTTGCGGGCCTTGATCCTGCCGGCCCGGCCAACCCGCTCGCCAAGACGGTCGAACTGCAAGCCGGCGCCTGGTTCTCCAACTTCTCCGCCTGCCCGATCCTCTGGGCCGTGCCCGCGCTCGGCATCCTCGGCGCCCTGGGCGGCGCCGCGATGATCCGCGCCGGCCGCGGCTGGATGGCGATCATCTGCTCGGCCGCGTCGCTCCTCGGCATCGTGCTGACGCCGCTCATCTCGATGTTCCCGTTCGTCATGCCGTCGTCCACCATGCTCAACGCCGGCCTCACGCTCTGGGACTGCACGAGCTCTCAGCTGACGCTTGAGATCATGCTCTTCGTCACGCTGATCTTCCTGCCGATCGTGCTGCTCTACACGACCTGGGCCTACCGTGTGATGTCGGGCAAGCTCAACGCCGCCTACATCGAAAAGAACACGCATCACCTCTACTGATCGATGTTCGGCGCGCCGCCCGCACTTCGTCCCGCGGCGCGCCGCCAACCCCTTTATCCCAAGGAGTTCATCCATGAGCTACTTCTACTGGATCACCGCGCTCGGCTTCGCCGTCGTGCTCGCCGCCGCCATTGAAACCTCGGTGACCCGCGGCGATGACTGACCGCCGGTCCTCCGCCTTTCTGCGGGTGATTTCGTTTCTGGCCGCTCTTGCCTGCGCGGCCCTGGTCGTCCTCTACCCGCGGGCGATTGCTGAAGACGCCGCCGGCGTGCCCCACGGCGCGCTGGTCGGGATGCTCTTCGGCATGAGCATCCTCTGGGTCTACGGCTTCGGCTTCACGCCGCAGCACCGGATCCTTCGACTTCTGCTCTCTCCGATTCTCGGGTGGCTTCTGCTGCTCGGCTTCGGCTGGATCGTCTTCTGCCGCTGACAAAAGGTGCCGACTTGCCGAGTGGACCATCGCTTTACGACGCTGTAGGCGGCGCCGCGGGGCTCAGCCGCCTTGCCGCCGCCTTCATCCGCGCGCTTCACGACGAACCGAACCTCAGCGAGCTGAGAGGCATCTATGCGGGAGCCGACCTCAATCGATACGAAGCCCGCCTCAAGGAATTCCTTTCCGGGTGGCTCGGCGGCCCGCCGCTCTACCTTGAGCGTCACGGCATGCCCATGCTGCGCGAAGGCCACCGCCGGCTCGTCATTACGCATACGGCCCGCCATCAATGGGTGGCCGCCATGCGGACGGCCCTCGAAGAGACCGTGCCTGATCCGGAGGTCCGCCTTCAGCTTGAAGGCGCCTTCTCCAAAATGGCCGAATCGCTCGTGAACGCTGAGAACTGAAGCGCTTCAAAGCAAAAACGCCGCATTTCGAAGATGCGGCGTTTTTGTTTCTTTGGCCTTAGGTCCAGCGTTCGTCCTCGCGCTTGAGCCACTCCGGATTGATCTGCAGATTCTGCTCGTCGTCGCTTACCCACAAAATGCCGTCCTGAATCGTCACGGCGAGCTTCATGTTGCGCTTCGCCATGGCGCCGAGCGCCTCGGCCTCGTCGTCGCGAATAAGCACCACGCCGAGCTTTCCGATCTTCGAGAAGTCGCCCTTGAGCGACTCCCACCAAGGGACGGTCCGAGCTTCATCGTAGGCGAGCACGAGCACGTGATCGCTCTTGCCCGCCGCCTTGCGGACCGTGCGGAGGTCGGGCGCACCCAATTCCACCCAGTCAATGATCGCTCCAGTGTCGTCGAGCTCCCAGAGCGCCGGGTCGCCGTCCGTTGAGAGGCCGCGCCCAAATTCCAGTTTTTCGCCCGCCCGCATGCACCAGGCAAGCACGCGCAGCATCAGGCGCACTTCGGTCTCCGACGGGTGCCTCGCGATCGTGAGCACGGGCTCCCCGTACCAGTTCCGGTCCAGATCGGAAATGGAGAGCTGAGCCTTATAGACGGTTGCGCCGAGAGCCATGTTGATGCCTATTGAAGAGCCGAGGTCGGAAAATTCGTGAGTATAGCGCTCAGCTCGTCGGCATTTCCCTGCGAGCAACCAGCCTGCGCCAGCCCGAGAGGATGCGCCAGGCCACCCAGATGCCGAGCACGAGAAGTCCGCCCAGGAGCACGAAGAAGCCTACGCCGAAGAACATCAATGGGAGGCTCGCCAGATAAATCAGAATGATGCCGAAGAAGGCTCGCCAAAACGTGCTGATCTGCCAGGCGTAGTGGCTCTCGAGCCAAGTTCCTGCAGCGTCGGATCTGAAGACGTAGTTGATGATGACCGCGAGGATCGAAGGCGCTGAAAAGACGAAGGCACCGACGATCGTGACGCCTGCAGTTATGAGCCCCGCGAGAATCGAGATCGTGTGAAGCCCGTACACGATGTGGGCGACGGTGATCGTCCCCTGCAGGGGTTCTCTCGAACCGTAAGCCTGCTGCTCGCTGCCGGCAGGTCGTGCCTCCACGTCGACGACGACGTCGCTGCGGCTTCGGGGGCTGTTAAATTCCATCTTCATCTTCCTTTATGCGCGTGATGCGCTTCCCAATTCTATGATCGAGCTTCTCGCTGCCTGGCCCATCCCGCTTGCATTTCTTGCTTCGCTCCTTTCTCCGGGCTGGGGCGCAGCCGCAGCCGGCATTCTGATCGCCGTCGGCGCAGGCGACTGGACGCTTCCGCTCTGGGCGGCGCTCGGAGGGCTTCTTCGCGACGCGCTCCTCTACGCCTGGACGGCTTCGGGCCGGTGGGTCTTCGTGCGGCTTCCTGCAGGCGTTCTGAGCGCTCTTCACCGCGCGCCAGTCCTCAGCGCCGTCGGGTTACAATCGCTTCACTTGTTCCGCTGGGATATTGCTGCCGCCGCAGGTGCCGGCGGTCAGCCCAGACTGCGCTTTCTAGCCGGATTGACGCCCGCTTCGATCGCCTGCGCCTACCTCGGCGCCGCGGCAGCCGATGAGCTTCTCGTCGTTCTCTATCCGGGAGAGCTCGGCCTCTTCGAGGCTCGGCAGTCGCTTCCCGGCCTCATCCTGCTCGCGCTCCTCACAGCTGAAACGCTGCGCATCATGCTCGAGCGCCTGATAGAACGATTGGGTAATGCATCATGAGAATTCTGCTCGTTGAAGACGACGACATGATCGGCGAAAGCGTCATGGCGGGGCTTGAAACCGAAGGCCACGCCATCGACTGGGTGCGCGACGGCAACTCCGCGCTTCTCGCTCTCAACACGACGCCCTATTCGCTAGTCATCCTCGATCTGGGCCTCCCCGGCAAGGACGGCCTGCAGGTCCTGCGCGAAATGCGCGCCCGGCGCGATCCGACGCCCGTTCTGGTCACGACGGCCCGCGACACGGTCGACGACCGCATCAAGGGGCTCGACAGCGGCGCCGACGACTACCTCATCAAGCCCTACGACCTCGACGAGCTTTCGGCGCGCATCCGCGCGCTGCTTCGCCGCTCCGCGGGCCGTGCGGATCCGATCATCGAACGCGGCGAACTGAGGATCTCCCCGGCCACGCGCGAAGTCACCTATAAGGGCGAACCGGTAATCCTCTCCTCCAAGGAATATGCGCTTCTTGCGGCGCTCGCCGAGCGCAAGGGCGTCGTCTGGAGCCGCGCGCAGTTGGAGGAAAAGCTCTACAACTGGGACAACACCGTGGGATCGAACGCCATCGAAGTCCACATCCACCATCTGCGCAAGAAGCTCTCCGACACGGCCATCAAGACCGTGCGCGGCGTGGGCTACATGCTTGAAACCTGATAAAGGGCCTGCTTCATCATGACGAGCATCCGCCGGAAGCTCCTCTTCACGCTTCTGGCCGCCCTTCTGGCGGCGGGCTTCTCCGCCGCCGCGGCGACCTTCTTCTCCGCGCAGGCTGAGTTCAACGACTTCCTTGACGCGCATCTGCGCGAAACCGCGGAGTCGCTCGCCGACTCGGTGCGAAGCAGCATGCCCATGCATGCGCCCGAGCACCTCACAATCATCGGCGACGCGCCGAGCTACCGCATCATCGTGCAGGTCTACGATTCGGCCAACAACAGCCTGTGGCAGCGCGAGAACACGCCTGCGCTGCCGCTCCCCGACGGCCCCGGCTTCGGCCTATCCAAGGTGGACGGCCGCGACTGGCGCACCTATTCGGTCGCCGTCGGTCCGCTCGTCATCACGGCCGGCCAGGATCTCGCCGTGCGCACATCGCTTGCCGCCACGGCCTCCTTCCGGATTCTGCAGCCGCTCTGCCTGCTGCTGCCCTTCATCGCCATTGCCGTCTGGATCGTGGTGGGCAGCGGCTTGGCGCCGCTCGAGCGCACGGCGCGATCGATTGCCAGGCGCTCTCCCACGTCTCTCGAGCCTCTCTCCACGAAGGGGCTTTCCTCTGAGTTGGCGAGCTTAGTCAACGCCATCAACAGCCTGCTTGGCCGCTTGGCCGAGAGCCTGAGCGCACAGCAGCGCTTCGCGTCGGACGCGGCGCACGAACTGCGCACTCCGCTCACGGCCCTGAAGCTTCAGGTGCAGCTCGCACAGCGTGCCAAGACGCCCGAAGCGCAGGCCAAGTGCTACGCCCGCCTCAACGAGGGCATCAACCGCGCCACGCGCCTCGTGCAGCAGCTCCTCACGCTTGCACGCCTCGACCCCGACGCCTCGAAGAAGCCCATGTCCACCATCCATCTTGATGCGCTTGTCATGAGCATCCGGGACGACATGACGCCGATTGCGGCACAGAAGAACATCACCATAGCGGCTTCAGTCGAACCCGCTCAGATCGACGGCATGGAAGATGCCGTGAGGCTCATGATCACGAACCTCACGGACAATGCCATCCGCTACACGCCGGAAGACGGCCGGATCGAGCTTTCGAGCTCGGTGGTCGACGGCCGCTCCGTCGTGCGCGTGAGCGACAACGGCCCGGGCATTGCACCAGAAGAACGCGCCCGCGTCTTCGACCGCTTCTACCGCGCACTGGGAACCAAGACTTCCGGCACGGGGCTTGGGCTCGCCATCGTTAAGCGCATCGTCGACATTCATCACGGCACGATCACCATTGAGGACGGGCTTGACGGCCGAGGCACGAGCTTCGTGCTCTCCTTCCCGCCTTTGGGCGCCTCGTGCCCGGAAGAAGGCCTCTGAACCTCGGTCCGCTAGAGTTGCTTACAACTTTAACCACCGCTTTCGAGGATGCAGACACCCGTGAAGACGTGATCCGCTAGAGTTGGATCACTTCCAATTTCCATCACTACGTCCCTCTGCTCGAAGGCACTAAGCGCTTCAGCGCGCAGTCTGCGGGCCGTTTTCGGGCGCATCCATATGGGTTGATGACTATGCAGATTCTCTCGAAGACCTCCTTGGCTGCCGCGCTCTGCGCAGCTTTCGCGCTCTCCTCCGCAGCGCTTCCCGTCCAGGCCGCTGAAGCTGCCGCCGCCCCCGTGCAGGCTCAAGCGCAGCTGCCCGACTTCGTCAAGCTCGTGGAGGACAACGGCGCGGGCGTCGTGAACATCTCCGTCACGAAGAATGCGCGCACCGTGGCGGTCCCCGGGTTCGGTTTCCCCGGCATGGACGAGCAGGGCGCTGAAATCTTCCGCCGCTTCGGCTTCCCGCTGCCCTTCGGCGGCGGCGAGCAGGAAATCCCCGAGCAGCGCGGCACGGGCTCGGGCTTCATCATCTCCTCCGACGGCCTGATCCTCACGAACGCCCACGTGGTTGAAGGCGCCGACAAGATCGTCGTCCGCCTCACCGACAAGCGCGAATTCCAGGGCAAGGTGCTCGGTACCGACAAGCAGACCGACATCGCCGTCGTGAAGATCGAGGCGAAGGACCTGCCCGTTCTGAAGATGGGCGACTCAAACGAGCTCAAGGTGGGCGAATGGGTGGCCGCCATCGGCAGCCCCTTCGGCCTCGACAACACCGTGACGGCCGGCATCGTCTCCGCGCTGTCGCGCAACCTCCCGACCGACCAGTACATGCCCTTCATTCAGACCGACGTCGCCGTCAATCCCGGCAACTCGGGCGGTCCGCTCTTCAACATGAAGGGCGAAGTCGTGGGCATCAACTCCCAGATCTTCTCCACTTCCGGCGGCTTCATGGGCCTCTCCTTCGCGATTCCTATCGACATCGCACTTCAGGTGAAGGATCAGCTCGTGAAGGACGGCAAGGTGACCCGCGGCTACGTCGGCGTCTACATCCAACAGGTCACGCAGGACCTAGCCGAAAGCTTCGGTCTCAAGACGCCTGAGGGCGCCCTCGTCACCAAGATCGAGAAGGACAGCCCCGCCGAGAAGGCCGGCCTGAAGGCGGGCGACGTCATCACGGCCCTCAACGGCCGCAAGGTGACGAGCTCCTCGTCGCTCCCGATGCTCGTCTCCTCGATCCGTCCGGGCACCAAGGCTGAGCTCACCGTGATCCGCGACAAGAAGGAAATCAAGCTCGACATCACCATCGGCTCGAAGTCGGGCGCCGACGGCAGCACGGGTTCGGCCGACCATCACCGTCTCGGCATCGAGGGCCGCACGCTGACCGAAGCCGAAGTAAAGGACGCTGAAACGACGGGCCTTCTCATCACGAAGGTGAACAAGTTCGCTCAGCAGGCGGGCCTCATGGCGGGCGACATCATCGTGAGCGCCAACGGCAAGCTCGTGAAGAGCGCGTCCGACCTGCGCGAAGCCTGCCGCAGCGACCAGGTGCTGCTCCTCGTGCAGCGCGACGGCGGCCGCATCTTCATCCCGGTGCGCTTCCCCAAGGACTGATGCCTGACGGCGAATAGCAAAAAAGCCTGAAGTTCACTCGGAACTTCAGGCTTTTTCTTTAGCCGTGATTGGAGTCGTCGGCTTGCGGCTTCACGAACTCGTCGAGCGTAACACCCCTTGACTGAGCACGCTCCCATGTCCAGATGAGAAGGAGCCGCTCAATCGTTACCTGCTTGAAGAGTTCGCGGTCGACGTGCGGATAAAAGGCTGCGGCACCGCGAAGCGCCTCGAAGAAAGTGCGAATGGTGATGACGCGCGCTTCAAGCACATCCCTCGACAGGTCCTTGATCGGGCAGTGGGGATCCTGGTGGATGAGCTCGATCACGTGCTCGACGATGCGGCGGTTGGCCGCCACCATGATGTCGCGCACCTTGGGATTGACCAACGCTTCGCTCGCCACGAAGATCGCGATCCTCAGGCTGTCGGGGTCCATGTAGGCGTCGGCGATCTGCTCGAGCTGGCGTCGGAGCATGACCTTGTAGTCTTCGCCTTCGCGAGGTTCAACCCGCTTAGAGGCTACGGCAAGGAAGCGCCCTTTTTCACGCTCAATGAGCGCTTCAATAATCGCTTCCTTGTTCCTGAAGTAGTTGTAGAGGTTCCCAAGACTCTTGCCGCTTTCCTGCGCGATGGCGCGCAACGTCAGCTGGTGAAGGCCTTTCTCCGTCACCAGCCGTTCAACTGCGTCCACGATTTCGCGCCGGTGCTGCTCGGCAAGCCGCTCAGTGCGCTCCTGGTCGGGTGCCGGACTCACTTCGCTGCTTCCTCCGAATCCGCCGCGGGTTCAGGGAGCTCCGTGCCGCCGCCGAGAACCTTGTAGAGCGTCACGAGGCTCGAAGCGCGGGAAAGCTCCGCCGTAATGACGGCCTGTTCGGCCGACACCTTGGTGCGCTGCGCGTCGAGCACTTCCGTGTAGGCGGCCGCGCCGTGCTTGTAGCGGGCGTTGGAAAGTTCAAATGCCTGGGCGGCAGCATCGGCGAATTCACGGCGCTCCTCAAGCTCACGCTCGACCGTGCCTTCCGTTGCAAGTGCATCAGCCACTTCCTTGAAGGCCGTCTGAATGCTCTTCTCATAGGTAGCCGCAGCGATCTTTTCCTGTGCTTCAGCCGAGCGGAGGTTCGCCATGTTGCGCCCGCCCGTGAAGATAGGAATCGAGATGTTCGGCGTGAAGCCCCAGAGTCCCGTGTTGGAGCCGAAGAGATCGGAGAGATGCGACGAAGTGCTGCCCGCAGTGGCCGTCAGCGAAATGCTCGGGAAGAATGCCGCGCGCGCCGCGCCGATGTTGGCGTTGGCTGAAATCATGCCGCGCTCGGCAGACATGATGTCGGGGCGGTTGAGGAGCACCTCGCTCGGCATGCCCGCAGGCATCGAGGCGGGAAGCGTGGCGGCAAGCTCAACGCCCGCAGGCTGAAGCTCGTCGGGCACCTTGGAGCCCACGAGGAGTTCGAGCGCATTGCGGCTCTGAGCTTCAGCGCGCACATAAGAGGCAATAGCCGCGCGGGCGCTCGCCACGGTCGTGCGGGCCTGCTCGTAGTCAAGGCGGCTCGCAGCGCCGTGCTTGTAGCTTTCGCCCACGAGGCGGAAGCTTTCTTCCTGGCTCGCGAGCGTCTCCTTCTGGAGCGCGAGCTGCTGGCGGTTGGCGCCGAGCGTGAGCCAGGCCATGGCAACCTCGGCAACGAGCGTGCCCTGCGTCGTGCGCTGAGCGTCTTCAGTCTGCAGATAGGTCTGCAGCGCCTGCTCCGTCAAGTTGTGCACACGGCCGAAGAAATCGAACTCATAGCTCGCCATCGCGAGGTTGGCCGTGTAGGTGTGCGTCGTGGCGTCGCGCGCTTCTGAATGGCTAACGGCATTGGACGCCGAAGCAGCAACCGTCGGAAAGAGTTCCGAGCGCTGCACGCCGTAGAGCGCGCGGGCATTTTCGACGTTGAGGGCAGCAATGCGCAGATCGCGGTTATTGGCAAGCGCAAGCTCGATCACCTGCTTGAGGCGCACATCCTGGATGAAGTCCTGCCACTTGGGCAGCGCTTCACGCTTGATTTCGCTCTCGGCTGCATAGGCTTCGCCCTGGGGCCAGGTCTGGGCCACGGGCGCCTCGGGGCGCTGATAGTCCGGGGCGAGATTCACGCAGCCCGAAAGGACGAGTGCAGCGGCCAAAGGCAGGAGAGGCAGCATCTTCTTCATTTGTTTTTACCTCCTGTCGCAGACAGGACTTATCTTCAAATTGATTGAGCCGGATGGAGCGGCCCGCCTTGGGCCGCTTCATCCGGAAGAGTCAGCCGAACATCAGGCTTCGGTCGTCTTCACAGGCGTCTTCGGAGCACCCGAGACACGGTGCGCAATGCGCGTGATGAAGACGAAGAAGGCCGGAACGAAGGCAACGCAGAGAAGCGTGCCCGTCACCATGCCGCCCAGGACGCCCACGCCGATCGCGTTCTGCGCGCCCGAGCCCGCGCCGTGCGCGATGGCAAGCGGCAGCACGCCGAGGCCGAAGGCGAGCGAGGTCATCAGAATCGGGCGCAGGCGGAGTTCGACCGCGTGCAGAGCCGCCTTGACGACGTCTTCGCCGGAAGCCACCAGATCCTTGGCGAATTCCACGATCAGAATGGCGTTCTTCGACACCAGACCCATCGTAGTCAGCATGCCGACCTTGAAGTACACGTCGTTGTTCATGCCGAGGAGCAGCGTGAGGCCGAGAGCGCCCACGATGCCGCACGGAATGACGAGGAGCACGGCGATAGGCACCGACCAGCTTTCATAAAGCGCCGCCAGGCAGAGGAAGACCACGAGAAGCGAAATCGCATAGAGCGCTGCTTCCTGAGAGCCCGCCTGACGTTCCTGGTAGGAAACGCCGTTCCAGGAGATCGAGTAGCCCGCCGGGAAGACCTTCGCGGCGATTTCCTCAATCGCCTTCATGGCTTCGCCCGACGAGACGCCCGCAGCCGGGCTGCCTTGGATGTTCATGGCGCTCAGACCGTTGAAGCGCTCCAGACGGGGGCTTGCATAGTTCCACTCCACTTCGGCAATGGCCGAGAGCGGCACCATTTCACCCTTGTCGTTGCGGATGTGCCAGCGGTTGAGGTCCTCGGGCTGCATGCGCGACGTCGGCACGCCCTGAACCCACACTTCCTTGATTCGGCCGCGGTCCAGGAAGTCGTTGACGTAGCTGCCGGCAAGCGCCGTCGACAAGGCCGAATTCACGGTGCCGATGTCAAGGCCGTAGGCCGAGAGCTTCTCGTTGTCGAGCTTCAGATGCATCTGCGCCGCATCGTCCATGCCGTTGTGGCGGACCATCGTGAGGCGCGGATCCTGGTTGGCGGCAGCCAAGAACTTGCCGAGCAGCTCCATCATCTTGGCGTGGCCCGCACCCTTTTCATCCTGAATGTAGAAGTCAAAGCCGTCGGCAACGCCCAGTTCAGGAACGGCAGGAAGCGGGAAGAGGAAGGAGCTCGCGTTCTTGAAGTCCGGCGACATCATGAAGGCGCCCATGGCGCGCCGCTGCATGGCGAGCACGCTCTGGTCGTCGTTCGGACGCTCCGCCCAGTCCTTGAGCTTCACGAAGCCGAGGGCCATGTTCTGGCCGGAACCGGCGAACGAAAAGCCGCGGACCGCGAAGAAGGAGTCCATCACCTGCGACTCGGTCTTCTCAAGGAACTTGTGGATGCGCGTGACTTCATGGTCTGTGCGCTCCATGGTCGCACCCTGCGGGAGCTGAACCTGCATGAGCGCCACGCCCTGGTCTTCGCTCGGCATGAAGGCCGTCGGCGTCTTGATGAAGCCCCAGACCATGCCGCCCACCACGATGGCGTAGCAGACGAAGAGAAGCGCCGGATGGTGGACGAATCCGCCCACGGCGTCGCGGACCGCGATGGTGAGCGCTTCAAAGCCGCGGTTGAACCAGCCGAAGAAGCCGCCCTTGCCCATGTGTTCTTCATGGTCGACGGGCTTAAGGATCTTCGCGCAGAGCGAAGGCGTCAGGGTCAGCGCCACCACGACGGACAGCACCATAGCCGACACGATCGTCACTGAGAACTGACGGTAGATCACGCCCGTAGAGCCGCCGAAGAAGGCCATCGGGATGAACACGGCGGAAAGCACCATCGCGATGCCGACCAGCGCGCCCGTGATCTGTCCCATCGACTTCACCGTTGCCGAGTGCGGATCGGAGCCGTCTTCGCGCATCACGCGCTCGACGTTCTCCACAACCACGATGGCGTCGTCCACCAGAAGGCCGATTGCGAGCACCATGGCGAACATCGTCAGCATGTTGATCGAGAAGCCCGTGGCGGCGAGCATGCCGAAGGTGCCAAGCAGCACCACCGGCACGGCGATCGTCGGAATGATCGTGGCGCGCCAGTTCTGCAGGAAGAGGAACATCACGAAGACCACCAGGATGATGGCTTCGACGAGCGTCTTCACCACTTCATGCAGAGCAGCGCGCACGAAGGGTGTCGTGTCGAACGGAATGACGACCTCAACGCCGTCGGGCATCAGGCTCTTGAGCTCTTCGACGCGCTTGAGAACGGCCGCCTGCGTCTGCAGAGCATTGGCGCCCGACGCGAGCTTGATGGCCATGCCGGACGAAACGTAGCCGTTGTAGGTGGCGAACGCGAGGTAGTCCTTCTGATCGAGCTTCACTTCCGCGACGTCGCGCAGATAGACGTTTGCGCCCTCTTCCGTAACCTTCAGAAGAATGTTGCGGAATTCCTCAGGCGTCTCAAGAAGGCTCGACGAGGAAATCGTCGCCGTGAATTCCTGCTTGCCGTCGGTCGGCTGCGCGGCGAGGCTGCCGGTCGAAACCTGCATGTTCTGCGCGCTGATGGCGGCCGTGACGTCGGACGGATTGAGCTTGTACTTAACGAGCTTGTCGGGGTCGAGCCAGACGCGCATGGCGTAGGAGGCGCCGAACACCTGCGCTTCGCCCACACCGCTCACACGGGCGAGCGGCTCCTGAATGCTCGAAACGAGGAAGTCGCCCAAGTCGGCTGTCTTGATGGACGGATCCTTGCTCACGAAGCCCACCACCATCAGGAAGTTGGCGGAGGTCTTCTGGATCTTGACGCCGAGCTGCTGCACGACCTGCGGCAGCGACGTGAGCGCGGTGGAGATCTTGTTCTGCACCTGCACCTGAGCCATGTCGGGGTTGGTGCCGGTTTCAAACGTCACCGTGATGCTCACACGACCGGCCGAGTCCGACGTCGACTCCATGTAGAGGTAGCCGTCGAGACCCGTCAAGTTCTGCTCGATCACCTGCGTCACAGTGTTTTCAATCGTGCTCGCCGAAGCGCCCGGATAGGTCGCCGAGATGCTCACCTGCGGAGGCGCGATCTGCGGATACTGGCTCACCGGCAGCGTCGAGATCGACAGAAGGCCGGCAAGCATGATGATGATCGCGATCACCCAGGAAAAGACCGGGCGATCAATGAAAAAACGCGAAAACATGTGTCAGCGTCTCCGGATTAGAAAAGCGGCTTGCCTTCAGGGGCGGCCTTGGCGTCGTACTCCTTCGGAGTCACGACGGCGCCCGGCGAGACGCGCTGGAAGCCTTCGAACACCACGCGGTCGCCCGCCTTGATGCCGGAGTCGACGACCCAGTAGGTGCCGCGGGTCTGCGAGACCACGACGTCGCGGCGCGCAATCTTGTTGTCCTGATCAACCACATACACATACGTGTTGCCGCGCGTGTCGCGCATGACGGACTGCATGTGCACGAGAATGCCTTCGGGACGCAGACCTTCAACGAGATTGGCGCGCACGAACATGCCCGGCAGCAGAATGCGGTCAGGATTCGCGAATTCAGCGCGCAGGCGCACGGAGCCCGTGCTCTCGTCGACCTGAGCGTCCGTGAAGGTGAGGCGGCCCTTCTGGCCGTAGGTCGAGCCGTCCGAGAGGATGAGGTCGACCTCGGCGGCGCCGTCGGCATCGGTCTTAAGCGTGCCCGCGGCGATTTCACGCTGAATGCGCAGCATGTCTTCAGCCGTCTGCGTCACGTCGACGTAGATCGGATCGAGCTGCTGCACGGTTGTGAGCTCCGTCGCCTGATAGGCCGTCAGAAGCGCGCCTTCCGTGAATTCAGAGCGCGAGACGCGGCCCGAAATGGGTGAACGGACCTTCGTGTAGTCGAGATTGATCTTGGCCGTGAGCACAGCGGCTTCCGCAGCCTTGACGGAGGCCCGAGCGGTCTTCAGAGCAGCCTGCGCCGCGTCGTCGGACTGCTTGGAGACGGCGTTGGTCTTCACAAGCTCGCGGGAGCGCTTGGCGTCGGCCGCAGCCTGCGTGAGCGAGGCGCGGGCCTGAGCAAGCGTGGCTTCAGCGCTCTTGAGCTGCGCATCGTAGAGGGCGGGATCGATCTGATAGAGCGGGTCGCCCGCCTTCACTTCCTGGCCTTCCTTGAAGAGGCGCTTCTGCAGGATGCCGTTCACCTGCGGGCGAACTTCAGAAACGTTGTAGGAGCTCGTGCGGCCCGTAAGCACCGTGGAGATGTGCAGGGGCTCGGCCTTTGCCGTCACCACGACCACCTCCTGCGGAGGCATCTGCCGCTCCGCCGCAGCGGCGGGGCTTACCAGGGCGGTCTTGTCGCAGCCCGTCAAGAGCACGGCCGCGCCGAGCGCCAGGCCCACCGCAGCATGAAGAGTTTTTTGTTTCAACAACATTCTCAATTCAACCCGACTTGTTTTTTTGATCTCAGGATCCGAATTCGTTACGAATGAACATGTGTTCACTCTGAACAAGAGTTCAGTGTTATAGCACACGGCGTCAATATGCGGGTTTTTCTAGGGCCGTACCTTTACAGTTCTTCGCCTAACGACTGAGGCCTGCAGGTAGAATTACCTATTTTGGGAGCTCTCTTCGTCTGCAGAGTCTTGCAGCAAGCTTCACTCTGAGCGGTGCCTGAACTTCGACTCTTCGGGCGCCGCATTGCTTTATTCCGGGAAGCCGGAGCCATGCTCGAAGCCATTCACTTTCAATACTTCCTCGGCGGCCTTATATCGCTCATCACGATCACCAATCCGCCCTCCAAGATGCCGCTCTTCATCAGTCTCACGCAGGGCATGAGCGAAGAACGGCGCCGCCAACAGGCCAACTGGGCCGGCATCTACGCCGCCGCCATCATGCTCGTGAGCCTCATCTGCGGCAACGTGCTTCTCGCCTTCTTCGGCATCTCCTACGGCGCCATGCGAATTGCGGGCGGCCTCGTCGTGGCGGTCATCGGCTACCAGATGCTCTTCGGCGGCAATTCTCCGAATAAAGCCCCCATCGTGCGCCGCGACCGAGAAGACTATGCCTTCTTCCCGATCGCCATGCCGGGCATTGCCGGCCCCGGCACGATCGCCGTGGTGATCGGCTTCTCTACCGAGATCGCAGAGCTCTCCGACTACCTCGACATGGCCATTGCCTTTGCCTGGACAGCGCTCGCCATCATCTGCGCCACGAGCCTCTCGTGGTTCATCATGCGCTACTCCGACATGCTTTCGCGCCGCCTCGGTCCCTCCGGCACGCTCGTGATCGGCAAGCTCATGGGCTTCCTTCTGATCTGCATCGGCGTGCAGTTCGTGGGCTCGGGCATCCGCACCTTCATTGCGGGCAGCTGATCCCTTTTGTCGACGCCATTGAAAAGGCCCTGCCGGAAGTCTTCCGCAGGGCCTTTGCTTTGCGTGGGTTACTCCACCGTCACGCTCTTGGCGAGGTTTCTTGGCTTATCAACGTCAGTGCCGCGCACGAGCGCAGCATGGTAGGCGAGAAGCTGCAGCGGAACCGCATGAAGAATGGGCGACAGCATCCCATAGTTCTCCGGCAGGCGGATGACGTGCGTGCGCTCGTCGGGCGTGATGGCGCTGTCGCCGTCCGCGAAGACGTAGAGCTCGCCGCCGCGGGCGCGCACTTCCTGCATGTTGCTCTTCAGCTTTTCGAGCAGGCGATCGTTGGGCGCCACCGTCACGACCGGCATGTTCTCATCCACAAGTGCGAGCGGACCGTGCTTGAGTTCGCCCGCCGGATAGGCTTCCGCATGGATGTAGCTGATTTCCTTGAGCTTCAGAGCCCCCTCCAGAGCAATCGGATAGTGCATGCCGCGCCCGAGGAAGAGCGCATGCTCCTTGCCCGCGAAGCGCTCCGCCCAGTCGATCACCTGCGGCTCCAACGCCAATACGGCGCCCAAGGCCGCCGGGATATGGCGCAGCGCCTTGAGCTCGCGCTCTTCGGCTTCAGCAGACAGCCTGCCGTTGAGCTTGGCAAGCGTAAGCGCAAGCAGATAGATGGCCGCAAGCTGCGTCGTGAAGGCCTTGGTCGAGGCCACGCCGACCTCGACGCCCGCACGGGTGACATAGGCCAGGCGGCTTTCACGCACCATGGCCGAGGTCGACACGTTGCAGATCGTGAGCGTCTTCGTCATTCCGAGCTCCACCGCATGACGAAGCGCCGCAAGCGTATCGGCCGTTTCGCCCGACTGCGAAATCGTCACAACAAGCGTATGCAGATCGGGCACCGACGTGCGGTAGCGGTATTCGCTCGCGATCTCCACGTCGCAGTGCAAGCCGGCGAAGGCCTCAATCCAGTACTTGGCCGTCAGAGCTGCATAGTAGGACGTGCCGCAAGCGAGGAAGAGCAGTCGATTGACGCCGGAAAAAACCTCTTCCGCATCGGCGCCGAAGAGCTTCGGCGTAATGCCGGCAACGCCTTCGAGCGTGTCGCCGATCGCACGGGGCTGCTCGAAGATCTCCTTCTGCATGTAGTGGCGATAGGGACCAAGATCCACCGCCTGAGAGTAGGCCTGCACGGCATGCGACTCGCGCTCCACCGGCGCGAAGTCTTCTCCCTGGCGCGCAAAGATCGCATACGAATCCGGCGTGATTTCGCAGACGTCGCCCTCAGCAAGGTAGACGATGCGGTTGGCGGCCCCCGCCACTGCCATGGCGTCGGAAGCAGCGAACATTTCACCGCTGCCCACGCCGATCACGAGGGGCGAGCCCTGTCGGGCCACCACGACGCGGTGCGGTTCGTCGCGGCAGATGACGGCAAGACCGTAGCTTCCGCGCAGTTCAAGCGCGCTCTTCTTGACGGCCTCAAGAAGACTGCCCTGATAGTTCGAGTGAATGAGGTGCGCGATCACCTCCGTGTCCGTCTGGCTGACGAACTCGTAGCCCTGAGCCTGAAGCCGGTTGCGAATGGACTCATAGTTCTCGATGATGCCGTTGTGCACCAGCCCGATCATGCCGCGGGAGAAGTGCGGATGCGCATTGCAGACCTCCGGGGCGCCGTGAGTCGCCCAACGCGTATGCGCAATGCCCGTAGGCGCTTCGAGACTTTCGGCCTGATGCGCAAGTTCGCAGACGCGCTGCGTCGAACGGGCTCGGCGAAGCCCCTCCGCCCCAACAATCGCGATGCCGCAGGAGTCGTAGCCTCGGTACTCCAGCCGACGCAACCCCTCAATAAGCAGCGGAACAACATTGCGGCGAGCTGCCGCAGCCACGATGCCACACATCTAGCCTCTCCTTTACTTCTTCACCGGACGCGTCCAACCTTCAATCACGACTTGGCGGGCGCGCCCGACCACGAGCTTGCCCTCAGGCACCTGGCGCGTCACCGTGGTGCCCGCGCCCACCGTAGCTCCGGCTCCCACCTTCACAGGAGCCACCAGTTCGGTGCCGGACCCGATGAATGCGTCGTCGCCGATTTCCGTGCGGAACTTGTTCACGCCGTCGTAGTTGCAGGTGATGGTGCCGGCGCCGATGTTGACGCGTTCTCCGATCGTGGCGTCACCGATGTAGGTCAGGTGGTTCACCTTGCTCGAAAGGCCCACGCTCGACTTCTTCACTTCGACGAAGTTGCCGATGTGATTGTTGCCAAGCAGCTCAGCACCGGGGCGCAAACGGGAATAGGGGCCGACGCGGCTCTGCGCTCCGACGCGGGCGCCGTCGATGTGGCAGAAGGGCAGAATCTCGACGCCGTCGGCAATCTCCGCATTCCTGATGACGCAGTTGGCGCCGATCTTGACACCGCTGCCGAGCACCACTCGGCCTTCAAAGACCGCATTCACGTCGATTTCCACGTCCTGCCCGCAGGTGAGATCGCCCCGCAGGTCAAAGCGGTCCGGATCGATCAGCGTGACGCCGGCTTCAAGCAGCCGTTCGGCCTGCACGCGCTGCCAAATGCGCTCAAGGCGCGCTAGCTGAGGCTTGGAATTGACGCCCTCCACTTCCCAGACGTGGTCCGGATGCACGGAGCAGATGCTCACCCCGTCCGCCGCAGCCAAGCCGATCACGTCCGTCAGGTAGTACTCGCCCTGGGCATTCTTGTTGGTCAGACGACCGAGCCAATCCGCAAGGTGCTTGGTCGGCAGGCACATGATGCCTGTATTCACCTCGCGCACGAGCTTTTCTTCTGCCGAAGCGTCCTTTTCCTCCACGATCGAAGTCACCCGCCCTTCGCCGTCGCGCAGAATCCTGCCGTAGCCCGTGGGGTTGGAGAGCTCCACCGTCAGCAGCACGAGACTGCCGTCGGCGCCGGCCTCAGCCATGGCGGCAAGCGTCTTCTTCGAGATGAGCGGAACATCGCCCAAGGCGACCAACGTAACGGGATCGTCTGCAGCGATAGCGTCCAGAGCCTGCATGAGCGCATGTCCGGTGCCGAGCTGTTCCGCCTGAAGCGCGAAGACGAGATCCGAGCGGTCCGCGTAGCGGCGCTTCACTTCATCGGCGCCGTGCCCCACCACCACAACGCTCGGATGGTCGGCAAACCCGGATGCCGCCTCGAGCACATGGTCGAGCATCGGACGGCCGGCAAGCGGCTGAAGAACTTTCGGCAAGCGCGAATGCATGCGCTTACCCATGCCTGCGGCAAGAACAACTACGTTCATGAGAAAAGCCCAAAAACAGTACGAATGGAGCGAATTCTAACGAACGCAGGGCTCTGCCGAAGCAGAGCCCCTTGACACACCTGTAAAAGGAATCCCGAATGCGTCAGACTGCGGCAGATGCCGTCACAACGGCAGGAAGACGACCGCGGCCGACCTCCGCATCCACCGGACGCTTCATCAGGCTGCGGCGGCGCCCGGCAAGGAACTTCGCGTTGTCTGCCGTCGGTGCAAGCGAACCGACGACGATGCCCACGCCTGCGGCGATGAAGCCGCCGAGAACGTTCGGGAAGATTTCTCCGAGCGAAGTCCAGGTGAGCAGCACCCAGACGGCGCTGCCGAGCGCGATCGAGACGTAGCAGCCCTGGCGCGTGGCCTTCTTCCAGTAGAGCCCGCAGACGAGCGGCCAGAAGGCGCCCACCACCGGGAACTGATAAGCCATCGCGACCATGTCGTAGATGGGAGCGCCTTCGAGCGCGATCGAATACGACAGCACGCAGACGGCGAAGACGGCTACCGACAGGCGCATGGCGAGCAGCATGTTGCGGTCGTCGATCTTCATGAAGTGGCGCAGCACGTTCTCCACGAAGATGGTGGAGGGCGCAAGCATCGTCGCGGAAGCCGTCGACATCACGGCCGAGAGCACGGCGCCGAAGAACACCACGCGAAGCCACATCGGCATGTAGTCGCGCACGAGCGTCGGAAGCAGCTGCTGCGGGTCATCGGCAAGCATCTTCTCGGCAACGTCGGGCATCACGAGGATCGCCGCAACGACGATGAACATCGGCACGAAGGCAAAGAGGATGTAGAACGACCCGCCAAGAATCGGGCCGGCCACGGCCGTCGGCAGATTCTTGGCCGACATGACGCGCTGAAAGACGTCCTGCTGCGGAATCGAACCGATCATCATCGTCATCGCCGCCGAAATCCAGAAGAGCCACCCCGTGGTCGTGGGTTCCGGGAAGGCATGGAAGAGATTGCGTCCGCGGGCGTAGTCGATCACCTGACCCATGCCGCCGGCCAGGTCCGTTGCGAACCAGAGAATGGCGACGAGCCCGAGCACGATGACGATCATCTGCACGAAGTCCGTCATCGCCACCGACCACATGCCGCCCACCATCGTGTAGGCGAGCACCACGGCCGCGCCGATCACCATGCCGGTAGTCATGGAAACGGCGCCTTCCGTAATGAGGTTGATGACGAGCCCGAGCGCAGTTACCTGAGCCCCCACCCAGCCGAGGTAGCTGATGACGATAGCTACCGAGCAGAGCAGCTCGACGGAGCGCCCGTAGCGGTCGCGGTAGTAGTCGCCCAATGTGAGGATGTTCTGCTTGTAGAGCTTCTGGGCGAAGAAGGTGCCCACAAGGATCAGCGCCATGCCCGAGCCGAAGGGCTCTTCAATGACGCCTGCAATGCCGCTTTCAATGAAGCGGCCGGGAAGTCCGAGAATCGTTTCAGAGCCGAACCACGTCGCGAAGGTCGCTGTAATGACCATGGGGAGCGGAAGGCTGCGGCCCGCGAGGGCGAAGTCGCTCGTGCTCTTGACGCGCGTCGCAGCAAAGACGCCGATGGCGATCGTGCCGACGAGATACAGGAGGACAAAACCAGTCAGCGTCATCTCTTCTTTATTCCTTATAAAAACGACGTTGAACGGAAAACCGTGAGATTTATTTCCCGCGCATTGTAGGTTTCACACCCCCTCGTCGCGCCCCTCAGGATCCCCCTCTGCACCCCCTCTCACCGGAATCGGGCAAACCTTCATCGATATCAAAAAAAATGCGCCGCGTTTCGTTAAAAACACAGCGCATTCAATGGATTAAGTGGGACTTCAGCAGGTGTCTTTACACGCCTCCAAGCGGTCCTCAGACGCCCGAAAGTCCCGTCATTTGTCGACGAATCCTCGACTTTAAGCCTGAGGCTCTTCGTTCTGGCGAATCGCGCAGAGGAGCCAGCCGCCGGAGCCTTCAACCGGCTTCTCAAGAATCCAGGTTTCGTTGAAGTCTTCTGTTTCGCCGCTCACGACGAGCGTGCCGAAGAAGCGCACGGACGCATAGTACTGGCCGTCCTGCTGAGCAATGCCGAGAAGCTCGTTCTCAAGACGCTTCACTTCCGTGTGATAGACCTCGCCCTTGCGGTCGCGCAGCTGATGCGTAACCGCCGTGAAGATCTCGTTCGACGTGAAGTCGGAGATTTCGATGACGTTGCCCGAATCCCAAGCCTTCTGGAGCTTGATGTAGTTGTCGCGGGCGGTCTTGAGGAACCCTTCGCGGTCGAAGTCCGCCGGCGTAACGTCGACAAGGCCGTCATTTGCGGCGTTGGCGGCCGTCGAAGCGGTTCCGCTGGAGCCGCCCATCAGCTGATCCATGAGACTGCCCGAACGGACGCCCGGCTGCGGCTGCTGAGCAGCCTGCCAATTCTGCTGAGGCGCAGGCTCCGCCTGGCGCTGCATAGGCTGCTCGGGTTCGGCATTGCGCTGCTCGAAGGGGTTCGGCGCCGCGGCAGCCGGGCCGCCCGCAGTCTGCGGACGACGGCGGGAGAGGAACATGCGCACGACGAAGAAGACCACGACGGCAAGCAGAAGGCCCGTGATGAGGCTCGAAATGCCCGCGCCGCCGAGGCCTAGCATGCTCAGAAGAGCGGTAATGCCGAGCGCAGCGGCCACGCCGCCGAGAATGCTGCGCATCATGGAGGGCTTCTGAGCGGCAGCGGGAGCCGGGGCGGTCTTGGGCTGAGCCTGATTGGCCTGATTGGCGCGCGGCTGAGCCGTCGGCGCCGCAGGCGCCGCCGCGGGAGCGCGCTGCGAGAAGGTGGGAGCGGCCTTGCCGAAGCTCGCCCCGCCGCCGAAGCGCTTGGCTGCATCAGCATCGAACGACGCGGTGGCAAGAGCCGCACAAACGACGAGGGCTGCGATGAGGTTCTTCATTAATTTTTCCTTTTGGAGGTCGGTGCGGCATATCGCTCGCCGCAGAGGGCGTGCCGGAACATCCGGCCGCTCGGAGCTCGAGCTTCAGGGCTTGATGCCGACGTGAAGCGCGCAGATCCCGAAAGTTAGATTGTGCCACTGAACGCGCGAAAAGCCGACGGAGGTCATCATGCCGGCAAAGGTCGGCTGATCAGGATGCATGCGGATGGATTCGGCCAAATACCGGTAGGAATCAGCATCTCCGGCGATTTTGCCGCCGAGCCAGGGCATGAAGTGGAAGGAGTAAAAGTCGTAAAAAGGCTTTAACAGCGGCGCGCACTTCGAGAATTCGAGCACGAGGAGCTTTCCGCCCGGCTTGAGAACGCGGAGCATCTCGGCGAGTGCGCGGTCCTTGTGCGTCATGTTGCGAATGCCGAAGGAGACCGTTACGCGATCGAACGAGTTGTCGTCGAAGGGCAGGTGTTCGGCATCGGCCTGAACTACCTGGCAGTTGAGCTTGAGCGCCTCGAGACGGCGGCGGCCGTAGGAGAGCATCTCATAGTTGATGTCGGTTGCGGTGACGTTTTCCGCACCGGCTCGGCGCGCGAAGGCGATCGCGAGGTCGCAGGTGCCGCTTGCAATATCAAGGAGCTTCATGCCCTGCGTCACTTCCGCCTCGCGGATGCAGCGGTGCTTCCACGCACGATGCATGCCGAAGCTGAGCACGTCGTTCATCAGATCGTACTTCGGCGCAACGCTGTCGAAGACCTCGCGGACCTTCTCTTCCTTCTTGGTCTCGTCGACCTTCGAGAAGCCGAAGTCGATCTGATTTTCCGCATCCTTCGCGGGCGTCTGGGATTTATCCGTCATGGTTCTTCTTGGGTGATTGTTCAGGCATGACCGCAGCCGCCGTGCGGCGCTGGCTTCTTCTTGGGCATGAAGGGGGCATTGCGGGGATCGTGCGGATCGCGGGAAGCGCCGGCCTTTTCAAGATCGCCGAGGTACTTCGCCCAAAGCGCCTCGCGCTCTCGATCGAGCTTTTCAAAGTAGTCCCAGCTGTAGACGCCTGAATCATGCCCATCGTCATAAATGAGCTTGAGCGCGTACTGGCCTACCGGCTCAATGCCCTTGAGACCCACCTCGGACTTACCCACTTGAAGCACGGCCTCTTCGGGCGAATGACCCTGAACTTCAGCCGACGGGGAAAGCACCCGCAGGAATTCAAACGGAAAAACTGCTCGAGAATCGTCGGCATAGACGAGTTCGAGCGTGTGCGCCTTCTGGTGCACGAACACTTGAACGGGGACTTTCATTCTGGGGCCTGTGCAGTAAAAAAGCCGCCCGCCTGTAGGCGCAGCGGCTTTGTAAAGCTGGTCCCCGCGACAGGAATCGAACCTGTACCGCAGCCTTCGGAGGGCTGCATGATATCCATTTCACCACGCGGAGAAGGAGGAAAGTATATCAAGTTTCCGATGGGTCCACTTCAAGGCAAAGGGATACAGAGGACGGCCGATCAAGCGCCCTCACCGCCTGATTCCAAGCCGTCAGAAACCTCAGAAGCGTTGGGCGATCCGCGCTTTCCACCAAAAGCTGCGCGCGCTCTCGGTTCATGATCTTGACGAGCAGCATCGGCACTGGATCGTAGATAAAGACCTCTTGAGGGGCGATTGCCGCCGCGGCTGCCGCTGCTTTCTCAAGGAACGAGACGGCCGCCTCCAGATGATCGGCCTCGGCCGTGAGCAGCGCCTGGTGCACGAAGGGCACGCACCCGCTCTCGCAGCGCTCTTCAAGCAGGCTGTCGGCAAAGGCTTCGTAATTCTGTTCTGCGAGCGCTTCGAAAAGCGGATCTTCCGGGAAACGCGTCTGGATGAGCACAGTGCCGCGGTCGCCCGCACGCCCAGCTCGGCCGGCAACCTGCATGAGCGTAGCGAAGAGCCGCTCCCTAGCCCGAATGGACGGACTCAGAATCTGCGCATCGGGATTGAGCACCACCACCAAGCCGATTTTCTGGAAGTCGTGTCCCTTAGCCACCATCTGCGTGCCGACAAGAATGTCCACCTCTCCGCGGTGAACCTTTTGGAAAGCTGCTTCCGCCTCGTGCTTTCTTGCCGCGCTGTCACGGTCTATGCGCAAAACCGTGCGGCCGGGGAACAGGACTGCCAACTCTTCCTCGATGCGCTCTGTTCCAATGCCCCGCGGCAGGATGTCCACGTTGCCGCAGGACGGACATTCCTCGGGAATGGGGTGCCGTGCGCCGCAATGGTGGCAGATGAGCGCGCGCTCGCGCTTGTGATAGACCATGAAGGTCGAGCAATGCGGACACGCGCTTGCCCAACCGCAGGCCGGGCAGTTGAGCACCGGAGAGTAGCCTCTTCTATTCAGGAACACCAGCACCTGCCGGCCGGACTCAAGGCAGGACTCGATTGCCTCTCTGGCAGCCTCGGAAAGCGCCCTGGCCGAACCTTTGGCTGGAGGATCAATCAGTTCTACGCGCGGCAGCTCCGCGCGGCTGACGGCTCTATGTTCGAGCTTGAGCAGCTTGTAGCCGCCCGACTTCATGCGGTTCCAGCTCTCAAGCGAAGGCGTGGCCGACCCGAGCACTACTGGACACTGAAGCTTCGACGCACGCCAGACCGCCAGATCTCTTGCGCTGTAGCGCAGCCCGTCGCCGGCCTTATAGGATTGATCGTGCTCTTCGTCGACCAGAATGAGTGCAAGCTTGCGAAAGCTCGCAAAAACGGCCATGCGGGTGCCGACAAGTATCCTCGCCTCTCCCAAATGCGCGGCAAGCCACGACGAGGCGCGCTGATTGTCCGTGAACTCGCTGTTGAGCGCCGCCACCGCCTCATGCGGAAAGCGCCGCCTCACGCGGTCGACGAGCTGCGGCGTCAGGTTGATTTCCGGCACGAGCAGAAGCACCTGCGCCTCCGGGTCGCTCCCCAGCACGGATGCCATGACCCGCAGATACACCTCCGTCTTCCCGGAACCAGTTACGCCGAAAAGAAGCCATGCCTGAAAGCCCGAGCAGCTCAGCACTGCCTCTACCGCCTTTTTCTGCTCGGCATTGAGCTCAGGCGCCGGCGACGGTTCGACTGAATCCGGTACAGGCATCGCCCTTCGGATGGACGCCATTCGTCTTTCCTGAGCAGGCGTTGGGGAGCGGCGAATCGCTGCCGGCAGCGCGGGCAGCGCCGCCTCTCCCCATCCCCTCATGTAGTAGGCTGCAGCGAACTTCGTCAATCGCAGCCACTCCGCGTTCAAGGGCGGCGCCGAATGCAGCAGCGCCGAAATGGACCTGAGGCGCTTTTCGTCAAAGTCCGCTGCATTGGACAGCCCCGCCACCAGCCCCACCACGCGTCGCGTGCCCAACGGCACAACGACAAGATCTCCCACAGCGGCCAGCATGTCTTCTGGAACCCGATAATCAAGCGGCGGAAGACCTGGTGCGTCCACCAATACTTTTGCAAAAAGATCCGCCACCCGAGCCAGCCTCCCTCATTGCTGCGCGCCTGCCCATCAAGCGCTGCGTCATTCGTTTGCACGGCATTTTACGGGGTCTCGGCCATCGGCCCCATCGACTTGTGGATAAGTATGTGGACTATTTGTCTGGAGAAGACGTTTTTGCATTTTCCACTTCCATTTGCATGGAGATTTAAGATGCAGCACGCCTTGTCTTCGTTACTGCCGCAGGAAAAGTCATAAAAACAAAAGAGCCCGCCATATTCTGACGGGCCCTTTCTCTGCACTACAGATCAACGCAGATTGTGTGAATAACTTCAGGCGTGCTTGCTGCGGCTGTACTCGTGCACTTCATCAACAAGGATCTGAACGTTTTCAATCGGCGTGAACTGATTGATGCCATGACCGAGATTGAAGACATGGCCGCCGGCTCCCACCGGACCAAAGGCGTCGATCACCTTACGCGCTTCGCGGCGGATCGTCTCTTCGTCGCCGAAAAGCGCTAGCGGATCCATGTTGCCCTGAAGCGCCACGCGGTCGCCGGTGGCCTGACGGGCGCGAGTGAGGTTGGTCGTCCAGTCGAGGCCCACGCAGTCGCAGCCGCAGGCAGCGATCTCCTCGAGCCATTCGCCGCCGCCCTTCGTGAAAACGATGACGGGCACCTTTTCACCCTCAGCTTCACGCACCAGGCGCGACACCACCTTCTTCGTCGCGGCCAGCGAGAACTTCTGGAAATCGCCGTCGGCAAGCATGCCGCCCCACGTGTCGAAGATCTGCACGGCCTGAGCGCCCGCAGCGATCTGAGCATTCAGATAAGCCGCAACAGCGTCTGCATTGACGTCGAGAATGCGCTCGAAGAGATCCGGACGACGGAACATCATCGTCTTGGCCGTGCGGAAGTCGCGGCTGCCGCGGCCTTCCACCATGTAGCAGGCAAGCGTAAAAGGAGAGCCAGAGAAGCCTATCAGAGGCACGCGGTTGTTAAGTGCACGGCGGATGCTGCGCACGGCGGCAGTGACATAGCCGAGCTTTTCCTCAATATCAGGGACGGCGAGCGCCTTGACGGCTTCCTCGCTCTGCACGGGATGCGCAAAGACGGGGCCTTCGCCCTGCACGAAGGAAAGGCCGAGCCCCATCGCATCGGGAACGGTCAGAATGTCCGAAAAAAGAATGGCCGCATCGAGACCATAGCGGTCGATCGGCTGCAGCGTCACTTCCGTTGCGTAGTCGGGATTCTGAGCCAGCCCCATGAAGCTGCCGGCCTGCGCGCGCGTAGCGCAGTATTCGGGCAGGTAGCGGCCCGCCTGACGCATGAGCCAAACCGGCGTGTAGTCCGTGTGTTCGCGCTTCAGGGCGCGCAGGAAGGTGTCGTTGCGAGGAGTCATTTTGCTTCTGGGGAAAGTGAGATCTTGAGGATGCGCGACAAAGAAAAACCGCGCTGAAACGGCGCGGCCCTTCTTCATCGCAGCGGCCGCAGCAGGGCCGCACGAGCAATTTGATCAGCGGACGATCAGCACCGGACGATCAGCCTGACTCAGAACCTTCTGCGTTTCGCTGCCGAGGAGCAGCGCGCCGAACGTGCCGAGACCGCGGCTCGCCATCACGATGTAGGTGGCGTCTACGCGGATTGCGCAGGCCAGAACACCCTGAGAAACCGTCTCAGCATGCTCGACGATGACCTCGCAGGGCACCTGCTTTTCCGCAGCCTTGCGGGAAATCGCCTGAAGCCGTTCCTGAACGACGGGATCTTCATCAGCAAAGCCGCCGGCGGGTGCGGCGGATAAAACGGCTGTCATGCCGACGACGGAGCCACCGACCTGTTCGGCAAGCTCGATGGCCGTATCGACGGCCTTGTCGCTGAGATTAGAACCGTCCGTAGTTACGAGGATCTTAACGGCGCTCATTGTGTTCTCCTTGAAGTCCTTACAGCCCGTATGCGGGCCGGCATTCTTGAAATCCTACCGCAGGCGCAAAAAAAATGAGCGGGGAGTTCTTGGAAGAACACCTCCGCTCATTTTGCTGTCGGCGCTGTGAACGATCAGAGCTCGTTGCGCATCTTGCGAACGATCGCAAGCTGTGCAGTCAGGGCAGCGATCTCCGCTTCGACGCGGGCGATTTCGATGCTGCCGGTGGCGGACGCACGGGCGGCTTCAGCAGCAGCCAAGGCCTGCTTGGCGCGGGTCTCGTCGAGATCCTTGCTGCGGACTGCCGTATCCGCGAGAACGGTCACCAGCTCAGGCTGAACCTCCAGGATGCCGCCCGCAACGAAGATCTTCTCAGGTTCCGCCTGACCGGCAATGTGCAGACGCACGAAGCCCGGACGGATGAGCGTGATCAGCGGGAGGTGTCCCGGCATGATGCCAAGTTCGCCAGACGTTCCGGGCAGCGACACGAGTTCGGCCTCGCCGGAGAAGACATGTTCTTCGGCGCTGACGACGTCGACTTTAATGGTAGCCATATAGGTTGCTCCGTTTGTCGGGCGCTTGCCGCAGCCGCGCCGAAGCGCGGCTGCCGCGAAGCATTACTTGAGGGTCTTGGCCTTCTCGAAGGCTTCGTCGATCGTGCCGACCATGTAGAACGCCTGTTCGGGCAGTTCGTCGCATTCGCCGTCAACAATCATCTTGAAGCCGCGGATCGTTTCCTTGAGCGGAACGTACTTGCCGGGAGCGCCCGTGAACACTTCGGCAACGTGGAACGGCTGCGAGAGGTAGTTCTGGATCTTACGAGCGCGCTGGACGACGAGCTTGTCTTCCGGAGCGAGTTCGTCCATACCCAGAATCGCGATGATGTCGCGCAGCTCCTTGTAGCGCTGCAGGGTTTCCTGAACGCGGCGGGCAACCGTGTAGTGCTCGAGACCGATGATGTTCGGGTCGACCTGACGAGAGGTCGAGTCGAGCGGGTCAACGGCCGGGTAGATGCCGAGCGCGGCGATGTCGCGCGAAAGCACCACCGTGGCGTCCAAGTGGCCGAAGGTCGTGGCCGGGGACGGGTCGGTCAAGTCGTCAGCAGGGACGTACACGGCCTGAATCGACGTAATGGAGCCGGTCTTCGTGGAAGCGATTCGTTCCTGAAGCTTGCCCATTTCTTCGGCCAGGGTCGGCTGGTAGCCCACGGCGGACGGCATGCGGCCGAGCAGAGCGGACACTTCCGTACCGGCCAGCGTGTAGCGGTAGATGTTGTCAATGAAGAGCAGGATGTCGCGGCCTTCGTCACGGAAGGCTTCGGCCATCGTCAGGCCCGTCAGAGCAACGCGAAGACGGTTTCCCGGGGGTTCGTTCATCTGACCGAACACCATCGCCACCTTGTCGAGAACCTTCGACTCGCCCATTTCATGGTAGAAGTCGTTGCCCTCACGGGTACGTTCGCCCACGCCCGCAAACACGGAGTAGCCGCCGTACTGCTTGGCGATGTTGTTGATGAGCTCCATCATGTTGACGGTCTTGCCCACACCGGCGCCGCCGAACAGACCGACCTTACCGCCCTTGGCGAACGGGCAGATCAGGTCGATCACCTTGATGCCGGTTTCGAGCAGGTCGACGGACGGAGAGAGTTCGTCGAACTTCGGAGCCGCATTGTGAATCGGACGGATTTCTTCCGCACCGATCGGACCGCAGTCGTCGATCGGACGGCCGAGCACGTCCATGATGCGGCCGAGGGTCTTCGGGCCGACCGGAACGGAGATTTCACGGCCGGTGGTTTCAACCTTCATGCCGCGGCGAAGGCCTTCAGACGTGCCCATGGCGATGGTGCGCACGACGCCGTCGCCGAGCTGCTGCTCGACTTCGAACGTAAGGCCGGTTTCAGCGAGACTGTTGGCTTCGTCTTCGTTCTTCAGGACGAGAGCCTCGTAAACCTTAGGCATCGCATCGCGCGGGAACTCGATGTCCACGACCGCGCCGATCACCTGTACGATCTGTCCGATACTCATGGGATTTCCTCAGTTATCGATTCATTCAATTCGATTAAGACACCGCGGCGGCACCACCGACGATTTCGGTGATTTCCTTCGTAATGCCGGCCTGGCGAGTCTTGTTGTAGACGAGCTGCAGGTCGTCGATGAGCTTCTTGGCGTTGTCCGAAGCGGCCTTCATTGCCACCATTCGGGCGCTCTGTTCAGAAGCCATGTTTTCTGCAACTGCCTGATAAATCAAAGCCTCGACGTAGCGATGAAGCAGCTCGTCGAGAACGGTTTGGGCGTCAGGCTCGTAGATGTAGTCCCACGAGAATTTGCGCTGAGGCTCGTCGGCGGAGAGATGCTCATCCGTCAGCGGCAGGAGCTGTTCGACAACCGGAATCTGCTTCATGGCGTTAACAAAACGCGTGTAGCAGAGGTACACCTTATCGACCTTGTGCTCCTTGTAGGCTTCGATCTGAACCTGAATCGCTCCGATGAGTCGATCGAGGCTCGGACGGTCGCCGAGCTGAACCGCCTGGCTGAGCACCGGAACGCCGATACGCTGGAGGAAGCCGAGGCCCTTGTTGCCGAGGGCCGAGGCTTCCACCTGCACGCCCTCAGCAGACCACTCACGCAGACGCTGCAGGAGCATGCGCTGAATGTTGGTATTGAGGGCGCCGGCAAGACCCTTGTCGGTGGACACCAGAATGATGCCCACCTTCTTGGCGCCTTCCTGCTTCGTCAGGAACGGATGGTTGTAGTCCGTCACGTTCGCACGGGCAAGATGCGAGCAGATCACTCGAATCTCGTCGCCGTACGGACGGGCCGCGTGCATCCGGTCCTGAGCCTTGCGCATCTTCGAGGCCGCAACCATCTCCATCGCCTTGGTGATCTTGCGCGTGTTCTGCACGCTCTTGATCTTTCCGCGAATTTCCTTAGTACTGGGCATGGAATTGGGTCCTCTTGGATATGACGTTAGATGGCGCCGTTCTTCTTGAACTCGGCGATCGCACCCTTCAGGCTGGCTTCGTCTTCCTTCGTGAGTTCCTTGCGGGACTCGATGGAGTTGACGAGATCAGCGTAGTGAGCCTTCAGGTACTCACGCATGGCGCGTTCAACGCGCATGGCGTCGCCAACAGCCACATCGTCGTAGTAGCCGTTGTTCACAGCGTACAGCACGACGGCTTCTTCCCAAACCTGCAGAGGCTGGTACTGGGGCTGCTTCATCAGTTCCGTAACCATGCGGCCGCGTTCGAGCTGCTTGCGGGTCACTTCGTCAAGGTCGGAAGCGAACTGCGCGAAGGCAGCCAGGGCGCGGTACTGGGCCAGAGCAAGACGGACGCCGCCGCCGAGCTTCTTGATGATCTTCGTCTGAGCGGCACCACCGACGCGGGACACCGAAATACCCGGGTTGATAGCGGGACGGATACCAGCGTTGAAGAGGTCGGTTTCAAGGAAGATCTGACCGTCGGTAATCGAGATCACGTTCGTCGGAACGAACGCGGTCACGTCGCCGGCCTGCGTTTCAATGATCGGCAGAGCCGTCATCGAACCCGTCTTGCCCTTGACAGCACCCTTCGTGAACTTCTCGACGTAGTCGGCGTTCACGCGGGCTGCGCGTTCCAGCAGACGGCTGTGCAGGTAGAACACGTCGCCAGGGTAGGCTTCACGTCCCGGCGGACGACGAAGCAGCAGGGAGATCTGGCGATAAGCCCAGGCCTGCTTGGTCAAGTCGTCATAAACGATCAGGGAGTCCTGACCGCGGTCGCGGAAGTATTCGCCCATCGTGGCGCCGGCGTACGGAGCGAGGTACTGCATGGCAGCAGACTCGGAAGCCGTGGCGGCAACGACGATGGTGTAGTCCATGGCGCCGTGCTCTTCGAGCTTGGAGACCACGTTGGCGATCGTGGAGGCCTTCTGGCCGATAGCCACGTACACGCAGATGAGGTCCTTGCCCTTCTGGTTGATGATCGCGTCGATGGCGACGGCGGTCTTACCCGTCTGGCGGTCGCCAATGATCAGTTCGCGCTGGCCGCGGCCGATCGGCACCATCGAGTCGATGGACTTGATGCCGGTCTGGACAGGCTGCGAAACCGACTTACGGTCGATGACGCCCGGGGCGACCTTTTCGACAACGTCGAATTCCTTGGCGTTGATCGGGCCCTTGCCGTCGATCGGCTGGCCGAGGGCGTTCACAACGCGGCCGATCAGTTCGGGACCGACGGGCACGGAAAGAATGCGGCCGGTGGTCTTCACCGTGTCGCCTTCGGAAATGCCTTCGTATTCGCCGAGAATCACGGCGCCGACGGAGTCGCGTTCAAGGTTCAGGGCGAGGCCATAGACTTCGCCCGGGAATTCCAGCATTTCGCCCTGCATCACGTCGCTCAGACCGTGAATGCGGGCAATGCCGTCGGACAACGAAACCACCGTGCCCTGAGTGCGAAGATCAGCGGAAACGCCGAGGCCTTCGATACGCTTCTTCAGCAGTTCGCTGATTTCACTGGGATTGAGTTGCATCTTACAGCTCCGATTTTTATGCGGTAAGCGCCGTCTTCATCTGATTGAGACGCGCGAGGATCGAGGCGTCGAGGAGCTTGTCGCCGACGTGCACGCGCACGCCGCCGATCAAGGAGGGCTCGACCGAGACGACCGGGTGAAGCATCACTCCCGGGAACTTCTTCGCTAGCGCTTCCAGCAGATCCTTGAGCTCAGCGTCGCTGAGCGGGAAGGCGGTCTCGATCAGTGCGTCGGCGACGCCTTCGGACTCGTTCTTCAGGATGCGGAATTGACGCGCGATTTCCGGCAGCGCATCCACGCGGCCGTTCTGAATCACCACGCGAAGCAAATTCTTGACTTCTTCCGGCTGATCCGCACCCACGACGCTCATGAAGACGTCGCAGAACTGGTCGTCGGTAAGTCCGGGATCTCCCTCGAGCTGACCGATCTGCGGGTCAACAGCCGTGTCCGCAAGACGCGAGACGGCATCAAGCACCGCAGACATATCCTGTGCGCTGGCTTTACGCTCCTGCAGGGCCTGCATGAGACCCACGGCGTAAGGGCGCGCTATCGTAGAAAGTTCCGCCATAGTTAGAGCTTCGCCTTCAGTTGTTCAAGCAGCTGAGCGTGAACAGTCTTGTCGACCTCGCGGGCGAGGATCTGTTCAGCACCCTGGACGGCCAGATCCGCAACCTGGTCGCGGAGCAGATCGCGCGCGCGCTGAACCTGCACTTCGGCCTCGGCCTTGGCAGATTCAATGATGCGGTCGGCTTCGACCTGAGCCTGAGCCTTCGCATCTTCCACAATCGCCAGAGCGCGCTTCTCGCCGTCGGCCACGATGGTCGAGGCGCGGGCGCGGGCAGCGGCTTCGATGGCCTGGCCCTGCTCGGTGGCGACAGCAAGGGCCTTTTCACCCTTGTTCGCTGCGGCGAGGCCGTCAGCGATCTTCTTTTGCCGCTCTTCAATCGCGTGAATCAGCGGTGGCCAGATGTACTTCATGGTGACCCAAGCACCAAGCAAGAACACGACCATCTGTACAAACAGAGAGGCATTAATGTTCATTGTTGAACCCCATTAAGTCTGCAGTGCCGCTTTTGTGCGAATGATGCGGCACTGCGGACAGCGTCATTGAAAGAAAAGACGTTTTACGCCAGGGCTAGGAATTAGCCGACGAAGGGGTTGGCGAAGGCAAACATCATGGCGATACCGACGCCGATCAGGAACGCCGCGTCGATCAGGCCGGCCAGAAGGAACATCTTCGTCTGGAGCGGTTCCATGAGTTCGGGCTGACGGGCGGAGGCTTCGAGGTACTTCGAGCCCATCAGAGCGATGCCCAAGCAGGCGCCGAGGGCGCCGAGGCCGATGATGATACCGCAGGCGATGGCGACGAGAGCGACATTGGTCATTTGAAAAAACTCCTAAGAATTACAAGAAAGGGAGTAGAAAAAGCGAAGATTTGAATTGAATCGTCTGTTAGTGGCTACTGTGGGCCTGACCGATGTAAACCAAGGTCAGCATCATGAAGATGAACGCCTGCAACAGAACGATCAGCACATGGAAGAGCCACCAGACCAAACCGGCGATGACCTGTCCAATACCAGCCGCCGCGCCGCCGGCGAAGCCGAACTCAAGCATGTAGCCGCCGAGGAGCGCGATAAGGAAGAACACGAGCTCGCCGGCGTACATGTTGCCGAAGAGTCGCATGCCCAGAGAAACGAACTTGGCCAGATACTCAATGATGTTCATGAGCAGGTTGATCGGCCAAAGAAGCGGGAACTTGCCGAACGGAGCGGTGAAGAGCTCAACGATGAAGCCGGAGAGACCCTTGACCTTGATGCCGTAGTAGAAGAGCAGCAGGAGCACGCCGAAGGAGAGGCCGAGCGTGCCGTTCAGATCGGCCGTCGGCAACGGACGAAGATGGCCGATGCCCACGAGGCCGGCAAGCCACGGGAAGAGGTCCACCGGGATCAAGTCGATGCAGTTCATGATCGCGACCCAGCAGAACACCGTCAGCGCGAGCGGAGCAATGAACGTGCGGTCGCCGTGGACGATGCTCTTGGCCTGGTTGTTCACCAGCTCGACGAGCATTTCGACGGCGCACTGCATCTTGCCCGGAACACCGGACGTGGCCTTCTTGGCGCCGAGGCGCAGCAGGAAGAAGACGATCAGCAGCGAGAGAATGGAGAAGAAGAGCGTATCGTAGTTGACGACGGAGAAGTCGACAATTACCTGCTGATGCAGCGACTGCAAGTGCTGCATGTGGTGCTGAATATACTCAGTTGCACTGGGGTTCTCGATGGACATGAGGACCTATCCTTAGCGTTTCTTAAACAACAGGACGAAGTTGCTGTTCGCCACTGCCATCAGCGAAAAAATCAAAGCGGGCCAGTTCAGGCCTGCGTAGTACTGCGCCGTGATGAACAGCAGCAGAATCACGCAGAGCACCTTCACAAATTCCCCGAGCAGCAGAGTCACGACGTTGGCACCAACGCCGAATCCGAGCTTCTTGACACCCTTGAGAATCAACGCATGAAGCGTTGTGGCAGCCGCATAAAAGAAGCCGCCAAGAAGCGCCGAGAGCCCGGGATCTTTGCCAAAAACTGCAGTACAGAAAAGTGCTGCAATTAATGTAACAACATACTGCGCGAGAACGACGCGCATCATATCAGAAAGGGCGGGCATTCTCTCGCAGCGGCTTAGGGGAAAATGATCGCCTCGGATTGTAAATCTTGTAGTATCTGGTCACAATCGACGAAATGTCTAGGTCTTCTAATTCCAAAGTAGTAGTCAGACCGCGTCAGTGCTGAATACGGTCGACGATGCCCTGGAGCTGATCGAGGCTGGAAAACTCAATGACGATGCGCCCTTTGCCCTTCTGATTGGCTGAAAGCTTCACGACGGCCCCCAACGTGTCGGCAAGAGCCTCCTCAAGGCGTTCGTTGTCCCGCGTCTTGATCACTACCTTCTTCTTGGGCTGCGCGCCTTCCGTCAGACGGCGCACAAGCTCTTCGGTCTGGCGCACCGACAGGCGCTTCGCGGCAACCTGCTTCGCCGCAGCCACCTGCTCTGCACCCTCCAGTCCAAGAAGCGCTCGGGCGTGCCCCATCTCGAGATCGCCCGCCATCACCATGTTCTTCACCTCGTCGGCAAGCGCCAGCAGGCGCAGCAGATTGCTCGCGGCCGGGCGCGAGCGGCCGACGGCCTTGGCTGCCGCTTCATGCGTAAAGGAGAATTCATCGATCAGGCGCTGCAACCCCTGAGCCTCTTCTATGGGATTGAGGTTTTCTCGCTGAATGTTTTCGATCAATCCGATGACCAGGGCGTCTTCGTCTCGAACATCCTTCACGATGACCGGGACCTCCTCGAGCCCAGCGATCTTCGCCGCGCGAAGACGGCGCTCGCCGGCGAGCACTTCGTAGCCGCCCGATTCCAACGGACGAACAAGAATGGGGCTCAGCACACCCTGCTCGCGGATGGAAGCGGCCAAATCTGCCAGCGACTCCTCATCCATCTTCGTGCGGGGCTGATAGCGCCCGGCGCGGATTTCCGATACCGGCACATCCATGAGCTTTGCGCTCTTGTCATCAAGAAAGTCAAGAGGGCTCGCGCTGTCGAAAAGCGCATCCAATCCGCGGCCGATGCCGTCCTTCTTCTTAGCCATTGCAGGAAGCCTCACTCGGGTTGATGCCAAAAACTCTCAGAAATTCGTCGCCGAAGGCTCGGTAGCCCTGGGCGCCGCGGCTTGAAGGCGCAAAGACGATGCCGGGCTTTCCTGCCTCCGGAGCTTCAGCCAGACGAATGTTGCGCGGAATAATGGTGGTAAACACCTTTTCGCCGAAAAGGTCCTTGAGCTGCCCGCTCACTCGATGCTGCAGAGAAAGACGCGAATCGAACATCACGCGCAGAATGCGGATGTCTCGGAGCCCAGGATTTCTTTGATCGTGCACGCGGTGCAGCGTGTTCACCAACTCTCTGAGCCCCTCAAAGGCGAAGTACTCGCACTGCATGGGCACGATGACGCCTTCAGCTGCGCAGAAGGCATTGAGCGTAAGCAGCGAAAGGTTGGGAGGGCAGTCGACCAACACAAAGTCGTAGTCGTTCAGCACGGGCGCGAGGCTCTTTCTGAGGCGTTGATCACGCTCGCGGATGCTGATGAGCTCAATCTCCGCCCCCGTCAGCTCCCTGTTGGCCGGCAGCACGTCGAAGCCTCCGGTCTCGCTGCGGTGCATGACCTTTGCAAACGACTTCAGTCCAAGAAGAAACTGATAAACCGAGCATTCAATGGCGTTCTTGTCGATGCCGCAGCTCGTCGTGCCGTTGCCCTGCGGATCAAGGTCGACGAAAAGAACCCTCTGTCCGCGCTGAGCAAGCGCCGCTGCGAGATTGACCGCAGTGGTCGTCTTGCCGACGCCGCCCTTTTGGTTGGCAATGCAGTAGATGTGAGCCATGGCTGAATCCGCAGAAGATCTGAACGAATGAAATTGTAGCCGCGCCGCCCCGCGCGACCTCCTTATTTACCTAGCGAAAGCCAGAGGTCGGAGAAGCCCTGCCAGAAGACGCCTACGCCGATGCAAATCAGGATGAAGGCGAAGATTCGGGCAAGCGCATCCGCGCCTGCGGCGCCGACGGCCCGGCTTACGCGGTCGCCGTAGCGGAAGCAGAGCCAGATCACGACGACGGTGGCGAGAATGGCGAGCACCGTGCCGGCAAGATTCGGAAAGTTGTAGGGGAGCGTCGTGCCGATGGCCACCGTCACGGCGATGGCGCCTGGTCCCGTCGTCAAAGGCAGTGTGAAGGGATAAAAGGCCATGGCCTTCAGGCGCGAACGAGGCAGCTCCACCTTTGGGGTGGCTGTGCCGTCCTGAGCCGGCGCATTAAGCGCGGTCCAGCCGGCGGAGACAAGCACCATGCCGCCGGCGACGCGCAGCACGCCCACGGAAATGCCGAAGAACCCCAGAATCAAATGCCCTGCAAAAAGACAGACCAGAAGAATCACGACCGAAAAAAGCGCAATGCGCCCGGCCACATAGGCTCGATCGTTGTCCGTCAGATGCCCCGTCAGCGTCACGAAGAACATCGAGCTGCTGAATGGATTGATCACCGGCAGAAGCGTCATGAACGCGTAGAGAAAGGCGCTCACGAAGGAGGCGCCGAACATGATCGACAAGTCCATTTTCCAGCTACTCCGCGCCGAGAACGATCAGATGGCGCTCTTCATCAAGGCCCGGCACCACCAGTTTTTCAATATGGTGCACCTTGATGCCTTCTGGAAGCGCCGTGATCTCATCCTCAGGCACCACGCCTTTCATGGCGAGCCACCGGCCTCCCGGAGCAAGCAGGTGCCGCGTGAGGCGCGTGAAGTCGACGAGCGAAGCAAAAGCCCGGCTCGTAATGACGCCCCAGGCGCCCGAAACCTTTTCAATGCGGGCGTGGCGCGCCGAAAGGTTCTTCAGTCCGAGCTCAATTGCCGCCTGATTGACGAAGGCCGCCTTCTTGCCGACGGCATCTACACCCGTGACGGTCACCTGCGGCAGCAGAAGTGCGAGCGGCACGCTCGGCAGGCCGCCGCCGCACCCTACGTCGAGAACGGCATCCGCATCAGGCGCAAATTTGCCCAACGCCGGCGCAAGCGCGGCGGAATCGAGCAGATGATGGGTGAGCACTTCTTCAGGACGGCGGATGGCCGTGAGGTTGTAGACCTTGTTCCACTTCAGCAGAAGTCCGGCATAGGCCTCGAATCCATCGAGAACTCTCTGATCGGCGCAGAGCCCGAGCTCGACGAGGCCGGCGGCAAGCGCTTTGCGGTCAATGGTGGCAGGTGTCATAAAAATCAACTCGCTGAGTCTGCAGGATGCTGCGTTCCCTTGTTGCGGACATAGTAGTGGCGGCGCTTGAGGTGCACTAAGAGAAGCGCTACGGCGGCGGGCGTCACGCCGGAAATGCGGGAAGCCTGACCGATGGTTTCGGGGCGTGCTGCCTTTAGCTTCTGACGAACTTCGAAGGAAAGTCCCGTCACGGCGTCGTAGTCCATTTCCGTCGGAATGGCAAGCGTTTCGTTGGCGAGCGTCTTCTGGATTTCATCCCTCTGACGATCCACATAGCCCGCATACTTCACTTCCACTTCAACCCGAGCACGCTCCTCGGCGTCAAGCTCCGAAAAGTCGTGTGCAGGCGTGCCGTCGGCGCGCTTGAGCGTCATCAGGCTATCCATCGTCACGTTCGGACGAGCGAGCAGGCTGCGGAGCGGATATTCGCGCTCAATCGGAGCGCCGAGCACGCGTTCGGCCTCCGCACGTTCGATGGTCTTCGGATTCACCCACGTTTCGCGCAGCGCCTCCATGGCGAGGGCGACGCGCTCTTCCTTGCGGCAGAAGTACTCCCAACGGGCGTCGTCGACAAGCCCGAGCTTTCGCCCAATGGGCGTCAGACGCGCGTCCGCGTTGTCTTCGCGCAGGCTGAGGCGGTATTCCGCTCGGCTTGTGAACATGCGGTAGGGCTCCGTCACGCCTTTCGTCGTGAGATCATCGGCCATGACGCCGAGATAGGCTTCGTCACGCCGCGGCGTCCAGGCTTCTTCACCCCAGGCATAGAGCGCGGCGTTGGCGCCGGCAAGCACGCCCTGAGCAGCGGCCTCTTCATACCCCGTCGTGCCGTTGATCTGACCGGCGCAGAAGAGTCCGGGCATGGCCTTCGACTCGAACGAGCGCTTGAGTTCGCGCGGATCGTAGTAGTCGTACTCAATGGCGTAGCCCGGGCGGATTAGATGCGCGTTTTCGAGGCCCGGCATCATGTGAACCATCTTGAGCTGCACGTCGAAGGGCAGACTCGTCGAAATGCCGTTCGGGTAGTACTCGCGGACATGCAGGCCTTCGGGCTCAAGGAACACCTGATGGCTGTCCTTCTCCGCAAAGCGCTTTACCTTGTCTTCAATCGAGGGGCAATAACGCGGCCCCACGCCCTTGATGACGCCCGCATACATAGGAGAGCGGTCGAGGTTGGCGAGAATGAGCTCGTGCATTTCGCGCGTCGTGCGCGTGATCCAGCAGGGCATCTGCTGGGGATGCTCGGCCGCAGGCTTCATGAGCGAGAAGGACGGAACGGGGTCGAGATCGCCCCACTGCTCCTCGCACTTCGAAAAGTCGATCGTGCGCGCATCAATTCGGCAGGGCGTGCCGGTCTTCAAACGCCCCTGAGGGAGGCCAAGCTCCTTCAGGCGCTCGCCGAGCCTCACGCTCGCCGGGTCGCCCATTCGTCCGGCAGTGAAGTGCTCCAGCCCGATGTGAACGAGGCCGTTGAGGAAGGTCCCCGCGCAGAGTACGACCGCCTTGGAGTGGAACCGAACGCCCGTATTGGTCACAACGCCTCGGGCGCAGCCGTTCTCCACGATCAGATCATCGGCCGCCATCTGAAAAACCTTCAGATGCTCCTGCGCTTCAATGCGCTCTCGCATCGCTCGGCGGTAGAGCTGGCGGTCGATCTGGGCGCGCGTTGCATGGACGGCTGCCCCTTTCGAGCGGTTGAGGATGCGGAACTGAATGCCTGCCGCATCCGTCACTTGTCCCATGGCACCGCCGAGGGCATCGAGCTCCTTCACCAAATGCCCCTTGCCGATGCCGCCGATCGACGGATTGCAGGAGAGCTGCCCCACGGTATCGAGGTTGTGCGTGATGAGAAGCGTGCTGCGGCCCATTCGAGCCGATGCAAGTGCGGCCTCCGCGCCGGCATGGCCGCAGCCGACCACGATGACGTCGAAGTGTTCGGGATATTCCATTGGGAGCCACCCTTCCGGAAGGAAAAAAGAGGGAAAGACTTACTTGCCGATGCAGAAGCGGCTGAAGATGATGCCTAGCAGATCTTCAGCATCCGTTTCGCCGAGAAGCTCTCCGAGCGCACGGCCCGCGAGCCGGAGCTCTTCGGCAAAGAGCTCCATCATACAGAAGGGCGAAGTACTCATTTCGAGCGCCGCGGCAAGATGTCCTGCCGCCTGGCGCAGGCATGCGAGATGACGCTCTCGCGCAAGAAAGACGCCCTCCGTGCCGCCCGTCATATCGGCGTATTCAAGCACTCGAGCCTTAAGATCTGCAAGCCCATGGCCGGTCTTGGCGGAAATCAGCACGGCATTTTCGTTCTGATAAACCTTAAGCCGTTCTTCTGGCGCGCAGTCGACCTTGTTGGCGACGATGAGAAGCGGCGTTCCCGGCCGGGCGCAACCGCGCACGCGTTCAAGAAGCGCTTCGTCATCCGGGATTCGTCCTGAGGCATCAACGAGATGCAGCACGATGTCCGCTTCGGAGATGGCCTTCAGCGTCCTTTCAATGCCCTTTTGCTCCACGATGTCGTCGGTTTCCCGCACGCCCGCCGTGTCGACGATGCGAAGCGGCACGCCGTCAAAGGCCGTCCAGTGCTCAACCTTGTCGCGCGTCGTGCCCGCAATGTCCGTGACGATTGCCACTTCTTCTCCCGCGAATGCATTCAGAAGACTCGACTTGCCGACATTGGGAGCGCCGACCAACGCAACAGCGATGCCGTCGGCAAGCACTACGCCTCTGCGTGCACTCGCAAGCAGTCTGGCAATCTTCTCGTCGGCTTCTCTTACGCGGGAAAAAATCTGCGCCTCCTTGAGCTCCTCAAGATCCTCCTCAGGAAAGTCGAGCGATGCCTCAGAGAGCGCTCGGGCTTCGTCAAGAAGACCGCCGACTTCATGAACCTCCTTCGAGAAATCGCCCGAGAGCGAGCGGGCGGCTGCATGCGCCGCCGCCTCGCTTGCCGCATCGATCAGCCCGCTCACGGCTTCAGCCTGCGCCAGATCCATGCGGCCGTTTAGGAAGGCCCGCTTGGTGAACTCCCCGGGCTCGGCAATACGCAGTCCGCAGAATGAGAGCTTAGAGAGCGCAGCGCGCATGATGAGCTTCAGAAGCACAGGACCGCCGTGCGCCTGGATTTCGAGAACCGATTCGCCCGTATAGCTCGCCGGCGCAGGAAAGTAGAGCACGACTGCATGGTCGAGCAGTTCGTTCTTTTCATCGAGAACCGGAAGCAGATGCGCGTGGCGCGGTTCGATTCTACGGTTGGGAAAGAGCGTCTCGAGAATCGAAGCATCGAGCTGCGCATCAAAGGAAAGGCGAATGATGCCGATGCCGCCGCGCCCAGGCGCAGTAGCAATGGCGATGATCGGCGTCTTGTCGTTGAGGAGCATGACTGAAACTGTGGCAAATGAAGATCAGGGAAATCGTCTTCGGAGTGATACGCTTGAGGCCTGAATTTTCCTGCAACCAGAATGACTTCGCATCCATGTCGCTTCAAGGACCGAAAAACCGCCCCAACAACTTCTTCGGCCCCGCACTCGCGGGCGCAAGCATTGCTGTCGTGCTTTCCGTGCCGGCGGCGGCCTTTACCGCAGTTGCCTTTGGGAGCACGTACGAGACGCGCGCGCTCATTTACTGCGCGTTTCTCCTCTGGGCTGTTGCAGGCGCCGTCGTGGTCTATCTGAAGACCTGGCGGGCCGAAAAGCAGATGCTTTCGCTCAAATTCATCCTGCTTTGGTTCGCAAGCGTCTGGCTGTGGCCGCTTCTCGCCGTCGCTTCCGTTCTGGTGAAGCGCAGGGACTGATGAAAAGCCGAAGGCCGGGCCGTCTTCCTTGTGGGAGAACAGATCCCGGCCTCGTCTGCCGATTGGATTTTTTCCAAAGGGGCTCATCCTCAGGGATGAAGCCCCTTATTCATATCAACGCTTGGCAAGGCGCTGAGCGCGCTCTTCGGCAATCGTCTTGTTGATCCACCACTGCTGGGCGATCGACAGAACGTTGTTCGTGAGCCAGTAGAGCACCAGACCGGCAGCAAAGACGAAGAACATCACCGAGAAAACGACCGGCATGATGTACATCACCTTGGCCTGCACCGGATCGGTGGGCTTCGGGTTGAGCAGGATCTGCAGGAACATCGTCGCAGCCATCAGAGCCGGAAGAACGAACCAGGGGTCAGGCATTGCCAAATCGTGCACCCAGAGAATCCACTCGGCGCCGCGCAGCTCGACCGAGCCCTGGAGCACCCAGTAGAGCGCGAGGAACACGGGAATCTGCAGCATGATCGGGAGGCAGCCGCCGACCGGATTGATCTTTTCGTTCTTGTAGAGCTCCATCATCGCCTGATTCAGACGCTGCTTGTCGTCCTTGTACTTTTCCTGCAGCGCCTTCATGCGGGGGCCGACCTCCTTCATGCGAGCCATCGAACGGTAGCCCGCAGCGGAAATCGGGTAGAGAACGGCCTTCACGATGCAGGTGAGTAGCACGATGGCCCAGCCCCAGTTGCCGACGATGCCGTAGAGGAAGTCGAGGAGCCAGTAGATGGGCTTGGCAAGGAACGTGAGCCAGCCGTAGTCGACCACGAGCTCAAGACCGGGCGCGAGCTGCTCGAGGCGAGCCTGCTCCTGCGGGCCGGAGTAGAGAACCGCGTGGTTGGACTGCGTAGCGCCCGGAGCGATTTCCTTCAGGTCGACCAGCGTGCCGACGGCGTAGAGATCCTTGCCGAGGGAGCGCGCGTAGTTGTGGCGCTCTTCGCCCTGAGGCGGCACCCAGGCGCTCACGAAGTGGTGCTGCACCATCGCGAGCCAGCCGTTGTCGGTGCTCTCGACGAACTTGGCGTCCTTGTCCTTGATGTCCGAGAAGCTCAGCTTCTGGAAGTTCTCTTCTTCGGTATAGAAGGCCGGACCCGTAAAGGTCGAGTACATCGAGCTTTCGCCGGCGGGCTTCGAGGAATCGCGCGTGATCTGATAGTAGATCTGCGGCGAAACCGGCTTGTCGGTCGTGTTGGTGACGGCCGTGTCGACGTCAATGCCGTAGTAGCCGCGCTTGAACGTGAAGGTCTTCGTAACCTTGAGGCCGCCCTTGTCGGCTTCAAAGACCACCTTCATGGATTCCTTGTCGCCGAGGTTGAGGTCGCTGCTCACGAGCTTGAACTCGTCGGCATGCGTCGGATAGTCGCCGCCCACGAGGCCCGTCTGAGCAACGTAGGCATGACCGCCCTCAACGTCGAGCAGCTTCACGTTGCCGAGATCGGGCGACGGTTCGCGGCCGAGCACCTTGCCGGCGAGACCGACTTCAGTCCAGTCAGCCTGCTGCGGGAAGAGAAGCATTTCAGAGCCGACCACACGGGCGCCCATGCGGTCGAACGTGACCTTCATGCGGTCGGTCGTGACGACAACGGGATCCTTGACTGCAACGGCAGCATCCGTCGGCGCCGTCTTGGCGACGGTGGCGGCCGGAATGCCGTCGGCGGCAGCTCGATCAGCTTCGAGCATTTCCTGCTTGGCCGGGCCGAAGAAGGACTCGCCGCCCTTCCAGACCTGGTAGTTGTCCCACAGCATGAAAAGCGCGCCGAAGAGGATCACCCACAGCAGGGCGCGCTGAACTTCTCTACCCATAGAGCTCTCTTGCGTAAATTAAAACTTGAAAAACCTGTGCTCTTCGCCATCCTTGCCGACAACTTCGTTCGAGCAGTCCCGGCACCAGCAGCGCCAGCGGAAGCGTTCAGGCACAGGATCATAACCTCGACCGCCCAATGGATGGCAGCGGGCAAGCCTCATCAAGGTCATCCACCCGCCCCTCAGAGCGCCGTGGCGCTCAATGGCTTCCATCGCGTAGTTCGAACATGTCGGCAGATACCGGCATTCTCGGCCTACCCACGGCGAGAGCGTCAGCTGATAAAGCCGAATTGCTCCCATCATGAGGGCCTTGAGCGGGTTCATGACGGCTGCTCCGCCCTTGCCTTGGCGCGCCGTTCGCTGCGGCGCACGACCTCATCGAGAAGACCCTCGATGTCGGCGCGGAGCCGCCGCTTGAGGTCGGTGCGGGATTTTGGGGAAAGCCCCTTCAGCGCCGTCTTGAGCCTCAGAGAGACGTCAAGACCAACGTCTTGCGCAAGCACCTGCCTCAATGCCGGCAGATGAAGCCGGAACGATTCGCGCAGTTCGCGCTTGACGAGAACGCGGTCCACGGAAAGCGGAGCGTTCTTCTTGCCTACAGTGACCCCGATGCGCACAACGCCGGCGTTCTCGTTCTCGAGACAGCCGGCGACAAAGCATGCGGAATGGACGCGAAACGACTTATCGTTTCGCGTCCTCAATATCACCCCAAAATCGTCCGTGCTGATGATGCGCGAAGATCGGGGGAGTCTGAAGTTCTCCGCCTGGCTTCCGGACACGACGGCAATCAGCCGTGGGCCGACCGGTTATTAGAGGGCGAGAACGTGACGGCCCTTGGCGCGGCGGCGGGCAAGGACGCGACGGCCGCCCTTGGTGCGGCTGCGAACGAGGAAGCCGTGCGTGCGGGCGCGCTTGGTCTTGGAGGGCTGGTAGGTACGCTTAGTAGCCATGATTATTCCTTAATGTCGGAGGAGAGCCTGCAGAGCAGCAGAAATGGACGCTGGACGTCTGCGGCGGATGAAGAATCCAGAGCTGCGAAGAAACGCAGCGTTTCTGCGCATTCCTCTTGGTCTCCAACGACCCCCAGATGCGGGGCGGGGCTAGAGGAAGCCTAGAAAAGCTTGCTATTACACATCATTTTCCGGGGTCTTGTCAATTCCGGGACCCATAAAAAGAACTGCAGCGCATCTGCGGGCCGTGCACAAAAATAAAGCAGAGAGCCACTGAATTTAGGGACTACCCTCTCTTTTCTACTGCATATTGTATTTTTCCGCCCCAACTCTACCGTCCATTGTGCATATCCTCGTTATGTGAGCGTGTACTTACATATCTTTATCTGCGACAGTAGTAAACTTTATTCACAAACTCCTGTGGATAAGCTCTTTCTCTCCATTTCCCATCATCCGCCTGTGGATAACTTTTTCTTTGAAAAACAACGAGTTGCCTTCTATTCAAGCCCCTCCAGAATGCCCTTGGTGGTAGGGCTGTGGAAAAACCGCTAAAATAGTATGTTTTTCCCAAAGGAACGCCGCCCGGCGCTCCTGCCCACTCTGCACCTGTCTCGGCTATGCAAGCGTTCTGGCATCAGTGTCTCGAGAGCCTCAAGCTGCTCTTTCAGAACACGCCCAAGATCTACTCCACCTGGATTGAAATCCTCAAGCCCACCTACTGGGATGAGAACGAAGGCGTGCTGACGCTCGAGGCGCCGGCAGCAAAGCTTCCGTCAATCCGTGGAAACTATCTGAAGATCATCGCCCGAGTGGCGCAGCAGGTTCACGGCACTTCCGTTGCCGTTTCGCTCGTCCCTGCGCAGCCCAAACCCGTTGCGCCCGCGAAAACCGACGACGCCCCCACGCACTCGTCGTCTTCTGAGGCCGATGCCAAACGGCGCGAGGAAACCGGCCTTCTTCCCGGCCTCACTTTCGAAAACTACGTCAACGGCAGCGCCAATCAGCTTGCCGTCGCGGCGGCCGAGCATGTCGCCACGACCATGGGGACGCAGTACAACCCCCTCTACATCTACGGCGGCGTCGGCCTCGGCAAGACGCATCTGATGCAGGCTATCGGCCACCGTTATCTCGACCTGCATCCGAAGGCCCGCGTGCGCTGCGTTTCCGCCCAGGACTTCATCAACGAATACACTGCCGCCGTCCGCGAATCCGCCAACAAGGCGCATTCCAGCCTCGAGAAGTTCGACGACCGCTACCGCAATCTCGACCTTCTCCTCATCGACGACGTGCAGTCGCTCTCCGGCGCCAAGGGCTCCCAGGGACAGTTCTTCCGCGCGTTCGAGGCGCTCGTGCCCCACAACAAGCAGCTCGTCATCACGTCCGACACCTATACGCGCGGCCTGAAGGACATCGAGCCGCGCCTCATCTCCCGCCTCTCCCAGGGACTCTCCGTCGCCATCGAGCCTCCGGAATTCGAGATGCGCACGGCCATTCTCCTCAACAAGGCCAAATCGATCGGCGTGGAGCTTTCCGAAGAGGTCGCCGCCTACATCGCCAAGCGCCTGAAGTCCAATGTTCGAGAGCTTGAGGGCGCCCTGCAGCAGGTGGTTGCCTATCAGCAGTTCCAGGCGTCGTCTTCGCGCGAAATCACGATCGACATCGCCAAGCGCGTGCTGCGCGAACAGTTCCAGGTAGTCAACAGCATGATTACCATCGAGAACATTCAGAAGACCGTGGCGGACTACTACAAGATCAAGGTGGCCGACATGCACTCCAAGCGCCGCCCCGCCAACATCGCAAGACCGCGCCAGATCGCCATGTATCTCACCAAGGAACTCACGCAGCACAGCCTTCCTGAAATCGGTGAAAACTTCGGCGGCCGCGACCATACGACCGTGATGCATGCGGTTCGTAAAATTACTCAGGAGCGCCAGAGCGACGCCGGGCTCAACCACGAAATTCACGTGCTCGAGCAGATGATCCGAGGCTGACTCAGGCAAAAGATTCAACTTTCAAAACACACCGCATCATGAAGTTCATTTCCAGTCCCGTTGAAGCTCTGCAGAAGCCCGTGCGCTCCATCGTCGGCATCGTCGAACGCAACCTGACGCTTCCCGTCGTGAGCAACATCCTCATTGAACAAAAGGATTCGACCGTCGCCTTCACGACGACCGACCTTGACATTCAGATCCGCACGACCGCCTCCGTCGGCGTTGAGGGCTGCTCCGAGCGCACCACGCTCAATGCCCAGAAGCTCTCTGAAATCCTCGGCGTCCTGCGCGGCATCGACACAATCGCCATCGATCTTGACGAAGACGGCCTTGCTGAACTCACCTCTTCGGGCGGGCGCTTCTCCATGCAGACGCTTCCTGCGCAGGACTTCCCCGTGCTGAAGGTTCTGCCCTGGACCACCACCTTCTCGCTGCCCTCGAAGACGTTGCGCTATCTCCTCACGATGACGGCCTTCGCGATGGCCCCGAAGGACATCCGCTACTTCCTCATGGGCGTGCTCTTCGTGGTCGAAGACAACAAGCTCATCTCCGTTGCCACCGACACACACCGCCTCGCCTACTGTGAAGCGGAGATCGACGGCCTCAGCCAGACCGACAAGATTGAAGCCATCATTCCGCGCAAGACCGTCCGCGAACTTCTGCGTGTGCTTCCTGAAGACGATACGCCCGTGACCGTGCGAGTCAACGACTTGCAGATCGGCTTTAACTTCGGCGGCATCGAGTTCGTGAGCAAGCTGATCGAAGGGAAGTTCCCCGACTATCAGCGCGTCATGCCCACGCTCGACACCAATCCGCAGTGCGTGGCCATCAACCGCGAAGAGCTCCTCAATGCGCTGCGCCGCGTGCAGATTCTCACCAATGAGCGCTTCCACGGCATCCGGTGGCTCTTCAGCCGCGGCCAGCTCGTCGTGCAGGGCAACAACGCCGAGCAGGAAGAAGCCAGCCAGAGGCTCGACATCGCCTGGGAATGGGACGATCTCGACATCGGCTTCAACCTCCTCTACATGATCGAGCTCCTCAACAACCTCAAGACTACCGAGGTCAACTTCCACTTCGCCGCCACGCCCAAGAGCGTGCTCGTGACGATGCCGGAGTCTTCGAGCTTCCGCTATCTCATCATGCCGATGCGCATCTGATGAGAGCCTCGGGCTCCGAGCAGCGGAGCCCGCAACGACGGAACAACCCTTCAACATCGGCGCGGGCGCCAGACGGCGCCCGCCGCCCAAGGAAAGCATTTCATGACCGAAGCGGAAAATTCGCCCATTCAGGCCCCGCAGCCGCTGCCGCAGGTGCAGTCGCTCGACGACGTTCATCCCGATCAGAATCCGAGCGCCTACAACGCGTCGAGCATTCAGATTCTTGAGGGTCTTGAGGCCGTCCGCAAACGCCCGGGCATGTACATCGGGGACACGGCCGACGGCTCCGGCCTGCATCATCTCGTCTACGAAGTGGTCGACAACTCGATCGACGAGGCGCTCGCCGGCTTCGCTTCGCATATTGAAGTCACGATCCACACCGACAATTCCGTCTCCGTCGTCGACGACGGCCGCGGCATTCCTACGGCGCTCAAGTGGGACGACAAGCACGAACCCAAGCGCAGCGCCGCAGAAATCGCGCTCACCGAGCTCCATGCGGGCGGCAAGTTCGACAACAACGGCTACAAGATCTCCGGCGGCCTTCACGGCGTGGGCGTCTCCTGCGTGAACGCGCTCTCCACGTGGCTGCGTCTCGTGGTGCGCCGCGACGGCGAAGCCCGAGCGCTTGAATTCCGCCGCGGCAAGGTGGTGAACCGCCTTGTGGAGGAAGCCGTCGACCCGACGACCGGCAAAACCGTCAGCGTCTCTCCGATGGCGCTCCTCGGCCCCACGAACCGTCGCGGCACCGAAGTGCACTTCCTGCCCGACCTTGAAATTTTCGAGCAGGTGACGGAATTCAGCTACGAGACGCTTCTTTCGCGTCTGCGCGAGCTCTCGTTCCTCAATTCCGGCGTCTTCATCACGCTCAAGGACATGCGCACGTCGCACGAGGCGCAGCTCAAGACCGACAAGGGGCTTGTCGCCTACGTCGAGTACAAGAACCAGTCGCGCACGGTGCTTCACCCGAAAATCTTCCACGCCAAGGAGACCGTCCTCTCGAACGGTTCTCCGGTCGAGGTGGAAGTCGCCATGCAGTGGCAGGACAGCTACAACGAAAGCCTCACGGCCTATACGAACAACATTCCGCAGCGCGACGGCGGCACGCACGTCACGGGCCTGCGCGTCGCCATGACGCGCGTGCTCAAGAGCTACATCGCCAAAAACGACCTTGCCAAGAAGGCCAAGATCGATCCCGAGGGCGACGACATGCGCGAGGGCCTCACCTGCGTGCTGTCGGTGAAGATCCCGCAGCCGAAGTTCAGCTCTCAGACGAAGGACAAGCTCGTTTCAAGCGAAGTGCGCCCCGCCGTTGAAGACGTCATCTCGCGCGAGCTCGAGCTCTACCTCGAGCAGAATCCGACGGACGCCAAGCTCATCTGCGACAAGATCATCAATGCCGCGCGCGCGCGCGAGGCCGCCCGCAAGGCGCGCGACCTCACCCGCAAGACCGGCGTGGGCGGCGGACTTCCCGGCAAGCTTGCCGACTGCCGCGAAAAGAATCCCGCCTATTCCGAACTCTTCCTCGTCGAGGGCGACTCCGCCGGCGGCTCCGCCAAGCAGGGCCGCGACTCGCAGTACCAGGCAATTTTGCCGCTGCGCGGCAAGGTGCTCAACGTCGAGAAGGCCGCCCAGGACAAGCTCCTCGACTCCGAGCAGATCCGCATGCTTACGCTTGCGCTCGGCACCAACATCGGCAAGCTCTTCGACATCGAGAAGCTCCGCTATCACCGCATCATCATCATGACCGATGCAGACGTGGACGGCGCGCACATCCGCACGCTCCTTCTCACGCTCTTCTTCCGCCAGATGCCTCAGCTGATCGAAAACGGCTACGTCTACATCGCTCAGCCGCCGCTCTACAAGGTGCAGAAGAACAGCAAGGACAAGGGGCAGTTCCTCAAGGACGAAGCTGAGATGAGCGCCTATCTGCAGGATCTCGCGCTCTCGGGCGCCGCTCTCTACCCGAAGGCCGGCGCCGATCCCATCCGCGGCACAGCGCTTGAGACGCTCGTGGGCGAGTATCTCCAGGCCAATGCCGTCATCGCGCGCTTAGGCGGCGCAATCGACAAGGGCGTGCTGCTCGCCGTAGCCGCCGGGGTTGAGCTTTCGCTCGAGAACACCTTTGCCGCTCAGCAGAGCGCCGAACGGCTTGAGCGCGAGATGCGCGACCCGAACGTCAAGATTGAAGCGCATTGGAACGAAGAAGAGGAAAAGCACGTCCTCAAGATCCACCGCACGCGCCACGGCAACGTGAAGACCACGACGCTGCTGCCTGAATTCATTCTCTCCGCCGACTACCAGAAGCTCCGCGAAAGCTCGGCCATGCTTCAGGGCGTCATTCAGGAGGGGGCCGAGATTGAGCGCGGCAATGCCCGCGAGCCCGTCAAGAACTTTGCTGAAGCCGTCGGCTGGCTTATGCGCCAGGCTGAAAAGGGCTTGATCCGCCAGCGCTACAAAGGGCTCGGAGAGATGACGCCCGAGCAGCTGCGCGACACGACGATGGATCCGGCCGTGCGCCGCATGCTCCGCGTGCGCATTGAGGATGCTGCCAACGCCGACGCCATCTTCTCCATGCTGATGGGCGACGTCGTGGAGCCCCGTCGAGTATTCATCGAAAGCAACGCGCTCTTCGGCAACATCGACGCTTGATCAGCCGCTCATTCAAGCGAGCGCCCGGAAACATCTGCTTCCGGGCGCTTTTTTCATTGTGCGCCCGGCAGCGCACGTGTGTTTACGTGGTGAAAGTCCACTGT
>Cebus_capucinus_imitator_PRJNA485217_SSR105__coassemble_164_pt1 | contig 102975 bp, 86 predicted proteins | sample Cebus_capucinus_imitator_PRJNA485217_SSR105__metabat2_low_PE_013 | metagenome-assembled genome bin Cebus_capucinus_imitator_PRJNA485217_SSR105 | reverse complement strand
GGGTGGACAGTGGACTTTCACCACATAAACACACGTGCGCTGCCGGGCGCACAACAACAAAGCGCCCGACTTTCCTCTCGGAAGATCGGGCGCTTTTCATTCGAAGGACACTTTCGCGCCCATCGTTCTCAGAAGTTACTTCTGAATGTGGGAGGCGATGTACTCAACGGCTTCTTCAGCCTTCACCATGACCTTTTCGGCGAGGTTCGTGCGTTCAGCGTATTCGACTTCACCGTTCTTGAGACCACGGTCGCCGATCACCACGCGGTGCGGCACACCGATCAGCTCCCACTCGGCGAACATCACGCCCGGACGCATGTCGCGGTCGTCGAGAATGACATCGACGCCGCGGGCCTTGAGGTCTTCGTAGAGCTTGTCGGCGGCTTCGCGCACGGCTTCGCTCTTCGCGTAGTTCATCGGGCAGATGACCACTTCAAACGGGGCGATGGCGTCGGGCCACTGGATGCCCTTGTCGTCGTGGCGCTGTTCGATCGCCGCACCCGCAACACGGGTGACGCCGATGCCGTAGCAGCCCATCTGCATGGGCTTGGGCTGGCCGTTCTCATCGAGGAAGGTCGCATGCATCGGCTCGCTGTAGCGGGTGCCGAGGAAGAACACGTGGCCCACTTCGATGCCGCGCTGCAGGCGGAGCGCGCCCTTGCCGTCGGGGGACTTATCGCCTTCAACGACGTTGCGCAGGTCCATGACGGTGGGGTCGGGGAGATCGCGGCCGAAGTTGACGCCCGTGTAGTGGTAGCCCTCTTCGTTCGCGCCGCAGCAGAAGTCGGACATGTCGGCCGCCGTCTTGTCGGCGTAGACCGCAACGTCGCCCTTGAGGCCGATCGGCCCGAGGTAGCCCGGCTTGGAGCCGAAGGCTTCGAGGATTTCCGCATCGGTGGCGAAGCGGAAGCCTTCCTTCAGTTCGGGAATGTGGCCGGCCTTCACTTCGTTGAGTTCATGGTCGGAACGCAGGAGCACGAGCACGATCTTGGCGGGAAGCGGCTCGCCCTTTTCGTTCTTGCGGTCGGCTGCAAGCACGACGCTCTTGATGCAGCTGAGGAACGGGATGCCGAGGTATTCGGCCACCATTTCGCACTTTTCCTGGCCGGGCGTAGCGCGCTTTTCCATCTGCTGGGCGGGCGCCTTGCGGCCGTCGAGCACGGACTGGGCGTCGGCGAGCTCGATGTTGGCCGCGTAGTCCGAATCCGGGCAGTAGGCGATCACGTCTTCGCCTGCGTTGGCGATCACCTGGAATTCATGCGAGCGCGAGCCGCCGATCGAGCCCGTATCGGCGCGCACGGCGCGGAAGACCAGGCCGATGCGGCTGAAGATGCGCTGGTAGGCCGCGTACATCTTGTCGTAGGAGAGGCCGGCGCCGGCTTCGTCGCGGTCGAACGAGTACGCGTCCTTCATCGTGAATTCGCGGCCGCGCATCACGCCGAAGCGCGGACGGCGCTCGTCGCGGAACTTCGTCTGAATGTGGAAGAAGTTCACGGGGAGCTGGCGCCAGCTCTTGATTTCCTGGCGGGCCACGTCGGTGATGACTTCTTCAGAGGTCGGCTGCAGCACGAAGTCGCGCATGTGGCGGTCCTTGATGCGCAGAAGCTCGGGACCGTACTTCTCCCAGCGGCCGGTTTCCTGCCAGAGCTCGGCAGGCTGCACCATCGGCATGAGAAGCTCGATCGAGCCCGCGCGGGTCATTTCCTCGCGGATGATGTTCTCAATCTTGCGGATGACGCGCAGACCGAGCGGCATGTAGGTATAGACGCCGGCGGCAAGCTTCTTGATCATGCCGGAGCGGATCATGTACTGCTGGCTGATGACGTCGGCATCGGCCGGCGCTTCTTTGAGAGTCGAAATGAAAAAGGAACGGGCTCGCATATCGAATGGAGGCACGCTTCAGGGCGCTTCGAAGGGCGCCCGCAGCAGTGCAGTAAAAGTGCTGCCGCTCTGAGCATCAGAGCGGCTTTGGAAACAATGCGTAATTCTACGGTTACAGCACGACCAAGTTGTCGCGATGGATCATTTCTGGCGCATCGATCGTGCCGAGAATGCGGATCACCTCGTCGGTGTGCGCGCGGCAGATGCGGCGGGCGTCCGCGCTCGAATAGCCGACGAGCCCTCGGGCGACCTCGCGCCCGGATTCGTCGACGCACACCACCACTTCGCCGCGCTTGAATTCGCCCTCAACGGACTTGACGCCGACGGGAAGGAGCGACGTATGGTCGCTCTCGAGCGCCTTGATGGCTCCCGCGTCGAGAACGAGCCGGCCGGCCGCGCGGAGGTGGTCGGCGATCCACTGCTTGCGCGCATGGAGCACCGAGGCGGCGGGCTCAAGGTGCGTGCCGATGGCTTCGCCTTTGGCGAGCCTCACGAGCACGTTCTCCTCCCTGCCCGACGCGATGATCGTGCCGGCGCCGGAGCGCGCTGCGCGCTTGGCCGCGAGGATCTTCGTGATCATGCCGCCCTTCGAGAGCGTGCTTGCAGCACCGCCCGCCATCTTTTCGAGCGCCGGATCGCCCGCAACGGCGAAGTTCACGAATTCCGCGTCGGGATTCGAGCGCGGGTCGGCCGTATAGAGTCCCTTCTGATCCGTGAGGATCACGAGCACGTCGGCTTCAACGAGGTTCGTCACCAGAGCGCCCAGCGTATCGTTGTCGCCCACCTTGATTTCTTCGGTCACCACGGTGTCGTTCTCGTTGATGACGGGAACGATGCCGAGGTTGAGGAGCTCAATCAAGGTCATGCGGGCGTTGAGGTACTGCTCGCGGTCGGCGAGGTTCGCATGCGTGAGGAGCACCTGCGCGGTCTTGATGCCGTGGCGTCCGAAGTGCTCTTCGTAGGCCTGCGCCAACCCCATCTGCCCGACAGCGGCGGCCGCCTGCAGCTCGCACACGCGCGTGGGCCGCGTCTCCCAGCCGATGCGAAGGACGCCTTCGGCAATGGCGCCGGAACTTACAAGGAGCACCTCGCGCCCCATGGCGCGCAGCGCTGCGATCTGCCCGGCCCAGCGCTCGATTGCGCGGACGTCGAGGCCGCGGCCGTCATTGGTCACGAGGGCGCTGCCGACCTTCACCACGATGCGGCGGGCGTTTCTGAGCAGAGAATCCTGGTTGGTCATGCCTTTTTCTCCTTTTGGGCGTCTTGATGCAGGAAAGCCGCCTCCGTTTCGGGAGAGCGGCTTTCGGGCTGAGAGGTTTTGATCCTTATCGCCCGTCAGTGGGCGGCCGGATCGTAGGGTTCGGCGTCAGCGCGATCTTCGTCGAAGCGTTCGTCGTCAAGGAATGCGCGCTCGGCTCGGCGGTCTTCGTCGATCTTCTGCGCGAGCGCATTGACGAGCGTGGTGAGGCCGTCGCGGGCCGCGGCGGAAACCGCGAAGACGGGTTCGTTCTCGCGGGCGAAGGCCTCGCGGAACTTCTCAACCAGGGCTTCGCGCTCTTCTTCGGGCACGAGGTCCATCTTGTTGAGCACCACCCAGCGGGGCTTGGCGGCGAGCTCGGGGTCGTACTTCTCGAGTTCGGCCACAAGCGCGTGCGCCTGCTCGAAGGGGTCGACCGAGTCGTCGAGCGGAGCCGCGTCGATCACGTGCAGAAGCACCTTGGTGCGCGAGAGGTGGCGCAGGAAGAGGTGCCCGAGGCCGGCGCCTTCCGCCGCGCCCTCAATCAGCCCCGGAACGTCGGCGAGCACGAAGCTCTGCTCCGGCCCCACTCGGACCACGCCGAGGTGCGGATGCAACGTCGTGAAGGGGTAGTCGGCGATCTTCGGACGAGCGTTCGAAACGGCCGTGATGAGGGTGGACTTGCCGGCATTGGGCATGCCGAGAAGACCCACATCGGCGAGCACCTTGAGCTCGAGCTCGAGCGAGCGGTACTGGCCGGGCTCGCCCGGGGTGAACTGGCGCGGAGCGCGGTTCACGGAGCTCTTGAAGTGCAGATTGCCGAGGCCGCCCTTGCCGCCGGCGGCAAGCAGCTGGCGCGCGCCGTGAGCGTTCAGGTCGGCGACAATTTCGCCCGTATCGGTGTCGCGGATGATCGTGCCCACGGGCATGCGGAGCACGATGTCCTTGCCGCCCGCGCCGTAGCAGTCGGCGCCGCGGCCGTTCTCGCCGTTGGGGGCAAAGAACTTGCGCGTGTACTGGTAGTCGACCAGCGTGTTGATGTTGCGGTCAGCTTCGGCCCACACCGAGCCGCCGCGGCCGCCGTCGCCGCCGTCAGGGCCGCCCTTCGGAATGAACTTCTCGCGGCGGAAGCTCGCGGCGCCGTTGCCGCCCTTGCCGCCCTGAACTTCGATATTGGCTTCGTCGACGAATTTCACGTTGAACCTCGAAAGAGTCGGGGTAAAAAATCAAACAAACAGAATAGCAAAAGCCCAGCCGGGAGATCCGCGCTGGGCTTTCTTATCTTGCCGGACCTGAAGCTTCCCGCGGCGGGAAGCCTCTGGTGCTGCCGGCCTCGCTGATCTCTAGCTGAGGATCAGAGAGCGGTCGGTTCGACGTGGACGTAGTGGCGGCCGAAGGCGCCCTTCACTTCGAACTTGACGGTGCCGTCGACGAGGGCGTAGAGGGTGTAGTCCTTGCCCGTACCAACGTTGTTGCCGGCGTGGAACTTCGTGCCGCGCTGACGAACGATGATGCTGCCAGCGTTGATGGCCGCATTGCCGAAAACCTTCACGCCAAGACGCTTCGCCTTGGAGTCACGACCGTTGCGGGTGGAGCCGCCGCCTTTCTTGTGTGCCATTTTCTATGCTCTGCTGAAAAACTGGGTTGAAGGATGGATCAAGCGTTGATCGCGTCGATGCGCACTTCGGCGAAGTGCTGGCGATGACCGCCGGACTTCATGGAGTGCTTGCGGCGACGGAACTTGAAGATGCGGACCTTGTCGTGGCGGCCGAGCGCAACGATGGTGCCCGTCACGGTAGCGCCCTCAACGAGGGGAGCGCCGACCTTGAGGCCTTCTTCGCCGGAGACAGCGAGAACTTCGCTGAAAGTAACCTGGGAGTCGGCGTCCTGGCCGAGGAGTTCGACCTTGAGCGTGTCGCCGACGTTGACGCGGTACTGCTTACCGCCCGTCTTGATGATCGCGTACATGTAAATAAACCTCGCCGTCCCGCTTCAGTCTCGAAAGAGACCTGCGCGAAACCTTTTTGTACTCGACGCGCCCGGAGCGCTCGGAGGATTCCGAAAGCCGCTCGATGAGGCACGCCCATTGCGTGGAAAGAGGCGCATTATTCCACTCGAAGAATTGAACCGTCAAGCGAAAGCCCCGGATATTTTGCGAATCCGCTCTCAAGCCTCAAGCAGCCGCACTGCCGCGCGCCATGGCCCCGATATACTCTTCTCAATTCCATGAAGGGGAGAAGGCCGTCGGCGAACGGCTTCGCTCTTCGTTTTCCCAAAAGGGCGTTTTATGACCCAAACCAACACCCCGACCGACCCCAAGGCGCTCGTGCAGCGCCTGCTCGCCCCCATCGCCGGCGACATGAAGGCGGTCGACGACTGCATCCGCGCGGAGCTCGCGAGCGACGTGAGCCGCATGCACGAGATCAGCGACTACATCACGAGCGCGGGCGGCAAGCGCATGCGCCCGGCCCTTCTCATCCTCATCTGCCGCGCGCTCGGCTATAAGGGCGACCTCTGCTGCTACCTCGGCGCGACGATCGAGCTCCTGCACACGGCCACGCTCATGCACGACGACGTCGTCGACGAAAGCTCCATGCGCCGCGGCCGGCCCACCGCCAACGCCCGCTGGGGCAACGGCGCTGCCGTGCTCGTCGGCGACTTCCTCTACACGCGCTCCTTCCAGATGATGGTGCGCGCGGGGAATCTGCGCGTCATGCAGGCGCTCGCCGACGCGGCCAACCGCCTCTCCGAGGGCGAGGTCGTGCAGATGGTGAACGCGCACGACCCGTCGGTCGATGAAGCCCGCTACTTCCGCGTGATCGAAAGAAAGACTGCCTGCCTCTTTGAAGCCGGGGCCCGCATGGCCGCCGCCATCGCCGACTGCAGCGAGGAGGAGGAGGAAGCCGTCGCAGAATATGCGCTCGCGCTCGGCAACGCCTTCCAGATCGCCGACGACATCCTCGACTACACGGGCGTCGCCGCCGACATCGGCAAGAACTTGGGCGCAGACCTGCGCGAAGGCAAGATGACGCTGCCGCTCATCTATACGCGCGAGCTCACGACGCCCGAAGGAAGAGCCCTCATCGACGAATCCGTTCGGAACGGAGACGGACCATTTGACAAAATCACTCAGCTCGTTATAGAATGCGGAGCTCTTGACCGATGCAGATCGCAAGCGGAAGCGGAACTCGAACGAGGTCGGAAAGCTCTTTCGAAACTTCCCCCTTCCATTTTCAACGAAAGTCTGCTACAATTGCTGTCCTTCACTGTTAAACGTGATCGATAACGAATCGGTGAAGAAATCGGGGTGTAGCTCAGCCTGGTAGAGTACTACGTTCGGGACGTAGGAGTCGGAGGTTCGAATCCTCTCACCCCGACCAGGATTTCAAAAGGCGCCGTTCCACAAGGAACGGCGCCTTTTTCTTTGCTCTTATAGCAGGAGACTCCCATGAGTTGGGTATTGGGACTGACGGGCGGAGCTGGCTCGGGAAAAAGCACCGCAGCAGAGACCTTCCGTGAATGCGGTATCCCCGTGATCGACGCCGATCAGGTGTCGCGCTGCGTCACCGCTATCGGCGGCGCAGCCATCCCGGCAATACGGGATGCCTTCGGCGGTGAGATGATCACACCTGAAGGCGCCATGGACCGCGCAAAAATGCGCGAGCTTGTCTTCCGCGACATTCAGGCTCGAAAGAAGCTCGAGGCCATCGTGCACGGTGAAATGGCCAAGATCCTTGCCGCTGAGTTCTCTGCGGCCGCCGCTTCCGGCGCACCCTTTGCGGTCTACGACTGTCCTCTTCTGATTGAAAGCGCAGACGCGCGCGAGAGAGTCGACCGCATTCTCGTCATCGACGTTCCGGAAGCACTTCAGATCGAGCGCCTCGGCCGCCGCTCCGGCCTCGATCCCGATGCGGCCAAGCGCCTCATCCGCGCTCAATCCTCGCGCAAAGCGAGGATTGCCGCAGCGGACGACGTCATCATGAACGACGGAACGAAAGAGGAGTTCGCTTCGCGGGTAAAGTCCTATGCGACTCAACTCATTGAAAAATCTCAAGAAGCTCCTGCATCCTGAAACCTCTTGTCGCTTTTCCTCTCTTTTCCTTGAGAGCGGCCTCCGCTAGGATTAGAGGCAGCGCGAATTGTTTTCTTTTCGCGCTGCCTCCCCCAACGTCCCTCTGCACCCCCGAAGCATGCTCGACACCGGCCTGATCCTCTATGAGTTCCCCTGCAGCGAGAAGATCCGCTTCTACCTGCGGCTAGAGGCGCTCAAGCAGCGTCTGGACTGGTTCCTGTCTTTGGACGGCAAGGCCGCTCACCAGGCGGCTATCAATGCGCTCTTCGACCTTTCGGACGTTGCCGCCCGATCGGACCTGAAGACGGAGCTCCTGAAGGAGCTTCTGCAGCAGCGCCGCGACCTTGAGGCAATGACTTCAGACGCCCTTCTGAACGGCCGCCCCGTCAAGGAAATGCTCGACCAGGTCGTTGCTGCCATCACGGCCGTATCTTCCGTTGTCGGCCGCACGGGACAGATTCTGCGCGACAACGAGTGGCTGCAGCTCATCCGCAACCGCCAGCGGCTGCCGGGCGGCACGTGCGAGTTCGATCTCCCGCAGCTGCACTACTGGCTCTCCCAACCGGCGGACATCCGCAGGAAGGAGCTTGAGAAGCTCGCGGAAACGCTTCTTCCCATTACGGGCGCTGCTCAGCTCATCCTCGACCATCTGCGCGCCAGAACGGAGATTTCCGAGGCAACGGCCGAGCATGGCACGATGCAGATCCCGACGCTGCACCGCCCCTATCAGCTCGCCCGCATCTGGCTGCCGCAGGAGAGCCGCTTCATTCCGGACATCAGCGCCAATCGCTACACCTTGTGGCTGCGGTTTTCGACGCCGGACGCTAATCACCGGCTCCATGCCGTGCACGAGACGCTATCCTTCCGTCTCGGCCTCTGCGCCTGATTTTTCCACCCTCTACTGCTGCGCCGCTCCGAGGCTCCGTCTCGAGGCGGCCTTCTGCGCTATGAAGATTCCCTGCCCGGTCTGCCGCACGCCCACCGAATACTCTTCCGCCAATCCCTGGCGGCCTTTCTGCAGCGAGCGCTGCAAGATGATCGACTTGGGCGAATGGGCTAACGACGGCTACCGCATCGAGGGCGAGCCGGGGTCAGCCGACCGCATGAGCCCGGAAGAGCTCGAAGCAGCGGCCGAACGCGCGCGCGATCTTGATGCCGCACACGCCAAAAGGAACGGCGCCCGCAGGCGCCGTTGATCGAGAGAACTCTCGCTCGTGATCAGATCAGGGGCTTCACACCGTGAGCGCCCTTGGCCTGCCATTCAGCAAGATCCGCGGCAGGCACGCCGTCGACGTACATCGGCAGGCGCGGCTCGCCGTTGACGATAAGTTCTTCAAACTTCTCGGGCGGCACGATCACGAAGTCGTAGTCCATGGCAACGCACTTGAGCACTTCGTCGAGCGTTTCGGCGCGAGCGCCCACCCAGCGGTAGCGGCGGTCGCGCACGACCGTGGCGGCGAGAGCGGCACGCGTAAGCGTGAGAAGGTCGCTCGATTCTTCGAACACTTCTGGGAGCTCCACGCGGTTGACGATCGCCTGGTCGACTGGAAGCATCAGTCCGGGCGTGCGCTCATTGGCGGCATAGAACCCGCACTGCTGACCTTCCTTCGGCACGGGCGTGCCCGTGAAGTCGTGCGTGCGGCGGAAGTGCAGACGCACGTGGGCATGCGGATAGCGGTGCTCCTTCACGAACCACGGCGTCGAATAGGACACCGCGACGCCGAGCTCTTCGTTGAGCTCGCGCGCAAGCGCCTGATGAACGGTTTCGCCCTTTTCGAGCTTGCCGCCTGGAAATTCCCAATAGCCCGCATAGGGCTTGCCTTCAGGACGGGACCCCAGCAGCATGCGGCCGTCCTCGCGGATGAGCACGCCGACGGCCACTTCAACAATGTTGTCGCTCACAGCAAATCTCCAAAAATTGGCGCGCTCCGCGCACGCACAGCCTTCTCATTGTCCACCATCCGAGCGCATTCTGCTCGGCCGCCGCGCACAACACCTGCGCGCGGCGACATCGGCCTGAGCGAAAAGCCGTAGAACGCGCCTCAGGCGAGCTTGTCGACGACCGCGCAGGCGTTCAGCGTGCGCGGAAAGCCCAAGTACGCCACCGCGCACTGCAGCGCGTCGATGAGGTTCTCCTTGGAGTTCCCCCACTTGACGTTCGCGGCCCCGTGCGCCGAGAGCTGCGGTTCGCACCCACCCAAGGCGGCGATCGTGCAGAAGGTGACGAGTTCGCGTTCGGCGATCGTGAGACCCCTACGGGTATAGAAGTCGCCGAAGCACCACCCCGACAGGTCGCCGATCATGAGCGGCCGGCGTGCCTCGGGCACCGATTCGTGCATGCGGGTGATGACGTCGCCGAAGATTTCCGTCTGAACGGCAATGCCCTTTTCGAGGCGGTCTTCGTCCGTGACTGCCGTGCGGCTCTCAAGCGGCACCTTCACGCCTGCCGCCGCCATGGCAGCATGCACGCCCTTCATCGCTTCGCGGGCGCCGGCCATGCCGGCATAGGGCGCCGACTGGAAGACCGCCTCCTCAACGTCTGCAGGACTCAAGCCGTCGGCCATGGCCGAGGCGGCCTCGCGCTCCGCAGCATCAGCGATCCCGAGCCCGCACACGACGGCAAGCACAGCCAGGTGCTTCTGCCTCAGAGTGAGCGACGAACCTCGGTCCGCCATGCGGGTCATGCGGTCTTCGATCGCGTCAAAGTCGGGAACAGCGCTCTCGGACTGAGCTGCACTGGCCGCACCGGCGCCCACGCCGGCGACGGACGCCGCCATGGGAATCGAAAGAACTTGTCTGCGGGAGAAGTGAAGCATTTGCACCTCCAGATGAAGCATGAATCAATGCATTCATTCTGAAATCGTCTGAGCGAGAAGGATCTGCCGATTCTGCTCAAGAATCGTCCAATCGTGCCCGTGCAGGCTAAAGAAAACCGCCCGGGGCATCACATGCCTTCCGGGCGGCGGGACCACTCAAAGAGCCTCAACAGCTCCTAGCGGCTGATGTGCTGAGATCAGCGCAGACGGCCGTGGCAGTCCTTGAAGCGGCGGCCCGAACCGCAGGGGCACGGGTCGTTGCGGCCGCAATGGCGGAAGGCCGCCTGCATGCGGGCCTCTTCGTCGGCGGAGAGCTGATCGAGCGAGCCGCCCTGAGCCGTCGGGCCGTCGGGCTGCTGCGAGGAGCCCGCATCGGCCAGGGCCGTGGGCTGAGGCTGCTCGGCCATGCGGGCGGCGTCAGCGCGCGCTTCACCGCGGGCAAGGTTGTCCTCGGCCGCAGCCTGCGCTTCTTCGGGCATCTTGATCTCGACGCGCATGAGTACCGTCGTCGTAGTCTCGCGGATCGAGTCGAGCAGCTGCTCGAACATCGAGAAGGCCTCGCGCTTGTATTCCTGCTTGGGCTGCTTCTGAGCGTAGCCGCGCAGATAGATGCCCTGGCGGAGCGCGTCGAGCGCGGCGATGTGCTGACGCCACAGCTGGTCAATCACCTGCAGGAGCACCGAGCGGCCGAAGGCGGCGAAGCTGTCGTGGCCGACGAGAGCCTCCTTGGCGTCGTAGATCTCGTTGGCGCGATCGATGAGCGCCTTGAGGAGGTCTTCGTCCGTCACCGAATTGTCGGCGTCGAGCATGCCCTTGAAGTCGATCTCGATCCCGAAGTTGCTCTTCAGCTTCTCGGTGAGGGCTTCAAGATCCCACTGCTCTTCGACCGTATCGGCCGGAACATAGGTGCGGAAGAGATCCGTGAAGTAGCCTTCGCGCAGGTTCTTCACGAGTTCGGAGCAGTCGGAGGCTTCGAGGATCTCGTTGCGCAGGCCGTAGATCTCGTGGCGCTGATCGTTCTGCACGTCGTCGAACTCGAGGAGCTGCTTGCGGATGTCGTAGTTGCGGCCTTCGACCTTGCGCTGCGCCGACTCGATCATGCGAGTAAGCATCTTCGACTCGATCGCAACGCCCGGCTCGAGCTTCAGACGGTCGGCGATGGCGCGCATGCGGTCGCCGCCGAAGATGCGCAGAAGCTGATCTTCCATCGAGAGATAGAAGCACGACGAACCCGGGTCGCCCTGACGACCGGCGCGGCCGCGCAGCTGATTGTCGATTCGGCGGGACTCGTGACGTTCGCTGCCGATGATGCGCAAGCCGCCGGCGGCCACCACTTCGTCGTGAAGCTTCTGCCACTCGGCTTTCACTTCGGCGATGCGGGCCTTCTTCTCTTCTTCGGAGAGCGTCTCGTCGGCTTCAATCGCGGCCACGGCCTTGTTGATGCCGCCGCCGAGAACAATGTCGGTGCCTCGGCCGGCCATGTTGGTGGCGATCGTCACGACGCCGGGACGGCCGGCTTCGAGGACGATCTGCGCTTCGCGCTCATGCTGCTTGGCGTTCAGAACGTTGTGGGCGATCCCTTCCTTGTTGAGAAGGTTCGAGAGAAGCTCGGAATTTTCAATCGACGTCGTGCCGAGGAGGACGGGCTGGTTCTTCGCGTGGCAAGCCTTCACATCCTCGACGATCGCCTGATACTTTTCCGTGACCGTGCGGTAGACCTTGTCCTGCTCGTCGATGCGGACCATCTTGCGATGCGTTGGGATGACCACCGTTTCGAGGCCGTAGATGTCCTGGAATTCGTAGGCTTCCGTGTCTGCCGTGCCCGTCATGCCCGAGAGCTTCGTGTACATGCGGAAGTAGTTCTGGAAGGTGATCGAGGCCATCGTCTGGTTTTCGTGCTGAATGCGCACGCCTTCCTTGGCTTCGACGGCCTGGTGAATGCCTTCGCTCCAACGGCGGCCGGGCATGAGGCGGCCGGTGAACTCGTCGACGATGACGATTTCGCCGTCCTGCACCACGTACTGCTGATCGCGCTTGAAGAGCGTATGGGCCTTCAGGGATGCCATGAGGTGGTGCATCAAAATGATGTTCTTCGGCGAATAGAGGGATTCGCCCGGACCCACAAGGCCGCGCTCGGCGAGGATCTTCTCGAGCTTCACGTGGCCGGCTTCGGAGACGTAGACCTGGTGGGCCTTTTCATCGACCCAGTAGTCGCCCTCGCCCTTTTCCTCCTGCTGGCGCGTGAGGAGCGGCGGAATCTCGTTGATGCGCAGGTAGAGGTCCGTGTTGTCGTCGGCCGGACCCGAAATGATGAGAGGCGTGCGGGCCTCGTCGATCAGAATCGAGTCCACTTCGTCGACGATCGCGAAGTAGAGGCCGCGCTGGCGACGGGCGGAGACGTCGTACTCCATGTTGTCGCGCAGGTAGTCGAACCCGAACTCGTTGTTCGTGCCGTAGGTGATGTCGGCCGCATAGGCCTCCTTCTTGGCGGCGGTGTCCTGCTGCGAGAGGATCTTGCCGACCGTGAGGCCGAGCCAGTTGTAGAGGCGTCCCATCCAGTCCGCGTCGCGGCTGGCGAGGTAGTCGTTCACCGTGACGACGTGCACGCCCTTGCCGGCGAGCGCATTGAGGTAGACGGCAAGCGTGGCGGTAAGCGTCTTGCCTTCGCCCGTGCGCATTTCAGCGATCTTGCCGTCGTTGAGCACCATGCCGCCGATCATCTGCACGTCGAAGTGACGCATGCCGAGCACGCGCTTCGAGGCTTCGCGCACAACGGCGAAGGCTTCGGTCAGAAGCTCATCGGTTGTCGCGCCCTTGGCGATGCGGTCGCGGAATTCCTGAGTCTTGGCCTGCAGTTCGGCGTCCGAAAGCGCCTCCATGGCGGGTTCGAGCTTGTTGATCGCATCCACCTGACGGCGGTACTGCTTGATGAGCCGGTCGTTGCGGCTGCCGAAGATCTTGGTTAAAAGTTCGTCAAACATGTTTTCGCTGGAATTCTGCGGGCGCGGCATCCGCAGGATGCGGCGCGCGGCTGCCAAGGTTGAGCCTGCTGATGGGCGGGGTGAAGATCCATAGATAGGACCTGGGCATTACTTTCCGCTTAAAAGTCGGCTGCCGACCGCCTCGAGTAGACTTCGCCAAGAAGGGCTGAACGCTTCGGCGCCGCCGCAGAAATCCATTGAAAACAGGTTTCTGCCCAAGCTGCCGAGCACAATTGTTGAATTATCGCATTTTTGTGATCCTTCAACGGCGCCCTGATTTCCCAAATCCTTCAGGATCTTTCCTCCTTTTGGAGACGCTTTCCCGTGCCCAGGCTCCGCTCTCTTCCCGACGGCTTCCAGCTGAAGAACCGCGGCTTCCGCTCGCCCGAACAGGCGCTCGACGAATCGAGCGCCACCGGCAAGCTCCTCGCCACCTACAAGCTCGCCTGCAAGGCCGGCAAAGCCGTGATGCCTCTCATCGAGCAGCTCCGCCTGCCGCTCGACTATTCCTACGGGCGGGGCGTGCAGGTCGACGGCAAGGGCCTCGTCACCTTCATCGCCGACAGCGCTCCGCAGAAGAGCCGCCTGCGCAACCTCTCGAAGCGCATCCTCGAGCACCTCGTCACCGCGGGCGTACCCGTCGTGGCGGTGGACTTCCGCGTCCGGGGACGCAGAAGCCAGCTCGAAGAGCTCGAGAAGCCCGAGCCCGTGCGCACGCCCTCGCTCATCGCCGCCGCTCAGCTTGAAGCCGCGTCGCAGACGCTGCGCAGCGCTGAGCTCCGCCATCAGATCCGCTCGCTTGCCCAGCTCCTCCGCCCCCGCCCCGAAGAAATGCCGGCGGCCGCTGCCGCAGCCGTGGAAAGCACGATCGAGCGGCTCGAGAAGCTTCTGAAGCGCGTCAAAGATGTGAGGGAAAAGCTCCCCAAGGAAGTAGATCCGAATCTCATCCCCGACGAGGCCGCCGCGAGAAAAAGCGAGCAGCTGATGATCGCGCGCATTCGCATGCGCGGCAGACACGCGCGGCACGCGCTCGCCGACACGGAAACCCGCCAGATCGCCGAGCAGGCGGAGAAGGCTCGAGCGCCCCTCATCGAAGCGCTCGACGTGCTGATGCCGAAGAACGCTGCCGAAGCCGAGCCGCCCACGCTTGAAGAGGTTGAAGTGATCGGCCGCAGAGCTGTTGATGCGGCGCTTCAGATTCCAAGCTGGAACGAGAGGCTCAGCCGTCTTGAGGAGCAGCTTTCGCTTTCGCTGGAAGAGGCCGTTTCGAATCTCGCCAAGACGGAGGAAGACAAGGCTATCGCGCGCGACCTCTTCAAGCTGCAGAAAGAGCCGGAAGATTCTGGGGAACCGAAAGAAGGCTCGTGCGAAAAGCTCGTGACCAAGACCAATGCGCTTCGCAGAAGATTGGACGACGCTCTGGCGCTCGTGCACCAAACCCGCGTGCACATGCCTGATCTCCCCGACATCCTCGCCTCCGACAGCCGCCTGGCCGAGGAGGCGGCGGGGCTTGCCGCCGCCCGCGAAAAGGGCGACGTCAAGGGAATGGCCGTGGCCCTTTCACCGGAAAGCTCGAGACGACTCATTTCTTGGGAGTCCCGCATCGACATCTGCGCCAAGCTCGATGCCGCGGAACAAACGCTCTGCGCCATGGAGGAGCGGCTCGAAGCTTCGCTCAGCTGGTCCAATGCGACCGATGCGGCCACCGGCGAGCGCCAGAGAATCATGACGCTTGCGGCGCTCTCGGCCGAACCGACCGAAACGCTTCTCAAGCTCGACCTCGATCTCGTTGCCGAAGAGGAGCGGCTTTCATCGACCGCCACCGAACTCGAAACGCTCGCGGAAAAGGTCGACATCCTGAGAAAGGACTTATCCGACGACGCGCTGTGCGGCGCCAATCCTATGGAGACGACGCTCCTCGAAGCCATGAAGATGGCCTTCGCGCGCCTGAGGGAGCTTGAGATCGCGCTCGGCTCGCGTCTCAACGAACACATCATTCCGACGCCTGAAGAAGCCGCTGCAAGCGAAAAGTTCGCCGCCATCCGCGTGAGGCAGCTCCAGCGCCTGAAGCTCTGGGACGAACGCTCGAAGCTCCTCGAAGCAGCGCGCCGCTCCGCTCAGGCCGTCGACAAGACGCTCACGGCGCCAAAGGCCGACGGCATCACGGCGGCGCTCGCCGAAATGCTCGAAAAAGCGATGCAGGAAGTGGAGGAGAGCTGCGAGGCGGCGCGCGCATCCATTGCGCCGGAGCTCGAACCGCTCAAGCTCCCCGATGCCTTCGGAAATCGCCCCAATTCCGTTCCCCAGGAAGAAGCTTCAGCCAGTGCGCAGGCGCCAACCGGGAACGACCTGGCTCAGCCGGAGTCTGTCGGAGCTCCTGATGAACTTGGGCAAGCTGCGCTTCAGCGACAGGATCGCGTGCACGAGGCGCACACCATCAGGAAAAGCCTCACGACGCTTCTCACCATCATCCCCATCTGGTTCGAGCGCCTCCCCAATATGCCCAACCCGAAGCTCATTCCGCCGGAGGCGGACTGCGTCGGGAAGCCTAAGCTCGCCGAAGTGCGCGCCCGCATGCTTGGGCGCCGGGACCGCCGGGAAAAACTTGAGGCCGAGCTCTCAAACCTTCGCGAAGCCGCTCTCAAGCTGAAGACCCTGCTCGCCAACCCCATGTCCGACCTTGAGGAGGCAAGCCTCATGGCCGCCGAGCTTAAGCGCGATGCCGACCGGTTCTCGGCCGACCTCGAAGAGCCTGGACAGCAAAAAGCCGCCCCTTGAAGAGCGGCTTTCTGAGGCTTCCCTCAGAACGGAAGCTTTCCTTCATCAGGAGCCTCGGGGCGCACGGCCGCAGGCTGCGGCCAGAAGTCCACGGGACAGTTCTTGGCGTGCTCGAAGGTCACCGTCTCGAAAGCGGTCGGATCGGCCAAGAGCGCGCGCAAAAGCTGGTTGTTGAGGCCGTGGCCCGATTTCTCGGCGATGTAGTGCGCAAGAAGCGGGGCGCCCAATACGTAGAGGTCACCCATCGCATCAAGGATCTTGTGCTTGACGAATTCACCCTGCTCTCGAAGTCCTCCGGGATTGAGCACTCGGAATTCGTCCATCACGATCGCGTTCGAAAGCGACCCGCCCTGAGCGAGGCCGATCTTGCGCAGCATCTCCACGTCCTGCACGAACCCGAACGTGCGGCAGCGCGACACGGCCTGTTCGTAGTTGACCTTGGAGAAGTCGATGTCGGCGTACTGATCCGTCGCGTCGATCGCCGGGTGCCCGAAGGCGATCTTGAAGGAGAGCCTGAAGCCCTCATGGGGCTCAAGACGTGCAAGCTTGCCGCCTTCGCGCACCTCGACGGGCTTCAGAATCCGCACGAACCGGCGCGGCGCCTTCTGTTCGACCAACCCCGCGCTGTGCACGAGGTAAACAAAAGCTGCACCCGAACCGTCCATGACGGGGATCTCGGGCGCGTTCACCTCCACGAGGCAGTTGTCGACGCCGAGCCCCGAAAAGGCGCTCATCAGATGCTCGATGGTCGCCACGGTCGCCCGGCCGATGTTCACCGTAGTCGCCATACGCGTGTCGTTCACGTTCATGGGGGCCGCAGGAATGTCCACGGGCGGCGTGAGGTCGACGCGGCGAAAGACGATGCCCGTATCCTCGGGGGCCGGGTGAAGCACCAGACGGATCTTGCGGCCGCTGTGCAGACCGATACCGACGGCCGCCACAGACTCGGCGAGCGTGCGCTGACAGAACATGGCTCTACCGACCTCAGCTCAGGTACTTCGGAATGCTGAACTTCGGAGCGCTCGTCTGTGCAGCCCCCTCTTCGGGCTTTGTCTCCGCCTTGGGAGCGCCGAAGATCGTGGGCGGCTGATCGGGTTGAGCGGGCTGCGGCTGATCGGCGGCGGAAGCATTCTCAGCGGATGCTGTCGTCTGAGGCTCGGCGCTGACGGCAGGATCGATCGGACGATCGAGGCCCGTCGCCACGACGGTGACGCGCACTTCATCGCCCATTTCCTCAGACATGGCTGAACCGAAGATCACGTTGGCCTGCTTGGTGACGAACGTGTTAAGAACGCCCATCGCCTCGCGGATTTCCGCGAGCGTGAGGCTTTCGTTGCCCGTGAAGTAGACGAGCATGCCGCGGGCGCCCTGAAGGTTCGCGCCTTCAAGGAGCGGGCAGGCGATGGCGGCCTCGGCGGCCTTGCGGGCGCGGTCGGGGCCGGAAGCAGTCGCGAGGCCGATGATGGCGCTGCCGCGTTCGCTCATGACGGTCTTCAGGTCTTCGAAGTCGACGTTGATGGTGCCCGGCGTATGGATGATTTCAGCGATGCCGACGCAGGCCTTGTAGAGCACTTCGTTGGAGGTTTCAAAGCACTCCTTCATCGTCGCGTTGGGTGGGCATTCCTCTTCGAGCTTCTCGTTGAGGATGACGATCATCGAGTCGACCTTGCTCTTCAGGTTCTCAATGCCCTGCTCGGCCGTGCGCATGCGGCGGGCGCCCTCGAAGCTGAAGGGCTTGGTGACCACGGCCACCGTGAGGATGCCGAGCTCCTTGGCGATCTCGGCGATCACGGGAGCGGCGCCCGTGCCCGTGCCGCCGCCCATGCCGGCCGTGATGAAGAGGAGGTTTGCGCCGCGGATGGCCTCGGCCACTTGTTCGCGCTTTTCCTGAGCCGCAGCTGCGCCGATTTCGGGACGCGCGCCGGCACCCAGGCCGGTGCTGCCGAGCTGGATGTTGACGTGGGCCTTCGAGCGCTGCAGAGCCTGATGGTCCGTGTTGGCCGCGATGAATTCAATGCTCTTCGCGCCGTGAGTAATCATGTGCTCGACGGCGTTGCCGCCGCCGCCGCCCACGCCGATCACCTTGATGACGGTCTTGAGCGGGTCAAATTCGGGAAGGACTTCGAAAGGCATGTCAACCTCGTTAATGGAATTGGTGAATTATCCGTTGTTTTGGCGCGTCTTGCAGGCCGGCGTTTGTCAGTAGTCGCCGAAGATGATGGTGCGCATGCGCTGCAGAAAACCCTGTTCGCGCCGCACGCCCCAGGCCTTGTCGGCGCCTTGGGCGCCCGCCTCTACCGCGCACTGCACGAGGCCTGCGGTCACAACGGAATCGGGGCGCTGCAGAATCGACGACTCCCCTTCGGCGCGCCGCGGGAGCCCCATCCGCACGCGCTTGCCGAGTTCGGCTTCAGCGATCTCCGCAATGCCGCGCAGCATGGCGCCGCCCCCTGTGAGCACAACGAGCTCAATCTGATCGAACGCCCGGGCGCCGAGCAGAAGCTCGCGGTAGAGCCGGAAAAACTCCTTGACGCGGGCGGCGAGCGTCTTCACCACGAGCTCTCGCGAATAGAGCCTAGGCATGCCCTTCCCTTCGGACTGAACGACCTCGCGCGGCAGTACCTGCGAGATCCGGCATTCTCCCGAAGTGCGCTTCAAGCTCTCTGCCTCTTCAAGGCTGATGCCGAGCACCATCGCGAGGTCGCGCGTGAAGATTCGCGCACCCCAGGGACGGACGTCGGTGAACTGCACGCGGCCGCCCGAAATGACGATGATCGACGTGGTTTCGGCGCCGATGTCGATCACGGCAGCTCCGCACGTCTTCTCCGTTTCCGTGAGCACGGCCTGCGCGGCCGCCCAAGGATGCGGCTCGTAGTTGAGCACCTCCACGCCTGCGCGCTGAATGCACCGCTTCAGATTGTCTGCGTTGGCTTTGGACCCGTAGAGCGCGTGCACGTAGGCCTCAAGCTTCGGTCCCACGAGGCCCGTGGGATTGAGGGTCATCACGTCGCCGCAGCGGAACCCCTGCGGAATGAGCTTGATGACGGCGCTGCCCTTGCCCTGGCTCATGGCGTTGAGGCGCGCGTTTTCCTGGGCGAGCTTCACGTCGTCGCTCGCCACCTCCAGTCCGCGCAGCACCGTCTGGCCCACGCAGTTGGCGCTTCTCAAATACTTGCCGCCGATCGCCGCCCAGACGCCCGTGAGCCTCACGTCGGCCGTGAACTGCGCCTCTTCGAGCGCCGTGCGGATCGACTTCACGGCCTTCTGCACGTCGACGATGCAGCCTTCCTCGACGCCTTCCGAAACGGCATTGCCCATACCGATCACGCGGATGGAGCCGGGTTCGGAACCCGGGCGCGCCACAAGGCAGAGCACCTTGTCGGAGCCGACGTCGAGCGCGGCGAAGAATTCGCGGTCGTTATCCTGAGGCTTCATGGGGGAGCTGGAAGAATGTGTGTTGGAGAGAAGAAAGTCAGCATTCTAGGACAATGGGTGACGCAGTGAGGCTCCTCTACTGCGCCTCCGGTCCGTCGTACGGCGCGCCCGCCGCCGCATCTGCCGCATCATCGGCGGCCGATGCCGCCTCGATGGCGCCGTCCGCACCCGAATCGCTCTGGGAGCTCTGAGCGCTTTCCGCCGAGGCCGCAGCCGCCGGACGCGACGCAGCGTCGGCAGCCGCCTTCACGGATGCAAGATATTGAGCGAGCTGCGGCCGGTCCACCCTGCCTGCGGCAATGGCGCGGCGATAGCGGGCGTCGAGCGACGACGGCGGCCCGCCCAGCACTTCAACGATCCTCGGGTAGGCCTCCACCACCTGCCGCAGACGCTCCTCCACGGCCGCGCCGTCAAGATCGCGCCCGAGCTCGATCTTCGTGGGGGGAATCGTCGGGCTCTCCATCGTGATCGACCAGCTGCCGCGGTCGGAGAGCTCCACCTCGGTCACCTTGGCCGGAATTCGGCTCATGAGCGCGCTGAAGCGCCGCCAGCGCCGGAGCATTTCAGGCACGGACTCGGGCTCGCCCGAAAAGGTGGGCGCTCCCGCCGTCTCCGCGCCTTCGTCGGGGTTGGCTGAAAAAAGCTGTCCCTCGCCGCTCACGAGGCGCCCGTCCTCGTAGACCGCCGCGGCTTCATACACCGTCACGTCGATCTTGAGGGCGTCGGGCCAGACGCGCCGAACGGCGGCGTACTGCACCCAGGGGACTTTTTCCGCAGCGTCGCGAACGGCCTTGAGGTCCACCGTGAAGAAGGTTCTTCCGGCCGCGGCGGGCTCGACCGCCTCCTTGAGGCGGGCGAGCGGCACCTTCTGCACGTCGCCCGACATCTCTAGGCGCTTCAGCAGAAAGAGCCGGCCGCCGGCCGCTTCATGCACGACGCAGGCTGCGATCAGAAGCACCAAAGCTGCGCCCGCGAGCCTTGCGGCGGCGGGCCCGAACCGTCGCAGACCGTCTCTCAGACGATCCTGCCAAAGCCCACGGGGCTCCTCGGGGAGCTCGGCTGCCGGCTCCGGAAACGCTTCCGCGGAAGCGGCCTCTGGCGGCGCAGCATAAAGCCGCGGCTCGCGGCGCCCGAACTCATCGGGCGGCAGCGGAATCTGGCGCAGCGCGTTCTCGGCTTCTTCGCCTCGGGCGGTGTGAGGTGCCTGCATCTCGATCAGACGATGTCCGTGCGGGCGAGGCCGAGCACCTTGAGGCAGAGGTCCGCGTAGGAGAGCCCCACGGCGCGCGCCGCCATCGGCACGAGCGAGTGCGGCGTCATTCCGGGCGCCGTATTGATCTCGAGAAGCGCGAACGACCCGTCGGCGCGCTCCAGGGCGTCGACTCGCGCCCAGCCCCTGCAGCCGAGCACCGCAAAGGCCTTTTCGCAGGCGCGGGCGAGGTCCGCCGCGGCGTCTTCGGAAAGCTTGGCCGGGCACTCGTAGCGCACGACGTCCGTGTAGTACTTGTTCTGAAAGTCGTAGCTGCCTTCGGGCGCGCAGATTTCAATTACGGGCAACGCCTTGCCGTCAAGCACGGCGATCGTAAATTCGCGGCCATGAATGTATTCTTCGATGAGCACCTCGTCGGAGCCGCCCTTGGCGGCGGCGTCCACCGCGGCGCGAAGCGCTTCAAGAGAAACCTCGCCGCACTTCAATTTCGTCACGCCGATCGACGAGCCGTCGCGGCCGGGCTTGACGACGAGGCCCTCGGCGCCGAATTCGGCTGCGGCCTGTTCAAGCGTCTCGTCGGACGCGTTCGCCGTCACGAGCACGCCTGCCGGAACAGAGATCCCGTTGGCGCGCCAGATGTTCTTCGTGAGCTCCTTGTCCATGGCGATCGCGGAAGCCGTGACGCCCGGCCCCGTATAGGGAAGCCCGATGCAGTTGAGGAGCCCCTGGACGGAGCCGTCCTCGCCGAGGACGCCGTGAAGCGCGATGAAGGCCGCATCGTAGGCGCCTTCCTCAAGCCCCCCGACGCTGTCGACCGCCGGATCCCAGCTCTCCACTTCAAGCCCCTTAGAAAGAAGCGCTTCCTTGACGCCCTTCCCCGAAAGGAGCGACACCTCACGCTCGGACGAAATGCCGCCTTCGAGCACTACGACGCGGCGCAGCGGCGACTCCAGAGTTTCTTCAGTCTTACGTTCTTCAGTCATTCCTTCTTCCTCCTGACTCAGGCGCGTCCGGCAATCTTCGGAGCCGCCCTGCCGATCGATCCCGCCCCCATCGTGACCACTACGTCGCCCGCTCGGGCAACGCGCATGACGGCTTCAGGCACATCCTCCACGTCGACCACGACGGGTTCGGCGGCGCCCGCCCTCTTGAGGGCCTGCGCGAGGTCCCGGCTCGTCGCTCCATCGATCGGCGCCTCGCCCGCCGGATAGACGTTGGCGAGCACCACGGCATCGGCGTCTTCGAGCACCTTCACGAAGTCGCCGAAGCAGTCGCGCGTGCGGGTGAAGCGGTGCGGCTGGAAGGCCACCACCACTCGGCGGCCGGGCCAGGCGCCGCGCACGGCGGCGAGGGTCGCGGCCATTTCATGCGGATGGTGCCCGTAGTCGTCGATGAGCGTGAAGGCGCCCGAAATGTTGCCCGATTCATCCTTCACGGGCACCTCGCCCCACTGGGCGAACCGGCGGCCGACGCCCTTGAATTCAGCGAGCCCGCGGCGAATGTCTTCGTCCTTCACGCCCGCAAGCGTGGCAATGGCGATGGCAGCGAGCGCGTTCCTCACGTTGTGGAGGCCCGGGAGGTTGAGCACCACCGGAAGCGGCGGATGGTCGGGACGCAGCACCGTGAAGCGCATGCGGGTGCCGTCGGCAGCCACGTCGATCGCGCGCACCGTCGCGTCGTGCGAGAGCCCGTAGCCGATCACGGGCTTCGTCACCCGCGGGCGGATCGAGCGGACGTTCTCGTCGTCGATGCAGAGCACCGCCACCCCGTAGAAGGGCAGACGCTCGAGAAAGTCCACGAAGGCGCTCTTCAGTTTCTCGAAGTCGTGCCCGTAGGTGTCCATGTGGTCTTCGTCGATGTTGGTGACGGCGGAGATCACGGGCGTGAGGTTGAGGAAGGACGCGTCCGACTCGTCGGCCTCGGCCACGAGGAATTCGCCCGTGCCGAGGCGCGCATTGGCGCCCGCGCTGTTGAGCTTGCCGCCGATCACGAATGTGGGGTCGAGCCCGCCCGCCGCGAGGAGAGAGGCCGTGAGCGACGTCGTCGTCGTCTTCCCGTGCGCGCCGGCGATTGCAATGCCGCGGCGCAGCCGCATGAGCTCGGCGAGCATCACCGCGCGGGGAACGACCGGAATGCCGAGCTCGCGGGCCGCGGTCACTTCAGGGTTGTCGGCCTTCACGGCCGAAGAGACGATCACCGCGTCGGCGCCGCGGATGTTCTTCTTGTCGTGCCCGAGCGCGATGCGCGCGCCGAGCGACTGCAGGCGCTCCGTCACGGGCGAAGCGGCGATGTCCGAGCCGCTCACGACGTAGCCGAGGTTGAGGAGCACTTCAGCAATGCCGCTCATCCCAACGCCGCCGATGCCGACGAAGTGCAGGTGGTTGACGAGAAACTTCAAGGTGGTTCTCCGTTTTTAGAGATGTCCAGGCTTTATTGGGGCGTCTTGGGCGAACGGCGGGCGACGACCTCTTCAATGAGGTCGCTCACCTTGGCCGCAGCGTCGGGCACCGCGATGGCGCGCGCGGCTTCAGCGCGCTTCAGGATCTCTTCGCGCGTCATGCCGCGGATGAGGTTCGCGGCCGATTCGGCCGTGAAGTCCGCCTGTTCGACGAGCCACGCAGCGCCTCGGTCGGCAAGGTACTTCGCATTACCGAGCTGATGCTTCGTGGTCTTGGCGATGAAGGGCACGAGCACGGCCGCCGCGCCCGCGGCGCAGAGCTCCGAGCAGCTCGTCGCCCCGGAGCGGCAGAGCACGAGGTCGCTCTCGCGGTAGCGCGCCGCCATGTCGTCGATGAAGGGGACGACTTCGGCGGCCACGCCCGCCTTGGAGTAGGCCTCCCGAACGGCGGCGTCGCGGCCGCGGCCGGTCTGGTGCAGCACCGTCGGGCGCTCAGACTCGGGGATGAGCGCAAGCGCCTGCGGCAACACGTCGTTAAGAACCTGCGCGCCGAGGGAACCCCCGAAGACGAAGAGCTTCAAGGGGCCCGTGCGGCCCGCCATACGCTCGGCCGGAGGCGGCAGCGCCGTGATCTCCGCGCGCACGGGGTTGCCCGTCGTATGGCCCTTCGTGCCCGCAAACGTGCGCGCGCCGCCGGCGAAGCCGCAAGCGAGCGCGTCGCAGAAGGGCAGCACCGTGTTGGTCGACATGAGAAGGTCCGCGTCGCAGTTCATGAGCACAATCGGACGCTTCAGATTCTGTGCGGTGAAGCCTACGGGGACGGCGATGTAGCCGCCCGTCGAGAAGACGGCCGTCGGACGGATCTTCTTGAGAAGGCCTCTGGCATCCCAGATCGCCTTCATCATCTTCAGGCCGCCCGTAATCATTCCGAAGATGCCGCGGCCTCGCACGCCCTGGAAGTTGAGCGCGTGAAATTCGATGCCGAAGCGCTCGACAAGCCCGCGCTCCATGCCGGTGGTCGTGCCGATCCAGACGATCCTCCAGCCGCGCTCGGCCATGACGCGCGCCACGGCGAGACCGGGCATCACGTGCCCGCCCGTGCCTGCGGCGGAGATGACGAGCGTGCGGCCGTCGGCCGCGGTTTCAATCTTTTTAGCGGTCACACCTGACCTCCTCGCATCAGAATCTTGTTTTCACGATCAACCCGCAGCAGCAGGCCGATGGCGATCATGGATGACAGCATCGACGAGCCCCCGAAGCTCACGAAGGGCAGCGTGAGGCCCTTCGTCGGAAAGGCGCCCGAAGCCACGCCGATGTTGATGATCGCCTGAACCCCGAACCACAAGCCCACGCCCTGCGCGAGCAGTCCTGGGAAGAACCGCTCGAGCTTGATCGCCTGGCGCCCGATTTCAAAGGCGCGGCGGATGAGCCAGTAGAAAATAAAGAGAATGAGAATAACACCCGCAAGCCCGGTCTCTTCAGCCGCCACCGCCATGATGAAGTCCGTGTGCGCTTCCGGGAGATAGTTGAGTTTTTCAACCGAGCCGCCCAATCCCACGCCGAAGAGCTCGCCTCTGCCGAAGGCAATGAGCGAGTGCGAGAGCTGATAGGCCTGGCCGAGCACGTAGTCTTCCGACCAGGGGTCGAGATAGGCGAGAAATCGCGAGAGGCGCCACGGCGTTTTGTAGATCATGAAGACCACGAAGGCGATGATGACGCCGATCACCGAAGTGAAGATCCACCCCGAGAGGCCGCCCAGGAAGAGCACCCCCATGATGACGGCCGAAATGACGGCCGTGGCGCCGAGGTCGGGCTGATTCATCAGCATGAACGCGATGATCACCATGACGGCCGCCATGGGCGCGAATCCCTTCTGGAAGGAATGCATGAATTCCTGCCGCTTCACGGTGAAGGCAGCTGCATAGATGAGGGCGCAGACCTTCACCATCTCGGAGGCCTGAATCGAAACGGGTCCGAGCTGCAGCCAGCGGCGCGCGCCGTTGACGCTCTTGCCGACGTAGGGCAGAAACACGCAGGCAAGGAGCGCAAAGCCGATCGGCAGAAGCCACGTCGAGTAGCGGTACCAGGTGCTCATCGGCACGCGGTAAACCAACGCCGCTGCAAAGACGGCGGCGACGATGCTCGCCAAGTGGCGCTTCACCTCGCCGTAGTTGGCCGACTCGCCCAGGGCGCCCGCGCCCATTGAGGAGGTGGCCGAGAAGACGATCACCGTCCCGAAGCAGAGCAGCGCTGCGGTGCAGATGATGACTTCCCAGTTGAGGCCCGGCGTCGAAAGTCCGGCGCCCGCCCAGTCGGAATCCATGCGCGTCACTCGTTCTTCCCCTTATCAGCCCTGAACGGCTTCGTCGGCCTTGGGCACGACGCGCTCGGCGATGCGCGCGGCTTCAGCCTTGAAGCGCTCGCTCCTCTCGGCGTAGTCGCGGAACATGTCCCAGGAAGCGCAGGCGGGCGAAAGGAGAATCTGATCGCCCGCGCGGCTCTTATCCCACAGCCAGTCGACGGCTGCTTCGAGCGTCTCGAACTTCGCCATGTCGGCGCCGGCAGGTTCGACCGCTTCGCGGATTTTGTCGGCATCGCGCCCGATGAGCGCAACCGCCGCGGCGCGGTCCTTCAGGACGTCGGCCAAGGGCGTGAAGTCCTGGCCCTTGCCGTCGCCTCCCATGAGGATCAGGATGCGGCGGCCCTGCGCGGAAAGCCCAAGCACGGCGGCGGCCACGGCACCCACGTTGGTGCCCTTTGAATCGTCGATGAAGTCGCGCCCCTCAACAGTGCGCACGAGCTCCACGCGGTGGGGCTCGCCCTTGTAGGTGCGCAGCACCCCGATGGCCGGACGCGTTTCGATCCCCGCGCCCGAGACGAGCGCAAGCGCCGCCAGCGCATTCATCGCATTGTGGCGGCCGCGGATCATGAGTTCGAGTTCGGGGAGAAACAGAATGTCGATCTCCATTTGGTCGCGCACCCCGAGCCAGTAGCCCTGCGAGGCGTGTGCGGCGAGCATGAGACCGAATTCGCCCTCCACCTGGGGCTTGGTCGCTCCGAAGGTGAGCGTGCGCGCAGGCGCGAGCTCCGCGGCCTCCGCCATCACGATCGGATCCTCGCGATTGAGGACCCGTACCGTGGAGGGAGCGAAGATGCGGCGCTTGGCGCGTGCATAGGCCTTCATGGAGCCGTGCCAGTCGAGGTGATCCTCCGTGATGTTGAGGATCGCCGCCGAGACGCACTCGAGCGAGTGCGAGGTTTCAAGCTGAAAGCTCGAAAGCTCCAGCACCCAGACGTCGGGAAGCATTCCGGACGCCTCCGCCTTCAGGAGCTCCGTGACGGCGTTGGGGCCAATGTTGCCCGCGGCGACGACCGAGAGGCCGGCCGCTTCAACCATCTTGGCCGTGAGCGTAGTGGTCGTGGTCTTGCCGTTCGTGCCCGTCACGCCGATCACCTTGGGTTCGTATCCCGCAGTGCGCTTCAAGTGCGCGAGCTCCTGCGCGAAGAGCTCGATTTCACCTGCCGTCGGCACGCCCGCTTCGCGCGCGGAGGCGCAGACGGCCGCAGCCGCCCCGAAGTAGGGCGAAACGCCCGGCGACATCACGAGGAGCGCGACGTCCGATTCCACCGCCTCGGGGAACCGTCCGAGGACGACCTCGCACTGAGGCGCCTCCTCGCGGAAGGCATCCGCTCCCGCAGGCGCTTCGCGCGTGTCGTAGACGCGCACGGCCCAGCCGCGGCTCGCCAAGTACTTAGCCGCTGCGCGCCCCGAGGCGCCCAGACCCAGAACCCAGGCCTTGCGGCCGCAGCCTTCGGCGGCGTTGAGCGTCGTGAAGGCCATGTCTTCAGCTTCAAGCATTTTTCCCTACCCTGTCTTTTAGGAGACTTCAACGGAGCGCGAGCACCGAGAGGCCGAGCCCCGTCAGAATGAGCGTGATGATCCAGAAGCGCACCACGACCTGCGTCTCCTGCCAGCCCTTCAGTTCGAAATGGTGGTGGATCGGCGACATCAGGAAGATGCGCTTGCCGTGCGTGAGGCGGAAGTACGTGGTCTGAATCATGACGGAGAGCGTCTCCACCACGAAGATGCCGCCCATGACGGCGAGAATGAGTTCGACGCGGGCGACGACCGCCATGGTGCCGAGGCAGCCGCCCAACGCGAGGGCGCCTACGTCGCCCATGAAGACCTGAGCGGGGTGCGCATTGAACCAGAGGAAGCTCAAGCCCGCGCCCGCGAGGGCCGCTGCGAGTACGGCAAGCTCTTCGGCGCCCGGAATGTGCGGCGCGGCCGCGGCGTAGGCCGAGCCCGCAAAGTCGGGGTGGCCCGCCGCATAGGCGAAGAGCCCCAGAGCCGACCCCACGAGCACGGTGGGGAGAATCGCGAGGCCATCAAGGCCGTCGGTGAGGTTCACCGCATTGCTCGAGCCCACGATCACGACGTAGACGAAGACGATGAAGCCGATGATCCCGAGCGGGAACGCCCAGTCGGTCCAGAGAGGCAGATAGAGGTGGATGTTCGTCGTGAGGTCGAGCGGGAAGCGTGCGTCGTACCAGGCGCCGATCGCCTCGGCGAAGGTGCCGCCCGGAGCGACTGAGAGCGCGACGGCGAGGTAGAAGGCCGCCGCGAGCCCGATCACCGACTGCCACGAGAACTTTTCCCGAGCGCTCATGCCTTTGGGATCGTGATGCACGATCTTGCGGTAGTCGTCGATCCAGCCGACGGCGCCGTAGCCGAGCGTGACGAAGAGCACCACCCAGATGAAGCGGTTGCCCATGTCGGCCCAGAGGAGCGTGGAGACGGTGAGCGCGGCGAGAATCAGGGCGCCGCCCATCGTGGGCGTGCCGTCCTTGGCAAGGTGAGTCTTCGGACCGCACGAGCGCACGGCCTGGCCGTAGTGCATAGCCTTGAGCCTGCGGATCCAGGCCGGCCCGAAAGCAAGCCCGATCGCAAGCGCCGTCAGAAATGCAAGCAGCGCGCGCAGAGGGAGCGCATCTGCAGGAGAAGAAAAGAGAAAGCTGAGCATGATGTTGCGCGGTGCGGATGGATTAGAGCGATTCCAGAGCCTTGAGGGTCTCGACCACCTTGCCGAAGCCCGACGAATGGCTCGCCTTGACGGCGACAGTCGCACCCTTGAGCGGAAGTTCTTTCAAGTGCTCGATGAGTTCATCGCGGTCGGCGAACCACCGCCCGTGCTCGCCGTCAATGCCGTAGGCTTCGGCCGCCGCCTTCGAGAGGCTTCCGGCCGCCCAGAAGTAGTCGACGCCCAGGGTCTTCGCGGCGCCGCCCACTTCGGCGTGCCAGACTTCGGCATCGCGCCCGAGTTCGCCCATGTCGCCGAAGAGGAAGATGCGCGCGGGCTTTTCTTCAGCGAGCATCGCGATCGATGCGATGGCGCTGTCGGGGTTGCAGTTGTAGGCGTCGTCGATCAGCGTGAAGCCGGCGGGGGAAGCGAACCGCTCGCCGCGGCCGGGAAGCGCGCGGAAGCCCGAGAGACCCGCGGCAATTGCGTCGATGCCGATGCCCTGCGCAAGCGCAGCTGCCGCAGCGCCGACGGCGTTGTGCACGTTGTGGGCGCCCTGCACCTCCAAAGGAATCACGCAGTCGACGCCGTATGCGAGGAGCCTCAGCCCCTGGCCCGGCACGAGCTCGCCGCGCACGTCGGCGGCCACGCCCTCGGCCGTGGCGTAGGTGAGCGTGCGAACGCCGCGGGCGAGCGCATAGGAAGCCCACACGTCGGCGCAGGAATCGTCGGCCGGATAGACGGCGACGCCGTCCTCGGGAAGCGCGGCGATGAGAAGTCCGTTTTCAAAAGCCGCTTCAGCCACCGTTTCCAGATAGGCCTGATGCTCGCGCTGCGCATTCGTCATGAGCACGACCGTCGGGCGGATCCAGTCGGCGAGGCGCGCCATTTCTCCGCGATGGTTCATGCCGGCTTCGACCACCGCTGCGCGGCAGGCCGGACGAAGCCCGAGGAGCGTATGGGGCACGCCGATGTCGTTGTTGAAGTTTCCTTCCGTCGCGTGCATCTTCGCTTCGCCCCAGCGGGCGGCGAGGATCGCCTTCACCATCTGCGTGGTGGTGGTCTTGCCGTTGCTGCCGCCCACGGCCGTCACGGGAATTGAGAAGCGGCGGCGCCAGGCGCAGGCGATGAGCCCGTAGGCGCGGCGGCTGTTCTCCACGACGATCTGCGGGAGCTCGAGCCCCGGAGCTGCATGCTCCACCACGGCGCAGAGCGCGCCCGACGCGGCCGCCTGCGCGAGGTACTTGTGCCCGTCCGTGCGTTCGCCCGAAATCGCGACGAACACGTCGCCCGCGCCTACAGCACGGCTGTCGGTGACGACGCGCTTCCACTCGGCCCCCTCGTCCGTCGGGTCGCCGTGCACTTCAACGAGCTCGTCGCCCAAAGCTTCAAGAAGCCACTTAATGGATTCGTGTTCGGCCGCAGCCGCTGCGCATTGTGCCTGCATGATGTCTGCTTTCTTCAATAGGTTGAGAAGCCCGTCCGGTTCCCGGGCGGGCTCCATAGTGATGTTGGGGATGGCGGGCGCCTCAGCCTCTACTCGCTCTGAGCGCGGCCGCGCGGCGTTCGTTGAAGGCTTCTCGGACCACCTCGCCGTCAACGAAGTGGTGCGGACCGTCCTTGAGGATCTGCTCGCACTCGTGGCCCTTGCCCGCCACGAGGACGATGTCTTCCGGAGCAGCTTCAAAGACCGCACGGTGAATGGCGGTCCGGCGCTCGACTTCGGCGAGCACCGTCTCTTCCGACCCCGAGACCTTCATTGCGCCTTCGAGCACGGCGTCGACGATCGCCTGCGGCTCTTCCGTGCGGGGATTGTCGCTCGTGACGATCACACGGTCGGAGAGGCGCGCGGCGATTTCGCCCATGATCGGACGCTTGCCCGCATCGCGGTCGCCCCCGCAGCCGAAGACCGTCCAGAGGCGGCCGCCTCTGGCGCGCGCATTCGGAATCAGGCATTCGATCGCCTTTTCCAAAGCGTCGGGCGTGTGCCCGAAGTCGACGACGCCGAGCGGCATGCCGTCGGACTCGAAGATCTGCATGCGGCCCGGAGGCGGCATGAGTCGCCCAAGCGCCTCGGCCACGGCTTCGGCGGAGTGTCCGCAGGCGACGGCCGCAGCTGCGGCCTCAACAGCGTTTTCGACGTTGAAGCTCCCAAGCGCTCGGAGCTCCACGGGGAATTCCGCCGAATCGATCGCAAGCGTGAAGCGCATGCCTCGTCCCGAAGGCTCAACGTGCTTGGCTGCAGCGACGTGCGCCGCACCCATTTCTTTCGCAAATGCCGCGACGCCTTCGCCGATCCCCGCCGCCCAGACTTCAATGCCGTTCCCCTTGGCGATCTCCGCATACCTGCGGCTCCACGGGTCGGCGGCGTTCAGAACGGCCGACTTCATGCCCGGCCACGAGAAGAGGAGGCCCTTCGCTTCGCCGTAGGCCTCCATCGTGTGGTGGTAGTCGAGATGGTCGCGAGAAAGATTCGTGAAGACGCCCACGCGCAGGTGAGTGCCTGCCATGCGGTGCTGCTCAAGGCCCACGGAGCTCGCCTCCATCACGAAGCTTTCGGCGCCCGCCTGCCTGAGACCGTGGAGGAGCCCCTGGAGCGACGCCGCATCGGGCGTGGTCAAGTGCGGCGCGGGCAGCTGCCGGCCGTCAAAGAAGACTCCCACGGTGCCGATGGTGCCCGCAGGGCGCCCGAGCATCGTGAGAAGCGCAGACGTCCAGAAGGTCGTCGTGGTCTTGCCGTTCGTGCCCGTGACGGCAACGCCCGTCATCTTCGAAGACGGATCGTCGTAGAAGAGCGCGGCGATTTCGCCGAGGCGCTCCCTCAGGCATTCGACGGGCTTCGCGGGCAGCGGATAGTGCTCGGGCCGGTTCGTCGTCTCCGCCTCGTAGATGACGCCTGCGGCGCCGCGGGCGGCCGCTACGCGGATGAAGGCGCGGCCGTCGGACTTGGCGCCCGGCACCGCGCAGAAGATGTCGCCCGGCTTCACGTCGCGGCTGTCGAGCCTGAGCTCCGCTCCCGGGTGCGCCAAGGTCTTAAGCCACTCGGCCGCTTCCTTGATCATCTGCTTCGTCTGCTCCATGAGTTCACTCGTCATTTCGTTTGTCAGCCGCGGATCTTGGCGAGGAAGCCCCCGCCCGTCACCGGCTCCTTGTCCGGACTCACCATCAGCGTGCGCAGAGCGCCCTCGGCGATTTCGCTGAAGACCGGTCCCGCCGCGCGGCCGCCGTAGCGGCTGCCCTTTTTCGGTTCGTCGATCATCACCGCCACGATGAACCTCGGGTTCACCGCAGGCACGACCCCAACGATGCTCGCTACCGTGTCGTTCGTGTAGCGCCCGTTCTTGGGCTTGTTGGCCGTGCCGGTCTTGGCTGCCACCGTGTAGCCCGCCACCTTGACGCCCGCACCCGTGCCGCCGCGCATCATCGTCTTCATCATCATGGCGCGCATCAGGCGCACGGTCTCTGGCCGATAGATCTGCTCGCCCTTGGGAGTTTCGCCCTCGGGGCGCTTGTAGAGCGTGAGGTCAATCACGTCGCCCGAGCGCGCGAGCGCCGTGTAGGCGCGCACGAGCTGCATGAGGGAGACGCTGATGCCGTGGCCGTAGGAGATCGTCGCCTGCTCGATCGGTCGCCAAGTTTTTGCGGGGCGCAGGCGCCCGGCGGCAGCGCCGGGGAAGCCCATTGCGGGCGCGCGCCCGAAGCCGAGCGCCGTGTACATGTCCCAGAGCGTCTGAGGCGACATCTCGAGCGCGATCTTGAGCGTGCCGATGTTGGAGGACTTGGCGACGATTTCCGAAACCGTGAGCAGGCCGTAGTCGTGCGTGTCGCCGATCGTGCGGTCGCCGATCGTGAGCTTGCCAGGCGCCGTCTGAATGGTGGTGTTGGCGCTCACGATGCCCATGTCGAGCGCCTTGGCGATGGCGAAGGGCTTCAGGGTCGAGCCGGGTTCGAACTGGTCGGTGAGCACGCGGTTGCGCATCTGCTCGAAGAGCATGGTCGAGCGGTCGTTCGGATCGTAGGAAGGCACGTTCACGAGCGCGAGCACCTCACCCGTCTGCACATCGGCCACGACGGCGGCGCCGGCGAGCGCCTCGGACTTCTCCACCTGAGCCTTCAGCGCCTGGAAGGCGATGAACTGCACGCGCGAGTCGATCGAGAGCGTCACGTCACGGCCGGGGACGGCCTCCTTCTGCCAGATGTCGTCAATGATCCGGCCGCGGGCGTCTCGAATCACGCGGCGCGCACCGGGAGCGCCCGAAAGCTCCTTGTCGCGCGCGAGCTCGACGCCTTCCTGACCGTGGTCGTTGCGGCCCGTAAAGCCCACAATGTGGGCGACCGCCGGACCGTCGGGATATTCGCGCAGCACCTCCGGAGAGACGCCGATGCCGGGGAGCTTGAGCGCGCGGACGGCTTCCGCCGTGCGCACGTCCTGACTGCGGGCGAGATAGGTGAAGTTCTTCGACTTCGACTTGAAGATCTTGTCGCGCACGTCCTTCGCGGGCATGCGGAGAATGTCGGCGAGGCGCTTGAAGTCCTCGTCGGAGAGCTTCTTCGCGAAGGCCGGATCCGCCCATATGCTGCGCACGGGCTGGCTTGCCGCCAGCACGATACCGTTGCGGTCGAGAATCTCACCCCGCTCTCCCGCGATCGTGAGCGTTCGAGCATAGCGGGCTTCGCCCTGATCCTGCAGGAAGTCCGTCGTTACGGCCTGCAGCCATGCAGCACGGCAAGCCAATCCGATGAAGCTGGCCGTTATCAACCCGAATACGACATACGTGCGCCGCTTCGGAATCGGAATGACGATGAGCGGGCTGTCGGCGCTTTCAGGCTGAGCCGCCCGCGCCGTACGGTCGCTACGCAGGAAGTCCCAGAACTTGGCGGCGGCGCGGTCCCAGAACTGCTTGAGCATCGCCTTCATGAGCGTCCTCCCGAGGCGGCGGCTTGAGCCGACTGCGCCGCCTCTGCAGCTTCGAGCTGGTCGAGCTCGCGGCGCAGCTCAGGCAGAAAATCGATGCGGCCGTCGGGCGTTTCCACAAGCGTCACGGTGTCCGAACCCGTCGCGCCGGAGAGGTCGAGCATGGCTGCGCCCGCCGTGATGCTCCCCGCGAGCGAAGCGCGGCGAACCTTCATCTCAAGCTCGGCCTGATCGTCGAGGAGCCGCCGATGCACGTCCATTTCGTGCTCGTGCGCGACGAACACCTGACGCATCTGAAAATGAAGCCCCACTAGACAGAAGGCGCTCCCGACCAGAACGGCGCCCAATACGCTCGTCCAGAGGAGTTCGCCGCGCGTAACGGGAGGCATGAGTTCACTCCCCCCAAATGCGCGCGGTGCGGGTGCCGACGCGGAGCACCGACGAGCGGGCGCGGGGATTCGCCTCCGATTCCTCCTTCGAGGGGAGGATCCTCTCCACATCCCGGAACCACGGCTCGGCGTTGAATCCCGCCGGCACGGGCAGCCTCGGATCGAGCTCCCGGTCGGGATGCAGGCGCTTCTCAAAGAAGCGCTTGACGATCCGGTCTTCGAGCGAATGAAAGCTGATGACGGCGAGGCGCCCTTCAGGCGCAAGGAGCGCGCCGGCGCTCTCAAGCGCGGTTTTGAGCTCCTCGAGCTCGCCATTCACCTGGATGCGCACAGCCTGGAAGGTCCGCGTAGCCGGATGCTGCGCCGCGTCGCGCCGGTTTCTCGGCACGGCCGACTCTACGAGGCGCGCGAGCCCCTGGGTCGTGGTAATGGGCGACTCCGCGCGCTTTTCGACAATCGTGCGGGCGATCTTGCGCGCGAAGCGCTCTTCGCCGTAGTCGGCAAGCACTTCCGCAATTTCGTCGGCCGACGCGCGCGCGAGCCACTCGGCCGCCGTTTCACCCGTCGTCGTGTCCATGCGCATGTCGAGCGGCCCGTCGAAGCGGAAGGAGAATCCGCGCTCGGGGTCGTCGATCTGAGGCGACGAAACGCCGATGTCGAGGAAGATGCCGTCCACGCGGCTGATGCCGATCTCGGCGAGCTTCTCCTTCATGGAGGAGAAAGGCGCATGAATGATCTGAAAGCGCGGGTCTGTAATTTCCGCTGCGGCGGCCACCGCCTGAGGATCGCGGTCGAATGCAATCAATCGGCCTTCGGGCGAGAGGCGCTCGAGAATCAGGCGGCTGTGGCCGCCTCGTCCGAAAGTGCCGTCCACGTAAAGCCCCTCAGGGCGGACGACAAGCGCTTCAGGAGATTCGCGGCTCAGAACCGGAAGGTGGACGAAGGCGGACATCTGTTTTCTTTTCTTTCTTCTTGCCGGCGCGCAGCCTGAATCAACGGGATTGCGCGCTCGAGAAAGCGCTCTGCGCTTCCCCGAAAAAATGTTTGGTGTTGGGCGCGAATGGCTCAGAACGAGAAGTCGAGGTCTTCTACGCATTGCTGCGCAGCCTCGGCCTCAGCCGCCGCGAGCCTTCCGCGGTCCCAAAGCTCGAAGTGGTCGCCCCAGCCGACCAGAGCTGCGTCGCGCTCGAGCCCCGCGAGTTCGCGCAAGCCTGCCGGAATGAGGATGCGGCCCGCCCGGTCGACCTTTAGCTCCTCGGCGCTTCCGAGCACCAGACGCACGAAGCCTCTGGCCGAAAACGGGAGCTTCAGCAGCGCTTCGCGCTTGGGCGCCCAGGCGGATTCGGGATAGAGCACGAGGCATCCGTCGGGATGCCGGGCGGCGACGATCACGCCGTCGGCTGACGCCTCCGCACGCACGCGCGTCGGAAGCGCGAGCCTTCCCTTGTCGTCGAGCGTGATGAGGTGCGTGCCCTGAAACACATCCCTCTCCTGAAATCCTTCAATCCTTTCCGGCAGGAACGCCTCCTCTAGAGACACTCCCACTTATCCCCACATTTTCCCACAGCAGACAAGGATCGGAAGATGAGGATGCCTCCCAAATAGGCAAAAGTTTTTGTCTATCCCTAGGAAAAACAGCCCGAACGGCGGACTTCTTGTACTTTTGAAGACTGTTGGCAGCCTGCAGATGCGAAAAAACCCGCACTTCAGGCGGGTTCTTGCGTCCGGAAGACTCCGGAAGGTGCTGCAAGTTCGGGAGAGTTTTCGTGTAAGCCGGATTCTGTCGCGCGGAGTTCTATGGAACCCCGGCGGCGGTCATTCATCTAGGACGACGCTCGCGCGCCGCCTCAAGCCATCTACCCGCAGCCGGACGGGGCCCGCCCATTGGCTGCCTATTTGATGTTGCTCCCCGTAGAGATTGCCCGTTTCACCCGGCCCGAAGCCGGCTCGTCTCTGTTGCTCTAATCCGCGCCTCACGGCGGAGAGGTGTTACCTCCTACGGCGCCCTGCGGAGTCCGGACTTTCCTCCCGCAGCCATGAAGGCCGCCGACGACCGCCCGGAAAACTCTCCGTCGAACTGCAGCGAGGCGCTACTTTACCGATTCGAGCGCTGATCGGCAAGCTGAAAAGTGATGCTTTCGCGCGCAGACCAGATGAAAGCTATAGCTAGGGGGCACTTGACTTGCCCCATACTGGCGGAGCTCGAGCGTGTTCCCTATCAACTCGATTCTCACATTAGCAGAGTCAACATTTTCGTCAGCTGAAGTTCTTTCGTAAGAAAACATCAATTTTTTCACCTATATCCTCTTGCTAAGGGGCAAGGCCTCGCTCGTTTCTTAATGGGTTCAAGAGCATCTCGAGGGGCTTCACTTTGCCTATCTGTTGCCTCTCGGGCATCAGACATATCAGACTTTCTGATTAAAGACAGCAGTGCTCCTGCACTATGCGTTTACAAATCTCTCCTTCCAAAGGCTATCCTCTGCTTCATTCCACTACCCAACCGATGGGATAAGCCACATTGTTTAACTCTTTTGCAACATACCACCTTTCCTTTTCTTCGAAACTACCTCTCATTAGCTGAATGAACAATCTGAGACTTTACATATATACCAAATAGTTAACCATAAAATCTTCATCTCTCATTACTATCTCAGCCCTGTCAAAACCTATTTCACCTCCTTGGCTTCATGCAGTTTTGCTAGGTCACCATGCACAGTCCGAGGTAGAGGCGTTGGGACCTAAAGTCGACAATGTTCTGTGGCTCATGACAGGCTCACCGGCCCCAGATTTGATTGGATTGCAGCTCAAGGGCAAGAAGATCGCGCGAACCTCTCCCGTTCATTCAAGCCAAGAATGCAGAGTGCCTCAACCAACTAACGGGAAACGAAAACAAAATCACTGCCGGCAGTACTCGTGGGCTAAGGAGGAGAACTTCTTAATGTCTGCGAAAAAATATTTCAGTGCATTTTTCCTGTACTTTAATTATCTGGTGCACGGCATCGGCGTTCTCGTGATGAGCCTCAACGTCCACGAGTTCGAAGCTCAGTGGCATACGGATGCTGCCGGCGTCTCTGTAGTGATCTCTTCACTTGGCCTTGGGCGCCTTGCTCTTCTGTTTTTAGCGGGCTCGCTCTCTGACAAATTTGGCCGTCGTCCCTTCGTCCTTCTAGGCATCATCACTTATCAAGCCTTCTTCATCGGCTTGCTCTTTACGAAAGATGTTGGGACAGCATATTTCTTCGGGCTCTTGGCAGGTGCAGCAAACAGCCTTCTAGACGCAGGTACTTATCCTCGCTTGATGGAACTCTTTCCAAAAGCGCCGGGACCAGCCGTCATTTTGGTCAAGGCCTTCGTTGCTGCGGGACAATTTTCTCTGCCGCTTATTATGAGTTTTCTCGTCGCTCACGAGCTGTGGTTCGGTTGGAGTCTGCTTATTGCAGCTGCCATACTGGCCATCAACTTCTGTGTGCTCTTCTGGATGCCGATCAAGGTGCCAGATCAGCCAGAGCGGCTCGGCGAACCACTTGCTGCCGAGCCTGCACAGCTCAACGACGCTGATGCCAACCCTCAGATCAAGCGACGCCCACCCCGTATCGCGATTCTCGACCTCTTGAGCTATACGCTCTTCGGGTACACCGCCATGGCCACTTTTTATATTGTGAGCCAGTGGTTGGCGCAGTACGGAGAATTCGTAGCTGGTATGCCCTACCCAGAAGCACTCAAACTGCTTTCAATATATACATCGGGGTCTCTTGCCGGAGTATTTTGCTCATCTCTTGCGTTGCGTACGTTCCTATCACCACAAGCAATGCTCCTTGGCTGCACGACCCTATCAACTCTTGCACTCATCGTCGTTTGCGCGTTCCCATCGCCGACCGTTATGTTCGGCTTCTCTTTCATCTTCGGCTTTGTCGCCGCCGGAGGGGTTGTTCAGCTGGGTCTTGCCATCATGACCGCCCAATTCCCTCGTGCACGAGGGCGTGCTACAGGCATTTATTACACAGCAGGCAGTCTTTCCAGTTTCTCCATGCCTCTCGTCACAGCCTGGGTCGTCCGAGAATGGTCTATTCACGAAATTTTCAAATTTGATGTGCTTATTTCTGGATGCGGCATCCTGCTAGCCATTTTCATTGCTTGGCGAAGCAGGCAGGCTCAATCGCTTGATTTGCATTAATCTTTCAATATAGGTACGGCCCCCTTCCACCCTCATCATGTAGAGTAACCTTGTCTCAGTTTCACCGTTAACCATAAGAAGAACCATGTACCAACGCTTCTTCCAGGCCCAAAGCGGCATGCATTTTGAAACAGGCAAAACTCCCCGAGTGATGCGCTATGTTGTCAGTGATGATCCGCGTTGGGCCTCCGGCTATCACATGCATGAAACCGAAACCGAGCTCATATGGGTTGAGCGCGGCACAGTAGAAGTGATGGTCAATGCCAACAAGTATATTGCGCATGCTGGCGACATCATTGCCCTGGAACATGGCAAATTCCATATGTTGGTATCCAACGATGCCGACCCCGGAAAGACGTATACTTGCGCCGTATATGGATTCAAGTTTCATGACGTCCGTGAAGAATCCTTCATTCTTGAGCCAGACTCTATCCCGGTTGTTCATGCCACCGTCGGTGTAGACATAATTCGCACGCTTTTTCGTGAATTAGATGCATTAGTGACGAAAGAAAATCCTCTAGTTGATATCCTAGGAAATCTTATTGCCACGTTGCTTACAGTTCTTTTTCGAGAAAACTTCAAATTGGAGGCGCGCCCCGGGGGGGGGGGGCAATTAAAGAACGCCCTAATTCGAGAGATTCTAATTTATCTTAACGAAAACTATCGCGAGAAAATTACCCTCGAAGCGCTTTCCAAACGCTTTCGCGCATCGGTAAGCTATATTGCTCACGAATTTGCTCGAGAGTATGGCGTTTCACCGATCAATTATGTAATTGAACGTCGAATTACAGAGGCAAAGTTCGCGCTCACTACAACTACGCAAAGCCTCAACCAAATTGCTTGGCATATCGGCTACGAAAACACGTACCACTTCTCCAAGCTCTTCCAACGTCATGTCGGCTGCTCTCCATCGGAGTATCGCCGACGCTTTAGCAAAACCCTTGCAGAGCCTCAAGAGGAAGCAACCGAAAAATAAACAACTCACTACTTTGCCCTGACAGCTCATCCAGTTTGAAAAAAACTCAGGGAGGCTTCGCCTCCCTGAGTTTTTTTATTCAAGTTGGGTTCCGTTCAAATGGGAACTCACCATCAGTTAATCCGACACTCGCCCTGCTGCTACACGTTCGCGTACCATTTGTGCGAGAACAAACTTCTGAAGCTTGCCAGAAGACGTCCTCGGCAGCGAGTCCAATACCATGAGATATTCAGGAAACTTGTACTTCGCTACTTTTCGAGCATCGAAGAAGGCTACGAGTTCAGCCAGATGCAGAGCGTTGAATCCCGGACGCATGCTGATGCAGGCGCAGGTGCGTTCGCCGAGACGTTCATCAGGCATAGCCACCACTGCAGCTTCGCGCACACCGGGGCATTCCAGAATGATGTCCTCAACTTCGCGGCTCGAGATATTTTCACCACCGCGAACAATGATGTCCTTCTTGCGTCCCGTGATGCGGATGTAACGCCCCTCTGAATCCGTACGGCAGTAGTCGCCCGAATAGTACCAACCATCAGCATCAAGCGCTCGGGCCGTCATCTCCGGTTCACCCCAATAGCCCACAAAAACCTGCGGCCCACGGGATGCCTCCTCCCCTTCTTGACCTGGAGACACATCATGACGATCGTCATCCACCACTCGGACTTCCACACCGTCAACAGGACAGCCGTCCGTCTCTTCCGTGTGTTCGCGCGTATCGTTTAAACACACCATCGAGTGCGGAGAAGACTCTGTTGAACCATAAATGGACAACAGTCGAATGCCGAACGTTCGGCAATCTGCAAAAAGCTTGGGCGGAATGGTGGTGCCGCCGCAGAGGAAGAAGCGCAGCGACGACAAGTCCCGAGGATGCTTCCTGAGGTCTTCGAGGATATCGAATACGAAGGGAGAGGCCCCCAATACGCAAGTAGCCTTCTCTTCTTCAAAGAACTTCATGCATTCTTCTGCACGGAAAATATCGAGCAGTAGGCTCTTGCCACCCAGAATGAACGGCAGCGTCACCCCATGCAGAAAGCCTGTTGCATGCCCGAGCGGTGCGGGCATAAGAAAAGCATCGCGCCACGTCAAGTTAAGACGAAGAGCATAAGCGCGCTCACTCGCAAGAATATTATTGTGAGTAAGCATCACCCCCTTTGGACGCCCTTCTGTGCCTGAAGTGAACAGGACGGCTGCTACATCGTCGGCATTCGCGGGGATCGGCTCACGAAGCGGCTCCGCTTCAGCGATGGCATCCTCGAAGGCATAGACGCCATCCTGCATGCGCAGAGATTCCGGAAGAGGAGCCAATTTTTCCACTGCAACAACAGCGGAAAGTCTCGGCAAATGCTTTGCAAGCTTTGCCAGCATCTCAATCGGGCGATTTTTGCGGAAGGCTGTAGAGGTAAAAACAACCTTTGCCTCACACCAATCCAGTGCCCATGACAACTCAGCTTCGCGCCAGGCCGGCAAAAGCGGCATCGCGATAGCGCCAAGCTTCAAAGCTGCCACATACGCGATGGTGAATTCAGCCCATCCCGGCAGATTAAGAGCCACCACATCGCCGCGGCCAATGCCTTTTGAGCGCATCCACCCAGCTAGGAGCTGAGCCTTTGTATCAAGTTCCGCATAGGTGTATCTGCCGCCCTGATTGTCAACAACGCAGAGACGATCAGGCACAGCACGCACGGACTGATGCCAATAATCAGCAAGTGTGGCATCGCCCCAAAAGCCCTGACGGCGATAGAGTGCTCGACGCTCGGGATTAATTGTGTATTCGGGACGCATGGCTTAAGCAATATGGTTAAGGGGGAAAACGGGGAAGGTGTGAATAAGCAACCGGCCCAACCTGCGCCGAGGAATTCGCAGGCTGGGCGGTTTAGAGAGACAAACGGAGTGGTCTGCGTCGTCGATTTAGCCGAAACGGAATTCGACGCCAAAGGTCCCTTGCGGGAACTCCCACTTCTTGAGGATCGTGTCGCCGCACAGAACGCGGCAGGTACCGCACTCGAGGCAGCCAGCACAGTCAAAGCTGATCGTGCCGTCGTCAGCCTCTTTGTAGAGATTGGCGGGGCAAGCCTTCACAAGCTTGCGGAATTCTTTGCGATCGGGTTCGTCGCAAAGCACGATGTGTGCATTTTCTTCATCAACAAAGAACTTATCCTTGCCGAGCTTCTCGTCCACATTGACGAGCTTGATTTCCTTCGTGCTCACAGTGCTTTCCCCCAACCGTAGCCGTCCTTAAGGAGATTCATAACGCCAGCCGCCTTAACGCGCTGCCACAAGCTCTTGCGAACGGGCGGAACCGGCTTCCCGTCATAGCGGAAGAGATCGCGCATGATGCCCGCCGTCATCTTCGGATAATCCGAGAAGAGTCTCGGGTTCTCCATCAAATGTGGAACATTGCGGTACTGCTTCATATCGCGCAGAACAAAGCTCTCTTCGAGGCGACGACGGTAGCTAGAAAGGCCCGCAGCGGAGAAGTCGCCCGTCTTTTTTGCATCGATCACAGCACGAGCCGCAAATTCGCCGGAGGCAATAGCCAAATCCATGCCGCGCACAATGAAGCCGAGATTGATGCACAGAGCCGCCGCATCGCCCGTGATCATCACGCCATCCGCAACGAGCTTTTCAGGCACCATGTCGTAGCCACCTTCAGGAACGAGATGGCCGGAGTATTCAAGCAGTTCGCCGCCTGCAATCAGGGGCTTGACCGACGGATGATTCTTGAGGTCCTCAAGCATCTGAGGCACAGTCTTAGACGAATGCTCAATATCACCCAACCCGCACACCACGCCGAGAGAAATGGAGTCTTCGTTGGTGTAGAGGAAACCACCGCCCATCAGACCAGCGGAAGCAGATCCAGCAAACAACCAAGCCGCACCTTCACCGTCGCTCAGACCGAAGCGATCGTTGATCACCTGCTTCGGCAAGCCAATAACTTCTTTAGCGCTGACCGCATACTGATGCGCGTGGTACTTAGGCAGCAACCCAATGGACTGAGCGAGCAGCGAGTTGACGCCATCAGCAAGAATTACGCATTCCGCAAGAAGCTCGTCTTCACCAGCCTGAACGCCAATCACGCGACCCTTTTCATCTTGCAGCAGTCGATCGACTCGAATGCCCGGGATAAACTGAGCCCCTTCCGACTCGGCCTTTTCCTGAAGCCACTGATCAAACTTGCCTCGCAGGACGGTATAGGAGGCCGCCTCCGGCGAGAACTCTTCACCCGTGTGATAATCGAGCGTCACCGAATCGTCATCGGTAATGAAAGAGATCTTCTCGCGCGTTACATGACGCTCAACAGGCGCTTCGCTGGCAAAGCCCGGCATGACGCGCTCGAGGCTGTGGGCATACAGACGGCCGCCCGTCATATTTTTGCTGCCAGCATAGTTGCCGCGCTCGATCACGAGAACGTCAAGTCCTTCTTTGGCGAGAACGTAAGCGGCCACGCAACCAGCGACGCCGGCGCCGACTACGATGGCATCGAATTTTTCTTCGGACATGGTTGAAACAGCGCGGACGGATGTCGTTTGCAGCAGCTGCAATGATAAAAATTGCCAATCTGCCTGCACCAAGCGCAGACGCCCGGCGCCTTAATTTAAGAGTTGCATTGGGGGTCTCGGACACCCTGCATTGAGGGTGTCCGCAGATGAACTCAATGTCGCTTAGGAAAGCGCACGGGTGAGTTCCGGAACGATCTTGTAGAGATCGCCCACGATGCCCGCATCGGCATCCTTGAAGATCGGCGCATTCTTGTCCTTGTTGACCGCCAGGATGACGCCGCAATCAGCGGCACCAACCATGTGCTGGATCTGACCGGAAATGCCAAGCGCGATGTAAAGGTCAGCCTTGAGCTGCGTGCCGGAAACACCGATATAGCGTTCGCGTTCCATCCAGTGCTCACCCTCAGCAATCGGGCGCGAGCAGCCGATTTCAGCCCCGATAGCCTTGGCAAAGGCCTCAATCATCGCAATGTCTTCCTGCTTGGCGATGCCGCGGCCAATACCAATGACTCGCTTGGCCTTCGTGAGGTCGACGCTGGCAGCCGCCTTCGCGCGGCGTTCCTTAACGACGATCTCAGCAGCCGGTGCAACCTTCTCAACGGCAACAACAGGAATATCAGACCAAGCGTCAGCCGGTTCGGGAGCAAAAACACCCGCGCCAACCGTAACAACGGCATCAGCGGAGACAATGCGGACAGCAGCCGCGGCCAGACCGCCGTAGGTGCGGAAGGTAGCCTTCACCGCACCATCCACCTCAAGGCTGAGCGCGTCGTTGACGAGCCCAGCGCCGCGCTTTGCCGCCACGCCGGCAGCCAACGCCTTGCTGCGGCGAGTCGCGTCAAAAAGGAACAAATTGCCTTCGCCCTGAGCCAGAGACGCAATCGTTTCCGCATAATTTTCGATGGCTTCGCCTTCAGCCAGACCAAGGTTGTACACGGCGGCGGGACCGCTAGCACGCAGGGCGGCTGCGCAGCTCTCGCACGGGACGATCGCGTTGACAGTGGCACCAAGACGGCGCGCGCCAGCGATCAGATCCGCATAGCGCTCCGCGACATCGGCATAGACCCAGACGGTTTGAATTTTGTTCATGATTCTTATCTCCGTGGCGACTTATTACTTGAGAGCAGACTTGATGCTGGCGGCAAAATCCGTCACAGCGGAATCGCCTTCAAGAACCTTGTGAGCACGCTCCTTGCGCGGAGGCACTTCAATCCCATCGAGTTCCATAGTCTTAACCGGGGCGCTCCAGCCAATATCAGCCGTCGAGAGAGTCTTGGAAGGCTTCTTGCCGGCGCCAAGAATGGCCTTCATCGTGGGGATGCGGGGAACGTTGATGTCGCTCGTAACGCAGATAGCAGCCGGCAGCGGAAGCTCAATGACTTCAACTTCATTTTCCAGAGAGCGTTCAACGCGAATGCCCGCATCGGTCTTTTCGATGTGGCTCACCGCATTCACGCAAGGCACGCCGAGAATTCGAGCGGCCAGAAGGCCCGTCTGCTGCGCATACAAGTCGCCAGACCCTTCGCCGAACACCAAAAGATCGAAACCGGTCGTACGAGCGGCAGCGGCAACAGCCGAAGCAGTCGTTTCGGCCAGGGCGCCTTCGAACGCAACGTCGTCCTTGACAAGGCACAGTTCAGAGGGACCGCGCGAGAGCACGTCCTTCTTGAGCTTGGAGTTTTCGAGAATCTTGCCGCCAACGGAAAGAGCCGTCACAACGTCGCCTTCACCAGCAAGCTGGACAGCGGCTTCGATACCATTCAGATCGAACTGGCTGATTTTGAAATCGGCCCGATCAAAATTAAGCTTTTGATCGGCCGTCACAACAATGTCCTGCTCTTCAGGAACAACCTTGAAGCACGAGACGATATGCATAATGACTCCTTGAGGCTCTGAAATTATGCAGCTTTACTTCAGACATCATGGTGATAACTGAAGACCTTGCCGCCGCAGAATTAAATTAGATCATTTAAGGGTTGAGCCTTCTTTGCCCGCCCCTTATTTCTGGCGACGCAAATAATGCCCCACGCAAACATTCCTGGCGAGAGTCATATTTGTTTTTTGTTCAAATTATCTTGCACGCCAGCACCTGAGCTGCAGTGGCAAGAACACGCAATAGCATTGTTTTTACTGGATTCTTAAAACACTCTTCTAGATCCGGAGAGCAGAATGCATCACGATCGCCCTGGTTTAACGTGAAGTTCTATGGATGACTCAACTCACCCCATCCCCAGCCTCTCACTGCCGCAGCGATCTCCCAAACAAACACAACGTTGTAGCCCTGCCCTACCATCGACTTACAGTCAATTCCCCTGCAGCACTAGTTAATTGGGGCATATGCACGCCGTGACGGCAGCTTTGACCCTGGCACTCCGAGCTAGGGATCTTTGGGGTTGGGTTGCACCAAATTCACTTCAATCAGGCCAGACCTCACGACTTACCGTGCAAGATAGACATCAGCTCCTGCAATATAGTTTCTTAATAATTTTCTTATTATTCAATTAGTTATGCGCCATGAGCATTCCAGAGGGGCTTTCCATCCTTGCAAGAATCGAACTCTCTGCACGCACCAAGCATTCGATGAGTGCCGGCCGCCGCCTCTTCCTTGACACTAGATCCCCAATCCTGGTGCGCACCTGACTCTATCTATTAATGCTGCTTTCCTGGTTCGATGCCTGCCTATGACAACAAGCTCAGTACGGCTGCGCCCAACCATTTTGTCAGCACGAGCTGTCCAAACCCACTGAGAGCAGGGCATTGAAACGTGTACCTAGCCGCATGCCCCCTCCTAGAGCAAGATTGTCTAGCTCTCAATGCACGATTCGGGCTTGCACAGCCCATTGTTGCCTCTCTTTGCTATTTACACATTTTTCTTATTTTTCAACTAATTATGCCCTTCTCCGCATTGTCGGGCATCCTCCCGATTGTGCATGAATGTTGACAAACAAAACATTTTCCTGCCTATTCAAAAGCTTTGTACGTTTTGATAATTCTCCTTGTCCAAAGGAAGTAATCCAAACAGCGATCCAGACAGAAAAACAGCCTAGATCGTCTTAGTGGATTAAATAGTGAGAATGCATTGAAATAAGAGCTCCGTATTTCTCTTCAATGCAAAAAAAATTGGAGAATGTTTTTATGACCAAACCCAATTCTGCATCGGGAGGCACTTCGTTTCTCGTAGCGGCGATCGGCATCTACGTCGCGTACTTTCTGCACGGCGCGAGCGTAATCGCACTTGCGCAGAATATGTCGGCACTGGCAGAAAAATTTGCAACCGACAGCGCTGGCATTGCCTACCTGATCTCCGGCATCGGCCTCGGTCGCCTCGTTACCATCCTTTTCTTTGGTGCGCTCTCGGATAAGTTTGGTCGTCGGTCGATGATCCTCTTGGGGCTGCTCCTCTACATTCTTTTCTTTCTCGGCATTCCCTACAGTCCGAATCTCACCGTAGCCTTCATCTTGGCCTTCTGCGTTGGCGCCGCCAATTCGGCCATCGATACTGGTGGCTACCCTGCCATGATCGAATGCTTCCCCAAAGCATCGAGCTCTGCAGTCATTCTGCTTAAGGCCATGGTTTCCTTTGGCCAGATGCTCTATCCGATGTGCGTGAGCTTCCTCATGGTGTCGGGCCTCTGGTACGGCTGGGCGTTCATTGTCCCCGGCGTCATCCTCATCGTCCTTTCTCTCTTCATCATCAAGTGCCGCTTCCCTGGCACCGGCGGTTCGACCAGCTCCAACGCCGACATGCCGCAGATGCGCACCAAGCCCAAGATGATGCTTGAAGGCCTCGTTGCCGTCGTGTTCGGTGTCTGCGCTTTCTCGACTTTCTATGTGATCGCAGTTTGGATGCCGCGCTACGCCGCCGCTTTTGGCGGCATGACGGAAGCCGAATCCCTCACGACGATCTCGTACTACTCCATCGGCTCGCTCATCTGCGTGTTCGCCTTTGCCTACCTTTTGAAGAGCAAGGTGCGTTCGGTCTGGGCCATGGCGCTCAACAGCCTCATCGCCTGCGCCGCTTCGGCTGTTCTGTACCTCTATCCCTCTCCGCTTGTGTGCGCGGCATGCGCCTTCCTGATTGGCTTCTCTGCCGCTGGCGGCATCCTGCAGCTTGGCGTTGCTGTGATGGCTGAATTCTTCCCTGCCAGCAAGGCTAAGGTCACCTCTGTCTACATGATGATGGGCGGTCTCGCGAACTTCGTCATCCCGCTTGCTACGGGTTACCTCTCGCAGATCAGCATCCGCTACGTGATTCTGCTCGACTTCGGTCTTGCCGTCCTCACTCTGCTTTCGTCCATCTACCTCTTCAAGCGCTACTACGCGATCTTCCAAATTCCGCAGGGTGACTTGCGCTGGGGTGAACGCGCCGTCGCGAACAAATAAATCCTTTCAACCTTTCCAGGCGTATGCCTAACAAACATGCCGCGTTAAACGACGCCAGACATCATCGCCAAAAGCCTGCTGCCTAACGCCTGGCGCGACATGCCTCTCTATCCAGGAGCATCAAAATGGAAGTTACTGCCAAGTATGAACTGATCGGCCTCATGGCCTACCCGATTCGCCACAGCCTGTCGCCGACGATGCAGAACTGCGCCCTCGAAAAGATGGGCCTGCCGATCTGCTACATGGCTTTCGAGGTTGACAACGCCACCTTCCCCGACGCCATCAAGGGCCTTCGCGCTCTGAAGATGCGCGGCACGGGCGTCTCCATGCCCAACAAGCAGCTTGCCACCAAGTATGTTGACGAGCTTGATCCGGCTGCCGAACTTGCCGGCGCCATCAACACGATCGTCAACAAGGATGGTCGCCTGATCGGCTACAACACCGACGGTACGGGCCACCTCCACGGCATCAAGGAAACGGGTTTTGACCCGAAGGGCAAGACGATGGTCCTCGTCGGTGCTGGCGGTGCCGCTACCGCCATCGGTGCCCGCGCGGCGGTTGAAGGCTTCAAGGAAGTCAAGCTCTTCAACCGCAAGGACGAATTCTGGGAAGGTGCTCATGAATTTGCCAAGCGCGTCAATGAAAAGACCGACTGCGTCGTGACCGTTCACGACCTGGACGATACGGCCGCCTTCCGCGCTGCTATTGACTCCGCCGACGTTCTCACCAACGCCACCAAGGTCGGCATGAAGCCGCTCGACGACCTTTCCGTCGTGGGCGATTCCTCCTGGCTGCGTCCGGGCCTCATCGTCTCCGAATGCGTCTACAACCCGCATATCACCAAGCTCCTCACGCAGGCTAAGGAAGCTGGCTGCACGACGGTTGACGGCTATGCCATGCTCCTCTGGCAGGGTTGGGAACAGTTCAAGCTCTGGACGGGCGAAGACTTCCCGATCGAATACGTGAAGGAAAAGATGGGCTTCAAGTAATCCCCCAGCTTGATCCTCATTAAGCGGAAATCTCCGAAGCAGTCTCTCAACAAGAGAGGCGAACTTCGGAGATCCGTAGCTCCAGTCCCAGGCGAACCGCTGAAGCGGCTGCGCTCGAGCCTTTCATCCCCCCCCCTGCTTTAAATATTGTCATGAAGACCGTTCAGATCAAGAACATCACCGTGGGCGAAGGCGCCCCCAAGATCATCGTTTCTCTTATGGCTAAGGATCTCGCCGCCGTGAAGTCCGAAGCTGCCGCCTACGCTGCTGCAGACTTCGACATCCTCGAATGGCGCGGCGACCACTTTGCCGCCGTTACTGACTCTGCCGCTGTTCTTGAGGCTCTCAAGACGCTGCGCGCTGCCTTCCCCGAAAAGCCCATTCTCTTCACGTTCCGCTCCAAGCACGAAGGCGGCGAAGCTGAGCTGACGGCCGATGACTACATTGCCCTCAACATCGCTGTTGCTGAAACGGGCCTGGTCGATCTGATCGACCTCGAGCTCTTCACGGGCGACGAGCTGGTCAAGCGCGCCATTGCTGCGGCTCATGCCTGCGGCGTTAAGGTGATCATGTCCAACCATGATTTCCACAAGACGCCCGCCAAGGACGAAATCATCTATCGCCTGCGCCGCATGCAGGAACTCGGCGCCGACATTCCGAAGATCGCCCTGATGCCCACGTGCCGCCAGGACGTCATCACTGTGCTTTCCGCGACCGTCGATATGAGCGAAAAGTACGCCGACCGCCCGCTCATCACGATGAGCATGGGCAAGACCGGCGTTACGAGCCGCCTTACGGGTGAAGCCTTCGGCTCCGCCGCCACCTTCGGCGCCGTGAAGACCGCCTCCGCCCCGGGCCAGATCTCGGTGACGGACCTGCGCACGGTTCTCACGATCATCAACAAGGCCTAATTCCAGCCTAAACATAGTTCGCTCGGCGCTCCGACGCGAACTTCCACCCCTTCAGTAAGAACGGCTGCCGCATCAGCGGCAGCCGCAGGGGTGGTGCTGTCCCAATTTCTTCTTTTTGTTCCCTTTGCCGCGCCGCCTTAGTGCAGCGCAGCTCCTCCGGAGACATAACCCATGACGTTTGCACGCCCGAAGCGCATCAACGGCCGCGTTCCTGTCCTCACGGCCGAAGAAGCTGTCAAGTACATTCCCGATGAATCCACGCTCTGCGTCCTTGGCGCCGGTGGCGGCATCCTTGAAGCTACGAAGCTCATCGAAGCCCTTGCTGAACGCTACAAGACGACGCAGACGCCGAAGAACATTGGCATCATCAGCCCCACGGGCCTCGGTGACCGTGCCGAACGCGGCATCAGCCCGATCGCTCAGGAAGGGCTCGTCAAGTGGGCGCTTTGCGGCCACTGGGGTCAGTCTCCGCGCATTTCCGAACTGGCTGAACAAAATAAGATTTTTGCCTACAACTATCCGCAGGGCGTTCTCACGCAGATGCTGCGTGCTTCCGCTGCGCATCAGCCTGGCATTCTGAGCGAAATCGGCCTGGGCACCTTCGTTGACCCGCGCAACCAGGGCGGCAAGCTCAACGACATCACCAAAGAGGATCTGATCAGCCTCGTCAACCTTGAAGGCAAGGAATACCTCTACTACAAGACCGTCGCCCCCAACGTGGCCTTCATCCGTGCCACGACCTGCGACAGCGAAGGCTACGCCACCTTCGAAGATGAAGTCATGTACCTTGACGCGCTCGTCATCGCTGAAGCCGTCCACAACAATGGCGGCATCGTGATGATGCAGGTTCAGAAGATGGTGAAGAAGGCTACGCTCCATCCGAAGGCTGTCCGCATCCCGGGCTACCTCGTCGACATCGTCGTCGTTGATCCCACCCAGACGCAGCTTTACGGCGGCGCCCCCGTCAACCGCTTCATCTCTGGCGACTTCACGCTTGACGACAGCGAACGCGTCAAGATCCCGCTCAATCAGCGCAAGGTCGTTGCTCGCCGTGCTCTTTATGAAATGAAGAAGGGCGCCATCGGCAATGTGGGCGTCGGCATCGCCGACGGCATTGGTCTTGTCGCCCGCGAAGAAGGCTGCGATGAAGACTTCGTTCTGACGGTCGAAACCGGTCCGATCGGCGGCATCACCACGCAGGGCGTTGCCTTCGGCGCCAATGTGAACACTCGCGCGATTCTCGACATGACCGCGCAGTTCGACTTCTACCACGGCGGTGGTCTTGACGTCTGCTATCTGTCGTTTGCTGAAGTTGACCAGCACGGCAATGTGAACGTCCACAAGTTCAACGGCAAGATCATGGGCACGGGCGGCTTCATCGACATTTCCGCCACGTCGCGCAAGATCGTCTTCTGCGGCACGCTCACTGCCGGCGGCCTGAAGACTGAAGTGGGCGATGGTCAGCTGCGCATCACGCAGGAAGGCCGCGTCACGAAGTTCGTTGAGAGCCTTCCTGAAATCACCTTCAGCGGCAAGGTTGCTCTCGAACGTGGTCTTGACGTCCGTTACATCACTGAACGCGCCGTCTTCACGCTGAAGGAAGATGGTCTGCATCTGATTGAAGTTGCTCCGGGCGTCGACATCGAACGCGATGTCTGCTCGAAGATGGCTTTCCGTCCGGTCATCGACGAAAACCTCAAGACGATGGATCCGTGCCTCTTCACGGACGCCGTGATGGGCTTCAAGCTCCCTGAAGGCGAATAACTCCATTTGAATTCATTACTCAAGGATACGCATCATGGCTATCGATTTCACCTTGACCGAAGAGCAGGAGCTCCTTCTTTCGAGCATCCGCGAACTCATCAACAACGAATTCCCGGAAGAATACTTCCGCACGCATGACGAAGAAGGCAAGTATCCGCGCGAATTCGTGAAGGCCCTCGCCGAAAACGGCATCTCGCTCCTCGGCGTTCCTGAAGAACACGGCGGCATCCCGGCCGACTACGTCACCCAGATGCTCGCCATCATGGAAATCGCCAAGTGCGGCGCCCCGGCCTTCCTGATGACCAACGGCCAGTGCATGCACTCGATGATCCACTTCGGCTCCCCCGAGCAGCTTCGCCTCACGGCTGAAAGCACGGCCACCACGGGTGACCCCGCCTACTCCCTCGCTCTGACGGAACCCGGCGCTGGTTCGGACAACAACGCCGCCACCACGACCTGGGAACGCAAGGACGGCAAGATCGTGATCAACGGTCAGAAGACCTTCATCACCGGCGCCGCCGAGTACCCCTACATGCTCGTGCTCGCCCGCGATCCGAAGTGCGAAGATCCGAAGCTCGCCTTCTCGCTCTTCTGGGTCGATGCTAAGGCGCCCGGCGTCAAGATCAACCCGCTCCACAAGATCGGTTGGCACCTTGTGAGCACCTGCGAGGTGTACCTCGACAACGTCGTCGTTGAAGAAAAGGACATGGTCGGCGAAGAAGGCAAGGGCTTCCTCAACGTCATGTACAACTTCGAAATGGAACGCCTCATCAACGCCTCCCGCTGCACGGGCTTTGCTGAATGCGCCTTTGAAGATGCCGCCCGCTACGCCAACCAGCGCATTGCCTTCGGCAAGCCCATCGGCTTCAACCAGATGATTCAGGAAAAGCTCGCGCTGATGAAGGTGAAGTGCATGAACATGCGTCACCTCGTCCTGAGCTGTGCTGTTCAGGCCGACCGCAAGGAATCCATGCGCGAAACGGCTGCGCTCGCCAAGCTCTACTGCGCTCGCACGGCGCTTGAAGTCATTGACGACGCCATCCAGATCATGGGCGGTCTTGGCTATACCAACGATGCTCGCGTCTCCCGCCTGTGGCGCGACGTCCGCTGCGAACGCATCGGCGGCGGCACGGACGAAATCATGATCTACATCGCCGGCCGTCAGATCCTGAAGGCCTATCGCGATTAATTTTCTTCACTGTCTCTCTCTCTTTCTTCTTGATCCAAGCGCAGCTCTGTCGATCCAAACGCCAGAGTTGCGCGAGGGACTCAAGCCCATGAAGCCTCTTGTCTTCATGGGCTCTTTTTTTATGAACGCCCACTCATCCTGCTGAGGGCCGGATGACGCAGATAGATGGCCGCCGCTTAACTGCGCCGCAGCTCCATTGCCGTATGTTCCTATCTTGCGTTTTCACCGCCCCCGTTGAACGCTTATGGGACAATGTGCGTTTTCAAATCTTGATTATCCGACCCCAAGGGCCGGCTGCGGTCTTCTCGTCCGCACGCTTCCAACACAATGACCCCACGCAAACTCCATCGTCCGGCGCTCCTCGTCTGCGTCGTCACTGCCGCTGCCGCCTCGCTCTCGAGCGGCGCTCAGGCCGGTTTCTCTGAATTCTGGGACGCCGTGGTCGACACGACCCCTGCGAGCTACGTGAGCCGCGCTTCGGACCGACCGGGTGACTGGGCAACCTTCTGGAGCGACTCCAAAGAAGGCGCCAAGCGCATCTTTGAAGAAGGCAACTCTGTCTGGATCGTCCCGACCTACACCAACCATCCGACCTGGAGCTGGGACAAGCGCCACGAGGAGAACGGCTACCCCTTCGGCATGGGCTACGCCCGACAGGTGATCGATGACCAGGGCAACGAGCGCATGCTCTTCGCTATCAGCTTCGTCGACTCCAACTACCGCATGGAGCCGATGGTGGGCTACTCCTGGATGGCCCGCTGGCCGCTCGGCGCGACGGGGCTGCACGTAGGTGCAGGCTACGTCGCCGGTCTTACGATGCGCGGCGACTTCATGTGGGTGCCACTGCCTCTGCCGCTTCCGGCCGCGAAGATCGGCACGGATTCCGTCTCCTTCTACGGCGCCTACATTCCCTTCACCAACGTGTTCTTCTTCTATTCGACGATCACGGTGGACGACGCCAAGGGCCGCAAGATGCCGCTGCCGGCCGACAGCCCCTGGGTGAAGACCCCGAACCTGCTCTACGGCGCCTACGGGTGGGAGTACGTCGACAACGGCGAGGAATATTCAAAGAGCCTCATGAAGAACGACACGATCTGGAATGTAGCTCTTCGCCGCTACTCGGGCCGCAGCTGGCAGACGGACCTCAAGTACTCGCGCTCGAAGCACGACGTCGCCTATGTCGACGGCTCCGGCCGCCAGACGCTCGACACGCGCACCTACACGCTCACCGTCGCCTACAACATCGACGTGACGAAGACCGTGCGGCTCTTCGCGGGTGCGGGCGTCGGATACGGCAAGGCCGAAGGCCCCGCGGGCTCCGACACGAGCATCTTCCCGGCACTCACGCTTGGCGGCACCTGGGCGCTCACGGACCATCTCTGGCTCACGGGTTCGATGGACACCAATTTCCCGCGTTGGAAGGGCGTTCTCGCCGACCAGACCGACGACTACGTGCTGAAGTCGATGCCGACCGCCTTCACGCTCGGCCTCGGCCTCGCGTTCTGACGTCTGCAGCGATTTCTGCTTCCAACCGACAGGCTCGATCGGACATCCGGTCGAGCCTTTTGATTGTGCGGATCTCGGCTTCGAACTCAACGCCCAGAATCATCCTGAGTTCCCGCCCAAATTCTCAGGGCACAACACCGCTAGAACGTTGTCAACACCGATGTTCTAGCGGTTTTTAGTTGCCTTTGGCAGCTTTTTTTGTTACCATGTAGCCTAGAAAATTTATTTGGGCTACACCATGTACATCAACTACCAGCCGACCCCCAGCGGCATTACTTACGCCACCGCCACCCGATCGATCAGATTCGGACGTCAAGTTAAGAAGTCGCAAGCCGAAAGTATTTATTTAGGACGAGTCCTAGATAAAGATCGACAAATCTTCAAGAACAAAATAGATGGAATATTCCAGTTCGACTTGAAGACTGGTGCAAAGAATCCACCCCCAGCGGATTTTGTTCCCAATATTCGACGTAAAAATGCAAAGGCCCCAGAGTTACTTCTAAATTTTGGAGATGCCTACTTTGTCGACCAAATTATCAAGAAGACACATTTCTCTAGCCTGTTTGATGCCATTGGGTATGGCAACCCAGACTCGGTTAAGGCTCTTGCACTCTTCTACATGCTGAGCAAAAAATCCAACAGGCATGCTGAAAATTGGTATGAAGGAAGCTTTGCTCGTATCTTATATCCTAAAGCTAATTTAACTTCACAAAGAATTAGTGACATGCTGAGCTCTATTGGCGCTGAAAGCACTTATCAACAATTTTTCAATAGCTATATTCCTTATGTATCCAAGGTTAGTAAGGAATGGGGATTTGAGGTTGGAGAGGAAGAAGTAAATAAAAAAGATGATTCAGGCGTTAATCATAACAACAGCAAAGACAACAAAGAAAAAGATGTTATCATTAAAGATGGCCATGGCATATTAATTGACAGCACTGGACTCCCAAATTCAGTACATTTTCCACTAACTGCCATCAGCAATCACAACGGCGTGATCAGCGAAGAAGTCCGCCTCATTTATGTGACACAGAGGGGTACAGGTCTTCCTTTGTATATGAGGTATGTACCAGGGAATATCATCGATGCCACGACCCTTGTTACAACCATGCATGAACTGAAAGCCATGGGCATCGACACCAAATTTGCCATCATGGATGCGGGTTATGTGACAGATGCTAACTTACGCACACTAAAGAAAAATAAAGTCTCTTTCTTGGCTAGGCTGCCAGAGAATAGAAGTGTTTTTAAGGGGCTCTTATCCGAAAATAGAGCAACCTTAATGGATGAGAATAATCTTATTCGATACAAGGAGAGGTTTGTCTACATCAAGCGTTTTAAGAGAGATGTAATTGAGGGGATGCCTGCATATTTATATCTTGGCATGGATGTGACGATGCGGTCAATACTTATGAAACAAGTCGCCAAGAAAGCAAATATTAGTAATTTGTCTGATGATGAAATTAGAGCCGCAACAAGGGATCTTGGTATTTTCTGTTTGGTGTCCTCAAGACCGATAGCAACAGAAAGTATTCTTTCCCTCTATTACACGCGCCAAGATATTGAGCAAGTGTTTGATCTCGAGAAGAACTATGGATCTTTATTGCCGTTGTGCATTCAAACGGAAGAAACATTCAGAGGGCACTTGCTGATGACATTTCTTGCTACAGTTGTTATGCGACAAATTCAGCAGATGGGTAAGAAGATTAATCTTGATCTTGAAGAGATTTTTGAACGCTTAATTAATCAGAAGTGCAAGGCCTTCCCAGATGTGGTTATTCCGCAAGAAGCCACCAAAAAGCAAAAAGAAGTTTATAGCGCGTTTAGGCTACGCGTGCCGCAAACCATCGTCCCTTCACGATGAGCGCCTTTGTAGCCTAAAAATCCACCCGGGAACTCAGGATCATTTTCCCAAAAAACACGTATGGAAACTCACCTCTTTCCCTGCGGCAGTAGGTAGAAAGCTTCTTTCAATTTTATATCTATGTAGCTGCAAAATTAGGAATAACCCACATAAAACGGCAGCTCAGGCATCTACTTGAGCGGCACTTCGTGGGGCTCTCCTGCAGGCGCTTCCGGAAAACGCCTCGAGAGCATCTTCTCAATCGCCTTGGCAAAAAAACCGATCATCACGGCCGACGCGATCGTGCCCTCCCGGATGCCGACAACGGCTCCGAGCGCGAAGAACCCCATGGCGGCTGCCAGCGCCGTGAGCGAGACGTCGTTGGCGATCTTCATCGCGCCGAAGGAGGTCTTCGCCAACGCCGCCGCGGCGATCACGAGGCCTTCGCCCGGCTGCACGATGGTCTTCGAGCGGATCTGCATGACGGTGCCGAAGGCGAGGATGAGGTTGCCGAGAAGCGAGAGCAGCGCGGCGAGAAGCCAATTTCCGGCGTGAAGCCATTCCGTCCAGTGCATGGAGAGGTCGATGAAGGCGCCGAAGAGAAAGCCCACCGGAATCTGCACGAGGTTGAGGGGCGAATAGCGACGCCACAGGAGCGCGATCTGTCCCGCCACGAAGAGAAAGTTGAGGAGGATCGTGCAGGTCCCGAAGGAGAGACCTGTGATTTTCGACGCCGTGAAGGGCACCGTGCTGATCGGCGTCGTGCCGAGTCCAGCCCTCGTCGTGCAGGCGATGCCGAGGGCGGCGAGAAGCATCCCCAGAAGCAGGAGAGCGACTCGTCCGAGAAGGTGTTGGAAGCGTTTGCGGGGGCTTCGCGTCATGGCGGCTTTCTGATCCTCAGGAACAAAATGTCCGCGAACGTCTGCCGCCCGCGGACCATCTTCAAAGTACGGAGAGAAAAGGCCTGGGCTCGCGTCCCGGGCGCTTTCGGATGACTTGGAATTGAACCGCCTGCCGGACCTGCTCAGTGTTGAGCGCTCAACATTTAGAGCGAGGAATTTGCATGCCTCCTGCGCCGCAGCTCGGCATAGTGCTCGGCGGGCGTAGGTTCCGCCTTGAGCCCTTCGGGCGCTGCGTCCCCCGAGCGCCCCCAATCCTGAACGGACTTGAAGAGCCTTCCGTGAATGAGAAGTCTGCGCCCGTCCTTTCGGGCGTCTCCCGCCCGGATCCAGGCATTCACCTTGGTGCTCACCCAGCTGCGGTCCGCGGAAAGAAGGAGCGACAGTTCCGTGATCGTGAGTCCGAGCGGGCAGGCGTTCCATCCGTTCTCATCGAGCTCCGCGAAGCTCGTGATGACGGAGAGGAGCAGCACGCGCAGCCTTGCGTCCAATTCCAACGTGAAGTTGGCGAGCATTCCCTCGAGCGCGGATTCCTGCTTGAGAATGGCGAGATCCGCATAGATCTCCATGAGCTCGATCGAAGAACGAAGCTCCTCGAGAAAGCGCTCCCTCGGCACCATGAGGACGGTAGACGGACGCAGAAATTCCACCTGCACGGCGACTCGGTGCGGATTGATCACGTCGAGGTCGCCCGCCGCGCGCCCCGGCGCAATGAGCGCGAATACGTGGGCGCCTCCAAGGACGTCCACGCAGGAGAGCGCTGCGAGCCCCTTCACGAGGAAGCCCGCCTGAGCGCCTTCGCCCTTGCCTCCATGCGGCATGAAGGCGCCTTTTTCAAAATGCCTCGGCGTGCCGCAGCGCACGAAGAGCTCCTGAATCACCTGCGGTTCGGGCGGCCTCACCCAGGGCCTCATGCGGAAGACTTGACGCATGCTGAAAGATTTCTCCTTAACAAATCGGAAAGACGATAGTAGAGGACTAAACGCCGCTTTCATCCTTCAATTTAACGCTTGGAAAAGCCCGACTCCCTAAAATGCAGACTCTGAGAACACTTCAGGACCCGCTTCAGCCCCTGCCCCAAGCGGATCCGCAGCACGACAAACAACATTTCCCAAAGGACTAGCAGTCATGGATCTCAATCAAGCGCTCATCGAACGCGCCCAGCACGTCATTCCGGGCGGCGTCAACTCCCCCGTGCGCGCCTTCGGCTCCGTGGGCGGCGCTCCGCGCTTCATCGAACGCGCTCAGGGCCCCTACATGTGGGACGTCACCGACAAGCGCTTCACGGACTACGTCTGCTCCTGGGGCCCGATGATCCTCGGCCACAACGATCCTGAAGTCGTCGAAGCCGTGCACGCCGCCGTCGACCGCGGCCTCTCCTTCGGCGCCGCCACGCGCGCTGAAGTTGAAATCGCCGAAATGATCACGAAGATTCTGCCGACGATGGAAGAGGTCCGCCTCGTCTCCTCCGGCACGGAAGCCGGCATGTCGGCCATCCGCCTCGCGCGCGGCTACACGGGCCGCAACCGCATCATCAAGTTCGAAGGTTGCTACCACGGCCACTCCGATGCGCTCCTCGTCAAGGCGGGCTCGGGCCTTCTCACCTTCGGCAACCCCTCGTCCGCAGGCGTTCCTGGCTCCGTCACCGAACACACGATGGTGCTCGAGTACAACAATCCGCAGCAGCTCGAAGACGCCTTTGCCAAGTACGGCGACGAAATCGCCTGCGTGATCGTTGAAGCGTTCGCGGGCAATATGAACCTCGTGCGCGGCACGCAGGAATTCATCGACACGATGCGCCGCCTCTGCACGAAGCACGGCGCGCTTCTCATCGTTGACGAAGTGATGACGGGCTTCCGCGTTGCGCTCGGCTGCGCCCAGTCGCTCTTCAACGTCACCCCCGACATCACCATGCTCGGCAAAGTGATCGGCGGCGGCATGCCGGTTGCCGCCTTCGGCGGCCGCCGCGAAATCATGGAGAAGATTGCTCCCTGCGGTCCGGTCTATCAGGCCGGCACGCTCTCGGGCAACCCCGTGGCCGTCGCCTGCGGCATGGCCACTCTCAAGAAGATCCAGGAGCCGGGCTTCTATGACCGCTTGGGCGCCCAGACGAAGCGCCTCGTTGACGGCCTCCAGGCCGCCGCCCGCGAAGCCGGAGTGCCCTTCACGGCCGACAGCGTCGGCGGCATGTTCGGCATCTACTTCCTTCCGCAGCGTCCGCAGGGCTTCGCCGACGTGATGAAGGCCGACAAGAACGCCTTCAACGCGTTCTTCCACGGCATGCTCGACCGCGGCCACTACTTCGCGCCCTCGACCTTCGAGGCGGGCTTCGTCTCGATCGCCCACACGGATGAGGTGATCGACAAGACGATCGCCGACGCCCGCGAAGTCTTCGCCTCCATGGCGAAGTAATCCCTTCGCGCAGCCTCGAGCCCGCCCGCATCGCTTCGGACGGGCTCGATGCGTTTTTGAGCATCCCTGCGCTTTGCTTGGCGGCAGCCTCTTCAAGGAGCGGAGGCGCCGGCCTCTCAGGGATGCCCGCCCCATCATCAATGTTGCTCCGAGCTGCCCGCGTTCCATGCCGCTATTCACTTTTCTCTCTGCGCAGCCGACGCCCGCGTCTTCCAAGACCTCTGCGGACTCTCTGAATCCTTCGCACGCCTGCAAGAGCCCGCTGCGTCGGGCAGGCGCCGCCCTTGCGCTTTCGGCCGCGCTCGCGCTCTCGGCGGCAGCGCCCATGAGCGCTTCGGCGGCGGGCGATGACGGGTGGTTCTCTGCGCTCGATGCAGGCCGCGGCACCCAGAAGGCTGGGCCTCATGTCGCAGTCGACATCATTGCGGAAAAGACCGCGCTCACGCCCCAAGCCGACAACCGCTTCGCCGTGCGCTTCCGCCACGAAGAAGGCTGGCACACCTACTGGAAGATGCCGGGCGACGCGGGGCTTCCCCCCGAATTCACCTTTCAGACGTCCTCGGGCGCTCTGAAGGTTTCCGAACCGCTCTTCCCGCTGCCTGAGCGCACCGTCACTTCGGGCCTCATCACCTTCGGCTACAGCGGGGAAACGCTCTTTCCCTTTAAGGTCGACCTTCCCCGCGGACTCTCCGGCCGCGCTCAGATTTCGCTTCACGTCGAGTACCTCGCCTGCAAGGACATGTGCGTTCCCGAATCGGCCGACGTGAAGTTCACCATTCCTATCGACGTCAAGGGCAAGGACACGGTCGACGCCGCTGCGATCGACGCCGCCGTCCGCAGCGTCCCCGAACGCATCCAGAACAACGGCGCGATCCGCGCTGTGATCGACGGCGCGAAGATCCGCATCGATGCCGAGGGCGGCGCCGTCATCCGGAAGTCGCTCGATTTTCTGCCTTCGGAAAAGAACGTGATCGACCTGCGGGAAGCCCCCCGCGCCGCCGTGAGCCCGACTGAATCCGGAGCCGAATCCTCCTCCGCTTCGCTCTGGCTTGCTGCAAACGAACGGTTCGCCAAGGCGCCTGCGGCTGCGCTTGAAGGCGTCGTCGTGGCCGACGGCGGTCCCAAGAAGGGCGGCTGGGCGGTCGACGTCTCCATCCCGCTTGCTGCGGGCGAAGTTGCGCCTCCGCCCGAGAGCGCCGCTGCCGCTTCAGCTCCCGACGACTCGGCGCCAGCCGCTGATGCAGAAGCACCCAAGATGAGCGTCGGCACGGGCGCGGCGCTTCTCTTCGCATTCCTCGGCGGCCTCATCCTCAACTTGATGCCCTGCGTCTTCCCGGTTCTGTCGCTCAAGCTCCTTGACCTCGTGCAGGGTGCGCACAAGTCGCAGAAGCTCGTGGGCCACGGCTTCGCCTTCACGGGCGGCGTACTCCTTTCGATGGCAGCCCTCTCGGGCACCCTGATGGCGCTGCGCGCCGCAGGCCACGCCGTCGGCTGGGGCTTTCAGCTGCAGTCGCCCTGGGTGGTCTCCGTGCTGATTCTTCTTTTCGGTGCCATCACCTGCAATCTTCTCGGGTTCTACGAATTCACGTTCGGCAGCCGCGCAGCCGACATGAAGCTCGTGCGTGGGCTCCCGCAGTCGGGCGTTCTCTCGTCCTTCTTCTCTGGTGTTCTCGCCGTCATCGTCGCGAGCCCCTGCACGGCGCCCTTCATGGGGGCGGGCATCGGCTACGCGCTTACGCAGCCGGCGATGGAAGCGATGATGGTCTTCCTCTCGCTCGGCCTCGGCATGGCCGCGCCCTGGTTCCTGCTCTGCCTCTTCCCGGCCTGGGCGAAGAAATTGCCGAAGCCCGGCGCCTGGATGATCACCTTCAAGAAAGTCATGGCCGCGCCCATGGCTTTGGCGCTCCTCTGGCTTGCCTGGGTGCTTTCCAAGCAGATCGACTACCGCGGGCTCCTCATCGTGATTCTCGGGCTCTGCGCGCTCTCTGCCTTCTGCTGGCTCCTCGGGCGCAGGCAGTTCGGACTCTCCTCCAATTCCGCCGTGATGGGGGCGCTCGGCGTCATCGCTGCAGCCTCTGTCTGCGCCGCAGCCTCCGGAACCTTCGACCGCAAGGCCGTCATGGCCGATGAAGGTTGGGGAGCGTGGAGCGAAGAAGCCGTCCAGACGGCGCTCGCTCAGGGACATCCCGTCTTCGTCGACTTCACGGCCGCCTGGTGCATTACCTGTCAGGCCAACAAGATCGCCGTGCTCGACCGCAGCGAAGTGGTCGGCCGCATGAATGAGCTGGGCTATGTGAGGCTGCTTGCCGACTGGACCAACAAGGATCCTGCGATTACGGCGGAGCTCGCCAAGCACGGCCGCACGGGGGTGCCGCTCTATGTGCTTCACAAGCCCGACGGCACGGTGAAGGTGCTCCCCGAACTCCTCACGACGGGCGTCGTGATGGACGAGCTCAAGTAGTTGGCAGCAGACCTTCTGATGGAAGGGCCTGCAGCAGCAATGCCGCAGGCCCTTGTTTTTCATTTCACGGCAGCCCGTCGATCCAGTCGATCACGCTGTTGAGAAACTCAATGCCCCCCGGCGCGCTTTTGCCGCTCACGCTGGCATAGACGGCGTAGCGGCTGCCGTTCTGCGCATGAATGAAGCCGCCGATGCTCCGCACCTCGTTCAGGCGCCCCGTCTTGATGCGGCCCCGCTCGAGCGCCACCTTGCGCTTCGTCATGGTGCCGTCCACGCCCGTGATGGGCATGGAAGCGAGATACTCGGGCATGTAGGGGCCCGACCATCCGGCCGCGAGAATCTTCGTCATGGCGCGGCCCGTTACGTGTGCTTCGTGAGAGAGTCCCGAGCCGTTGTCGATCCAAACTTCACCCGGCTCCACCCCCTTGGAGGCAAGCCACTCGGCGAGCGCCCCGCGCGCATCTTTGAGCGTGACGCCCCGCGGAAACTCGAGCTTCGGCTTCTTGATTGAAGCGGATTTCTTCGTCTGAGAACCGGCAGCTTCCTGCCGGGCTTCCTGCTCCGCCTCAAAGGCTTCTCGCACCTTTGCGGCGCCGAGCGAGAGGAAGATGTGCCGCGCCATCAGGTTGTTGGACCATTTGTTGGTGAGCGTCGTCACCTCGCCCAAGGGCTTCGACGCATGAGTGAAGAGCTTGACGGCGTCTTGAGGCACGGCGCCCGCCTTGATATGCCCCTTCCACGTGCGGCCGTCCCTCTCCCAGGCGGCGCGGATGAAGCGCTCGAGATATTCGTCGGGCTCGAACGCAATGACGTTGAAGTTCTTATGCCCGCAGGCAAGCGGGAGCTTGCCGTTGAAGATCGCCCGCTTGCGGCCCTGGCCGGCGTCCTTCATCTGAAAGCCGATCGAGGTCTTCCAGTCGCCGCAGGCGCCTTTCCCCAGCGGAATGGTCTTCGGGAACGCCACGCCCGCCAATGCCGGCATCGTCACGACGCGGGCAACGCGCTTCTCCGGATCCGGAAAGAATTCAAAGCTCAGATTGCGGAAGTTGACGATCGCCGGATCCGCCTGCAGGTTGTAGGGGCGCGAGGGCCTCCCGTCGAAAGCGCCCGGATTCACCTTCGGAATATTGAAGTGCGAGCGGTCGACGATGATGTCGCCCTCAATTCTCTTGACGCCCAGCTGCGCGAGCTTTTCGAGTTCCATTGTGAAGTCTTCGCCCGCAAAGCTCGGGTCGCCCCCGCCGCGAATGAAGAGGCCGCCCTTCAGAACCCCCGACTTCGAGGGTTCGCTGCGCGCATAAAAGCCCGTGTACCACCGGTGATTGGCGCCGAGCGACTCCAGGGCGGCGAGCGTCGTCACGAGCTTCGCAACAGAGGCCGGACTGTCCGCCCTGCGGTCGTTCCAGGCAAGGACGGGGCGTTCCGGCGCGTCGACCGGCACGACTGAAATCACGATGTCGGAGGAACTGATCCGCAAGCGCTTTGCCGCCGTCGCGAGCGCTGAGGGGAGCGCCGCGGTCTGAACTGAGCTTTTCGCTCCGGCAGCAGGCGCTTCAACCGGCGCCGCATGCCCGATTCCCGTGATGCCCAAGACAGCAGCAGCGGCGAACGCCGCCGCCCACCATCTTGCCAACCCTGAAGTCCGGCGCTCAAAGACAACCGCCCTGTCGGCCATCGACCCAATCCCTTCACCCATCGTCAATCTCCACTGCGAAGCGAATTTTTTTCCTTCGGAGGCCTTGAAATCCGAGGAGCCGCCCCCATATAGGCAAGTAATGGTAGCGGAAGCGCCCCCGAGGACGTCCCGCCCGTATGAATTTGTTGCTCTACGGCTCGCCGCCCGGAAGGTTCCGGGTGCGTTCTGAGCCCCAGGCATCCTGACTTTTTGGAGATTTTCCAGATGCAGATCCGTCCTTTGCATGACCGCGTCATCATCAAGCGCCTTGAAGCCGAAACGACGACCGCCTTCGGCATCGTCATTCCCGACACGGCCGGTGAAAAGCCCGACCAGGGCGAAGTGATCGCCGTCGGTCCCGGCAAGCGCGACGAAGCCGGCCGCCTCGTGGCCCTCGACGTCAAGGTGGGCGACCGCGTCCTCTTCGGCAAGTATTCCGGCCAGACCGTCAAGGTTGACGGCGAAGAGCTCCTCGTCATGCGCGAGGAAGACATCATGGGCGTTCTCGCCTAATGAAACGCTTCCCGATGAAGCGCACTACGAACAGATTTCAAAATAGTTGAGGAACTACAAAATGGCTGCTAAGCAGGTTCTTTTCGGTGATGATGCCCGCACGAAGATGGTCCGCGGCATCAACGTTCTCGCCAACGCCGTCAAGGTGACGCTCGGCCCGAAGGGCCGCAACGTCGTCCTTGAACGCTCCTTCGGCGGCCCGACGGTCACGAAGGACGGCGTCTCCGTCGCCAAGGAAATCGAGCTCAAGGACAAGTTCGAGAACATGGGCGCCGCGATGGTCCGCGAAGTCGCCTCCAAGACGAGCGACAACGCCGGCGACGGCACGACCACGGCCACGGTGCTCGCCCAGGCGATCGTCGACGAAGGCATGAAGTTCGTTGCCGCCGGCATGAACCCGATGGATCTCAAGCGCGGCATCGACAAGGCCGTCGCCGCCGCCATCGAAGAGCTCAAGACGATCTCGAAGCCCACCACGACCAACAAGGAAATCGCCCAGGTCGGCGCCATCTCGGCCAACTCCGACGAAGAGATCGGCCAGATCATTTCCGAAGCCATGGACAAGGTCGGCAAGGAAGGCGTGATCACGGTTGAAGACGGCAAGAGCCTCAAGAACGAACTCGAAGTCGTTGAAGGCATGCAGTTCGACCGCGGCTACCTCTCGCCCTACTTCATCAACCAGCCCGAAAAGCAGGCCGCCGTTCTCGAAAACCCGTTCGTTCTGCTCCATGACAAGAAGATCAGCAACATCCGCGAACTTCTCCCGGTGCTCGAACAGGTCGCCAAGGCTGCTCGTCCGCTCGTCATCATCGCTGAAGACATCGACGGCGAAGCCCTCGCCACCCTCGTGGTCAACTCCATCCGCGGCATTCTGAAGGTCGTGGCCGTCAAGGCCCCGGGCTTCGGCGACCGCCGCGTCGCGATGCTCGAAGACATCGCCGTTCTGACGGGCGGCACGGTGATCTCGAGCAACGTCGGCCTCACGCTCGACAAGGCCACGCTCGCCCAGCTCGGCAGCGCCAAGAAGGTCGAAGTCACGAAGGAAAACACGACCATCATCGACGGCGCCGGCGATGCTGCCGCCATCGAAAACCGCGTGAAGAACATCCGCACGCAGATCGAAGGCGCCACGAGCGACTACGACCGTGAAAAGCTCCAGGAACGCGTGGCGAAGCTCGCCGGCGGCGTGGCGCTCATCAAGGTCGGCGCTGCGACCGAAGTCGAAATGAAGGAAAAGAAGGCCCGCGTGGAAGACGCTCTGCACGCCACCCGCGCCGCCGTTGAAGAAGGCATCGTCCCGGGCGGCGGCGTCGCGCTCATCCGCGCCAAGCTCGCCATCAAGGACATCAAGGGCGACAACGACGAACAGAACGCCGGCATCCGCATCGTTCTGCGCGCCATGGAAGAGCCGCTTCGCCAGATCGTCGCCAACGCCGGCGACGAACCGAGCGTCGTGGTGAACACGGTTGCTCAGGGCGAAGGCAACTTCGGCTACAACGCCCAGACGGCCCAGTACGGCGACATGGTTGAAATGGGCGTGCTCGACCCGACGAAGGTCACCCGCACGGCTCTCCAGAACGCCGCCTCCGTCGCCTCGCTCATCCTCACGACCGACTGCATGGTTGCCGACCTCCCGGTCGAAGAAAAGGCCATGCCCGCCGGCATGGACGGCATGGGCGGCATGCCCGGGATGATGTAATCCCGGCCGCATGAGGCTCTGAAGATCTTTCCGACTGCATGCACGGCAGCCTGAAAGGCTTCAAGAAAATTCAAAACCCCCTGCTCGGCTTGCACGGCTGAGCAGGGGGTTTCCGTTTGAAGCCTCGGCACCAGAGCCGCTGCTGCCTCCGTCTCCCGACAATGCGAAGCCCCCGTGCAGCCATTGCGGCTGCGCGGGGGCTTCGTCAGATCGAGCAATTCAAAGCTGTGCTGCCCGAGTTCAAGCTCATCAGTAGAGACCGATCGCCTTCCACCAAGCCATGCCCGTCGAAAAGACGATGAGTACGGAGGCCGTTACGAGGATGAAGTTGAGCTTGTAGAAGCGCGGGCGCTCGAAGTAGCCCTGGCCAAAGTAGATCGGACCGGGACCGCCCGCGTACTCCGTGATGCCCCACATGAAGTTCGAGAAGATCGCGAAGCACACGGCCACCATCATCGGAGGCGCCCCGGCGCCGATCGCCACCGCGGCGAAGGGCACGTACATGGCGGCAACGTGACCCGAAGCGGTCGCGAAGATGTAGTGGAGATAGATGTAGGCGAAGCCCAGGATCAGGAAGGCCGTCACCCAGTCGAGACCCACGAGCACCGAGGTGAAGCCCGCGGACATCCACTTGACGAAGCCGAGACTCGTGAGGCCTGTGGCGAGCGAAATGATGACGCCGAACCAGATGACCGTATCCCATGCAGCCTTATCGTTGAGCACTTCCTTCCACTTCACGGCGCCCGTGACAAAGAGGAAGGCCGCCAGGCCGATGCCGATCGCGTTGGCGTCAAGGCCCGTCAGCATCGTCGTGCCCCAGCCAATGAGCGCGAGCACGAAGCCGACGGCCACCCACTTTTCACGAGTCGTCATGGGACCCATGGCGGCAAGTTCGCGGCGGCCCATGGCCTTGGCCTCAGGCGTGTGCTTGAGTTCGGGGTTGATGAGCTTGTAGGAAAGAAGCGGCATCACGATGAAGCAGATCATCGCAGGAAGAAGCGCCGCCCAGAGCCACCCGCCCCAGGTGAGCTCGATGCCTAGACCCTCCTTGGCCAGCGTGGCGCACAAGGGATTCGCAGCCATGCCCGTCATGAAGAGCGCGCCCGTAATCGGCGTGAACTGGAAGCACGTCATGATGAGGAACTCGCCGATGCGCTTCTGCTTCGGACCGAGCTCCGAATCGAGCACCATGTTGATCGACTTTGCAACGGGCAGCACGATGCCGCCCGAGCGCGCCGTCACGCTCGGCATGGCGGGCGCAAGGATCAAGTCGGCGAGGCCTAGAGAATAGGCAATGCCAAGTGCTGAACCGCCGAAGACCGAGAGCATCTTGAAGGCGATGCGCCGCCCGAGTCCGGAATCGACGAACCCGAGCGAGAGCACGTAGGCCGAGAAGATCATCCAAACCGTGCCCGACGAAAGCCCCAAAAGCGCAGCCTTGAAGGACAGCGTGTTGGTGAAGATCGTGACGGCGAGCGCGATCATCATGAGTGCGCCCGAGGCGATCGGCGCGCAGAGAATCCCCGCAATGGTCGCTGCGAAGATGGCGAACATGTGCCAAGCCTGAGGCGAGAGGCCTGCAGGCACCGGGCAGCCCCAGAGGCCGCCCAAGAGGAGCAGCGGCACGAGCCACTGCCAGACTTTGATTTGCTTTTCAGCCATGACGTGTGTCTCCCGATTCCAGCCCCTGAGGACCGGCGCTCGAAGGATGAGGCTTCAGCCGCGCCGTTCTGCCGTCATGGAGAAATCTCGGCGGAACGCGCGGCTCTTTGAAGAACTTCGCCGAGCGCCTCTGCGCTCGGCGTCGTTCTACAGAGGCGGCCGCTGCTCGGACGGGGCGGCCGCCTCTCGGACGATGTCGATCAGCAGCGGCTGCTCCAACGTTCGATCACGCGGTCGGCGAATTCCGGCGCGAGACCGATGTAGGTGTGCGGGTTGAGCATGTGGTCGATTTCATCTTCCGTGAAGGCTTCGTCCACGGCCGGCGTGTGCATCAGCACGTCCTTGAGCGGAATCTCCTTTTCATAGGCTTCCATGCAAGCCTTGTAGACAATCTCGTGCGCCGTCATGCGGCCGAGCTTGGCGGCGAGGTGCATCATCACGCATTCGCTCATCATCAGGCCCTTCTGGGCGAAGAGGTTGCGCTCCATGTGCTTCGGGTAGACGATGAGGTTCTTGAGGATGTTCTTCGACTTTTCAAGCGCGCAGCCGAGCATGTGGCAGGCGCGCGGAATGGCTTCCCATTCGGAGAGGAAGCCCCCCCAGTCGCGTTCGTTCTCGCTCACCATCGATTCGACGATCGAGGGCGCGATGCTCCTCACGTTGCGGCAGAGCGCGAGCACGTTCTCAAGCACGGCGGGATTGCGCTTGTGCGGCATGGTGGAAGAGCCCACCTTGCCCATGAAGAAGGGCTCTTCGAGCTCGAGGATTTCGGTGCGCTGCAGCGTGAGGATTTCGTGGTTGATGCGCCCGAGAGTGCCGCCGCAGAGGGCGAGCACGCTCGCGAATTCCGCCTGATTGTCGCGGGCGACGTGCCAGGCGATCGTCGGCACCTTGAGGCCGAGGATCTCCATCATGCGCTTCTGAGTTTCGAGACCCTTTTCGGGCTGAGAAGCGAGCGTGCCGACGGCGCCGGCCATTTCGCCCACGAAGACGCGATCCTTCAGGGCTTCGAGGCGCTCGATGTTGCGCCCGAGCTCATCGGCCCAGACAGCGGCCTTGTAGCCGAAGGTGATCGGAATGGCATGCACCACGTGCGTGCGGCCGGCCATCGGAGTATTGCGGTACTTGGCGGCAAGGTCGAGCGCGTACTTGAGACAGGCCTTCATGTCGCGCAGAATCACCTGATAGGCGTCGCGCTGCAAAAGCACAAGGCCGGTATCGACGATGTCCTGGCTCGTAGCGCCCCAATGGACGAATTCGCCGGCGTTGTCGGGCAGCACCTTCTTGAAGGCCTTGAGGAGCGGCACGATCGTGATCGAGCTCTTGTAGAACTCGCCGATCGAGGGCAGATCGAGCAGATTGGCATCGGCGTACTTGTTGATGATGTCGGCCTTTTCCTGCGGGATGACGCCGAGCTCGGCCTGCGCCTTGGCAAGCGCCGCCTCGGTGTCGAGCCACTTCTGAGCCCAGGAGCGGTCGCTGAAGATCTCGCGCATTTCGTCGGTCGAGAACATCGAGCCGTGAATGACGCTGTCGATTGCCGTGGAAGCCATGAGGATTCTCCTTCGTTTGTTCGCGCCTGCCCTTCGGGGCGGCATCTTGCTGCAATTCCGGTTCGACGGTGGTCTTCGCCGTCGTCCTTGACGGGCATTCTTCCGGCCGGCGCTCAAAACTCCCTACAAAGCCCCCTTTTGTTCTGACGAGGGTCAAGCCCTTGGCCTCTAAAAAATCGAGTTTTCCCTGAAGAATCAACGCGGTAGAATTTGTTCCATCGTCGAGAATCCGCGTTTTCTCCAGAACAAATCCCCTCGAACCCACTCTCTCAGCTAAAGCCGTGCCTTCTTTCGTTCCAGATCGATGTTTTCAATGGAACAATTGAAGGCGGCGCGCATCTACAGCACGAACTTCCCATGCCGCGTCTTCTTCTCTGGCAGAACCTCGCCAACAAGCTTGCCCGGCGCATCGCCACCGGACGATGGCCCGTCGGCTCTCTCATCCCGACGGAGCTTGAACTCATGCAGAAGGAAGGCGTCTCGCGCAACACTGTGCGAGCGGCGCTGGCCGAGCTTGTAAGCCGCGGCCTCATCGAGCGGCACCCGCGCTCCGGCACCCGCGTCATCTCTTCGGGCGGCGCCGCGAACTTTCACCAGAAGATCTCAACGCTTGAGGACATTCAGCGCTTCGGCCATGACTACGAGCGCGAAGTGACGGACATCCGCAGAGTAACTGCGGACGATCAGCTCGCAAGCGCCATCAACTGTGCTCGGGGAACGGAGTTTCTGCGGTTCGCCAACATCCGAAGGGGCCTCGACGCCGAAGATCCTGCCGTCGTCTACACGAAGGTCTTCATTCGACCCGATCTCATTGAGGTTGCAAGAAGAGCTCAGGAGCAGCCCAACGAACTCATCGTGAAGCTCATCGAAAACCTGACGGGCGAGCATTGCACGACCGTCCGGCAGTCCATTCAAGCCGTGGCGCTTCCTGAGAACGCCGCCAAGCCCTTAGGCGCCGCTCCCGGAGAACCGGCGCTGCGAATTCTGCGCCACTACCTCGACGCCAAGAACCGCACGCTTGAAATCTCCGTCTCCTACCATCCCGGCCGCCGCTACGCCTTCAACATGACGGTCGAGGAATAGACAAAGCCATCTCCGCTGCTGCGAACAGCAGAAAGCCGGCGCTTCGGATGAACACCGACCTTCAAAACGATTCCGGCGCGGCAGGAAGCCGCCACAAGCGCCATCAGGCCTTGCCGGGCTTGAGTCCCGAGAGCCTTGCGAACTCGCCAGTTGTCATCTGCGGCACGGGCACGTAGCGGCCGTCAACGGTCTTCATGACGCCCATGGGCACTGCAATGCCGCACGCGCGGCGGAAGGCCTTCGAGTAGTCCCAGACCTTCTGGCGCATCTCGAACGGGATCTCCATCTTGCGCACGTCGAGTCCCTTGAACTCTGCATCGTGATAGTGCGCTTCATGCTCAAGGAACTTGGCCTTGCGGTCTTTGGCTGCAAGGATCGCCGCGCCCTGCAGCTCGCTCCAGGGGCTCAGCACCGCCACCGGGTGCCAGATGAAGGTCGCCTCTTTCAGGAAGGGCTTGAACTGGTCGAATTGCCAGACGCACCACGGGCACTGCGTATCGAATGCGATGCGCACGACGGGACCGGGTTTCGGCCCCTCGAACACGATGCCGTCGCCTGCGTCCTCGAGCTCCACGAAGCACCGTTCAGCATCAAAGTCCGTGGGAATCTGAGGCATTTCGGGCCACGTGCGCTTGGGCGCTTTTGAATCGGCGGCTTTGGCGGTGGGAGCAGCGGAAAGCGCGGCAGCGCCCGCCATTGCGAAAAGCGTGCGGCGGCTGCAGAGTCGAGTCATGGTGATCCTCCTGTATCTCATCTTCTTTGATCGGCGCTGTTTCGGCACGCCGGCTGTTTTGCCTTCATCCTACGCTTCTGCTTTAGGCTGCCATTGGGAGACCGCCCGGCAAAACGTTTCAACACGCTTCCGTTTCGGCCGCCGTACCCTGCACCGTAGAATGGCTGCTCCTTCTCCTTCGAGGTGACTCCATGGCTCGTTCCGACACTGCTTCGCGCGAAGCGCTCCTCATTCTGGCGATCATCAAGCGCATTCCCCGCAACCGCTGGGTCACATCCACGGCTCTAGCTGCGGGGCTCGAAGAGGCCGGCTGGGACGTGGCGCGCCGCCGCCTGCAGCGCATCCTCAAGGATCTGGTCGACAACGCGGACTTCAACATCGAGTGCGACATGCGCTCGAAGCCCTTCTCCTACCGGCAGGCAATGCCGGACCCCGAGCTCGTCAAGCCCGAACTTTCGCCGCAGATGAGCCTTGTGCTCCGTATGGCGCAGGAGTTTCTGAGCAGGCAGCTTCCCGTGCCGCTCATGGAGTCCGTAGGCTACCTATTCGATGAAGCCAAGGAGACGCTGCGCGAGAACGGGATGAACGACGCCATGGACTCGTGGCTCAAGAAGGTGGCCTTCGTGCCCAATGCGCTCCCGATGCTGCCGCCTCAGATCAAGCCGCGAATCTTCAGTGCCGTAAGCGAAGCGCTCTATCGTGAATCCAAACTTGCCGTCACCTACGTCAATAATCTGAAGGAAGAGCGCACCGCGATCGTTTCGCCTCTGGGCCTCGTGCAGCAGGAGTTCCGCGTCTATCTGGTCTGCCAGTTCGAAGGCTACGACGACTGCCGCCATCTGGCGCTGCACCGAATGATTTCGGCTCAAGTGATGGACGCTCCCGCGCTGCGTCCGCAAAACTTCGAACTGGACCGCTACGTCTCGAGCCGGCACTTCAACTATTCAAACGGCAGCAAGCTGAAGCTCCTTCTGGAATTCTCCAACCGCGTGACGGCTCAGATTCTCGAAGAGACGCCCTTCGAGAAGGGGCAGAAGCTCAAGCAGCTGCCCGACGGCTTCTGGCAGCTGGAAGCCGTCGTGGACGACTCGCCGCTTCTCGACGGGTGGATTGCCTCCTGGAAGACGCTTGCCGGCATCCGCCGAGTCGAGAAGACGCCGATCGAATTCACGCAAGCTGAGCGCGGATAAAGCCTCTTCCAAGCGGAAGCGGCGCCTCCCTTTCGGAAAACGCCGCTTTGAGCTGTCCAAGCACGAGAGCAATCAAGGAACCTTGAAGTCGAAGCTGTGGCACTGACCGCAGTAGTTGACGCTCTCTTCATGGCCGACGTGGCAGTTCACGCAGTCGAGATCGGCGTTGTAGTGCGGCGACTTGTGCGGATTCGTGGGCTTCACATCCTTCGTCGATTCGACAAGCTTGTCCTTGGGGTGGCACTGCACGCAGGTAGCCGTCGTCGGCATCTCATCCTTCGTCGCGTGACACGTCGTGCAGGGCAGCTTCAGCGTTTCCGTATGGAAATCGGCAAATCCCTTGGCCTGCACGCCTGAGCATGACAGCAGGGCCAGCGCCGCCATCATCGTCAAAGTCTTCTTCATATTCGAAAACGGCGGATTCTCTTCGAACCCGCCGCCTCTGTTGACTGTTCAATCAGTCTGCCGGACTGCAGATCTCATCGTCCGTCCGGCAGACCCCAAACTCATCAAGCCTTGGCAGCCTGCTGACCGGCGATGCGGCCGTTCACCAAGCAGTCGAGGATGGCGCAGGAGCCGAGACGCACGGCGCCGTGCACGCCGCCGGTAGCTTCGCCCGCGGCGAAGAGCCCCGGAATCGGCTTGCCGTCGACCACGTCGATCACGCGGCACTCCATATCCGTGACAAGGCCGCCCATGCAGTGATGCACCTTCGGGCTCATCTCGCTCGCGTACCAGGGGCCTTCAACCAGCGGCTTCTGCTCGTTGTTGATGTAGCGCCCGAACGCCGGATCGTTCTTCGTCTCCACAGCCTTGTTGAATTCTTCGACCGTAGCCTTGAGCACATCGGCCGGCATCTGATAGTCGGCGGCAATCTCTTCGACCGACTTGTATTCCTTCACGATGCTCTGCTCGAGCAGCTTCTGGAGCATGCCCGGACGAGCTTCTTCGAACGCCTTCAGATTGGGCTTCGTGCAGATGGCGACGGCGCGCTTGCCTTCACCCTGCTCGACCATGATGGCGTCGGCGCGGACCTTGCGGTTGGCAAGCTCGTTGACGAAGCGCTTGCCGCTCGTGGCCACCCAGAGACCGTACTCGGCGGCGCCCGACTGCGAGAAGGTCCAGCCGATGCCCATGCCCTTTTCCTTCGGGTTGTTCCACGGCGTGCACTGGATCCAGTCGTTCTGAACCTGGGCGCAACCGATGCGGCTCGTTTCACGCCAGAGCTCGGACGTGGCGCCCGGCTGGTTCGTGCTGTCGAGCTTGGCCGTGAGCTTCGGGTCCTGCATCAGGCGGTAGGCGACGTCCTGCGAGAAGCCGCCGTAGGCGAGAACGACGCCCTTCTTCGCGGAGATGAACTTGGTCTTGCCCGAGTTTTCCTTCGGGAAGCGGTAGCCTTCGAGCACTTCGACGCCCACCACGCGGCCGGCCTCATTGCGGAAGATGTGCTTGACGTAGGTGCGGGTGCGGACCTTGACGCCCAGCTTCTCGAGCTTTTCCAATTCTTTCGAGACGATGCCGGAGCCCGAGCCGTTCTTCGTGAAGACGTAGCGGGGAACGCTGTGGCCGCCCTCCTGGCCGATGGCGTCGGGATTGTATTCGACGCCGAGCTCATTGACGGTCCATTCGTAGTTGGAGAGCGCGGCGTCGGCCACCTGCTTCACCTTGGCGGGGTTGTTGAGGTAGAGGCCGGCGACGAGCATGTCGTGCGCGAGCAGTTCAGGCGAATCCTTGATCCCGTGCTTCTTCTGCTGCGGGCAGCCCGTAGCCGTCAGAATGCCGCCGTTGATGATGGAATTGCCGCCGGGCATGCTCATCTTTTCGAGCACGGCGACGGAAGCGCCCGCCTGCTTGGCTTCAATCGCGGCGGCCAGCCCGGCGAAGCCCGAGCCGATCACGATCACGTCGACGGCTTCATCCCACTTGGCCGGAAGCTTCACGACGCCCGCAGCATGGGCGGCTTCAGTGCCGAAGAGCGCGGCGGCGCCGGCAGCCACGGAACCCTTGATGAACGTGCGGCGATTGAGTTCAGTCATCTTCTTTCTCCTTTTCGACGGCGCCTTCGGCGTCATCCGTAATTTTTCGATGGAAGCGCATTCATAAACAACGCTTCCTCGTTGAGATCCATTCTGCTCAGAAGATCTCCTAAGACATTTGCCGAAAATCCAATGCCGCGCTTCTTGTCTTCGGCAGATCCCGCACGCTCTATACACTCCCCTTCATGACGAGCAACTTCCATCTTCGGCTGCTGCGCTGCCTCGGAGCTGCGCTCATGACGCTTGCAGGCCTTTCAGCACCGGCATTCAGCCAAGTTCCCCAAGCTGACGAAGCTCCTCCCCAAGCAGAGCTCCGCGTGGGCGTGCTCGCCTATTCGCCGCCCTGGTACGACGGCGCCTTTGTGGATGAATCGCTCAAGTGGCTGGCCTGGCGGCTGCCGCAATACGCGTTCACGACCGAATACCTCAGTCCGGAAAAGCTGCGGGAGCGGCTCGCGGCCAGAACCATTGAGCTCGCCGTCGCGCCGGCCGCCTTCTTCGCCATTTCCGCTTCGCCCTTGGAGCTTCAAACGCTCGCCTCCATCGTGTCGGATGCCGCTGCCGATGTGGGACGCTCTCAAGCTGCTGCCATCATCGTCCGCAAGGACCGTGAGGATCTGCAGACGCTCTCGGACCTCCGCGACCGATCTATTGCGCTCGTGCGCGACGAGGTGTCTCCCGGAGAGCTTGAAGTAAAGCGCGAAGTACTGCGTCTCGGCGCAGACCCTGATAAGTTCTTCGGCGCTGAGCGCTATGTTCCGCGCCTGCGCATGAGGGCGGTCATCACCGAAGTGCTCTCCGGCCGCGCCGACGCAGGCGTGCTGCGCGCATGCTTTCTCGAGGATCTCATGCAGTCGGGCAATCGAAGCTTTGAGGCGAGCATCCGCGTCCTTGACGACCGCTCCGGAGACGCACTCGCCTGCCGGCATTCAACGCCCCTTTATCCCGGGTGGCGTCTGGAGGCCTCTCCCACGCTTACCCAGGATGCCGCAAGGGACGTCGCCGCGGAGCTCCTCACCAAGCCCGCCAATGCCTGGGGGCAGCATTGGACGATTGCAACCAACGCCGAAAGCTACCTGGATCTTCTGCGTTCTCTGCAGCTTGGTCCCTTCGCCTATCTGCGCGAATGGACGCTGTCGCGCATTTGGGACGAGTGGAAGGCGGCCATTCTGCTGGCGACGTTTTCGATCCTCGGCCTCGGCGCGCACGGCATCGTGCTTGAAAAGCTCGTCCGCAGACGCACTCGAGAGCTCGAACACGCGCTCGAAGATCAGCGGATCGCCGAGCGCGAAGCTCATGAAGCCACCGAGCAGCTCGAGGCCCTGCAGCGCGCAGGAGCCGTCGGGCAGATCTCCTCCATCGTGGCGCACGAGATCAAGCAGCCCCTTGCCGTCATTCAAAACCTTTCCCACGGCACGCTCCGCGCCATTGAAGACGAACCGGACTCGCTCGACGAAATTTCGGAGTCCGTTGCCGCCATTCACGACGAAGCGGGGCGGGCGGCAGCCGTCATCGACCGCGTCCGCAGCTGGAGCCAGGGACACGTCAGCCGCCAACGGCTTGACGCCTCAGCCGCCGCTGCAGATGCCGTCCGGAAGTTCCGCACCAGCTCGCGGGGACGTGGCGTTGAGATTCAAGTCATCAGGCTCGACAAGTGCTTCGTCTGGATGGACTCGCTTGAGTTGGAGCTCATCGTCATCAATCTGCTCACCAATGCAGCAGAAGCCGCGCGGGGAAGCCCGCATCCACAGGTGCTTGTTTCCCTTGCTGCCGAGAATGGCGCAGCGCCCGATCCCGTCCTGCAGCTGCGCGTTGAAGACAACGGGCCCGCCATTTCCGACGAAGCATTTGCCGGCCTCAGCCTGAGAGCACTCAAAACCTCCAAGCGCAGCGGCCTCGGCCTTGGGCTCATGATCGTGCGCACGCTGACGGAAAATGCCGTCGGGAGGCTTGCCTTCGAACGCATCAAGCCTCATGGACTTGCGGCCGTCGTCACGCTGCCGCTTTGCCTGCAGGCCGATGATCCCGCTGTCCAGACGTCCAAGGAAACGACATGACCCTATGTAATGAAGCGCCGCTCGTGCGCATTGTGGACGACGAAGAGCGCGTCCGGGAATCCATGGCCTTCATGCTTCGTCATGAGGGCTATGAGTGCGTCTCCTATGCAAGCTCGGAAGAGTTCCTCCGCCGCGACACGCCGTCCCGCCCGGGGTGCGTTCTTCTCGACGTATTGATGGACGGCATGAGCGGACTTGAACTTCAGGAAGAAATGATTCGGCGCGGCATCACGCTCCCCATCGTCTTCTTATCTGCTCACGGCGATCTCGACATGGCTGTGGACGCAATGCGCCGGGGCGCATCAGCGTTCATTCAGAAGACGGCCGACCGCGCGAGGCTGCTCGAAGCCGTCGCCGACGCCTTCGAAAAGAGCGTCGGCGGTCGGGCCGGCGGCAGTGCTCCGGGAGATGTCGTAGCGCGTTGGAACTCCCTGACCGATCGGGAGAAAGAAGTTGCGCGCCTTGTTGCAGAAGGTCTTCTCAACCGCGAAGTCGGCGAACGCCTGGGCGGCATTGCCGTCAAGACCGTGCAGGTTCACCGAAGCGAAGCCTGCCGCAAGCTCGGCGTCAAGGGTGCAGCGGGCCTGGCGACGGCCGTTCGCTTGCTCGCCGCCGCGCTCAGGTCAAAGGAGTTCCCCGCATGATGCCGACTCGCCGAAAGCTCTTGGAATCCGGACTGGCCGCCGCGCTCTGCAGTCAAGCGCAGGCTTCGGAGACTGCGCGCGCAACGTTCGACCTTGAGGTCGACGTGCTGATTGTCGGCTCGGGTGCCGCCGGCACGGCTGCCGCAGTTGAAGCCCGGCAGGCCGGCGCCTCTGTTCTCGTACTCGAGAAGATGAACAGCTTCGGAGGCAATTCCATCATCGCCCGAGGATTGATGTCAGTGCCCTGCACGCCGATGCAGCGGGCGCAGAGCATTGCTGATTCGCCTGAATCCTTCATCGAGGACCTCATGCGGACAAGCTACTGCGGACACCCCGGCCGCATCGAGAAGCTCGCCATGGAGGCTCTCGCGACCTTCGACTGGACCGAGAAGGAAATTGGCGTGCGGTGGCTCCCCGACCGGATTGAGCATGAATTGGCGCAGTCCGCTCCGCGCACGGCCGTCATTGCCGGAGGCTCGGCCGCCGGCCTCATGGTGCCGCTTCATGAGCGCGCCAAAACGCTCGGTGTCAGGTTCGAGCTCAATGAAAGGGTTGAGCGGATCCTTACGCAGGCGGTCGACGACGATATAGAGGTCGTCGGCCTGGAGGTCGTCAATACCCGCACGCATGTACGCCGCCGCATCCGCGCGCGCCGCGGCATTGTGCTCGCCTCCGGCGGGTTTGCCGCCGATGCGGATTTCCGGCAACGGTACAACCAGAGGCTTTCGCCTCACGTCGGCACAGCAACGCAGCCCGGCAGCACGAGCGAGGTGTTGGCGGAAGCCGCCCGCATCGGCGCCTGGCTGGTTCATCTGCAGTACATCACCTGCGTTCCGGACGCCAATCCCGACGAGAAGGGCTGGGGGCTTTCCTGGCAGTTCAACCGCTACTGCGCTGGCGCTCAGGGCCTCTGGGTGAAGCGCCAGACCGGGCGCCGCTTCGTCAATGAAATGTCGAGCACGGCCGAGCGGACCAATGCCGTCTTCGACGCGCTCAACGAGGGCTGCGATCTTGTAGCCATTGCGGATGCCCGAGCCGTGAGACATCCTCATTCGGCGCTCTTCGGCCCGGACGACGCCGCCAGACTCGTAGATCGCGGCTTCGTGCAGTCATTCGACAGCCTGGAGGCGCTTGCTCAATCTTTTGAAATTCCTTATGAGCCGCTCATCGAAGAGGTGCAAAGCATCAATAAGGCAGTCCAAGCTGCGCGCTCGCGCAGAGAGAGGACCGTCGACCGCATGGGCAGGCCTGTTGCGCCGGAAGCCGAATGCATGGAGGAAGGTCCCTGGTATGCCGCGCCTCTTCTTGCCAAGGTGCTTATGTGCGGCGGCGGAATCGCCATAGATCTCAAGGCGCGGGTACTCTCCATCGTCGACGACCGACCCATCCGGAAGCTCTTCGCGGCCGGCGAGGTGACGGGCGGGCTCTTCGGCATCGGCGACATCGGAGCCTGCAGCCTGCTCGATGCATTGGTCTTCGGAAGGATTGCCGGACGAGAAGCCGCCAAGCCTCATCAAGACAATTCCAACTGGAAGATCATGAGTCCGCTTCACTCGATTCCCTGAGCATGCCTTGACCGCCCGCGCGACGAAAAGGACAATGTCGGCTGACTATTGATTACCTCCCGCACGCTTAGCGGCCGCTCTCGAACCAAGCGCGGCGCGAGCTTGAAGCGGGTTCTTCACAAGACGCCAAACAAAATGAAGTTCACCGAGATGCTGCGCGCCCGCTGGCGCAATGCCGACACGCTCCTCTGCGTCGGCCTCGACCCCGATCTGAAGCGCTTCCCCGAAGAGCTTGCGGGCGAACCCGACGCCATCTACACCTTCTGCACCGGCATCGTCGACGCGACGGCGGATCTCGTCTGCGCATTCAAACCCCAGATCGCCTACTTCGCCTCCGAAGGCGCCGAAGACGCGCTGAAGCGCATCATCGACTACATCCACGCGAATCATCCCGGCATTCCCGTGATCCTCGACGCCAAGCGCGGCGACATCGGCTCGACCGCCAAGCACTACGCCCAGGAGGCCTTCGACCGCTTCGCAGCCGACTGCGTGACGCTCTCGCCCTACATGGGCGGCGACACGCTCGACCCCTATCTCGAATACGCCGAAAAGGGCGCGTTCGTGCTCTGCCGCACCTCGAACAAGGGCGGCGATGATCTGCAGATGATCGACCTCGGCGGGGGCGAACGCCTCTTCGAGCGCGTTGCGCGCCTCGTCTCTCACGAGTGGAACCGCACGGGCGAGCTCGGCCTCGTGGTCGGCGCCACCTACCCGCATGAACTTGCGGCCGTCCGCCGCATTGCGCCCGACATTCCGCTCCTCGTACCCGGCATCGGCGCACAGGGCGGCGACATCAACGCCGCCGTCAAGGCGGGCATGGACACTGAAGGCGCCGGCATGGTGATCAACTCCGGCCGCGCGATCCTCTACGCGAGCCGCGGCGCCGACTGGCGAGAAGCCGCCCGCAAGTCCGCGATCGCCACGCGCGACGCGATCAATGCGGCGCGCAAGCTCTAAACCGAAGATTCAGAGCAGCTTCAGCGGGCGCGGAGAGTTCCTTCGCGCCCGCTTGTCTTTTATGCGCCCATCATCGGGCTTGAAGAAGCACCTCGCTGCTTCCGCTCTTGACAAGCGCCGAGAGCGCAGCCTCATCCATGGCGCCGAGTTCTACGAGATCCTTGCTGGGGGCGTTCCCTCCCACGCGGAATGCGCAGAGATTTCCCCAAGGAACGTAGTAGGCGAATGTCCCCCTGACGGGCGACTTCACGACGGGATCGGAGCCGACGTCGAGCGTTTGGGAGAGCTTCGCAATGCGCTCTAGCCGCCCGAAGTCCTCCCAGACAAGCTTCATGGGAAGGCGCTTGACGAGATTGGCCGCCGCCTCGCTCTCGTTGAGCGTCACGGCATAGGTTCTCCCTTCCACCACCATGTCGATCGTCTGCGCGCTGACATCCGCCGATGCGGCAGCCATCACGCTCGCGGCCGCCGCGGCCGCAAACTTCTTCATCTTCATGCTGCGTTCTCCTCATAGAGTGAGGCGGCACGCCCGCCCCTCACAGTTCATTTTCTGAGAGGCGCTGCAGTCAGAATCAGCCGATCCGGCCAAACAACTGCCTGCTTCAGCGAAAACGGCCCGGATTCATCCATCCGGGCCGCTTCAAGTGCAGAGCTTGAGTGGTTTAGAGGAGACTCAAGAGCGCAATGGGGCTCCCCTTATAGGCGTCGTTCACGAAGACCGCACCGGCAAAAACATCCACCTTGGTTTGATAGACGCCGTCGATGAGTCGCATGTCGCCCTCCGCCATATAGAGGGCCGCCGTCGACTTGGAGATCATGTTCTCAGGGATGGTGAGGAAGAAGTTCGCCCATTGGTCGCCCTTGGCAAGCTCCTTCCCTTCAGCATCGGGATCCATCGCCTTGAAGGCAAAGGCGCCCTTGAGATGGGCAGCGTCCTTGCCGCGGACGTACTTGGCGTCGTTGATCTGAATCGAGACGCCGTCATACCGGAAGGCGCTGTCCCAGAAGGAGAGCAGCTCGATAGCGCCGTTCTTCGGATCGTCTGTCGCAGCCTGCGTCTTCTGCTGCAGCTTGGCGACGAACGCTTCCGTGAGATTCGTGACCGTCAGGTCGAGCCCAACTTCATCAGCCGACTCGCCCTCCACCTTCGGCGACTTGATGGAGAGCTCCACGCGCTCATCCCAACGGCGGCCGGTCTTGGCGTTGACGGGGTCGGACGACATGTTCGCCTTGAAGACCACGCGGACGGCTTCACCCGTCAGATCTTCGCTCACGAAGGGGCCGCTCGTGAAGACGAGGTCGGCGGCGGGCTTGTCGCCCATATGGATCTCCGCCGCCAGATTCTTCATGGATGCCTGCACCTGGTCGCCCTTGCTGCAGCTCCAGCTGCCTGTCGAGAAATGCACAGAAATTCTTTCTCCCGCCTTTTCGCCTTTGACGACTGCCGCATCCGACTTGCAGACGAGGCCCTCGGCTTCGTCGCGGAAGGTCATGGGATTGAACGCCCAGACGGCGGGCTTGAGCGCGCCCGTGACGGACGTTTCAAGCGTGAGCTTGTCGCCGAAGCCTTCAAGCCCCTTCATCTGAGCAAGGCGCGCGCCCAGCCCCTGCGTGAGGTCGAGCGACGCCGTCGTGCGGGTGCCGAAGCCGAAGTGCGCCTCGCCCTTCCAAGCGGCCTTGATGCCGTTGACGAGCTCCACCTCCACATTGAAGGCGCGCGAGTTCCAGGTGCGACCCGTTTCCGTGAAGGCCACGGACTTCAGCGCCTCATTCTTCAGGTTGGCAGCTTCCAACGCACGCTCGTCCCAAACACGCCCCTCCCAGACGACCATGCCGATGCCTGCTGCCGCTGCCGCTGCGACGGCCGCTGCCGCCCCCCAAACCTTTGCTCCCATGTCTCCCCCCCCCCCCCTTTTTTTTCTGTTGATGGAGTTGTTCTGATTGCTTTTTCGATGTCCAAATGCAGCGGCCGACTACTTGCCTTCGGCTTCGGATGCGTTCTCGCCGCCGTTCGCTGCAGCCGTTGAACTTCCCTGCTGCGCCTCCTTGACCGCCGCGCCGTGGCCGGCCCTAGCGTTCGATGCCAACACCTTGTCGACGCGCCTGCCGTCCATGTCGACGATCTCAAAGCGCCAGCCGAGCCACTCGACGATGTCGCCCTCCTTCGGGAGGCGTCCGAGCAGGAGCATCACCATGCCGGCCAGCGTGCTGTATCGGCCGGCATCTTCTTCAGGCACGTGCTTGAGGTTCAGGACGTCCTTCATTTCCGGAATCGGAATGATGCCGTCGAGGAGCCACGAGCCGTCCTCGCGGCGCGTCGCCCAACTGTCGCCCGGCTGCTCGGGCTTGAATTCGCCCGCAATGGCTTCGAGCACGTCGCGGGGCGTAACGAGGCCGAGCACTTCGCCGTACTCATCCACCACGAGCGCGAGCGGCACGTCGGTCTTGCGGAAGTGCTCGAGGAGCTCCATGCCGGTGAGCGACTCGGGCACGTAGGAAATGGGCGCCAGATTGTTCGCGAAGTCGGGCTTGCCCGCATCGAGAATCTGCTGCAGAAGCATCTTGGTCGAGCAGACGCCCTTCACGTTGTCGAGGCTGCCCGCGCAGACGGGAAGGCGCGAGCGCTTCGACGTGCGGATGAGCTCGATGTTCTCTTCGTCCGAAGCTTCGAGGTCGATCCAGGTGATGTTGGCGCGCGGCGTCATTAAAGAGGCTACCTGGCGGTCGTCGAGGCGGAAGACGTTTCGCACCATGTCGCGCTCGGCAGTTTCAATGACGCCCGACTCCTGCCCTTCCTCGATCATGGCGTGGATTTCCTCTTCCGTGACGGAGCTCTCCTGAGTCTCGGAAATGCCGAGGCGCTTGAGAAGCAGATGGGTCGACGAGGAAAGCAGCTTCACGAAGGGCGCCGCGACCATCGAGAGGAAGTGGATCGGAGGCGCCACGCGGCAGGCAATGCGCTCGGGCGAGAGCTGCCCGATGCGCTTCGGCACGAGTTCGCCCATCACGATCGAGAAGTACGTGATGAGGACGACCACGACGATGAGGCCGATGGCCTTGGCCGTTTCCGCAGGAACACCGAGCGCGATGAGGAAGGCCTCCATCGGCTGCGCGAGCGCCGACTCGCCCACGATGCCCGAAAGAATGCCGATCGAGGTGATGCCCACCTGAATCGTCGAAAGCGCCCGATTGGGGTCTTCATTGAGTTCTCGAGCACGCTCCGCACCCGCCGTCTTGTCGTCGATCAGACGCTGCAGGCGCGCGCGGCGGCTTGTGACGAGCGAGATCTCGCTCATGGCGAAGACGCCGTTCAGGAGAATGAGAACAACCAATAGGGCAACGTCGAGCCAGCCTGACATATACGAATCTGAAAGCCTCAGAGCAATGATGACAGCCGCTGTTGAGAGCGCTGTCGAAGAAGGCTTCTGCGCGCGGAAGCGCCGGAGAAGCCGGGAGAATTTTCATTATTGCACGGCGATTTTTCAGCGGAACATCCGTTTTCGATCGGGATGTCGCCGTCGTGCGTCGATGGTGGGTTCCCGCCTGTGGCGGATGGCGCTCCCGCACTCAGTCGAAGGGCGAAGGCATGCGCATCGGATCGCTGCCGCGAATCAGCGCGATGAGACCTTGTAGTGCAGTGAGGGCCGCTGAGAGCCGCACAGTCTGCCTGTCGCCCGATGCATGAATCGTGCGCACGCTCGTCGCGATGGCGCCCGAAGGATCGCGCTCCGCCCAACCGATGCAGACAGTGCCGACAGGCGTCTCGGGCGTTCCGCCCGTCGGGCCCGCCACCCCCGTGAGCGCAACGGAGAGGTCTGCGCGGCTTCTCGCAAGGGCACCTCGCGCCATGGCTTCCGCCACGGGCTCGCTTACGACGCCGTGCACTTCGATCATTTCCTCGGGCACGTCGATCATTTCCTCCTTGGCGGAGATCTGATAAACCACGTAGCCGCGGTCAAACCAAGCCGACGACCCCGGCACCTGCGTGATGAGGCTGCTCACCATGCCGCCCGTGAGGCTCTCGGCCGTACAGACGACGCGCCCGTTTTCGAGCGCTGCGGCACCGAGCAGGTCGGCAGCGAGTTCAGCTTGTTCGCGAAGCGTGCTCATGATGGGTTCTCCAACAGGATCTTGAACGCATTACGCCCACTGCGCCCAAGCGGCGGAGATGAGGACGATAGCGGCCCAGGCGTAGACGGCAGCGACGATGTCGTCCACCATCACGCCGAACCCCGACTTCATGCGGCGGTCGATCCACGAACCCGGCCAGATCTTCACAATGTCGAAGAGCCTGAAGGCGATGAAGGCCGCCGCCCACCAGCCCCAGCCGGCAGGAAGCGCGATGCAGAGCGCCCAGACGGCCGCCACTTCATCCACCACGAAGCCGCCGTGGTCAGCGACGCCGATGTCGCGTCCGGACTTCCCGCAGGCCCAGGAGCCCAGGATGAAGAGCACGACGGTCGCTGCAGTCCAGAGACCGCGCGTCATGAAGGGGTCCATGAACCCATAGACCAAAACGCCCGCAAGCGTTCCCCAGGTGCCCGGGGCCGGGCGCAGGGCGCCCACGCCGAAGAACGTGGCAATCCAATGCGCCGGATGGGACCAAACAAAGGAGCGGGTGATGCGCACGCGGTTGGCGGGCGCATCCGGGGCGTACTTTTCGAGCATGGAGACAAAAGAATGGATGCTTCAGGCGGCAACAGCGCCGATTGCCAACATTATTCCCGATTGCAGGCGCTGAAGTGGTCGAACCCCGTGCGGGGCACCGCCACCGGAAGCCCATTCTCGGCACGGACGACCACAGCCGAGTCGCGGCGCTCCACGATGCGCCCGATTCTCGCTACGGGCGTAGACGACTTGAGCGAAGCTTCAATAATCCGACTCGCCGCGGCAGGAGGCGCCGTGAAGACGAGCTCGTAGTCGTCGCCCCCTGCAAGCGCAGCCTCATGGCGCTGCGCCGTACTGAAGGTTTTGAGCATGTCGGAAACAGGGATCTTCTCCCACTCGATCTCGGCCGATACGCCGCTGCGCTCGAGTATGTGTCCAAGGTCGGCAAGCAGCCCGTCGGAGACGTCAGCGCAGGCCGAAGCCGTGCCGAGGAGCGCCTGCCCGAGCGCGATGCGGGGCGTCGGCCTGTCCATGCGGGCGAAGAGCTTCGGCTCCGCGTCCGGCATTGTCTGCCAGCGGCCCCAGCGGCACATGAGAGCCGCGTAGGCATCACCCACGGTGCCCGACACCCAGACGTCGTCGCCCGGCTTCGCGCCGCTTCGCGTGAGTCCCATACCGGCCGGAAGATCGCCCATCGCCGTGATGCTGATCGTGACGGGCGCCCGGCAGCCGTCCTTTCCAACCTCCGCCGTCTTCGTCGTGTCGCCCCCGAGAAGCGCGCAGCCCGATTCGCGGGCAAGCCGCATCAGGCCGCGGGAGAAGTCGGCAAGCCACCCGTCGTCTCGGCGGGGCAGCCCTAGGGAAAGGAAGAACGCGCGCGGCACGGCGCCCGCAGCCGCAAGGTCCGAGAGATTGACGGCCAATGCCTTGTAGCCTACGTCTTCGGGATCAGCGTCAGGGAGAAAGTGCGTGCCGATCGACATCATGTCGCACGTGACGGCGAGCCGCCCCGCACCCGTATCGATGATCGCGCAGTCGTCGCCCACGCCCTGGCTCTTCCAAGCGCCGAACGACGGGTACGTAAAGAACTGCTCGATGATTTGAAATTCGCCGGCTTCAGACATTCCGATGCTCCTCTTGCAAGTGTCCGATCCGCGCACTGCGCGCAGACGCTTTCCGAGCCCGAATTATGCGCAGGAGACCAGACTTCGGATGAAGGGGAGTTTGCCTTCAGACACAACTTCCCGGGATTGTGCAACCACCAGGAGATCGCCCAAACGGCCGCAGAAAAGAAAAGCGCCGAGGGTTCCCCCGACGCTTTCCCCTGCTCTAAGTTGGAATCTTAATTCGATTACGCCTTCTTCTGATGGTCGGCTTTGAATTCCGCGGCGCGCACCTTGGCGGCGACGCGCTCAAGCACGGCGTTGGTGAAGCGGTAGCCGCTGCCGAAGTGCTTGGCGAGTTCGATCGACTCGTTGAGCGCCACGCGGTAGGGCGTCTGCGGGCAGCGCATGAGTTCGTACGTGCCGACGACGAGGATCGAGCGTTCGACGAGCGACACGCGCTTGAGCTCGCGGTCGACGAAGGGCGAGAATTCCGCTTCAACGGCGGCGTGCTCGCTAATCGAGCCGGAAAGCAGCGTCTTGAAGAAGTCGCGGTCGCAACGCGCCCAGTCTTCGGCCGTGAGGTCGAGGTCTTCCACGGGCGAACCTTCTTCGTCGTCCGTGAGGAGTTCAGGCAGCGCCTCTTCGATCTTCTGAGCCGTAAGGGTCGGATCAGCGATCCACTGATAGAAGCCGAGAAGCGCAAAGACGCGGGCGAGATGCCGCGGTGCATGCGCCTGGCGGCCGGGCTTGTGGGCTTCAGTCATAGTTGTCCTGTCTGCTCTTTTGAGTAAGAGCGCTTCAAAGAGTTGTAGGGTTCAGAGAAAAGGCGCGCATTTTAGCGCGCCCTCTTCTCTTCTGTCTTGCCGCTTCGGACGGAATTACTCTTCGGAGTTTTCCTCGAAATCTTCGGCGGAGACGAATTCCTTGGCGAGGTTGGCCATTTCAACGGCGCAGCGGGCGCAGTCGCGGCCCTTCATGTCGATGCGTTCCTGGCACTGCTCGTCGTTTTCCGTCGTGAGCACGCCGTTGGCGATGGGGATCTCGTAGTCGAGTCCGATGCGGGTGATGCCGGCGCCCGATTCGTTCGAGACGAGCTCGAAGTGATACGTTTCGCCGCGGATGACGGCGCCGAGGGCGATCAGGGCGTCGTACTCTTCGGTCTGCGCAAGCTTCATGAGCGCAAACGGAATTTCGAGCGCGCCGGGAACGGAAACCTTCGTCACGTCCTCATCCATCACGCCGAGCTTGCGCAGCTCATCCATGCAGGCCTCGAATTCGCCGCGGCCGGCGTATTCATTGAAGCGGGAAACGACGATGCCGATGCGCAGATCCGTGCCGTCGGTAGAGGTCGGGATGATGTCAACTGCCATTTGCTTTGCTCCTTGGTACTGGGCAGAACGAGAAGGTGATCCGGCCGGTGCCCCCCCAGGGCACGACAATGCACGGGAATCCCTTCTGAATCTTGAGTGAGGCATTTTAGCGCATCGACCGACGCGTTCTGAATGAGATGGAGATCCTACCTTTGGAGGTATGGCCGCTTGGACCTGGAAACGCTCTTCTCAGCACGTACTCAAAGAATTTCTGCGCAGGCGCAGGAAAGCCCCGGGAGGCGCTTTACCTCTCCGGGGTTTTCATCAACAGACTCAGTAGCTCAGGCCGCGCAGATACTGCGGCGGCACGACGAGCTTGGGCACTTCGCGCACCTTGAGTTCGCTCGCGGCGTGCCAACCCCAGTGCGGATCATCGATCATCGCGCGGCCGATGTCGATTACGTCGGCCGCGCCTTCGCGCAGAAGGGTTTCCGCCTGCCAAGCGTCGCGGATGAGGCCGACGGCAAAGGTGGTCATGCCAGTCTCGGCCTTGATTCGCGAGGCAAAGGGCACCTGGTAGCCCGGGCCCACGGGAATCTGAGCGTGCGGCGTGTTGCCCCCCGTCGAGACGTCGACGAAGGTGCAGCCTTCCTTCTTTGCAAGATTGACCAGGTGAATCGTGTCTTCAAGCGTCCAGCCTTCGGGCTCCCAGTCGGTCGCCGACACGCGGATGCCGACGGCAACGTTCTCGGGCACGGCGCCCTTGACGGCGTTCATCACTTCGCGCGCGAATCGGCAGCGGTTGTCGAGTGCGCCGCCGTACTCGTCGATGCGGTGGTTCGACAGAGGCGAAAGGAACTGGTGGATCAGGTAGCCGTGCGCCATGTGGATCTCAATGGCGTCGACGCCGGCGCGCACGGCACGTGCGGCAGCCGCGGCGAAGTCCTCAACAATCTGGCGGCAGTCGCTGAATTCAATTTCGCGCGGCGTCGTGTAGCTCTCAGCAAAGGGAATCGGGCTCGGGCCGCGCACGCGCCAGCCGCCCTCGGCGGGCGGAAGCGTCCTCGCCGGACCATGCCAGGGGCGCACGGAGCTCGCCTTGCGGCCGGCGTGATTGAGCTGAATCATCACCTTGCATTCGGGCTCGATCTCATGCATGAGGTCGATCAGTTCCTTCAGGCCCGCTTCGCACTCGTCCGACCAGAGGCCGAGGTCGTAGTTGGTGATGCGGCCGTCGGGGGAGACGGCCGTCGACTCGATGCAGACGAGCCCGGCGCCCGAGGCGGCAAGGTGGCCGTAGTGCATCTTGTGAAAGAGCTGCGGCACGCCGCTGCGGGCGCTGTACATCGCCATCGGCGGCACTGCAATGCGGTTGGGCAGCTCCACGGGACCGATCGCGATCGGCGTAAAGAGCATCGTATCCATTTTGGGGTTCTCTCCGTCCATCAGGACGCCATCAATAAAGGCCTGCAGGATTCAGCTTCCGGCAGGCCTTCAGGGCGTTTATTTCAAGCGTTCTCAGAAGAGCGAGTCTTCGTTCTTGAGCGACATTATGCGCTCGACGTAGCGGGCGATCGTGTCGATCTCGACGTTAACGTAGGACTGCGCCTTGAGGTGCTTCAAGGTGGTGACTTCGACCGTATGCGGGATCAGGTTGATCGTGACGAGCGTGTCGAGGGCCGTGTCTTCGACCTTGTTGATCGTGAGCGAAACGCCGTTGATCGTGATCGAGCCCTTGTAGGCGACGTAGGGCGAGAGCACGCGAGGCACGCGCACGACGAGGCGCCAGGATTCGGCGACGGGCTCCATCGATTCGACCTGGCCCACGCCGTCGACATGGCCGCTCACGATGTGGCCGTCAATGCGGTCGGAGAGGCGCATGGCCTTTTCGAGGTTGACTTCGCCGAACGTGTCGAGGCCCGTCGTCTTCGAGAGGCTTTCGGCCGACACGTCGATCTTGAATTCGCGGTCGGACACTTCCACCACGGTCATGCAGGCGCCGTTCACGGCGATCGAGTCGCCGACCTTCACTTCGTCGAGGCCGAGTTCGGGGGCGAGAATCGTGAGACGCACGCCGTTGCCGAGCTTCTCGGGTTCGCGGACCTTGCCGATGGCCTGCACAATACCAGTAAACATAGGACTTATCTCCTCAAAAGAATTCGAATGTCGCCGCCCGTCTGCGCGAGCGACGCCACGCGCCAACGGTGCGCCGCGCCGGGTGTCTCGGGGAGCGCCGCATCAGCGGGCCCGAGCCCCGCTCCGAAGAGGCAGGGCGCGTAGTAGAAAAGCATTTCATCGACGAGGCCGGCATCAAGCAGCGCGCCGCAGAGTCTCGGCCCCGCCTCGACGTGCAATTCGTTCACCTCACGGCGCCCGAGCTCAGTCATGAGGCCAGAGAGGTCGACCCGTCCCGGATGCGCCGCATCGGCGAGAACGAGCACTTCGGCGCCGGCCGCCTCAAGCGCGCTGCGGCGCTCCGGGTTTTCGGCCGCCGCAATGATGAGCACGCGCCCGCCGGGCGACGTCAGGAGCTTTCCTGCGGGAGGCGTCTCCATTCTCGGATCCACCACGACGCGAAGGGGCTGGCGCTCCTGGTCGGCGAGCCGCACGTTCATCTGCGGATCGTCGGCGAGCACCGTGCCGATGCCGGTGAGGACCGCGCCCGATCGGGCGCGCCAGAGCTGCACGTCGGCGCGCGCGGCCTCGCCCGTAATCCACTGCGAGCGGCCGTCGGGCAGCGCCGTGCGGCCGTCGAGCGTAACAGCGGTCTTCAGGCGCACCCAGGGGGTGCCGCGCGTCATGCGCGTGAGAAACGAGATGTTGACCTCGCGGGCCTCGGCCTCGCGCACCCCGAGCTCGGCTGGGATGCCGGCTTCTTCGAGCATGCGGATGCCGCGGCCGTGCACCTTCGGGTTGGGGTCGCCGACCGCGGCGACAACCCGCCCCACTTTGGATTGAATGAGCGCGAGCGCACAAGGAGGCGTTCTGCCGTAATGCGAACAAGGCTCCAAAGTCACATATACGACAGCGCCCTCAACAGACGCACCGCGCTCAAACGCACTTCGCAGCGCCATCACTTCGGCGTGCGGCCCGCCGGTGCGCTGTGTATGGCCGGCGCCGATCAGGCGGCCGTCCTTGACTATTACCGCTCCCACCGAGGGATTGGGGGGCGACACGCGCCACGCCTTCCTCGCTTCGGAGAGCGCAAGATCCATCCACGCGCCGTCAGCTTCAGCGCGCGCCTCCGCCCCCTTGTCCGCCGCAAGCTCAAGCGCTTCGGCGCGGGCTAGAAGCTCTGCATCCACCATCGCCTCAATGGGCGCGGGCGCAACTCTTTCGGTCATCAGCGGTACTTCCGGATGTAGCCGTCGGGATCGCTCGCGCCGAGCGGACCGTTGGGGTCCGTGTCGTCGGGATATTCGACGGGCGTGTCGGCCACCTTGAGCGGCGCAATGAGCTCAGGGGGCGCGATGCCGTATTCGACCTCGGACGAATCGCGCTCAGGAGGCGGCGTCTCGCGCAGCACCTGCTCGATCATGTCGACGAAGGCCTTCGGGTCGTTGATGTTGAGATAGACGGATGCAAATCGAATCCAGGCGATCGTGTCGATGCTGCGGAGCTCATCGAGCACGAGTTCGCCCAGCTTGGAGGAGCGCACCTCGCGCTCGCCCGCACCCGCAAGCTTCTGCTCGATGGCGCCCACTGCCGCGTCGATGCGCTCGGACGACACCGGGCGCTTCCTGAGCGCGAGCTGCATAGAGCCGCGCAGCTTGGCGCGGTTGTACTCGACGCGCCCGCCGCCGCGCTTGATGATCCAGGGCATGGCGAGCGCCACGCGCTCGAACGTCGTGAAGCGCTTGCCGCAAGCTGGACAGTGCCGACGTCGCCGGATGATGAATCCGGGTTTGGGCGAGCGGGAGTCGACCACGTTCGTCGAGGGATTGCGGCAGAAGGGGCAGCGCATGAGACTCTTTCTCCAAGAGATTGATGAGTGCCCGTGATTCTAGCCGATCAATGGTGCGTTCTGACGAATCTCTAACCGCAAGGCGCCTTTCCGATGCGCAGAGCGCCTCCGGCAGAGGCTGCCGAAGGCGCTCGATTCCGAATCAACGCCGACGGATGAAGCCGGCTCGAAGCATGCTCCCTGCTTTAGTCGCGGCCGTAGACCGGGAACTTGGCCGTGAGCTTGGCAACCTCAGTGCGCACGCGGTCGAGCACCGCCTGATCTTCAGGGGCCTCGAGCACGTCGACGATCAGGTTGGCCGTGAGGCGGGCCTCTTCTTCCTTGAAGCCGCGCGTCGTCATCGCGGGCGAGCCGAGACGCACGCCGGACGTGACGAAGGGCTTCTCGGGATCGTTCGGAATAGCGTTCTTGTTGACCGTGATGCCCACCGAGTGCAGCACCGCTTCGGCAGCCTTGCCAGTGATCTTGAGGGGACGGAGGTCAACGAGCATCACGTGGCTTTCCGTGCGGCCCGAGACGATGCGCAGGCCGCGCGCCATGAGCTGCTCGGCCATCACGCGGGCGTTCTTCACCACCTGCTCCTGATAGGCCTTGTATTCGGGCTGAAGCGCCTCGCCGAGCGCCACGGCCTTGGCGGCGATGACGTGCATGAGGGGACCGCCCTGCATGCCCGGGAAGACGGCGGAGTTGATCGCTTTCTCAAGATCGGGGCGCACGAAGATCATGCCGCCGCGCGGACCGCGCAGCGTTTTGTGAGTCGTCGTGGTCACGATGTCGGCGTGGCCGAAGGGCGTCGGATAGACGCCCGCGGCGATGAGGCCCGCATAGTGGGCCATGTCGACCATGAGCAGAGCGCCGACGGAGTGCGCGATTTCAGCAAAGCGCTTGAAGTCGATGCGCAGCGAATAGGCCGAAGCGCCCGTGACGATGAGCTTCGGGTGGTGTTCCTTCGCAAGGCGCTCGACCTCGTCGTAGTCGATCTCTTCCTTGTCGTTGAGCCCGTAGGGCACGCAGTTGAAGTACTTGCCCGAAAAGTTGAGGTGCATGCCGTGCGAGAGGTGGCCGCCGTCGGCAAGCGAAAGGCCCATGAAGGTGTCGCCGGGCTTCATGACGGCGAAGAAGACCGCCGCATTGGCCTGAGCGCCCGAATGGGGCTGCACGTTCACGGCCATTTCAACGCCCGCGGGCTCACAGAAGAGCTTCTTGGCGCGTTCAATCGCGAGGCGCTCGACTTCGTCGACGAATTCGCAGCCGCCGTAGTAGCGCTTGCCGGGGTAGCCCTCGGCGTACTTGTTGGTGAGGCAGCTCCCCTGAGCGGCCATCACGGCGGGCGAGGCGTAGTTCTCGCTCGCGATGAGCTCGATGTTCTGCTCCTGGCGCTTCGCCTCGGCGTCGATCCACTGCCAGACGTCGGGATCCTGCTTGGCAGGACATTCGGACAAATTAAACATGGGGGTGCCCCTTCCTTCTAAGGAGATGCTTGAACAAACCGGCCCGCTCCGCGTGCAGGACTTCTGCTGCCGCAGGGGGCCGGAATCCGTCCGAAAGCGAGCTTCCGGGCTGGCGTGCCGCCGAGCTCGGGATATTCCCTATTCTCCGCGCAGCCGACGGTTCAGTGTATATCGGCCGACGTGCTCAGCGGTGGCGAGAACATGCCCCTTCATGGCCAGATCGACATCTTTCAGGGTGAAGTGCTTAGTGAGATCAAGCTTTTCAACGTCGAGCGCGATCACCTGGAAGCGGTAGTAGTGCCGGCGCGCATCGAAGAAGGGCGGGCAGGGGCCGTCGTAGCCGAGGCCCGTGCCGTCCGCTTCGGGCGCCTCGGCCCCGCGGCAGTAGTCGTTGAGCCCCGAGACGCCCCACTCGGCCGACGTCTGCGCGTCCTTGGCAAACGCTCCTTCGGTGAATCCCGTCACAGTCGGGGCGATGTTGGCCTGCACCCAGTGCACGAAGCGGCGGCGCGGCTGATCGGCGGGAAGCTCGCCCGACGCGTCGCGCGCGGCTTCAGAAAGATCCGTCGGCACGTCGTCGTCGATGCAGACGAGCACAAACGAGCGCGTGCCTGCGGGCGCCCCGGTCCAGGAGAGCGCGGGCGAGAGGTTGGCGCCCCGTACGACGCCCTCACTGCTCAGGGCCCCCCAGGCGCAGCGCTCGGGAATCATTTCGCCTTCGTGGAAGGTTTCAGAGGTAATCAGCATGGCTCTCTCCCCAAACTGTGATGAGTGCGTCAGAACTTCAGCCAGAAGGTGGCCGGCCCGTCGTTGACGAGTTCGACGAGCATGTGGGCGCCGAAGGACCCCGTCTCCACGGAAACGCCCTCGGCGCGGAGCGCTTCGACGTAGGCGTCGTACGCCCTGCGGGCCTCTTCCGGAGGCGCTCCCTTCGAGAAGCTCGGCCGGTTGCCGCTCATGCAGTCGGCGGCAAGCGTGAACTGCGAAACGGCAAGAACGCTTCCTTGCACGTCCTTCACGGACAGATTCATGCGGCCGTCGGCGTCTTCAAAGACGCGCAGCTTCGCGGTCTTCCTTGCGGCCTTTGCGGGCGCTTCGGCGCCGTCGCCCGATTCGGCGCAGACGAGCGCCAGGAAGCCCCGGCCGACCTCGCCCAGGCGCTCGAGCGCCTCGCCATGGTCGGCCTCGCTTCTGCGGTCCACCTGCGCGCGGCGCACGCGCTGCAGAAGCACGATCATTACGCGACCTTCACGCGGGCCCAGCGACGCTTGCCCACCTGGATCACGAATTCGGCGCCCGCCTTGATCTTGAGGGTGCGGTCGCGCACGGATTCGCCGTCGATGCGCACGCCGCCCTGATCGATGTTGCGGCCGGCTTCGGCGTTCGAAGGCGCAAGGCCCGCAGCCTTGATGAGCTGCATCACGCCGATTTCGCCGCCCGGCGCTTCGACCGTCACTTCCTTGATGTCGCTCGGAATCGCGCCCTTCTGGAAGCGCGCCGTGAATTCAGCTTCAGCCGCATCGGCCGAAGCCTTGTCGTGGAAGCGCTCGATGATTTCGCGCGCAAGCATCACCTTGGCATCGCGCGGGTTGCGGCCTTCGGAGCACTCCTTCTTCAGCTGCGCGATCTCGGCGTTGCTGCGCAGGCTGAGGAGGTCGTACCAGTTCCACATCAGATCGTCCGAAATGGACATCACCTTGCCGAACATGTCGTTGGCCGGATCCGTGATGCCGATGTAGTTCTTCTTGCTCTTGCTCATCTTCTGCACGCCGTCAAGCCCCACGAGAAGCGGCATCGTGAGGATGCACTGCGGCTCCTGGCCGTACTGGCGCTGCAGTTCGCGGCCGACGAGCAGGTTGAAGCGCTGGTCGGAGCCGCCGAGCTCAAGGTCGGCCTTGAGCGCGACGGAGTCGTAGCCCTGCATGAGCGGATAGAGGAGCTCGTGCATGGCGATCGGGAGCTCTTCCTTGAAGCGCTTGGCGAAGTCGTCGCGCTCGAGGAGGCGCGCGAGCGTGTAGCGGCTCGCGAGCTGAATGAGGCCGGTGGCTCCGAGCGCGTTGCTCCATTCGGAGTTGTAGCGGACTTCAGTCTTGTCGAGATCGAGCACCATGCCGGCCTGATTGAGGTACGTCTGCGCGTTGGCTTCGATCTGCTCGCGGGTAAGGGGCGGACGGGTCGTGTTGCGGCCGGACGGATCGCCGATCGCGGCGGTGAAGTCGCCCACGAGGAAGATCACCGTGTGGCCGAGGTCCTGGAGCTGACGGAGCTTGTTGAGCACCACCGTGTGGCCGATATGGATGTCGGGAGCGGTCGGATCGAGGCCGAGCTTGCAGCGCAGCGGTTCGCCCGTCGCCTTCGAGCGGGCGAGCTTCTGCTCGAATTCGGACTGGATGAGGAACGTGTCGGTGCCGCGGGCGATGAGCGCCATGGCCTCGCGGATGTCGTCCGTCACGGGAAAGCGCTTTTCGGCCTCGGCGGCCTGCGGATTTTCTTTCGTCATTGGTGTGCTTCTAGGCTGAATGCGGATGAAATCGGACGAAGAGCGAGCTCTGCGGCAGCAGGGCTGCCGGGAGGCTCTCGGCCCTGAGGTCTGGAAAGCGCCGGGGCGGACTGCCGCACGGCGCTCGAGGCGAAGGCCGGACGCCCGAGCCCCTTTTTCCGGGGCGGGAGGACTGCGGCGGAGCATGTCGAAGCGCCGCATCCCGAGAGAAAAATGTTCAGAAGGGAAACTTTAGCATGCGCCTTCCCGAGCGGCCTAAAATAAGGGATTTTCGGCAAAAACTGCCCCTTTTTCTCCTTCGACCATCCCACTCATGCCGGCATCTACTCTTGTCGCGGGCGAGCTTGCCCGACTCGGCCGCGCGGCGCTAGCCGTCTCCCGCTCAGCCGCCGTGCGCCTCGGTCTGCGCGGCGCCGCCCGCTCTCGAGCGCTTGCCGCCGGGCTCCTTGCCGTCGGAACGGCGCTTTCAACAGGGATTCTTGCCGCGCTCGGACCTGCGCTCGCGCCTCATGCCGTGCAGGCGCAGCCGATGGAGATCGCCGTCGCCGCGCCGGACCTCTCCGGCGAAATCGCTTCCTCAACGAGGCTCGGAACCTATACGCCCAAGCACTATCAGGCCTCGTCGAGCGAAACCGTCTTTTCGCTCTTCGCGAAGCTCGGCATCCGCGACGAACAGGCGCGCGACTACATCTTCTCGCAGCCGCGCCTCGCGCCCTTTCTCGCGCCGCAGCCCGGCCAGCACGTGACGGCGGGTGTTTCCGACTCGGGCCGCCTCGAATACATGCGGCTCTACATCGACGGCCTGCGTTCGAGCGACTCAAAGACGATCGAAGTGTCGCGCATCGGGCGCGACCTCATCAGCAACGTGCTGCCCTTCACGTTCTCGACGATGGAGACGATGATCTCGGGCGACGCCGCGGACGGCCTCGTCGCCACGGCGCGCAAGCTGAGCATCCCCGACGCCGTAGTTGATCAGCTGCGCGAAGTCTGGGTGGGCGCGGACGACCCCGTCGACCATCTCTCGGAAAAGAGCTCCCTGAGGCTCATCTATGAAAAGAAGTACGCCGACGGCCGCTTCGTGCGCGACGGGCAGCTCCTCGCCGCCCAGATCGTCGACGACGAGGGCGTCCACGAAGCCTTCTGGTTCACCGACGGGTCGGGCTCGGGGAGCTTCTACAAGCTTGACGGCCGTTCGGCCTCGCAGACCTTCCTGCGCGTTCCGCTCGACTTCAAGGACGTCAGTTCGGAGTTCGCGCCCCTGCGCCGCCACCCGGTGACGGGCGTTCTGCGCCCCCACAACGGCACGGACTTCCGCGCCCCTTCCGGATCGCGCATTCTTGCCGCCGCCGACGGCCGCGTCACCCGCGTTGCCTACGAAGCACGCGGCTACGGCCACTATGTCCAGATCGATCATGGGCTCGGGCGCACCACGCTCTACGCCCACATGCGCCGCGTCGCCAAGGGGATCCGCCCGGGCGCCGTCGTGAAGAAGGGCACGGAAATCGGCTACGTCGGCATGACGGGGCTCGCCACCGGGCCGCACCTCCATTACGAACTCATGTTCGACGGCGTGCAGATCAACCCGGCGACGGCGGATCTCCCCGACACCGAAAACCTCTCGGCCTATCAGCTCGCGCAGCTGCGCGCGGCCGCTCAGCCCTTCATCGACCGGTTCGAACATGCCGCGCTTGATGAGGGTCGGCCCTCACCTCAGGCGCTCCTTGCTAGCGAAGCGAAGAAGTCCGAGGCCGAGCGCGGCGAAGCCGCCGACCAAGCTGCGGCTGCTTCCGGCCGAGTCCGCCTGCGGCCCGTCAGCATCAGCGACTTCTCCGACTCCGATTCGCCGTCCGACTCCTCTAAGGGCGCTTCTCAAGGCGCCGTGCGTCATGCCGGAGGCCGCTCATGATCATCGCCGGCGTCATGTCGGGCACGAGCCTTGACGGCGTGGACGCCGTCGCCGTGGACTTTCCCGACTTTCCGGAGAGCTTTGCCGGCATGCAGGTGATCGAGCAGGCGTCGCTCGACATGCCCAACGACCTGAAGCGCGAGCTTCTTGCCCTTGCCGTCGGCACCGACAATGAAATCGAACGCATGGGCGACGCCTCCGTCCAGCTCGCACGCCTCTACGCCGAAGCAATCCTTGCTCTCCAGAATCGCATCGGGCGCCCGATCGCCGCTGCGGGCGTTCACGGCCAGACGATCCGCCACCGACCCGAACGCGGCTTTACGCTGCAGCTCAATCATCCAGCGCTCGTTGCCGAACTCTCCGGAATCGACATCATTGCGGACTTTCGTTCAAGGGACGTTGCTGCCGGAGGCGAAGGTGCGCCTCTCGTGCCCGCCTTCCACGCCTCCGTCTTCCGCGCACCCGGCGAAGACGCCGCAGTGCTCAACGTGGGCGGCATCGCCAACTTCACGCTGATTCCTGCCGATGAGTCAAAGCCCGTGCTTGGCTTCGACTGCGGACCGGGCAACATGCTCCTCGACAACTGGATGCAGAGAGCCGAAGGCCGCGCCTACGACGCCGACGGCGCCTGGGCGCGCGGCGGCCGCGTGCTCGAAGACCTGCTTGCTGCCATGCTCGCCGACCCCTATTTCGAGAGAAGCATCCCGAAGTCCACCGGCCGCGAGCTCTTTTCGCCCGCGTGGATTGACAGACATCTGCGCAGTGCAGGCATTGCCGGCGCCGACGATCCTCAATCCATGCCGGAAGCTCTGCGCCGCGACGTCGCCGCCACGCTCACCGAACTCACCGCTCGGTCGGCTGTGGATGCACTCATGCGGTGGATGCCGAAGGCGCAGCGCCTTCATGTCTGCGGCGGCGGCGCGCTCAACGGCTTTCTGATGGAGCGCTTCCAAGCTGCACTGGACAAGGCCGGCGCTGATGTCAAGACCTTCGGCACGACTGCGCTCTGCGGCATCGACCCGATGGCAGTGGAAGGCGCCGCCTTTGCATGGCTTGCTGAAGAATGGCTCCGAGACGCTCCGGGGAATCTCCCTGCCGTCACGCGGGCTCAAGGACTGCGCCGGCTCGGATGTCTTTATCCCGCACGCTGACGGCAGCATACCCATGACGGGAAAAGGCCGCGCACCCCTAGAGTGCACGGCCTTTTCTATTTTGTGCCGAGTCGGTTCCGATTAAACCGAGAAGGACGAACCGCAGCCGCAGGTCGTCACGGCATTGGGGTTGTCGATCACGAACTGTTCGCCCGAGAGGCCTTCCTTGTAGTCGATCTTCGCGCCCACAAGGTACTGGTAGCTCATCGAGTCGATGAGGAGCGTCACGCCGCCCTTCTGCATCACGGCGTCATCGTCGTTCTGAGTTTCATCGAACGTGAAGCCGTACTGGAAGCCGGCGCAACCGCCGCCCTGCACGAACACGCGCAGCTTCAGATCGGGATTGCCCTCTTCGTCCATCAGCGTCTTCACCTTGGCAACCGCCGCATCGGTGAAGGTAATGGGATCCGGCATCAGTTCAGGAACGGCTTCGTCCTTCGTATCGACGGGGGCCGCCGCAGTCGCTTCAGTCATGGCTGAAATCCTTTCTCTTTCTTTAAATCTGGCCGGCGCGCCGAGTCCACTCGGAGCAAGTCTGTGGCCCGAGAGGGGCGCGCACTCTTTTTGAAGCGATCATGCTACACCATGAAGGCCGAAATGCAAGGAATATCCATGAGGATTCTCAATGCCTTCAGGGCATAAAAAAACCGCCCGCATGCCGTGAGGCATTTGTCGGGCGGTTCTTCGGAGCTCTGCAGACCGGCGAACTTCGCGAGTCGTCGCCGGTCGGAGAGCTCTCTGCCAAACGAGCAATTAGCGCTTGCTGAACTGCTTGGCGCGGCGGGCCTTGCGCAGACCAACCTTCTTACGTTCGACTTCGCGGGCGTCGCGGGTGACGAGGCCGGCGTTCGAGAGAACGCTCTTGAGGCCTTCATCGTAGTCGATCAGGGCGCGGGTGATGCCGTGACGGACGGCGCCAGCCTGGCCGGATTCACCGCCGCCGAAGACGTTGACCATGATGTCGAACGTTTCAACGTTTTCGGTGAGCTGAAGCGGCTGCATGACGATCATGCGGCCCGTTTCACGCTGGAAGTACTGGTCGAGCGGGCGGCCGTTGATAACGATCTTGCCCGTGCCGCGCTTGATGAAGACGCGAGCGACGGAGCTCTTGCGACGGCCGGTGCCGTAATTGTAGTTGCCGATCATCTTTGTCACACCTAATTAGAGGTCGAGAACCTTGGGCTGCTGGGCCGTGTGCGGATGTTCGGCGCCGGCGTAGATCTTGAGCTTCTTGATCATGGCGTAGCCGAGGGGGCCCTTCGGGAGCATGCCCTTGACAGCGATTTCGAGAGCGCGGCCCGGATGCTTTTCCTGCATCTGAGCAAACGTCGTTTCGTAGATGCCGCCGGGGTAGCCCGTGTGACGGTAGTACGTCTTCTTGCCCGCCTTTTCAGCGGAGAGGACGAGCTTGTCGGCGTTGATCACGACGATGAAATCGCCCGTGTCGACGTGCGGAGTGAATTCGGGCTTGTGCTTGCCGCGAAGTCGCAGAGCGATTTCGGCGGCCAGACGGCCGAGCACCTTTTCACTGGCATCGACCACGAACCAGTCGCGCTTAACCTCAAGCGGCTTGGCCGAGAAGGTCTTCATTGCGTTCACCTAATGGTTGCTGCGAGCACCAGCTCAGGCCCTCAAAGCTCACTTCCGTCGGATGGCGCCGGCGGCAGGCTCCGCCCGCCGTCTTACTGGCAGGCGCGGTGCATCAGCTGCTACTCAAATATAAAAAATGGAATCGGGCGGCGCGGACTCCCCGAACCGCCTCGCACTTGATACTCAACCGAAAAGCGCATTTCGGGCAGCGCCAGTGGAAACGATGGGGTAAGCAATCCGCCCACACTTTTCAGTCAAGGATGCGGATTTTACGCATTTTGCCGCCCCGCGTCCACTCGAAAATCGAAATTTCTTCAAGGGCGCTCATCCGGCAGAACCCTGACGCTGCCCGGCAGCTTCGCTCAGTGCGGCATCTTCGCGAGGAAGGCCTCAACGCCGCCCAGGAACATCTGCGTCGCCATCATTGCAAGTAGAAGACCCGTCAGGCGCTCGAAGGCGAGCGTGAGCTTTTCGCCCATGTGCCGCTCGAGCCAGTCGGCCGACGCGAGCACGAAGAAGCTCACGACGCAGGTGATCACGACCACGGCGCCCCACTCGAAGAGCCTGTCGGGCTCGGCGGCGGCGAGCATCATGATGGTGGCGAGAGTCGAAGGGCCGGCAATGGCCGGAATGGCGATCGGGACGATGTAGGGCTCTCCTCCCGGCGTCGCCCCGAAGACGCCCTCCTTCGTTGGAAACACCATGCGGATCGCCATCAGCATGACGATGACGGAGCCGCCGATGCTGAGCGCGGCGTCCGAGAGACCGATCGCCGCAAGGAAGGGCTTGCCGAAGAACATCGCGAGAAGAAGCATTCCCATGGCGATCATGCACTCACGAAAGAGCACGATCGTACGGCGCTTGTTGGGCACGCTCTTCATGCAGGAAATGGTGATGGGGATGTTGCCGAGCGGATCGGCCATCAGCACCATCAGCATGAGGCCGCCCCAGAAGCTGTATTCCATATGAATCCTTGGTTTGAAAATGAAGGGGGCCGGAGCAGCGCGCTTTCAGAGCGCTGCTCCGGCCTTTGCCGTTGCTTAGTCTTCTTGGAGGCGCCTCGAAGCCGGCGCCCCCGTGAGCCTCGTCAGGACGCCTGCTGCGAAGCTGCGGGGCTCTTCTTGCCGTCGTCGGCTTCTGCTGCTTCAGCAGGCTTTTCAGCTTGAGCAGCTGCGGCCGCAGGCGCTTCCGGTTCGGTCTGCTCTGCCGGCACCGCGGCTTCAGACGCCGCCTCAGGTTCGACAGCTTCCGGCTTCTGAACGGATCCGGTTGCCTCTACGCATTCGGGAGCTGCAGGCGCAGCCTCTGCAGGCGCTTCTGCAAGCGTCGCGGCCGCAGCCGCCTGGGGCTCGGGAGAAGCCTCCGCCGCCGCTTGCGTCTCCGGCTCCACGTACTCGCGACCTTCGAGCGCAGCCGCCACCCTGGGCAGCAGCGCCTCGGCGCGAGCCGCATTCAGAACACCCACGCGCAGGCGGCGCCAGAGCACGTCTTCGGCTGTGCAAGCGCCTTCCGCGTCGCGCGCAAAGAGCGCGTACTCAACCACTTGGGCGTCGCTTTCCGGTCCCTGGCAGGCAGCCTCTTCAATCGCTTCCGGATTGAAGGTCTCGTCGACCAGGATCGGCAGATCCTTTGTGACGCAGAGACGCGGCTCCACGAGGTGCGAAAGCGTCGCTTCAAGCATCGCGTCTTCAGCCATGCGGCGATAGGACGTCCACTTGCCGCCCGCGATCGTGATCATGTTGCCGAATTCCGGAATCACGCTGTGGCTGCGCGAAGCCTGCGCCGTCGGCGCCTGCCCGACCGGACCACGCAGAAGCGGACGAAGTCCTGCAAAGGCGGCCAGCACGTCGCCGCGGCCGAGGGGCTTGGCGAGGTATCCCGAAGCCGTCTCGAGGATGAAGTCGATTTCCTCGTCGGAAGGCTTCGGATCGAGATCAGCCTCGCGAACCTCCACGTCCGTGGTGCCCAAAAGCACGGCGTTGTGCCAAGGGATCGCAAAGAGCACCCGACCGTCGCGGGTCTTCGGGATCAGCATGCCGGCATTGCCCGGCAGGAAGGAGCGGTCGACCACCACATGCGTGCCGCGCGAGAAGCGCAGGAGCTGAGCGGCTTCCGGATCGACGAGGCGGCGGACCTGATCGGCCCAGACGCCCGCGCAGTTGAAGATCATCTTCGTGCGGACGCGGTGCTGCTCGCCCGTGCGGGCGTCTTCGAACGTCACGGATTGAATGAGGCCGCCCGTGCGCTCCATGCCGACCACAGGTGCGTAGTTGAGGCAGACGGCGCCGTGAGCGGCCGCCGTGCGCACGAGCGCAATGTTGAGGCGGGCGTCGTCGAACTGGCCGTCGAAGAACTCCACGCCGCCCAGGAGCCCCTCGGTGCGCACGCCCGGGAGCGTCTTCGCAGCCTCGTCGGCCTTGAGCATTCTCGTGCGGCCGATCTGGTTCTTGCCGGCCATGGCGCCGTAGAAGCCCAAACCCACCATGTAGGTTTCGCGCTCCCACTTCTTGAAGCACGGCAATACGAAGGGCTCGGCATGCACGAGCTGCGGGCAGTTGTCGATCAGGCGCTTGCGTTCTTCGAGCGCATCATGAACGAGCCCCCAGTCGCGCGGGTTCTTCAGGTACCGCACGCCGCCGTGGATGAGCTTGGTCGAGCGCGACGACGTGCCGGCCGAATAGTCGCGCGCCTCGAGAAGCAGCGTCTTCAGACCGCGCGAGGCGGCGTCGAGCGCCACGCCCGCACCCGTAGCGCCGCCGCCCACAACAACCACGTCCCAGAGCGCATCCTGCGCAATCGCCTCGAGCGCCTCGGCTCGGTTAAGCGCCTTGGGAGCCATCTGCTCCTTCACGTTCGGCTTGACTTCTGCTGCCATATCACTGGTTCCATTTGCGGGCCCGGCCGACGGCGCGCGCCCATTGGTTCATCAAAAATCCTCTCTGGTCTTCGCTCATCGCGGGCTCAAACACCCGCTCCGCCCGCCAGAGGGAGGCAATTTCGTCGGTGCTCTTCCAAAAGCCCGACGCAAGTCCGGCGAGATACGCGGCGCCGAGCGCCGTCGTTTCCGTCTGGGCAGGCCGAATGACGGGAACGCCCGCAATATCGGCCTGCATCTGCATGAGAAGGTTGTTGCGAGAAGCGCCCCCGTCCACGCGCATTTCCTTCACGGGGCGCGTGGCGTCCTTCTCCATAGCGGCGAGCACCTCCGCGCTCTGGAATGCGATCGCCTCGAGCGCCGCGCGGGCGATGTGCGCCCGGGTCGTGCCTCGAGTGAGACCGATCAGCATGCCGCGGGCATCCGGATCCCAGTAGGGAGCGCCCAACCCTACGAAGGCTGGTACGAACCATACGCCGCCCGCATCAGGCGCTTCGCTTGCAAGCGGCTCAATCTCAGCAGCCGTCCGGATAAATCCCATCTGATCGCGCAGCCACTGCACGACGGCGCCCGCGATGAAGACGCTCCCTTCGAGCGCGTACTGCGCAGGGGCGTCGCCCAGCTTCCAGGCGGCCGTGGTGATCAGGCGGTTCTCGCTAGGACGGGGCTCGGCGCCCACATTCATCAGCAGGAACCCGCCCGTGCCGTAGGTGTTTTTGACCGTTCCGGGCGCAAAGCATGCTTCGCCGAAGGCCGCCGCCTGCTGGTCGCCCGCGATGCCCGCAATTGGCACCGCCGCGCCGAAGAGCGACGGGTGAGTGAAGCCCGCCGTCCCCGAGCTCGGCACGATTCTCGGCAGCATCTGCTTCGGAATGCGGAAGATGTCGAGGAGCTCCTCGTCCCACTGACCGCTCTTCAAGTCGCAAAGAAGCGTTCTTGACGCGTTGGTGAGATCGGTGACGTGTTCGGCGCCGCGCGTGAGATTCCAGACGAGCCAGCTGTCGATCGTGCCAAAGAGGATCTCGCCCTTTTCCGCCCGCTTGCGGACGCCCGGCACGCGGTCGAGCAGCCACTCGATCTTCGTAGCGGAGAAGTAGGCGTCCAGCCGCAGGCCGGTCTTCCCGCTTACCAAGGGCTCTAGCCCCAGAGCTTCGAGTTCTTCAACTCGGCCGGCCGTGCGGCGGTCCTGCCAGACAATGGCGGGAGCAATGGGCTCCCCCGTTCGACGGTCCCAGAGCACCGTCGTTTCGCGCTGATTCGTGATGGCTACTGCAGCAACGCTCTTGATGTCGACGCCGGCATGCTCGAGCGCTCGGCGGGCCACGGCGTACTGCGTCGCCCAGATCTCCCGAGCATCGTGCTCGACCCACCCGGGCTGCGGGTAGCTCTGCCTGAATTCCTGCTGCGCGAGCGCGGCCACCTCGCCCGCGGCGTCAAAGAGCAAGGCGCGCGAGCTCGTCGTGCCTTGGTCGAGCGCAAGAATGTACTGAGGCATGGCAATAAGCTCTTTTTCTAGCAGAAAGCCCCGGGAGATCCCGGGGCCTTTCTGAGTGAACGGGATGATGCGTATCCCATTCTACGAGCGCTTTCAGTCTTCTCCCCTTAAGAACATGTCCTGCCGGCAAAATCTGCATGCAGATTCCCGCGCGGCGGACACGCCAAGGAGAAGCTGCGGCTTACTTGGCCGCGTCGGCAGGCGCTTCTTCCGCCTGTTCAGGAGCTTCTTCAGCTTCGGGCGCCTCTTCGGCTTCCTCGGCTTCAGCCGCAGCGCCGTATTCGGACTCCTCAACGTCGTCGGCGTCGATGTCGGCTTCGGCGAAGATCTGAGCGGCGGTTTCAGGCTCGAGCTCGGCGGTAGCCGCGGCGGGCTGCGGGAACTTCACCGTGCGGGCGGCGTCGATCAAGAGGCGAAGAGCCTTGTTGACAGCTTCGGGGCTGCCAAAGAAGTCGGCGATGTCGGCGTCGATCTTCACCATGGCATTGCGGGCGAAGTCGGAGCGTTCGGCGAAGCGGCGAGCGTCATAGGCGCGGGCGCGCGGGCCGGAGCGAGTGCCGAAGTCCTGACGCTGAGCGTCGAAGCGGCGGCCGCTGAAGGACTGGAAGGGCTTCTTCTCAAAGCGAGGACGGTCGCCGAAATCGCGGCGGGGACGATCCTCGAAGTCGCGACGCGGACGATCGCCGAATTCACGGCGGTCGGAACGTTCGAAGCGGTCGCTGCGCTCGAAGCGCGGACGGTCGCCGAAGGGCTTGCGGTCGCCGAAATCGCGGCGCGGACGATCGTTGAATTCGCGGCGGTCGGAGCGTTCTTCGCGGTCGAATCGGTCAAATCGGCCGAAACGGCGGCGCTCTCCGCCTTCGTCGCCGTCAAAGGAGCGGCGCGGACCCTTGTCCTGCCAGGGCTTGCGATCCATCATGATGATGATTCCTTAAATAGAAAAAAGAATAGAAGCGCCTCTCTTTCACCGCTGAGGGCATGTGGGATGAAGGGCGCATGGGAAGAAGAAATTGCAGCGTCTATATTGCTCGGGGCTGGACAAGTCGGTTCACGGGTGGTGAGCTCGCGCTGACTTCGCGCGGCTTTCTGAGGATGCTGCGGCAGCCGTCTTAAAGCGGCGGCCGCTCATGCGGAAACGAAAAAATCCGCGCGCGCCTTTTGTCTTTCAGGCTGCGCGCCGCCAAAGGAATCGTCCTGAGGCATTCAATCGAAGGCAATCTTGCAGTGCTGGGCGGCGACCGACCACAGAAGCGCTCTTGCGAAGGCGCTTTGCGGGCGCGCGGGAATCGCTTGAATTCGCCTTCGGCGCAGAATGTCCTCTTCTGTTTTTGAAAAAGCAATCCTGTGCTGACGGCGTCGGTCGAACCGCTGTAGATCAGGCCCATGCCCGGCCCTCCGCGCGCGGGGCGCATTTTAAACGATTGCGCCGGCGGCCGCATGGAATATTCAGGCACTTCTCAGGGCTGACGATTACATTTTGTTAACTTAAGCCGGGAAGCTGTTGTTTTCAGG
>Cebus_capucinus_imitator_PRJNA485217_SSR105__coassemble_160_pt1 | contig 129824 bp, 105 predicted proteins | sample Cebus_capucinus_imitator_PRJNA485217_SSR105__metabat2_low_PE_013 | metagenome-assembled genome bin Cebus_capucinus_imitator_PRJNA485217_SSR105 | reverse complement strand
ACGCCGGCAACTACTCGCAGTTCGAGCTCGCCCGCATCGAAAAGCTCCGCGCGCAGGAATCCGCCCGCAAGGCCTATGAGACGCAGGCCGCGCACCTCACGAGCTTCATCGAGCGCTTCCGCGCCAAGGCCACCAAGGCCCGTCAGGCGCAGTCGCGCATCAAGATGCTCGAAAAGCTCCAGGCGGTCGAACCCGTGCGCGCCAAGCGCGAATGGCGCTTCAACTTCATGAAGCCCGTGCGCCTGCCCGAGCACCTGGTCGACGGCGAAGCCCTCAAGATCGGCTACGGCGAGCGCGTGATCCTCACGGGCGTGACCTTCAGCATCCGATCGGGCGAGCGCATCGGCATCTTGGGCGTCAACGGAGCGGGCAAGTCGACCCTCATCAAGGCAATCGTGGGCGAACTCACGCCGATGGCAGGCGAATTGCGCCGCGGCCAGGGGCTCGAGATCGGCTACTTCGCACAGCACCAACTCGATCAGCTGCGCATGGACGAGTCGCCCCTCGACCACCTTCGTCGCATGGCCCCGGACGTCCGCGAGCAGGAGCTCCGAGACTTCCTCGGCACCTACCGGTTCTCGGGCGACTTCGCCGAAGCCAAGGTGGCGCCCATGTCGGGCGGCGAAAAGGCGCGCCTCGCGCTTGCGCTCATCGCCTGGAAGAAGCCCAACCTGCTCGTGCTCGACGAACCGACCAACCACCTCGACATGGAGACGCGCGAAGCGCTCACCATGGCGCTCTCCACCTATGAGGGCGCCGTCCTTCTCGTCTCCCACGACCGCCATCTGCTTCGCGCCGTGACCGACCAGCTCTGGCTCGTTCATGAGGGGAAGAAGGAAGTGTTCGAGGGCGACCTCGACGACTACGCGAAGATCGTGCTCGAGCACCGCCGCGTCACGGCTGCCGAAGCGCGCGCCGAACGTCAGGCCGCCAAGGGGGAGAAAACCGAACGCACGGACGCCCAGCCCGTCAACAACAAGGAGGCCCGCAGGCTCGCTGCTCAGGAGCGCGCCCGCATCGCGGAGCTCCGCAAGCCCCTCAAGAAGGAGCTCGAGAAGGTCGAGCGCGAGATGAACGCCCTAGGCGAACGCTTGAAGGCCCTCGACAATCAGTTGGCCGACCCCGAGTTCTACAACGGGGCCGACCAGGGCAAGGTCGCCGCCACCCTCAAGGAGCACGGCGAACTCGCGCCCAAGGTGGAGGTGCTCGAGATGCGCTGGCTCGAGCTTTCCGAAGAAATCGAAGCGATCGGCCAGACGGAAGCCGCCGGCTGACGCTTGAAGTCTCACCTTCGAAGCACCGACAAAAACGGCGCCGGACCATTGCGGACGGCGCCGTTTCTTTTTGAGCGCTTGCGAGGCTCCGCCGAGCTAAGGTCTTCAGAATGAAAGACTCTGCCCGGAGGACTCCCCTGCAGGGCTTACTTCGACTCGCCTTCAGGCGCGGCCTTGCCGGCGGCGAGCACGCCCTCCTTCCAGGTCTTGAAGACGTCCTCGATCTGAGGCGCCGCCTCCATGCGGTAGACGTGCGGGTCGTTTTCCGAGTCGCCGCGGGCTTCTTCGGGCGCGGGATCGTCGTCGACGCCCGGCACGAATGCGGCGTCGGCATGGTTGAAGGTCGTCATCACGAGGAGATTGATCACCTCGGCGTCCTGGTCCATTTCGGCTTCCGTGGGATCGCGCCCTTCGGCGAAGGCCGCCTTCGAGCGGGGGCCGTAGCGGAGCGCATAGCCCATCACGATTTCTTCACGCATGCCCTGCGCGGTGTCTTCGGGTTCCGAGCGGACGTATAGCGCGCGCATGTCGTGCTTGAAGTGCGGGTCCGAAAGAAGCGTCTCGAGGTAGGCCGTATCAGCGGGCGAGAGCGCGTTGTAGCCGAGGAGCACCGGATTCATGGCGTCGGCGGATTCCGGGTGCCAGTTCGGGTAGTCGTTCTTGAAGTCGGGCGTCACCGAGTTGTCGCTGATGATCGCTTCGAGATCGACGAGACGCGAGCCCCCGAGCGCCGAGTCGGCCGTGAGGTAGCTCGTGAAGGCCGAGATCACCTCGTCCTTGCAGGTCGTGACCGAGAAGACCTTGTCGGCGCCGTGCTGAGCGAGCTCGCCCGTGAGGTCGAGCATCGTCATCACGAAGTCCATGCCGAAGTAGCAGGCCATGCTGCGGTCGTCCATGAAGCGCGCCGTGTCGGTGATGCCCGCATATTCCATCTTCGAGCGCCCCCAGCGTTCGCGCAGGAGCTCAAGCGCCTTCGCGCCCGCCCAGCCCGAGACGTCGCGGAAGTCTTCGCGCAGATCGAGAATCGTGGCAGCAATCGCGTAGGCAACGGCGGCGCAGTGGTCTTCGCGCTGCTCCATCGAGAACTTGCGTTCAGGCGAGAGCGCGTTCGCCATGGCGACGCCCATGCCGATGAAGAAGTGCTGAAGTTCCAGATAGTTCGAAAGACGCCCCGTGCTCACCGGACCCTTGTAGCGTTCGGCGAGGATTTCGAGATGCGGGAAGCCCTGCTCTTCATAGAAGCGCTTGTTGAGCACGGCGCGCAGGTTGTCGAGCATCACGGCGTAGGTGGTGGGCTCTGCGCGGCGCTCCTGAGCGGCGCGGCGCTTGGCGAGCTTCTGCGCGCGGCTGGAATGCGTTTTGCTTTGGGGCATTTCGGTGGTCCTTCCTTGGGTTCTCCGTGCGCCCGCTGCAGCGCGGGAGCGGCGGCGGGTTCGGGCGTTCTTGTTTCGAGCCGTCCGTCTGCAGCTATTGGTCGGGAAAAGCAGAGGGCGGGCATTCTTCAGAGGTTAGGCCTTGAACCTTAACGGCGTATTTCACCTTCCGGCCTGACGCTCTTCGCTCTTGAGGGCGCGCCCCGACCGCCCTACAATCTCCCGTGCTTGCTTTTTCAACTCCCCAGCGAGGTCACACAATGTCCGAAGTCTCCGCCCCGTGGCTCCACGCAACGCTTGCCGATGCCGCCGAATCCCTTGCCGCCGCGCTTGAAAAGCTCGAGGCGCACATGGACTGGGAGACTGCCGACGAACTCCTGCGCCGCGACTTGGTCGAGGTCTACGCCAAGCTCAACTACGCGGTCAACACCGCCCATCTCGGGAGCGACGCCCTGAGCATCCTCTCCGAAGACGAGCTGATGGCGTGGCCAGCCGACATGCCGTTTGCCACCGTCGAAGAGCTCGAGGCCGAAGCCGCTGAAGCCCAAGAAGAAGCCGGCGAGGAGGAAGGCGCTCACGCCTGATGCCCGACGTCTGAAGCCCCTGCGCTTCGCCTAGCATTTCAAGAAGAAGGCCGGCATTTCTGCAATGCCGGCCTTCTTCTTTTCGAGCCTTGGGGCAGGCTGCGCTGCCTCATCTCACATCAGTTCATCAGTCCTTCACGGGCCGGAGCTCCCGCAGGCGCCAGCCGAAGACGAAGAGCGCGCCGAAATAGACGACGGCAGCGCCCGCTACCACGGCGCAGACGCCGAGACCCCTCATCGTCCACGAGAGCGCCGTCCAGTCGATGCCGCGCTGACCGAACCAGACGGTCGCGCCCATGAGGACCACGGCCGCCCCCGTGCGCGCCCAGATTCGGAGCCAGCCGGGCGCGGGCGCGTAGATCCCGCGGCGGCGGAGGACCGTGAGCAGAATTCCACTGTTGACGAGGCTGCCGAGCCCCACGGAGAGCGCGAGTCCAGCGTGGTTGAAGAGCGGCACGGCCGCGAGGTTGATGAGCTGAACGGCAACGAGGGACGCCATCGCCGCGCGCACCGGCGTGCGGATGTCCTTTCTCGCATAGAAGGCGGGCGCGACGATCTTGAGACCGATGAGACCGATGAGACCGACCGAATATCCCACGACGGCGACCGCCGTCTGGTGCACGTCCGCGGGCGTGAAGCTTTTGCCCTGAAAGAGGAAGCTCACGAGCAGGTCCGAAGTGAGCCAGAGTCCCACGGCAGCGGGCACGCCTACGAGAACGACGAGCCTGAGACCGTGGTCGAGGAGCGCGCTGTAGCGCGCTTCGTCGCCCTTGGCATAGGCGGCCGAGAGGCTCGGCAGCAGCACGGTGCCCAACGCCACGCCGAGCAGCGCCGTCGGAAACTCCATCAGGCGGTCGGCGTAGTTGAGCCACGTGACGGCACCCTGGCCGAGCCAGCTCGCGATGTTGGTGTTGATGAGAATCGAGAGCTGCGCCACGCCCACGCCGAAGAGCGCAGGCGCCATGAGAGAGAGGACGCGCCGCACGGACTTATCGCCCAGACTTTCCTTCAGGGACCTCGGACGCACGATGACGCCGAGCTTCGCGAGCGCCGCGATCTGGGCACCGAGCTGCAAGACGCCCCCAAGGATCACTGCGACGGCCAATGCCCAGATGGGTTCCTCCATCATCGGTGCCAACACAATCGAGCAACCGATGAAGGAGAGGTTGAGAAGAATCGGCGTCGCCGCCGGAATCGCGAACTTCTTCAGCGTATTGAGGATGCTCGCCGCGAGCGCCACGAGGCTCATGAAGGCGATGTAGGGGAACATCACGCGGGTGAGGGCCGCGGCGAGATCGAACGCTTCGGGCGTCTCCCTTAAGCCGCTCGCGATGAGCCAGACAAGGAGCGGCGCGGCAAGGACGCCGAGGAAGCTCGCAAAGAGCACGGCGACGGCAAGCACCGTGAAGACGTGGTCGATGAAGCGCTTCTCAGCCTCGGGCGAGGCGTTCGCGTGGACGTCGGAGAGCATCGGCACGAAGGCCTGCTGAAACGCCCCTTCGGCGAAGAGCCTGCGGAGCATGTTGGGAAGCCTGAAGGCGACGTAGAAGGCGTCGGTGGCGGCCGTGGCGCCGAAGCAGCGGGCGATCAGCATGTCGCGGATCACCCCGGTAATGCGCGAGACCAGGGTGAGCGCGGAGATGGTGGCGGCGGACTTGAATAACGACATGAGTGCTTGGAGAGCGGATTCACGATAGGCGGGAATCGCCCTGAAACCAGAAGTGAGAGGCGCCGGGCGAAGAACGGAGCAAAAAAGAAAACGTCGTCTTGCCGTGCCTAAATTTCGAAAGAGTGGTATAGTCTAGGGCTTTTCGAGCCCGGGCACTTCTCCCGCACAAAATCGCAGCGGCAGAGGCGCACTTGAGGGCGCTCGAAAAAGACAACCTACTTACCGGTCGAGCCCACGCTCGCGACAAGTTTGCAGCGGCGATCGGAAACCTTATTGATCGTCGACTGATTTTTAGGACAATTCAAAAAAATGGCTAACACCAAGCAAGCTCGCAAGCGCGCCCGTCAGACTGTTGCGCGCAACCTGCATCTCGCCGCCCAGCGCAGCCAGTACCGCACCGCCATCAAGAAGGTGCGCAAGCTCGTCGCCGCCGGCGACAAGGCTGCTGCCCAGGAAGCCTTCAAGGCTGCTGAATCCACGATCGACAAGATGGCCCGCAAGGGCGTGCTCCACGGCAACGCCGCGGCCCGCCACAAGAGCCGTCTCGCCGCTGAGATCAAGGCGCTTGCCTAATTGAAGCCCTGAATCCGACTGCGGCTGTTCCCTCAGGCGCCGCGGGGATTCCCGACCGCTTCATCAACGAAGCCCCGAATTTCTCTGGTTCGGGGCTTTGTTTTGTCTAGAGGCCGGACTGACCTTCCTTCCGAAGGCGTCCGGCTTCTGCTTTTTTGGGCTTCCTTCACGCAGTGTTCAAAGCACCGCCCATGCGCATCCGACGTGCGAATCGCGTCTGCGGACGGGAAGATGCGAAATTCGATCCTGTTTTCGCAGAACTAAGCCAAACGCCCTATTGACGCCCCTTCCAAAAACATTCATGATAACCCTAATGCCTCTTCGTTCTCCCTGAACGGCAGGGCATTCAGAATTCCGATTACAGATGAAGATGTAATCAACCTTTTTAAATCTCTTCCAAGGAGCCGACATCATGACCATCCGCCGCCGCGTCGAAATGTGCTGCGCCGCTTGTATGTGTCTGATGTGCTGTCCGACCGTTGCGACGCCGTGCTCCATTGCCCCCGAGCTCTCATGAGTTGAGGGCAGCTTCCCTAAAGAAGCTCTTGGAGCCCTGAGAGATTCTCGAAAGGCGTCGCTTGAAGAAGCGGCGCCTTTTTTCGTCCGCACCTCCCACGAATTCATCACCCGCTGAAGGCTCCTAGAGCCTTCCCATCAAAAGCCTTTTGTTCCCGAATCTTTATTGGACTTAAATCCAACAATTTTCAAAGCATTGGAGTTCATCATGACCAATCGCCGCGCCATCCTCCGCACCGCCTCCGCCCTCGCCGCGATCGCTCTCGCGCTTCCCCTCGTCTCCGCGCCCGCCCAGGCCGAAGACCTCGACGACATCAAGGCCAAGGGCGTCATCACCATCGGCACCGAAGGCGTCTACCCGCCCTACACCTACCACGATGAATCCGGGCGCCTGACGGGCTACGACGTCGAGGTGGGCCGCGCCGTCGCGAAGAAATTGGGCGTCGAAGCGAAGTTCGTCGAAACGCCTTGGGACGCCCTCATTGCCGGCATCGACGCCAAGCGCTACGACATCGGCATCAACCAGATCGGCCTCTCGGCTGAGCGCCTCGCCAAGTACGACTTCACGAAGCCCTACGTCTCCATCAAGGGCGTGCTCCTCGTGCGCAAGAACAACGACGACATCAAGGGCTTCGGCGACCTGAAGGGTAAGAAGATGGCTCAGACCGTCACCTCCAACTGGGGCCAGATCGCCGTCAACGCCGGCGCCGAGATCGTTGGCGTGCAGGACTTCGCGCAGTCCGTGCAGCTGATCGCCCAGCGCCGCGCCGATGCGGTGATCAACTCCGAACTCGCTTGGGCGGACTACCTCAAGGTGCAGCCGAACGTCCCCGTCAAGGTGGTGGCGAAGACGGACGACGGCCTCGACGTTGCGATCCCCGTGCGCAAGGGCAATCCGAAGCTCCTCGCCGCGATCGACGGCGCGTTGGACGAGCTCCGCGCTGAGGGCGTTCTGAAGGACCTCTCCATCAAGTACCTCGGCGTCGACGTCTCCGCCAAGTAAGGCGGACGCCGCAAATCCCAGAAAAAAGCGAGGTCGACATGGATCCCCGAATTCTCGAAATACTCTCCGACGCCTTCACGCAGCTCCTCATCCCGGGGCTCTCCGTGACGATTCCGCTCACGCTCATATCGTTCGCCGCCGGCCTCGTCATCGCCGTCTTCGCCGCTCTCGTGAGAACGGCGAAGACGCCGGTGCTCGACACGATCGTCAGGCTCTACGTCTGGATCTTCCGCGGCACGCCGATGCTCGTGCAGCTCTTCGTGATCTTCTTCGGGCTCCCGAGCCTCGGGATCGTGATCGACGCCATCCCTTCGGCCGTCATCGCCTTTTCGCTCAACGTGGGTGCCTATGCGTCGGAGACGCTGCGCGCGGCGATCGGGTCCGTGCCGAAGGGGCAGCTCGAAGCCGGCCTCTGCATCGGGATGAGCTGGACGCAGACGATGCTGCGGATCATCCTTCCGCAGGCCTTCCGCACGGCCTTCCCGCCGCTCTTCAATGAATTCATTTCGCTCGTGAAGAACACCTCGCTCGCCTCGTCTATCACGGTCTACGAAATGTTCATGAGCGCGCAGCGCATCGCCGCCCGCACCTACGAGCCCTTCTGGCTCTACCTCGAAGCCGCCGTCCTCTACCTCGCCTTCACGACCGTGCTCTCCTGGATTCAGGCCTGGGGCGAGAAGAAGTTGAAGCACTACGAATACTGATGGAGCCCCTCATGCTGCAGCTCAAGAACGTCAAGAAATCCTTCGGCGGCACGGCCGTTCTGAAGGATGTCGGCCTCACCGTCGAAAAGGGCGACGTCGTCGCGCTCCTCGGCCCCTCGGGATCGGGGAAGACCACGCTTCTGCGCATCGCGAACTTTCTCGAAACCGCCGACGCCGGCGAAATGATCTTTGAAGACGAAAAGCTCAATCTGCCCGCCGTCGGCCGCAAGGATGCCGCCCGCATCCGAAGCCGCACGGGATTCGTCTTCCAGAACTACAACCTCTTTCGCAACCTCACGGCGCTCGAAAACGTGACCGAAGGCCTGCGCGTCGTCCACAAGCTTCCCAAGGCGGAGGCCGACCGCATCGGCCGCGAATGCCTCGAGAAGGTCGGCATGGGCGCTCGGGCCGACCACTACCCGAGCCAGCTCTCGGGCGGCCAGCAGCAGCGCGTCGGCATCGCCCGCGCGATTGCCGCGAACCCCGACGTCATCTTCTTCGACGAGCCCACCTCTGCGCTCGACCCCGAGCTCGTGGGCGAAGTGCTCGGCGTCATCAAGAAGCTCGCCGAAGAGGGCCGCACGCTCGTCATCGTCACGCACGAGCTTGAATTCGCCCGCCGCGTCGCCACCAAGATCGTCTTCATGGACCAGGGCGTCGTCGTGGAGGAAGGCGCGCCCGAAGACTTCTTCACAGCGCCGAAGGAGCCGAGAACCAAGCAGTTCCTCTCTCGGTACTTGGCTTCCATCGGCTCGCTCGACTACGTAATCTGAGGGGCCTTCTCTTCAAAGCCGGCGGCAGAGCGATTTGCAGCCGGCTTCCGTCTTCACGGCATCAGGCTGCGGCCCCTCCATGCGGAATCACGTAGAGAAGAACCGCCAGGAACTGCAGCGTCGTCCCCGCGAGCACGAACACGTGCCAGACGGCGTGGTTGTAGGGGAGCTTCTCCCAGAGATAGAAGATGATGCCGAGCGAATAGGTGAGGCCGCCCGCGGCGAGGAGCCACAAGCCGCCCGAAGGCAGCGACTCCACCAGGGGCTTGGCGACAAACACCACGCACCAGCCGAGCGCGAGATAGAGCACGCAGTTGAGCCAGTCGGCCGCGCGCAGGAGAATCGGCTGGAAGCAGGCGCCCGCCAAGGCGATCGTCCAGACGATCGAGCAGAGCACGATCCCCGTCGTGCCGCCCAAAGTGATCAAGCAGAAGGGCGTGTAGCTCCCTGCAATCAGAATGTAGATCGCGCTGTGGTCAAGCACCTGCAGCACGCGCTTGGCGCGCAGATTCGGGATCGCGTGATAGAGCGTCGAGACCGTGTAGAGGATGATCATCGAGGCGCCGAAGATCGAGGTGCTCGTCACCGCCAAGGCGCCTGCCGACTGGCGGATCGAGAAGACGATCATGAGCACGAGCCCGACGATCGACAGGATGACGGCGATCCCATGCGTTACGGCGTTGGCGATCTCTTCGCCCAAGCTGTAGCTTCCCAGCGCATTGACGGCCGACGAGGCCGACACCCTCTTCGCCTTGGCTTCCCGCCCAACTTCCTGCATTCCCATGCCTTTTCTCCGCTTGTGCTGTTTCTCAAATCGAAGCGCAGGCTCCCGGTGAATCCCGAGGAGCCTGCGCACCCAATGAGAGACATTCTCGCTATGGGGATGGACGGAAAGAAGAACGAAATTAAGTAAAAACCCTAGAAGGCGTAACGAGAGATTGCTCTATCGGCCGCGGATTCCCAAAGTTCAGCGGAACGACGCACCGAGGAAGACCGGTTCGGGCTCGAGCTCCACGCCGAAGCGGCGCTCCACCCGATCGGCGATTTCGCGCCCGAGCTTGAGGACGTCCTCGCCCGTTGCGCCGCCGCGGTTCACAAGGATGAGCGCATGAGCGGGCCACACGCCGGCGCCGCCCTCGGTGAGGCCCTTGAGGCCCGCTTCTTCAATGAGCCAACCGGCCGCCAGCTTGGCGCGGCCGCCCGCGAGCGCATAGAACACCAGACGAGGATGAAGCGTGATGAGTTCGCGGGCCTTCAACTTCGTCACCACCGGGTTCTTGAAGAACGACCCGGCGCTGCCCGTGACCGCGGGGTCCGGCAGCTTCTGAGCGCGGAGCTTCCTGACGGCCGCCTCGACCTCTTCGGGCTTCACCGTCTCGGGGATTCTGCCCTCAAAGATCTGCGAGAGGCCCTTGTAGCCCGTCGCGGGCGTCCAGGCCTTCGGGAAGGCAAGGCCAACTTCGACGATGAGGAGACTGCGGCCAGCCTCCTGCTTGAAGAAGCTCGTGCGGTAGCCGAAATCGCACTCGGCCATGGAAAGCGTGCGGACCTCGTCGATCTGCGGGTCGTAGACCTTCACCCAGACCACGCGCTCAGCGATCTCAACGCCGTAGGCGCCCGCGTTCTGCACGACGGCGCCGCCCACGGACCCGGGGATGGCCGCAAGGTTCTCGATGCCGCCGAGACCATGCTCCACCGCATGGCGCACGAGGCCGTCGAGCGACTCCGCCGCCCCCACTGCGAGCACGACCGCATCGTCAGTAATCTGAGCTTCCTTGATGCCCTTGAAGGCCGGATGAAGCACGAGCCCCGGGACGCGCGACATCGGCACGACGTTCGAGCCGCCGCCCAGCACCGTCAGGGGCCAGCCGCGGCGCTTCGCTTCGGCAACAGTGCCCCTGACGCCCTCGATGGAGTCGACTTCAACCCAGGCCTCGGCGTCGGAGCGAAGGTGAAAGGTTGTCAGCGCGTCGAGCGGCTTGTCGTATTCGATCTTGAGCATGGCGGTGGTCCCGAAAAATTCCTGGGGCGGCTCGCTCTCGAGCGCCCGTTCTTTCAACTCATTATAGGAAGGGCCCGGCCGACCAACTGCACGCATCGGCGCGAGCGCGGGGATCCCTGAAGCGTGCTAGAGCCCAAGCTCAACAAAAAGCCCGCAGTAGCGGCTTCGCGTCTGCGGGCTTTTGCAAAAACTTCAAGAAGGCTCAGGAGAGCGCTGCAAGCCGCTCCGTCACCTTGGCTTCCACGGCTTCGGGCGTCAGGCCGAGAAGCTCATAGATCTGCTTTTGCGTGCCCTGCTCGATGAATTCGTCGGGTATGCCGAAGCGGAGCACGGGCACCGCAAGACCGGCGTCGGCGAGCACCTCCATCACGGCGTCGCCCGCGCCTCCTGCGAGAGCGCCTTCTTCAGCCGTGACGATGAGCTCATGCGTGCGCGCGGCCTCCAATACCGCCTCGCGGTCGATAGGCTTCACGAAGCGCATGTCCCAGAGCGAGCCGTCGAGCGTCTCCGCGGCTTTCGCGAGCACGTTCGTCATGGGGCCGAAGCCGAGGAAGGCGACGCGGCTGCCGGCGCGGCGCTTGAGGGCCTTGCCCACCTCCACCGTATCGAAGTCGCTCCCCGAATCCACACCCGGACCCTTGCCGCGGGGATAGCGCACGGCCGCGGGCGAATTCATCGCGAAGGCCGTGTTGAGAAGGAGCCGCGTTTCGCGCTCGTTCGAGGGCGTCATCACCGCCATGTTGGGAACGCCGCGGAGCTCCGCGATGTCGAAGACGCCCTGGTGCGTCGCGCCGTCGGCGCCCACGATGCCGCCGCGGTCGATCGCGAACATCACGGGGAGGTTCTGAAGCGCCACGTCGTGGATCACCTGGTCGATCGCACGCTGCAGGAAGGTCGAATAGATCGCCACCACGGGCTTCATGCCGCCGCAGGCGAGGCCCGCGGCATAGGTGACGGAGTGCTGTTCGGCGATCGCCACGTCGCGGTAGCGCTCGGGGAAGTTCTTCTCGAACTCCACGAGGCCCGAGCCCTCGCGCATCGCGGGCGTGATCGCATAGAGGCGCTTGTCGCGCGCAGCGGCGTCATTCACCCAGCGGCTGAAGATCTGCGTGTAGGTGGGCGACGAGGATTCCTTGGACTTCACGATCCCGACCTTCGGGTCGAAGGGGGAGACCCCGTGGTAGAGCGTCGGATCCTTTTCGGCAAAGGCGTAGCCCTTGCCCTTGATGGTCGCCGTGTGGAGCACTATCGGGCAGTTCATGTGCTTCAGGTTCTTCAGAACCTCGACGAGCGCATGAATGTCGTGGCCGTCGACGGGACCGTAGTAGTTGAGGTCGAAGGTCGAGAAGAGCGCGGCCTGCTGGCTCAGGAGCCCGATCGTCTGGCGCTCCATCCGCTTGGCGACGTCCCAGAGGTGCGGAACGGGCTTCAGCATGCGCTTGCTCATTTCGCGGGCGCTGTTGAAGGCGCGCGTGGAGACGATCTTCGCGAGGTTCTTCGAGAGCGCGCCCGCCGGAGGCGAAATCGAGCAGTCGTTGTCGTTCACGATGACGAGGAGCTTCACGCCTTTCTTCCAGACGCCCGCGTCGTTCAGAGCCTCAATCGCCATGCCGCCCGTGAGCGCCCCGTCGCCGATCACGGCGATGGCCCAGCGGTCGTCTTCGCCCGACAAGTGCGAAGCCACGGCCATGCCGAGCGCCGCCGAAATCGAGGTCGAGCTGTGGGCCGTGCCGAAGGCGTCGTACTCGGATTCGCTCCTCTTCGGGAACCCCGAGATGCCGTCGATCTGACGGAGCTTCGCCATGCCTTCGCGGCGCCCGGTGAGGATCTTGTGCGCGTAGGCCTGATGCCCCACGTCCCAGATGATGCGGTCGTAGGGGGTGTTGAAGACGTAGTGGAGGGCAATCGCGATTTCCACGGCGCCGAGCGAGCTCGAAAGGTGCCCGCCCGTCTTCGAGACGGAATTGACGATGAAGTGGCGCAGCTCGCGCGCGAGCTCGGGCAGAGTCGACTCCGGGAGCCTCTTGAGATCTTCGGGCGACGACACGCGGTCGAGCACCGGGTAGTCCATCGGGTCTCCGTAGGGGATCGGGGTCTTGTCTTCACTCATGCTCGTTCTCATGTCCGCGTCGCCTATTCTTCTCGCTTTTGGTGGATGTTCTTCTTTTAGGGAATCAGTGCGTGCGGCGCACGACGTAGAGCGCGATTTCGCGCAGGCGCGCTTCGGCGCCCTGCGGGACGGCCGGGTCGGCGGCGAGGAGCGCGAGGGCCTTCTCGGCGTCGGATTCCAACTCCTTCGCGCGGGCTCGGGCGCCCTCGAGCCCGAGGAGCGACACCCACGTGGGCTTGTCGTCCTTGGCGTCCTTGCCGGCGGTCTTCCCGAGCGTAGCCGTGTCCTGCGTGCAGTCGAGAATGTCGTCGACCACCTGGAAGGCGACGCCCAAAGCGTCCGCATAGGCGGCGAGCCCGGCCTTCGCCTGGTCGCCCAATTCGCCCCAGCGGCCCGCCTGAGCGCCCATAAGGACGGCGGCCATGATCATCGCGCCCGTCTTCATCGCCTGCATGCGGGCGAGTTCCGGAATCCCGGGGTTCTTGCCCACCATGCCGAGGTCGAGCGCCTGGCCGCCGCACATGCCCCAGACGCCGGCGGCGCGCGCAAGCGTCTGAGCAAGGCGCTGGGCGGCTTCCGCCGGCACCGAAGGCGCCGTCACGACGGTGAAGGCCTCGGCCTGAAGCGCGTCGCCCGCGAGCATCGCCATCGCTTCGCCGTACTGGACGTGCGTGGTGGCGCGGCCGCGGCGCAGCGTGTCGTTGTCCATCGACGGCATGTCGTCGTGCACGAGGCTGTAGCTGTGAATCATCTCAAGCGCGAGGGCCGCGCGGTCGAGCACCTCGTCGGGCGCGCCCGACACGGCGCCCGCGGCGTAGCAGAGAAGCGGTCGGATGCGCTTTCCGCCCCCGAGCAGCGAATAGCGCATGGCGCCCACAAGGCGCTTCGCGCCGATGCCCGTCTGCGGGAGCATCTTTTCGGCAAACCATTCGAAGTGGCTTGCGCGCTCCTTCATCCAGTCCTGGAAGCTGAGGTCGGAAGCGGCAGTCATCGTGTTCGTGATCGACATGGCGGTGTTCTTTGGGTCGAGAGGTCTCTATCGGGGGAGTAAAAGCGGCAGAAGGCAGCGCAGCGCCGCATCAGAAGGGCGCATCGATGTCTGCGTCGGCAGGAGCGGAGCGCTTCACTTCGCCCTCTTCCACGCGGATGCGTTCGATCGCCCCGCGGGCGCGTTCGAGCTCCGCGCGGCAGCGCTTCAGAAGGTGCGCGCCGCGCTCGTAGCTCTTCACGCTCTGGTCGAGCGTGACGCTCCCCGAGGCCATCTCGGCCGTCAGGCGCTCGAGCTCGTCGAGTGCTTCCTCGAAGGAAAGCTTTTCAACGGGCGTGAGGGAGGCGTGGGCGGCTGATGACATGACGGACCTGCTCGGAAGATGTTGGGACAAAATCCGCAGCGCGGCCCAGGGGCTTTGACAGGCTTCAAGGGAGAGGCCCGCCCCGACTCCGCCTGCGGAAGGCTAAATGCTTCATTTTAGCGGCCGGAGGCCGCATCGAAAGCCTGCATCTCGGCGAAGTTGCTCTTATTTGAGAGCCGCCGCCCGGACGAGCGGCATCGGCCCGATGCGGATGCGGCAAGTCCAAAGGCCTCGTCAGTGCGCGCCTTCGTGCTCCACGTGTTCTTCATGCTCCTCATGGGCGCCGTGAACTTCATGCGCTTCGAGCTCGGCGTGCGCACCGTGAATCTCATGAACCTCGTGCGCCTCGTGAGAAGCATGGTTGTGGACATGCACGTGCGCGACGCCCGCGCCGTGGCCGTGCGCTTCGTGAGCGAAGTTCATCAGAAGGAGCGACGCGGCTGCACCCAAAACGATCCAGCCAAGCCGCGCGGCGTTGCCGCGGAAGTCTTCAATGCCGGCGAACACCTCCGGAATCAACACGAAGAACGTGATGTAGAGGAAGGACGCGGCCGACATGGCGAGCGCATAGGGAAAAAGCCACTCAAACGCGTTGACGGCGGCAAGCCCCATGGCGGCGCCGACCACCGCCGCGACCGCGATGCCCGAACAGAAGAGGAGCGCCCTGCTCTTCGTGGCGCCCGCGTTCCTCGCGATCAGAAAGCACCCCATCTGCTGGGGCACCTCATGGGCCATGACCGCGACGGCGGCGAGCCACCCCGCCGACTCGCCCGCGAGAAAGGCGGCGGCAATCAGCACGCCGTCCATCCAGTTGTGAATCGCAGAAGCCGCAAAGAGCGCGGCAAGCCCTTCACCGCCGGGGCCCTCCTTTGCATTCGATCCGACGTCCGGTTTCGCGTCAGGCGCAGAGCCCACGCACCCGCAGCCGTGCGCATGGGCATGCCCATGACCATGCGCGTCGCCCTCCGACCTGAGGCTCCCCAAGAGCCGCCCGATCCCCATGAAGAGCAGGAGCGTCGCGAACATCACGAACCCCAAATCGTGCGGGTCGGCAGCCTCCGCTTCAAAGGCTTCAGGCAAAAGATGAGTGAGCGCCATCGCGGCGAGAAACCCGCAGGAGGCGGCGAGAAGACGATCGGCCCATCGCGCGAGCGACTTGGCTGCCAGCCAGTAGGCGAGCGCCACGGCGACGCCGCGGGTGAGCACGTTGGCAAGCAGCACTTCGAAAACAAACATCACGGAGAGCACGGTCTTCCTCAAGGAACAGCGGATTAAACGTAGGGGATTCTACCAATAACGCCCATTAGGCACCACCCATTTTAGAACTGATTTTCACTTTCGTTGTTCTTGAGTAGGCATGCAGCGTATAGAAAATGACGCGGACGTCTTTTCCTGCGACAAAACCCCAGGTTTGCAGAAATATGCCTGCAGACGTGTGATTGCATTTTCAACTCTGCATTTGTCCAAGCTCAAGAAACGTGTGTGAGTTTTGTAAAGACACAGAGAACCGCATGACTGTAAATCAAGTAATTTGCCGGCTTTGACAATGCTTTGACCCCATTTTTACGTATTTATGCGTAAGAAAAACACCCAGATCGCCTGCAAACACCCTCCATATAATCGAATCAAGTAGAGCGGGCGAGCATTCGCCCTCTCGCCTCCGGTGCAGTTCAATTTCAGGAGGAAGCGCACCGGAGAGTCAACAGCACAAGCGCCCGGGGGCACCCCCCAAATACGAAAGCGCAGGAGAAACAATCTATGACATCCAAACCCAAAATTTCGCTCGCATGGCAGATGATGATCGGCCTCGCGCTCGGCGTCGTGGTAGGCGCCTTCGTTGATTCGGGCTTTGCGCAGACCTATCTGCAGCCGCTCGGGCAGCTCTTCATCCGCCTGATCCGCATGGTGGTGGTGCCCCTGGTCGTCGCCACGATCATCGCGGGGTGCGCGGGCATCGCCGACACTTCGAAGCTCGGCCGCGTCGCGGTGAAGGTCCTTCTGGTCTACGCCATCACGACCGCCATCTCCGTTCTCTTCGGCCTTCTCTTCGCCAACTGGATCCGCCCGGGCCTCGGGCTCGACCTCTCGACCGAGTCGCTCGTTGCCAAGGCCGTCACGGCGCCGAGCCTCGCGCAGACGCTTCTCGACATCGTCCCGATCAACCCGATGGAAGCCATGGCGAAGGGCAGCATGCTGCAGATCATCTTCTTCGCGGTGATCTTCGGCTTCGGCCTCTCGGCCCTGGGTGAACGCGGCAAGCCCGTGCTCAACTTCTTCGAACTCGTGGGCGACGTGATGATCCGCGTGACGAACATGGTGATGCTCTACGCTCCGATCGGCGTCTTCGGCCTCATCTCCTTCACGGTTGCGCGCCACGGCCTTTCGGTGCTGCTGCCGCTCTTCTCACTCGTCCTCACGTCCTTCCTCGCAACCTTCTGCCTGGTCTTCCTGATCCTCATCCCGATGGTGGCGCTCTTCGGCCGCACGCCTCCGGTGAAGTTCCTGAAGGGCATCTTCGAGCCCTGGCTCATCGCCTTCACGACGTGCTCCTCGGCCGCGGCGCTTCCGGCCAACCTCAAGGCCGCCCGCAAGCTCGGGACGACCAAGAGCATCGCCTCCTTCTCGATTCCGCTCGGCAACACCGTCAACATGAACGGCACGGCGGTCTACATGGGCGTCTGCGCGATCTTCGCGGCTGAGGTCTTCGGCATCCCACTCTCGATGGGCGACCAGGCCACGATCGTTCTGATGGGCGTTCTCGCCGCCGTCGGCACCGCAGGCGTCCCGGGCGCAGGCCTCATCATGACGACGATCGTCTTCACGCAGGTGGGCATCCCGCTTGAAGCCGTCGCCCTCATCGCCGGCATCGACCGAATCCTCGACATGATCCGCACGTCGATCAACGTGGTAGGCGACGTGGCGAGCGCCCTCGTGGTCACCAACATGGAAGGCGACCTCGGCAAGGACCCGTACCAGGAAGGCGAATCCTGATGATCCCTCTGGAAGCCTGAAGGCTCTGCGCAGCTGAAGGCTTTCCATCCAACCTACTCAGCAAAGCCCCGACGGCCCGCACCGGCCGCCGGGGCTTCTCTTTTTCTTTGCCGACTGTTGCAGAACGCTCCGCGAAGCGACCCGCGCGTAGTCATTGCGATAGGATTTGGGCCAAGCACAATCGCCCGCCCGCCGTCGAACGGCCGGCACACTCAAAGGACCCACCCATGCTGAAGAAGCTTCTCCCCGCCTTCTGCGCGGCCGCGCTCGCCGCGGGCTGCGCCTCCACGACTTCGAACGGCCCCGCCGCGGCTGATCCGCTCGCCGGCCAGCAGGCCGCCAAGCTCGCCGACCGCTCCTTCATGTGGACGGGCGGCACGAGCGAAGACTGCGAGCTGCCCCCCTCGATCCGCTTCGGCGCCGACGGCAGCATCTCCGGCCAGGCGGGCTGCAACCGCATGCTCGGCGCCTGGAAGCAGGACGGCAAGTCGGTCGACCTCGGCCAGATCGCCACGACGATGCGCATGTGCGCCCCGGCCTTCATGGAAGTCGAGCGCAAGTTCCTCGGCTTCCTCGGTGAGACCAAGTACATCACGGCCGCCGCCGAGGGCGAAGGCATCGTGCTCTGGAATGAAAAGGGCGAAAAGGTCGTTGAGCTCGTCCCTGAACGCGCCGGCAAGTGCGACTGAGCATCTCCCGAAAGCTGAAGACCTGAGGGCTTGACCTCTGGAAGAAAAGCGCCTCGAGAACCATCTTCCGGTTCCGAGGCGTTCTTCGTTTTCGGCGCCCGTCAGGACGACCGCATCAATGCGCGTCGTTCCAGCTTTCGCCCACGCCCACTTCGGCGATCAGGGGCACCGACAAGTCGGCCGCAGCCGCCATCAGCTCGGGGAGCTTCGCGCGCACGAGCTCGACCTCGTGCTCGGGCGCCTCGACGATCAGTTCGTCGTGCACCTGGAGCAGAAGCTTGGCTTCGAGCTTTTCGTCGGCAAGCCACTTGTCGACCGCGATCATCGCGCGCTTGATGATGTCGGCGGCCGTCCCCTGCATGGGGGCGTTGATCGCGGCGCGCTCGGCGGCGGCGCGCACCATCGGGCGCGAGGCCTTGATGTCGGGCACCCAGAGGCGGCGCCCGAAGGCGGTCTCCACGTAGGCGTCCTCGGCCGCCTGCGCGCGGGTCTTTTCCATATAGCGCTTGACGCCCGGGAACTTGTGAAAGTATTCGTCGACGTAGGCCGCCGCCACCTTGCGGTCGAGCCCCATCTGCTGAGCGAGCCCGAAGGCGCTCATGCCGTAGATGAGGCCGAAGTTGATCACCTTCGCCATTCGGCGCTGATCGGACGTGACCTCTTCGAGCGGCGTGTGGAAGACTTCAGAAGCAGTTGAGCGGTGAATGTCCTCGCCGCGAGCGAAGGCGCTCAAGAGCCCCTCGTCCTGCGAAAGGTGCGCCATGATGCGCAGCTCCACCTGCGAGTAGTCCGCGTCGATCACCTTCCAGCCGCGGCGCGCGGTGAAGGCCGTGCGGATGCGGCGGCCTTCGGGCGTGCGGGTTGGAATGTTCTGCAGGTTCGGATCCATCGAGGAGAGGCGCCCCGTCACCGCCACGGCCTGGCCGAACGTGGTGTGGATGCGCCCGTCGCGGTCGATGAGGGTGGGAAGCTTGTCGAGGTACGTGCTCTTGAGCTTGGTAAGGCGCCGGTGCTCGAGGATGATCTTCGGGAGCGGATAGTTGAGGGCGAGCTCGGTGAGCACCTCTTCGTCGGTCGAAGGCGTCCCCGACGCCGTCTTCTTCACGACCGGAATCCCAAGGTCGGTGAAGAGAATCTGGGCGAGCTGCTTGGGGCTCGCAAGATTGAAGGACTTGCCGGCGGCCGCTTCGGCTTCTGCCGTCAGACGCTCCACCTCAACGCTCAATTCCTTCGATTCCTGTGCGAGGAGCCCCGCATTCACCGTGATGCCCATCGCCTCCATGCGGGCGAGCACGCCCACGAGCGGGCGCTCAATTTCTTCGTAGACCTTGAGGAGCGTCTCGTCGGCCAGGAGGCGGGCCTTCAGAACGGAGCCCGTCGAGCGCACGGCCGCTGCGTTTTCGGCCAAATAGCGCACAGCGCTCTCCGGCGGCGTCTCGCGCCAGCCGACGCGCTTCGCGCCCTTGCCCGACACGTCGTCGCGGGTGACGACGGCGCGGCGCAGCTCCCTCGCGGCGATGCGGTCGAGATCGTGCGAAAGGTGGGCTTCAAGCACGTAGTCCATGAGCATCGCGTCGTCGATCCGGCCGCCCGCGGCGATCTGCTGCGCAGCCAGGACATGAATGGCCGCCTTAGCGTCGTGGAAGAGCTTCGGGCCCGTCCCTTCAAACCAGGATTTGAGAGCCTCGATGATCTTCGAGGACGAGAGCTCCACCGTCGGCTGCGCCACCCAGACTTCAAGCGGCGTGAACGCAAAGCCGAAGCCCCCGAAGTCCGCGTGCCTCGGCGCGCCGTCCCAGATGAGCGAGACGCCGACGGGCTCCGACTGCGCCTCGGCCTCCTTGAGGCGGGCGGCAAGCTCTTCAAGATCGAAGGCGTTCTGAACCTCGCGGAACAGCACTTCGTCCAGGTTCTCCAGATCCTTCGGATTCGGGCCTTCAACGGGCACTTCGAGCTTCTCGTTCGCTTGAGCCGCGCGGGCCGTGGCCGGCACGACGCCGTCGGCCGTCTTTGCGGCAGCGGGCTTCCCGGCATTGAAGGGAACGTCGGGGGCGCCGAAGAGCGAGGCCGAACGGGCTGCCGCCGCGGCGCCCGAGGTGACGGCCGGGGCGATCCCTAGGGCGGCGAAGGCCTGCGCGCGGTCGACCGTGCGGCGCGAGATCTCCCAGCGCTCGCAGAAAGCCGCGAGCGCCGCGTCGTCCGCGGGCTGCGCCTGGATGGCGTCGATCGTCTCCGCGCCGAGAATGACCGCGTCGCGCTTGATGGTGACGAGCGAGACCGCAAGATCGAGGAACGGCAGCCCCGCGCGGAGGTTTTCGCCGATCTTGCCCTTCATCGCGGGCGCGGCCTCGCGGATCGCGCCGATGCCGCCGATTTCATGGATCCACTTGGCCGCCGTCTTCGGACCACAGCTCTTGATGCCGGGCACGTTGTCGACCTTGTCGCCCATGAGCGCGAGGTAGTCGATGATGGATTCGGGCGGCACGCCGTACTTCTCGATCACGCCCTCGCGGTCGTAGAACTTCGAATTCATGGTGTTGAGGAGCACCACATGGTCGTCGACCAACTGCGCCATGTCCTTGTCGCCCGTGGCGAGCACGGCGTCGACGCCCGACCTTGCGGCCAGGGCCGAGAGCGACCCCATCACGTCATCGGCCTCGATCCCCGGCACGATGATGAGGGGCCAGCCGAGCGCGCGGATGATTCCCTGCAGGGGCTCGATCTGAACGCGCAGGTCTTCGGGCATGGGTGGGCGATTGGCCTTGTATTCCGGATAGAGGTCGTGGCGGAAGGTCTTTCCGTGCGCATCGAAGATCACCGCGGCCTGGTCGGCCTTCGAGAGCTTGGCAACGTTGGCGAGCATGCCGAGGAACCCCTTGATCGCGCCCGAAGGCTCGCCCTTCGAGGTCGTGAGCGGTGGCAGCGCATGGTAGGCGCGGAAGAGATAGTTGGAGCCGTCGATCAGAAGAAGCTTGGACATGTCGGAGTCGGCCCGGACGCGAAGCAGCCGAGCGCTGCAGGGACCGGACGCAGAAGCGGAAGAAGGAAAAGAAGTCTTGAAGCCGACATTCTCACACGATTGCGCCTGCGGGCGCGGGGGTGCTTGGGAAGCCACAGACGTTTGGAAAAGAATTCCCTCGGTTTTTGCCCGACGAAAATGGCACAATAGGTGAAAGAGGTCCGCCGCCTGCGACTCCAATTCCAAAAGCACGCAGCAGGCGACCAAGGAGCCTAGCAATGAAGAGAATCACCATCACCGCCGCGCTCGCGCTTCTCCTCGCCGGCACCGCCTACGCCGCCGGCAATGCGCTCGAAGCGCCTCCTCCCTATGCGGGAGACGCCGACGCGCGCGCCGCTCAGGCCGCGCCCCCGGCGCGCACCCTCGCCCCCAAGGGCGCCCAGGAAGGCATGTCGATTGCGCCCACCGAAGCCGACCTCGAGAAGGCCCGCCGCGACCATGAGGCCGGCAAGGTGCCGCCTCGGAACAACGACAAGCGCACGAAGATCGAGGCCGTCCGCGACCCGAACAACCACGTCACCGAGTACGTCGTGACGCCGGGCTCGACCAAGATTCCGTACAAGATGGAGAACCGCGCCGACCGGCCCATCGACACGACGCCGGGGAAGAACCCGAGCGGCACGCTCGGCACGCCGAAGTTCATCGAGTTCGGCTGGTAATCGGCAGATTTTGGAGCTCTTTCGAAGAGCTTCTTTGAGGGAAAGGCGCCGGCGCCCGAAACGGACCCGGCGCCTTCGTCTGCTCTTCGACTTTTCCGCCGCGCGTCCTGGTTCACTCTTCTTCGCCCAATCGCCCATCATCCGCATGCCTCAGCCCACTTCCGCCTTCGCGCTCGGCTTCTCCTGGTTCAAGGACTCCTGCCGAATACTCAAGCTTCAGCCCTTCGCCTACACCGGCATCGTGGTCTTCACGCTCCTCATGAGCGCCGCGCTCTCGAACATCCCCTTCGTGGGAACGCTCCTCGCGAGCCTCTGGATGCCCTTCGCGGGCGTCCTCACGGGGTTCGCCGCGCGCGACGTCCTCGCCGGCCGCACGCCCGTCTTTCTCACGCTCTTTGCGGTCTTCCGCGACAAGCCCTCGCGCTGGCCGCTTCTCACGGTCGGCATCATTGCGAGCATCTGGATGTCAATCGACCTGATGATCTTCGACCTGCTCGGGCGCGAAATGCTCGCCAAGTGGAAAATCACCGCCGACGGGGTCGACCTCGAATCCATCGTCTCGAACTTCCCCTTTGAAGCGGCAGCGGCTGCCATCATTCTCTATCTGCCCCTCCTGATGATGACGCTCTTCGCGCCGCTTCTCATCGTGCAGAACCGCCAGACGGCCTTGAAGAGCCTCTTCTACTCCTTCTTCGGGACGCTCCGTTCGATCGGGCCCTGCCTGGTCTGGGTCCTCTCCGTGGCGGCGCTCGCCTTCATCGTGTTCCTGACGGTGGAGTCGATCTCGCTCGCGGCGGGCGGCCTCATGTTCTTCACGTTCGCTTCGCCCCTTTTGATCGCCGTCTTCTCCACCCTCTGCCAGGCGGGCATCTGGGTGATGTTCCGCGACATCTTTGCGCAAAGCCGCCGCGACGGCGTGATGCCTTCCGACCTCGACAGCGACCGCGCGCCGCCGGCGGGCTGGCGCTGACGAGAGCGATCATTTCTGGCGCATCTAGAGAAAGGCCGGCGAATTGATGCCCGGCCTTTCGTCTTCTGAAGCTCCTGAAAGCGCCGGTCGTCAGAGCTGGTCAAAGAGCGTTTCTTCAGCCGCCGCGGGCGTGCCCTTGGCGTCGCCGCTCACAGAGAGCCCAAGGAGCCGCACGCCGCCCGGGGGCACCTCCACCGCGCGAAGGAGCTCAATCCCGGCTGCAGCCAGCCGCTCCGCCCCCTGGAAGGGCGCCAAGTCCGTGCGGTTCTTCGTCTTCGTCGTGAAGTCGGAAAACCGGATCTTGAGGGTCAGCGTGCGCCCGAGGAAATTGTTCTTGGCACGGCGGCGCTCGAGCTCTTCGGCGATGTCCTTCAGAGCCGCCTCGAGGCGCCCGGGGGCCTTCAGATCGTCCATGAAGGTCTCCTCGCACCCGACGCTCTTGCGCTCTCGGAAGGGCATCACGGGCCGAAGGTCGATGCCGCGCGAAAACTTGTAGAAGACCGCGCCCGCCGCACCAAACTTGTCCGTAAGCTTCTTGAAGGGGAGCTGGCGCAGGTCCCACCCGCAGACGACTCCCATGTCGCGGAAGCGCTTGGCGGTGGCCGGTCCAACGCCCCAGAAGGCTTCGATGGGGAGACGGTCGATGAATTCCTGCGCGCGCTCCGGGTGAATCGTGCAGAGGCCGTCGGGCTTTCGCCAATCGGACGCGATCTTCGCGAGGAACTTGTTGTAGGAGACGCCCGCGCTCGCCGTGAGGCCGAGCTCTCTGCGAATGTCGGCCTTGATGCGGCGGGCGACTTCGGTGCCGACCTCGAGCCCAAGCTTGTTTTCCGTCACGTCGAGGTACGCCTCGTCGATCGACAAGGGCTCCACCAGGTCGGTGTAGCGGCGGAAGATCGCGCGGATTTCCTCCGACACTGCGCGGTAGTGGCTCATCCGGCCCTCAACGAAGATGAGGTCGGGGCAGAGCATCTTTGCTCGAGTGCTCGGCATCGCGCTGTGCACGCCGTAGGGCCTCGCCTCGTAGCTCGCGGTCGCCACGACGCCTCGTCGTTCCGCGTGTCCCACGGCGATGGGCTTTCCGCGGAGCTCCGGCCGGTCGCGCTGCTCGACCGACGCGTAGAACGCATCCATGTCCACGTGGACGATGCGGCGCGTGAGGTCGTTCTGAAAGTGCGGGTCGGAGGTGTACATGAGCTTAGGAGGAGGTCGAGCAGCCGCCGTTGGAAAGGTCTCTCTCCGATTCTAGACTGAGGCCGCTCAGGGCTTCGACCCGCCCGCGCAGACGTGAAGGCTCAAGCCGGAGGCAAAGCCAAGGCCGCCCTTCCGACAGAAAGAGCGACCCATTCACGGAGACCGGTCAAGCGATCAGCATCACCGTCACGCCGTCGCTATGCCTTCCAAACCGGAAAAGCCCGCGCTGTCGGCATCGGCGTTCTTCAGCCGCCCCTTGGCATCGAGCACCCAATGGCCCAGCTTCTTCGGGGGATTAAGGAGAACCGCTGCCGTCTGCGGCGCGAGCGCCGTGAGCTCGGCCACGGTGAGAAGCTTCAGGTTCGCGGGCGTTGCTTCTTCCGAAAAGAAGAACCAGCCGCTCTCGTTCTCCATGAGCTTCGCCTCGCGCAGCACATGCGCCAAGGGCGCGGCCCCCTCGAGCAGCGGGCCGTCGGCCCAGACGAGCTGACCCGCGAACTTCTTCGGGATGCCGGGCGGCATGAGGGCAAGATTGGCCTCGGGGAAGTCGTGGAGATGCACCGCGCTCGGGCGATTGGCCGTTGAGAGCCGCAGCGTTCTGAGTTCCGGTGCATGCGTGAAGGCGAGGTCGCTTGCGAGCATCCGCTTCATCGCAATGCGCTCTTCCTTCGTGATGAGGAAGAGCTCCACGCGGCGCAGAAGCTCTTCGCCTCCCTTCATCACGTAGAGGCGCTTCGAGCGCTCGAGAATCGCCGGCACGAAGTTCTCCACTCCGTTTTCCGCCGCATCTTCGAGGAGGCAGGACGGCCGCTCGATATGGATGTCCTCCGTTGGAAAAGACTTCCAGTTCTTGAAGGTCGGGGCTGTGAGGAGATTGTGGTTGAGGCTTTCCGGATCGTCGACCAGCCGGTCCGCCATGCCTACGCTGAGAAGATGCAGCCGCAGCACGGCGCCGAAGAGCGCTTTGCGGCCTTCAGGCGTCTCAAGAAAGGCGGCAGGCACTTCCATTTCAATCGACGTGCCCGGTCCCGTTTCGGGCGTCCCGGAAACGCCCGCCATGAATGCGGAAACGGCTGGTTCGAAATTGAGAAGCACGAGCGCCGTCTTGTCGTCCGCAGGTCTCACGAGCACCGTTCTCTCGAGCGCCATCTCGAGAATCATGCGCAGCTTCTTGGCGTCCAAAGCGTCGAGCGAATCCGCGAACGGATCGTCCGGGAGGTCCGCTTCGGCAATTTCACCGATGTCGGGGAGTTCGAGCACCTCGCCCGCGCTCTCGGCGATCCCGGCGCGCAGTGCTTCAGCATAGGCCGTCGAGTCGTCTTCGGCGTCATCGTCCTCCGCTTCGTCCAGAGGCGACAGCCCGAGCTCGACGAGCCTCTCCTCGCCCACCGGCTCGAGGAAGGTCTCCTCGTCGTCGAGCGACTTGAGCGTCTTCTTGAGGAAATTCCGAAGGAACTTGTCGTCCTCGGAAAGCGCCTCTTCGCGCGACCAGCCCGTGAGCTTTCCCCATTTCTTCCAGACGTCGTCGAAATGTTCAAAATGACCGGCTCTATCCGCGAACACCGCTGCTCGGGCAATGAATTCGTTGCCTTCGCGCACATCAAGTTCGTCGCCCGCATAGGCGATGCTGAAGCAGAGGAGCCATTGCCACTCGAAAGCGCTCGCCGCATCGCAGCGATTCTTTCCCGGCAGCCGCCCAAACGCGTCGCCCTCGGCCAGGAGCCGCGTGCCGAGCTCCCGGAAGGCCAGCGCCGCAGCGGTGCAGAGCGTGCTTTCTCGGGAAAGCACCTCCACATCGGCGCAAGCCGACTCATAGCTCCCATCACTGAGGCGCTCGAGCGCGCCGTCGAGGAGATTTCCGAGCCAGCCGGCCGTGTCTCCGTAGTCGGCGCGGGCCCACAGGACGGCGAGTTGGCCGCCGAGCCGGTTCTCCCTGTGGGCGAGCAGATGCGCCGCCGCCTCGAAGCCGTCGTCGATCATCTCGCTGAGCGCCGACGGCGCAAAGCCGTGCTCTGCGGGCAAAAGGAAGTAGCCGCTCAGATCGAGCGCGAGACGGACGGCTTCATCTCGGCGGCCGCTGCTCGCGGCAAACGCCTGCCTCACAAGATCCGTGAGGACCTCGCGCCTGTAGTAGGGTCCAAGCTTTTCAAGCACGGCCTGCGCCACGGCGTCGGCCGCCTTGTCGACGCTCTTGAGAGCGAGCTCCTCCTTCAGCCTGAGCGCCGCAAAAGCGATCAAGAGCGGCCCGCGGGAGAGATAGAAGAGCGGATGCTTCAAGGCCTTTTTGACCTTCGGAAGCACACCCTTGAGAAGTTTTGCGACGGCATCGGCATTCTCAGCTGCCTGTGCGCGGGCGATTTCTTCGGCGAACTCGGCGACCATCGGCCAGTCGTTCGCAACGGGGAGCTCCTGCATCTTCTCGTAGTCCTTCGGCAGCTCGAGCAGCCCCCGCGTGAAGAGGAGTTCCGCTGCAATAGCCGACGTGACGCCGGAGAGGCGCGTGAGATTGTCGAAGTCGCGGCCGCGGTGGTTGACCCCTGCGAACTGCATCAACTCGACGTGCGCCTGATTGGCAAGGTGCCAGAGGTAGACCGCCGCTTCAGGGCCGGCAAACGCTCTGTGAAGACGCGAGACCGCACGCAGACGTTGGAAGGGCGATTCGCCTTCGAACGCCTTCACGATTCCGAGTGCGGCGGCGGCCGCCTGGTCTTGGGCGTTCTTCGCCCTGGGCGAATCGTCTTCAAGGCACTCTCCGAGGAGCTTCGAGACGGCGGCCAGCGCTTCATCGTTCTCGCGCAGGCGCGGATACCGCTCGAAGGCGTTCGGAAGCAGCCGGCAGAGCTCCGCCCATTCCTGCTGCCCTTGCGCATCGCGCCGCTTAAAGATCTCGAGGTCCGTCGCGAAATCGAGCACCAGCGGGCAGATGCACGTGCCGAAGAGCTTTTCCTCAAACGCTCTTGCGGGTCCGAGCGAGTCTTCGCCGTCCAACTTGGCGGCGCGGCGGAAGCTCTCGGAGAAGCGCCCGCTGAAGATCTGCATGACCGCTTCGACGCGCGGACTCCAGATCCCGCCGTCGGCTTCGCAGCGATTGAGGCTGCGGCAGTGCGCGATGACGGGCTTGAGCGCCGGGAAAGAATGACTGTCGAGGAGCTCCGTCAGCACGGTGCAGATTTGGTGGCAGCAGGCTATGCCCATGGCGCGCGATTCGTCGCCCTCGTGCTTTGCGGCGAAGTCCTTCGCAAAGTCGGCGAGGTCGTCGATGCGGCCTTCAGCAGCGGCGCACACGGCGCGGTCGAGTTCGCAGGGCGGCAAAACCACGTCGAAGCTGTAGGGCGAGCTGAAGCCCTTCGCAAGGATTGGCGCCTTCGCGCAGCCGCTGCGGGCCTGCGGATTCGTCGGGTTGGTCGGCTTCGATGTTTTCGGCGCAGCGGAGGCTTTGTTTTTCTTGAGATTTCGGCGGGTCATAGATGTGAAAGCCAAAAATAGATGAGATCCCCTACCCGGACCCCTACCAGAAAAAGATCAACATTTGAATCCGCCGAATATTCACTGCCTCATTTCTGCCCTGCTGCCGGAACCGGCTGCCGATCCGCCGGCCGCCCGCAAGTCGCATTGAAAGCAGTCGCACGGCGCATCGAAAAAGGCTAAAATTCACGACTTCAATTCGTCCGGCCGGACGTCCTTTCTGGGCGTTCAAAGGCCGGTTTTTATTGTGTGAACTGGAGACCCCCCAACCATGCCTCATGTTGTCTGCGAAGCCTGCATCGGCTGCAAGCGTACCGACTGCGTGGACGTCTGCCCGGTGGACTGCTTCCGGGAAGGTCCGAATTTCCTCGTGATCGATCCCGATGAGTGCATCGACTGCGCCGTCTGCATTCCGGAATGTCCGGAAGCGGCGATCTACGCCGAAGAGGACGTGCCCGAGGATCAGAAGGAATTCATCGAGCTCAACGCCGAGCTCGCCCGCGAATGGCCTTCGATCACGCACCGCAAGCCCTACGCCGACGATGCCGACGAATGGCGCGGCGTGCCCAACAAGATCAAGTTCCTCAAGAAGACCTGGGACTGATCTGCTCGACCTAGTTCTGTTGGACGATCCGCCTCGAAGCCCGCCTCTCAAGCGGGCTTTTTTCTTAGAATCCTCCGATCTGAAAGTTTTTCCGGACCTCCGCCGCAAGCGGTGACGCTCTTCTGCGCGGACCTCCGGACCAAGAGGATTTCACTTCCCATGCAGTCCATCAAGCTTCTGAGCCGCCGCGAAGCGGCTCCCACGCTCTTCGTGCTTGAATTCGAGCGCCCCGAGGGCTACGCCTTCCGCGCCGGCCAGTTTGCCCGCCTCGGCCTCGAACTCGAGCCCGGCGCCGATCCCGTAATCCGCGGCTACTCCATCGCGAGCGCTCCGGAATCGCCCACGCTCTCCTTCTTCGTCACCCTCGTCGAGGGCGGCAAGCTCTCGCCCAAGCTCACGTCGCTCGCGGTCGGCGACAGCGTGCTCCTTGACGGCCCGGCCGAAGGAAGCCTCACGCCCGACCGCATTCCCGGCGGCAAGACCTTGTGGCTTCTCGCCACGGGCTCGGGGCTCTCCCCCTTCGCATCGATGCTGCGCTCTGACGCCTTCTGGAAGACCTGGTCCGACGTCGTGCTAGTGATCTCCGTTAGAAAGATCGAAGAAGCCGTGCTCGCCCGCGAGCTCGAGGCTGAAGTCGGCAAGGACCATGCCTTCAAGCTGATCGTCACGACCACCCGCGAGGAAGCCCCCGCGCGCTTCGGCGACCTGAACGGCCGCATCCCCGCGGTTCTCGAGTCTGGCGCCCTGGAAGCCGCCGCCGGCCGCACCATCACGCCCGAAGACGCCCGCGTGCTCCTCTGCGGCAACCCCGACTTCATCGCCGCCTCCCGCGCGCTTCTGAAGACCCGCGGCCTCGTGTCGCCGCGCTTCGGCAAGCCCGGTCAGCTCGTAGTTGAGAACTTCTGGTAATCCGCAAAGAACAAAACAAGAACAATGACGATCCCACCTCTGAGACCCTCCGCCCAGGCGGTCGACGATCTGCTCCCACAGACCGAGTGCCGCCAGTGCGGCTTCGACGGCTGTGCGGCTTATGCGCAGGCGATTGCCGACGGACTCGCCCCCATCAACCGGTGCGCCCCGGGCGGCGCACGCGGCATCGCCGAGCTCGCCCGGATCACGGGCCTGCCCGTGGTTGAGCTCGACACCGAGTACGGCACCGAGCAGCCCTTTGCCCGAGCGGTGATCCGCGCGGGCGAATGCATCGGCTGCTCCTGGTGCGTGCGCGCGTGCCCGACCGACGCGATCGTCGGGTCCCCGAAGCACCTTCACGCCGTCCTCGAAGACCGCTGCACGGGCTGCAGCCTCTGCGCGCCCGCCTGTCCCATGGACTGCATCGACTTCGTCGAAGCCGGCCGCGACTGGACGCGCGAGGACGCGAAGACCGCAAAGCTTCACCATGAAGAAACGTGGTCGCGCCGCATCAAGTTGGCGGCGCTTGAGGACGAGCGCCTCGCCCGCCGCCGCGAAGCCGCTTCGGGCGCACCCGTCGACGCCGCTGCGGCCGCCGCCAAAAAGAAGAACTTCATGGCGGACATCCTTGCGCAGGCCCGCGCGAAGGCCCGTCACTGACTGCTGATCGGCCTCTTCAATGCTGCCGCCTCGAGACCCCAGACGCCAGCAGGGCAGGCCGAAGGTTCCGCGCCTTCGGCCTTTCTACGAAAAGGAGTGACCCCATGTTCTACGCCAAGAACCGCGAACCCTTCATGGCGGCGCTCGCCGCACTGAATCCCAACCCAAAGAGCGAGCTCAACTATTCGACCCCCTTCGAGCTCCTCGTTGCCGTCATGCTCTCCGCTCAGGCGACCGACAAGGGCGTGAATCTCGCCACCGCGAAGCTCTTTCCCGTCGCGAATACCCCTCAGGCCATTCTCGACCTCGGACTCGACGGCCTCATTCCCTACGTGCAGACGATCAACCTCTACCGCAACAAGGCCAAGCACGTGATCGAGACCTGCCGCATCCTGATCGAGCGGTTCGGCGGCGCAGTACCCCGCACGCGCGAAGAGCTCGTGAGCCTTCCCGGCGTCGGCAGGAAGACCGCCAACGTCGTGATGAACGTCGCCTTCGGCGAGCCCGCGATCGCAGTCGACACGCACATCTTCCGCGTCTGCAACCGCACGGAGTTCGCCCCTGGAAAGACCCCCACGGAGGTGGAGGAGAAGCTCCTCAAGGTGGTGCCGAAGGACTACCTCGTCAACGCCCACCATTGGCTGCTGCTTTTCGGCCGCTACGTCTGCAAGGCGCGCAACCCCGACTGCGCGCACTGCCCGGTGGCCGAGTTCTGCAAGGCGCCCGAAAAGAAGGAGATGCTCGCCAAGGCGGCCGAGGAAGCCGCCGACCTGAAGCCGGGCTCTCCGGCGAAGAAGCCCCGCGCCAGGAAGACGCAGAAGACCGTGAAGCCCGCTGAAGATTGATCGGGCAGGGGCCGTTCCTGAAAAAGACTTCGGGCTGCAGAGGCTCAAGCCCTGCAGCCCGATTCCTTTACGGCAGCTGCGCCGCCTTGAGAAGCGTTATTTGATGGTGGCAGCGTTCGTGCCGGCCGTGCGGCCGAAGAGCATCACGTCGGCAATGGCGTTGCCGCCCAGACGGTTCGAGCCGTGGATGCCGCCCGTCACTTCGCCCGCAGCATAGAGACCCGGGATCACCTTGCCGTCGACGTCAAGCACCTGCGCGTTGACGTTGATCTTCAAGCCGCCCATCGTGTGGTGCACGGTCGGGACCTTGCGGCAGGCATACCAGGGGCCGCCCACCAGGGTCTTGTCGGCCTTGTTGTTGGCGAGGAACCCGAGCGGATCCTTGGCCTTCCCGTCCACGACGGCGTTGTAGCCCGCAACGCTCGCTTCGAGCTTCTTGGGATCCATGCCGGTCTTCTTCGCAAGCTCTTCGAGCGTATCGGCCGCCACGACGGAGCCGAGCGCGAGCATGTTGCGGATAGTCGCGCCGTTGGCGTCCACCCAGTCTTCGCTCGGATAGCGCTCGTGGTTCACGATCACCCAGTAGGTGCCCTTCGGCTGCGCGAAGATCGCCTTGGCGAGCACGTCGCGCGCCGCGCCTTCGTTCACGAAGCGGCTGCCTTCGGCATTGACGAAGATGCGGTTGCGACCGGACGTGCGGATGTTCTCCATGAGGCCGGTGCCCGGCGTGCCGCACGGATGGATCTGGATGTCGTCGAGTCCGATCACGGCCGCGCCGACGTTCTTGCCCATCGCGATGCCGTCGCCCTGAGCGGCCTTGGCGAGGTTCGTGCAGCCGATCGAGCCGTCGAGCACGACCTCCTTCCAGACGCCGGTGTTGAATTCCTGGCGCATCTTGATGTTCGCGCCGAAGCCGCCCGTGGCAATCACGACGGCGCCCGCGTCCACCGTAATCTTCTGCCCGAAGTTCTCGGCGACGACGCCCTTGACGCGGCCGTCGGCCTTGATGATTTCCTTGACGGGCGTGTCGGTCATCACCTTGATCGCGCTGTTCGTCTTGGTGATCACTTCTTCAAAGGTGCGGATGTAGGTGTTGCCCGAGGGCGTAGCCGGATAGTGGCTGCGCTGCCAGAGCGCGCCCGTGGCGGTGCCGATCTCGTCCTTGAACTTGACGCCCAGGCTTTCGAGCCACTCGACGGAGCTCATGGAGTTGGCCGTCATGAAGCGCACGAGCTCGGGCGTGCCCTTGTTGTGGCCGCCCTTCAAGGTCTGGTCGTAGAACTTCTCGACGCTGTCCTCAATCCCGAGCTTCCCTTGACGCACGGGGTCGACGGCATTGAGCGCGCCTTCGCTCACGTTGGTCGAGCCCCCGGGGAAGCCCATCTTCTCGAGCACAAGCACGTGCTTGGCGCCCGCCTGATAGGCCGCAATCGCCGCCGCCAGGCCGGTGCCGCCGCCGCCGATCACGACGACGTCGGCCTGCTGATGTGCTTCAACGGCGGGATGCTGCTCGACCTTCTTCGTGAGCGCCGTCATGTCGCCGCCCGCCTGCTTGAGGCAGTCCTTCACGCCTTGCACTAGCGCGAAGCTCGAGATGGTGGCGCCCGTCACGGCATCGACCCCGACCGACTGATGGTCGAGGATCTTCTTGCTCATGATGTCGAGGGCCACGCGGCCGACACCGATCGTCTCAAGGTTCTTCGAGTAGTCGATGCGCTCGATGCGGTCCTCGCCGACCGTGACTTCAACCGTCATCGGGGCATTGTGGCCGTTCACCTGAGCGGTGTAGGTGCCGGGTTTGAAGGTGCTCGGCGCCGTTGCCGCATCTGCCGCAAAGGCCCCGGCGGAGACGCCCGCCATGGCCGCAGCCACCGCGAAGGCGGCGGCCGTCATCGAAATGTTCTTCTTCATAAATCCTCCTCATGGCTGCTCAGCCGGGCGCAGGCCGCGCGCCGTTTGGTCCCTAAGCCGCCGGCGGGAGCGGCAGCTTTTCGCCGCTCCCGTTTTCCGAGGCTACTCCACAGGAGGAGAAGCAAACAAAGGATTTCTATCTAATTGATTTTGCAATCTAATCAAGCATCTCGTGTACGCTGATCAGACAGCTTGCCGACTCACCTCCGGCAGCGGAGCAGGTTCGAGGGCGGCGCCTGGAAGAACGCATGCGAGCGCGAGGAAATGAGGCACGGGTTCTTGAGCTCCTGGGGTTCGAGCCTTACGGCCCAGAGAAGCTGCCCCAGCGTCGCTCGAAGCGCCTTCTGCTTGAGGTCCGAGAACTGCATCACGGCGACCTTGCCGCTCTTCGGATCCACGGCGGCAAACCGCCCTGCCCCCAGCCAGACGCCCGCCGATTCCGGATCCGCACCTTTGCCGAAGAAGACGAGGTCGCCCGTCTTCAGGTCCGCGCCGTTTCGGCCGGCCGCCAAGGGCGAGCTCAGGCGAGAAAGACGATCGAGATCCATGGGGGCAAGCAGATCGTGCATGCGGAGCGCCGCGACGGGCAGCGGCCCGCCCAGGTCTTCAGCCTGCGTGCCGGCAAGCTTCTCGGCCGACAGCGCCACAGCCTTGAGGTAGTCGGCAGGTCGGCTGCGGCGGAGGTCTTCCTCACGCTGCTGCCAGCCGTAGCCGTCCTCCATGGCGTCTGCCGCGGCCAAAGCCTTCCTGCCGTCGGGAAGCAGCACGGTCGCCTTCTCAAGCAGGAAGAAGGTCATGCCGGGAGCAGCGTGGAAAACCGAACCGTCTTCGAGCTTCAACTCCGCATGCGGCACCCGCACCACGGCCGCATCCTGGCGGTTCCAGGACACGAAGGCCGAGTCCTTCTTGAGGGTGAGCGCTGATTCCAACACCCAGCCGAGCCGTCCGTCCGTGCACTGCACGAGCGCCCAGCCGGACTGCGATGCCGCTTCAGCAGCAGTCTCGCGCTTCATGATCCGCACACGCTCGCCCAATACGAGCTTTCTCGCGACCACCTCCGTCCGGGCGGCCGACGCGGCGTCGAGCGCCATCAAGTCCGCCGATTCCGCCCGCACGAGCCCCCAGGTCATGAGGCCGAGCGCTTCGGGCTGCGGCACCTGCTCGACCGCGGATTCGAGCGTGATGCCCGCCCGCGCGGCCTCTGCGAAGAACTTTCCCATGAGTTCCGGCTCGCCCGAAATGCCCGACACTGCTGCGGCGCCGGGAAGCCTCGAAGCGGCAGCCCCGAACTTGAGCGCCAGGAGGTCGAACCGGTGGTCGAGCCCCTCCGCATCGACGAACTGCTTCCAGAGCGCGGCGGCTCGCTCGTCGGCCGCCGCTTCTCCCGGCGCCGGGATGGCAGCCGTCAATGCAACCGACGAAGCTGCCGACGACGCCGGTGCTGCCGCGGCAGAGGGAACCGGCATCGCCGCCGCAGTTCCGGCGAAGAGCAGGCAGAGCGCCGCCGAAAGCGCAGTTTTCTGAACCAATCGAATCTTCATCGCCCGGAACCTCCAAGCAGAAATCAGACGAGTTCGCGCGCCGATGCCGGCAGAAGCAGCGTCACGCGCGTGCCGCCGATGGGGCTCGCGCGCTCGACGCTCACCGCGGCCCCGATGCGCGACGCGCGCTCGGCCATGATGGAGAGGCCCACGTGCTGGCCCTTTCTCGCCTCCACCAAGTCGGCGTCGATCCCCACGCCGTCGTCGACGATGCTCACCTTGAGATCGCTCGTGTTTTCAATCGTCACCACAACGCTCGTCGCCTGAGCGTGCTTTCGCACGTTCGAGAGCGCCTCCTGGATGATGAAGATCACCTGGAGCTTCTGGCGCGGCGTCAATTTCGGACCGTCGCCCACGGTGCGCAGACGCGCTGACACGTGCGACTGCCCTTCGAAGCGGTCGATCACCGTCTGCACGCCCTGGATGAACCCTTCGCTGTGCACGCGCTCGCGGAAGTTGAGAAGGAGCTCGCGCACGTCTTGGTAGCACTCCTGCACGCCCGTCTGGATGGCCGAGAGCGATTCGTCGCGCAGCTGATCGTCCTTCTTCTGGATGCCGTCGGTAAGGAACTGCACCTGCAGGTTGAGGTAGGAGAGCGCCTGCGCGATCGAGTCGTGAAGCCCCTGGGCGAGGAGCTGGCGCTCCTGAACGACCGCGAACTGACGCTCGCGCTCAATGAGGCGCTGGTTGTCGATGGCGACCCCGAGGTGCGTCGAGAAGCTCTCGAGGAGCTGAATCATCTGCGAGGAGAGTTCCGTCTGATCGCGGAAGAGGAGCATGTAGACCCCGATCGACTCGGAAACGCTCCGCACCTTGAAGCAGTAGGCCGTCGAGAACCCCGCCCGGCAGAGGAGCACCGGCATCGGACGCTTGTCGTCCGAGAGCCGCACGCGCACCGGGTAGTTCTTCTGAAGCACCGTGCGGCTCAGCGAATCCTCGTAGTCCATTTCGGCCGCTTCCTGAATGTCGGCGGGCGCCAGGCCGTTGGTGGCGGCAACGCTCACCGATCCCTGCTTCACGTCGACCAGAGTGACGACGCAGGCGTCGGCTTCGGTGTAGCGCACGATGCGCTCGGCAAAGCCTTCGTTGAGCTCCTCCATCCCGCGCTGCTGCGAGAAGAAGGACGTGATTTCATAGAGCTGCGCGAGGTGGCGGTTCTTCTCTTCGACCGACGCGGTCTTCTCAGCCACCTTCTGCTCGAGGTTGTTGTAGAGATCTTCGAGACGGTCGGCCATGCGGTTGAAACCCAAATCGATGCGTCCGATCTCGTCTTCGCTTCGCGGGCAGACGCGCGCCGTGAGGTCGCCCCCGGAGAGGCGGTTGATGCCTTCGCCCAATTCGTTGATCGGGCGGATCACCCAGCGCCAGAGAAGGAACATGATCGCGAAGAGGCTCCCGATTGCAAGCACGATCAGGAGGATCTGGAGGTAGCGGATCTGCCAGAGGTAGCCGCTTCGCCAGTCTTCGATCTGGTTGGCGAGCTCCGTCACGGAATTGAGAAACTGCCCGAGCGCGGCTTCGTCGACGGGGTCGCCCTGTTCTCTCGCGCGCACGAGCATGGGCTCGAGCCTGCCGCGCCAGCTCGCCTCAACGAGGTCGAGCTTGTCGACGATGGCGGTTTCGCGGGGGCGAAGCAGGGGCTTCAGGCTTTCGCCGCCGCGCACGGCCGCAAATTCGCTGAAGACCGACTGCAGCTCGTTGTCGAAGTCCTGGCGCGAGGTCGCGGGCTGCGTGAAGAAGGCGGCGCGGTAGGCGTGAAGTCTCAGTTCGCCAACGGCGTATTTGGCCGTGGCGCTCGCCTCCAATTCCCAATTGACCAGCATCGTCCAGGCAATCGAGCCCGAGACGAAGCTCACCCAGAGGAGCGTGAGAAAGAGCAGGCGCGCCGAGAGGCTTTTGAAGTACTTGAGGATGGACATGTTTCAAGAAGCCCCAAGCATTCGGGCAGAACGCTTGGGGCATGATGAAGTGAAGCTGCGAGCAGATTAAAGGAGCGTGGGATCTTCGTCCACTACTTCCATCGAGAGGCCGGGCGCCCCCTTGGCATTGGCTTCCAACGTGGAAGCTTCTGCGCTGGAAGCGATTCCCCGGACGGCTTCGGCCTTCCAGGTGAGGGCGAGGGTCTTCCCGCGCCGCGCGCGGTGCATGGTGACCGTCGTGAGCACGCGCTTCGTGAACTGCACTTCGCGCGCCTTGCCGCCGCGCCCCGTGCCCGAAACCACGAAGCCAGCATCATCAACGAGCGCAGTCGACACCATGGCCTCGCCCTCTTCGAGGAGCATGAAGCTGATGCCCTTGCCGCCCGAAGCCGTCATGCGAATATCCTTCAGCGGGAAGGCGAGAAGGCGGTTGGCCGACGACAGGCACGCGATGAGCTGCCCCGAGGCAATTTGCTCGATGGGGAGTTCGATCGTCGGGAGAAGCACTTCACCGGCACCCAGCGCGACGAAATCTCGGCCGGCCCTCAGGCGCGTCGACACGTCGGACGATTTGAGCACGATGCCCTTGCCGCCCGAGGTAACGAGCACCACGGCGTTCTTCGGGTTGTCCGAGACCCAGCCCACGGGCTGCGCGCCCTTAGGCAGATCAACGAAGGCCGACAAGGGCGAGCCGTCCCCGCGGCCGCCCGGCAGCACCGAAACGGCGATCGTATAGACGCGGCCCATCTGGTCGAGGAACGAAATCTGGCTGCTCGAGCGGCACTCGATCGTGGTGTCGAGCCCGTCGCCCATCTTGAAGCTCATGAGCGAGCAGTCGTGGCCGTGACCCGTGCGGGCGCGCAGGAACCCCTTCTTAGAAATCACGACCGTCACGGGCTCGTCGGCGGTCTGCACTTCGTGGGCGGCCTGCTCGGCTTCTTCAACCACCGTGCGGCGCAGGTCGGCAAAGGCCTTGGCTGCCGCTTCGATTTCCTTGGCGGTCTGGCGCTTCAGGACGCCGTCGCTCCCGAGAATGCGCTCGAGGCTGCTCCGCTCCTTGCTCAACTGAGCGAGCTCCTTTTCGATCGCGATGGCCGCGAGACGCGCGAGCTGCTTCAAGCGGATTTCGAGAATGTCGTCGGCCTGGCGTTCCGAGAGACCGAATTCGGCGATGAGATCGGCCTTGGGGTCGTCGGCGTTGCGGATGATCTCGATCACGCGGTCGATGTTGAGAAGCACCATCGAGCGGCCTTCGAGCACGTGGATGCGGTCGAGCACCTTCTCCAAGCGCGCGGCCGTGCGGCGGCGCACCGTCTGCAAGCGGAATTCGATCCAGTCGCGCAGGATTTCGAGAAGCCCCTTCTGACGGGGCTTGCCGTCAAGCCCGAGCATCACGAGGTTCACGGGCACGTTGCTTTCGAGATCCGTCTCGGAAAGGAGATAGTTGACGAACTCATTGCGGTCGACCTTACTCGTCTTCGGTTCGAACACCAGGCGCACGTCGACGTTCTTTCCCGACTCGTCGCGGACGTTGTCGAGAAGAGAGAGCATCACGCTCTTCGCCTGCTGCTGCTTGGGCGACAGCGTCTTCTTGTCCTTCTTCGGACGCGGGTTGGAGATCTGCTCGATGCGGTCGAGAACGGAGCGCGCGGACGCAGCGGGCGGTAGCTCGTCCACCACGAGCTGCCACTGCCCGCGGGCGAGCTCTTCAAAGTGCCAGCGGGCGCGCACGCGGAGTTTCCCGCGGCCCGTGCGGTAGATCGACCGGATCTCGTCCTTCGACGAAATGATCTGGCCGCCGCAGGGGAAGTCGGGCGCGGGCATGAGCTCGAGAATTTCGTTGAGATCCGCCTCGGGCTTCTCAAGCATGCGCACGCAGGCGGCGGCCACTTCGCCCAAGTTGTGGGGCGGAATCTCGGTCGCCATGCCGACGGCGATGCCCGAAGACCCGTTCAGCAGCACGAAGGGAAGCTTCGCGGGCAATTCGACGGGTTCCTGGAAGTTCCCGTCGTAGTTGGGCTGGAAGTCGACCGACCCGAGGTCCACCTCTTCGAGAAGGAGCTGCGAAATCGGCGTGAGGCGCGTTTCGGTGTATCGCATGGCCGCGGCCGAGTCGCCGTCGCGGGAGCCGAAGTTGCCTTCCGCGACGAGGAGCGGGTAGCGAAGCGAAAACGTCTGCGCCATGCGCACGAGGGCGTCGTAGACCGACTGGTCGCCGTGGGGGTGGTATTTGCCGAGCACGTCGCCCACGATGCGGGCGCTCTTCACGCTCCGGCCCTCGAACTTGAGGCCCATGCGGTACATGTCGATCAGAATGCGGCGCTGCACGGGCTTTTGCCCGTCCGTGACTTCGGGGAGCGCGCGGCTCTTCACCACCGACATCGCGTACTCGAGATAGGCTTGCGACGCGTAGCGCGCGAGCGTCAATGCCCCGTTCTCTTCTGCGGGCGCTTCAGTGGCGGCGCCGACGATCATCTCCTCCGTTGCGGCTTCTTCGGGCGACTCAGCGGGCTCGGAGATTTCAGTCGATTCCGCGGGCTCGAGGGGCTCTTCGGATTCATTACCGCCGCTCGATTCGGCCGCCGCATCTTCAGCGGCCGCGGCGTCCGGCGTCATGCTGCCGAAGAGGGTGTCGTTGTCAAATTCGTCTATCTTCATGCTTCGTTCTTCGGCAGACCGGCTTCAACCGCCGGCCTGCTTCTTCAATTCGTGGCGCTCCCCAGAAGACGGGGAGATTGAGAGGGCGGGAGTCGGACCGTCAGACGTCCAATTCCGCGCGGTCGCCGTAGGCCTCCATCCAGAGGCGGCGGCCCGTCACCTGACGCTCGCCCATGAGGGTCTGCATGACCGTTCTCGTGTCGGATTCGGAAACGCTCCCGAAGGAAACCGGCAGGAGCTTTCGCGTGTCGGGCGCAAGCGTCGTTTCGGCGAGCTGCTCGGCCTTCATTTCGCCCAGGCCCTTGAAGCGGGAGATCGAGAGCTGCTCTTCGGTGAAGCCCTCCTTCTTGAGGGACTCCATCGTGCGCGCGAGCTCGCGCTCGTCTAAGCAATAGATCTTGCGGTCGGGCTTCTTGCCCTTCTTCGGCGCATCAACGCGAAAGAGCGGCGGCATCGCCACGTACACGTGGCCGAGCTCGATGAGTTTGGGGAAGTGCTTCAAGAAGAGCGTGAGAAGGAGCACCTGGATGTGCGAGCCGTCCACGTCCGCGTCGGAGAGGATGCAGATCTTGCCGTAGCGCAGGCCCTTCAGATCCGGGTCGCCGTTCTTAGGATGCGGGTCGACGCCGATCGCGAGCGCGATGTCGTGAATCGTGTCGGAGCGGAAGAGATCTCCCCCGTCCACTTCCCAGGTGTTGAGGATCTTGCCACGGAGCGGCAGCACGGCTTGGAATTCCTTGTCGCGGCCCTGCTTGGCCGAGCCCCCGGCCGAGTCGCCCTCCACGATGAAGAGTTCGTTGCGGGTGATGTCGCTCGACTCGCAGTCGGTCAATTTGCCGGGCAGCACGGCCACGGTGCTCGAGCGCTTGCGCTCGTACTTGCCCGCCTGGCGCTGGCGCGCCTGGGCCTGCGAGACGATGTGCTCAACGAGCTTCTTGCCTTCTTCGACGTGGTCGTTGAGCCAGAACTCGAACTGCGGGCGCACGAAGCCGCCCACGAGCTTCACGGCATCGCGGCTCGTGAGCTTCTCCTTCGTCTGGCCCTGGAACTGGGGATCAAGCGCCTTGGTGGAGAGCACGAAGTTGGCGCGCGAGAAGACGTCTTCGGCGAGGATCTTCACGCCCTTAGGCGTTAGGCCATGCACGTCCATGAAGGCGCGAACGGCCTGGAAGAGCCCGTCCTTGAGGCCGGCTTCGTGAGTGCCTCCCTGCGGCGTCGGAATGAGGTTGACGTAGCTTTCGCGCGTAAGCGGCCCCTCGGCCGTCCAGACGACGACCCAGGAAGCCCCTTCGCCCGGCGCGAAGCTTTCCGTATTTTCGTCCGCAAAGCCCGCGGCTTCGAAGGGCTCAATCAGGGGCTCGCTCTTCACTTCGGAGAGGAGATATTCCTTGAGGCCGCCCTCATACTTCCAGTGCGCCTGCGTGCCCGTCTTCTTGTTGACGTAGTCAACTTCGCACCCAGGGAGCAGCACTGCCTTGGAGCGCAGAAGCCGCACCAAAGAAGCTTCCGGAATCGCCGGACTGTCGAAGTACTTGGGGTCGGGCCACACCTGCACGCGCGTGCCGGTGCGGTACTTGGCGCGCGGGCTCTTATGGATGTCGAGCGGTTCGGCGACAAAGCCGTCGCGGAAGCCGAGCGTTGCCTCCTTGCCGTCGCGCCAGACGGTGACGACCAAGTGCTTGGAAAGCGCATTGGTGACCGAGACGCCCACGCCGTGAAGGCCGCCCGCAAACGTATAGGGGCCGCTGCCGTCGGCCTTGGCGAACTTGCCGCCCGCATGAAGACGCGTGAAGACGATCTCGAGCACCGGAGCATGCTCTTCAGGATGCATCCCGGTCGGAATGCCGCGGCCGTCGTCCTCGACCGTTACCGAGCCGTCTTCAGCCACCTCGACCGAGATCTTCTTGCCGTAGCCCGCGAGCACTTCGTCGCTCGCGTTGTCGATCACTTCCTGAATGATATGGAGAGGGTTGTCGGTAAGCGTGTACATGCCCGGGCGCTGCTTGACGGGCTCAAGACCTTTCAGCACTCGGATTGCATCTACGCCGTATTCTTCTTTCTTAGCCATCTTCACCAAACACAATGGGCCGATCTGCGGCCAAGAGGCGGGACGCCCCCAGGTCGATCAGACCGGCTCGTCAATCAAAAACGGAGCTCTTCAAAGCTGCGGGAGGCGGGCCATCAGCTTGAGGCGCCGTAAGCATACATGGATAGCCGAAGACTCTGCACGAGGATCATGGCATACGACAAAAGAAGTTCGAGAACTGTCTCTAGTTCCAACCGAAAACACCCTCCCGATCGTTCAGGTACTTGGGGCTACCCCCTTGAAGCGAGAGTTGACCATCCCCTTGAGCCCTGAGTGGAACGCATTGACGCTTTGGATGTTGTAGGGGCCGCGCGCTTGCTTGCCTTCCGTGAGCCGCGCTAATGCTTGCCGTTCCGAACCACCAGTTGAGAGTCGCAGTGGGGGCAATGGAGCCCTTCTTTGAAGCAGCGTGTGTCGTAGCTTTCGAGGGATACAGCTCTGCCAGCCAAGCGCTTGACGTTCACTCCAGAGGCAGCAAGCGCATGAAGCACGTCCCGTTGTTCCTGAGCAGATAGCTTGAGGAAATCTCTTAGAACAGAGGCAGAGTCAGGTATATACAGAAAACCTATCGATTGGGCTTCATGATAGACCCCGCCCGCATCAAATATCAACTACCTGCTTAAACAGAGCCGATCCTTTCCATGATATTCATGGCAAGCCCGGAGAATTCGAACCCCAGATCTACCGCCATGCAGGCAAACCCTGCCCCAAATGCAGGAATTCGTTGAAATTCGAAAAGCCTTCTAAGAAAGGGCGCGCGACCTACTGGTGTCAGCACTGCCAGCCTGGTCCTGAATCTGGACGTCAGCCCTGACCCGCAACTGAGCCGCCGGTCTCTAAACTGTGCGGCTCTTTGCGTTTTACGATTTCAGTTTCAACCGCCAACGGATTTCAAAGACGTGAACAATCCGTAATCATCCTATCGTTTCGCCGCGAGCGCATGCACATAAGAAAGCCGCTCTCTAAGGGGCGGCTTTTCTTGCGCGAATGGCCTGAGGGGCTGCAGCGATGACCCGATGCCACCCTCCGTCCGGCTGGGAAGAGCGGTGGTGAGATCAGCTTCAGACAAACTGTAAACCTCGCCCCGAGCGGAGGAGCGGTGCGCAAAGAACTCCAGTCGACGGCAGCAGGCTCAGCGAATGTGCGAGCCGGACAGATGAACTTCGGCCGATCATCTTCATGCGAATCAAACGGCTAGAAGCCCGCGAAGCTCAGGCCAGAGCTGTGCCACCTCCCCCCCCCGAGGCCACCGCCACCGAAGTTAAGCAAAAACCCCTAAAAGCCCTACAATAAAAGTCTTGAAGTTCAACTTTGGAGACTCCGCAATGGGCAAGCTCTACATGGGTTTCGACGCCGGCACGCAGAGCGTGAAGGTAGCCGTCTACGACGAACAGTACCGACTGGTCACGAGCAAGTCGCTGCCTACGTCGCTCACCTACCCGCATCCGGGCTGGGTGGAGATGGACGTCAACACCTACCTCGACAACTGCGTGACGTGCATGGCGGAGGCGACGAGCGAACTGCGTCGCATGGGGCTCGACCCCAAGGACGTCTCGGCCATCATGGGCGACGGCATCATCTGCGGCATCGTCGGCATCGACGAGAACGCCGACCCGGTGACGCCCTACATCAACTACCTCGACAGCCGCACGATGGCGGACGTCGAGTTCATCAACTCGAAGGGCCTCGACATCTGGAGCCGGGAGACCGGCAACCCGGAAGCCTCGCCCATGTTCCCGGCGATGTTCGCGCGCTGGTTCCTCGCCAACTCCGAAGCCTTCCGCACGAAGGGCGTGAAGTTCGTCCACAACGCCCCCTACGTCCTCATGAAGCTCGCGGGCCTGAAGGCCAAGGACGCCTTCATCGACTGGGGCGCCATGTCGGGCTGGGGCCTCGGCTACGACGTTCAGAAGAAGGCCTGGTCGGATGAGCAGTTGGACATTCTCGGGATCGACCCCAAGTACATGCCTGCCATCAAGAAGCCCTGGGACGTGGTCGGGAGCCTCTGCGAAGCGATGTCGGTCCGCACGGGCCTTCCCGCCGGCATTCCCATCCTCGCGGGCGCGGGCGACACGATGCAGTCGATGCTGGGCTCGGGCGTCTTCGAAGCCAACCAGGGCGTCGACGTCGCGGGCACGTGCGCGATGTTCTGCGTCTCCACGACGGGGATCGTGCCCGAGCTCTCCAAGCCCGGCATGGGCCTCATCTTCAATTCGGGAACGCTGCCCGACACGTATTTCTACTGGGGGTTCGTGCGCACGGGCGGCCTGGCGCTCCGCTGGTTCAAGGACCACGTCGCGCGTCATGAAGGCGATGGGAGCTACTACGGCGAACTTTCCGAAGGCGCCGCCAAGGTACCTGCGGGCGCGGGCGGCGTCCAGTTCCTGCCTTATCTCACGGGCGGCTACGGCGACGAGAAGGAGGCGAGCGGTTGCTTCCTCAACATGACGATGGACGACGACCAGTTCGTCATGTGGCGCGCAGTCCTCGAAGCGATCGGCTACGACTACATGGGGCTCGCAGACAGCTACCGCGCCGCGGGCGTGCCCTTGAAGCGCATCACGGTGACGGAAGGCGGCAGCCGCGACGGCCTCTGGAACCAGATCAAGGCCGACATGTTGGGCGCCGAAGTCGTGCGCTTTGAAAATCCAGGCGGCGCAGTCCTCACGAACTGCGTCTTCGGCGCCTACGCCGCGGGCGACCTCGAGGACGTCGACGACGTCAAGGCCGCGCTCGGGAGCGTCATCAAGCGCAACGGCGTCTATAAGCCGGAGCCCGCGCTTACGCGCCGCTACCGCGAACTCTTCGAAAACCGCCAGAAGCTCGTGCGCGAAGATCTGAAGCACGCGTTCAGCCGCCTCATCAAGATGCGCGCGATCCACTGACCGCTCTGAACGCTTCTTTTGGTCTGAAGCCGCCGGCGCTCCTCTTGGAGTCCGGCGGCTTTTCCTTTGTATGTTTCTCGGCTGCCAAAACCCCAAGCAGCTTTGCGGCTCGAGCACTCCAAAAGAAGAAAGGCCGCCCGGCATCTGATTTCTCAGACTTCGGACGGCCCTGCCGTCGGCTGCGCCGGGATCGCTTCAGACCCCGGCCGTGCAGGGAATTACTCTTCCGTCTGCTTTTCTTCGCCCTTCACGAAATCGGGGCGGAGGATCTTGAGGCCGAGCGTGTGCTCGAGCGCATCAAGGTAGCCGCGGCGGTCGGATTCGCCGTAGACCGCGGAGAGTTCGCGGGCGATGCCGGCGAGTTCTTCGGGCTTGGCTTCGTGCTTCTTCGTCTCGCTCACGTAGAGGATGACGGAGGAGCCGTCGGCAAGCACGGCGCTCGTGTAGGCCGGAAGCTTCGACGAGGGCACGGCGAGCGCGGCGTTCACAACGCTCGCTTCCTGGCCCTGGGCGGCGCGGCGGGAGATCCACATCGCGTCGCCGAAGCCTTCGAGGCTCTTCGACTTCTGAACGTCGGCAAGCTTGGCTTCGCCGGCTTCAACAGCCATGGTGCCGGCCTTCTGGCGCTTCAGGTTGTCCGTGATGAGGCCCTGAACGTCGGCGAGCGGCCGCTCGGCTTCAGGGAAGTACTCCACGACGCGGGCGGCGACCAGGCGGTTGCCCGGAACTTCAATGGCGCTCGTGTTGCGCTTTTCCTTGAGCGCTTCGGAGCCGAAGAGGGATTCAGCCACGTGGTCCGTGATGATCTTCGAGAGCTCGGGGTCCGTGACGCCGTTGCGCGTCACGAAGTCGGCGGTTTCCACCTTGAGGCCGAACTTCTCGGCGGCGGCGTCGAGCGTGTCGGACTGTTCGTACACGAGGTTCGTGAACTCGTCGGCGTGTTCGGAGAAGGCGCGGATCGCCTGCTGCTCGGCGTACTCGCGCTCGATCTCTTCCTTCACGGCTTCAAAGGGCTCAACGGTCGCTTCATGGATGTCCGTCACGTAGATCACGTGGTAGCCGAATTCCGTTTCGACCGGACCCACGATGTCGCCCTTCTTGGCGGCGAAGACGGCGTCTTCAAAGGCCTTCGTCATCACGCCGCGGCCGAAGAAGGAGAGGTCGCCCCCCTGCTCGGCGCTGCCCGTGTCGACGGAGTTCGTGCGGGCGAGTTCGGCGAACTTCGAGGGATCGGCCTTCACTTCCACCGCGATCTCTTCGGCCTTCTTGAGGGCGGCGGCCTTGTCGTCGCCGAATTCAATCAGGATGTGGCTCGCACGGCGCTCTTCAGGCACGCCCCAGCGGGCCTGGTTCTGCTCATAGTAGGTCTTCACTTCTTCGGGGTTGGCCTTCTGGTCCTTGAAGGCCTCGGGCGAGAAGACGACGTACTGGGCCTTCACGTGCTCGGGCGAGAGGAAGTCCTTCAAGTGGGCGTTGTAGTAGGCCTTGATCTCGTCTTCCGTGACGGCAACCTTGTCGAGGTACGCGTCGGCGGCGAGCTCAAGCGTCTGAACGTTGCGCTCTTCCGTGAGGATTTCGAAGAACTGTTCGGTCAGGGCCTTCGGCACCGGATAGGTGGCGGTGACGCCCGAAAGCACGGCTTCCTTGGCGAGGTCCTGGCGGATTTCCTGAACGAACTGCTGGTCGCTCTTGCCCTGCGAGCGCAGGAACTGCTCGTAGCGCTCGGCGGAGAACTTGCCGTCGACCTTGAGCGCATCGGCGTTCTTGATGAGGGCGATCGCCTGAGCTTCGCTCACGGCGACGTAGTTCTTGGCAACGACCTGGTTGATGGCGGCTTCGTCCATCAACATGCGCAGGAGGTCTTCACGAGCTTCAGGGGACTCGAGCACGCTTGCATGGAAGCTCTCGCCCATCTGCTGGCGGAGGCGCTCAAGCTGCTGGCGCTTGGCCATGTCAAAGTTCTCGGGCGTGATGGAGACGTCGCCGACCTTGACGATCGAGTTGTCGCTCTGAGTCATGCGGTTGTAGGAGTAGATGCCGGTAACCACAAAGCTCGGAATGATGAACACCATGGCGATGACCATCAGCCATCGCTTGTGTTCGCGGAATGCCTGCAGCATAAGGTGATCCTTAGTCAAATGGCCGCACCGCAAGCGCGCTCGAGCGTACTTGTCCGGGCGGCGAGCATGCCAAATGGAAATGTTCGTTTGCCGGGACGCAGATAACAAAAAAGGCGAAACCTCACGGCTCGCCTTCTTCATGAAATCTTTGGCGGAGTGGACGGGACTCGAACCCGCGACCCTCGGCGTGACAGGCCGATATTCTAACCAACTGAACTACCACTCCGCGCTTTCGCGCCTTTTTGGCTGAAACAGAGTTTGACGCGAACAAACTACTGCAGAAAACTGTTGGCGGAGTGGACGGGACTCGAACCCGCGACCCCCGGCGTGACAGGCCGGTATTCTAACCAACTGAACTACCACTCCGCATCAGAGATGCTGCTGTTTTTCAGCCTAGAAGATGCATTATACAGAAGGGAAAAGATTTTGCAAGCTTTCGCTGAAATTCTTTTTCAACCTGAGATGCAACTCCCAGTGAACCTCATTGGCCCGAGACTCGAGGGCTGCTCTAGAAGAGTTGGCGGAGTGGACGGGACTCGAACCCGCGACCCCCGGCGTGACAGGCCGGTATTCTAACCAACTGAACTACCACTCCGCTTTCGCTTTAGAGCATCTTCTTCACTGCTTCGTCGTTTCGATGAAGCGTCGAAGAAGAATTGGGATTTTACAGACTCTGCGAAATGTGTCAAGACCCCAAAGATAAAAACGGGCAAAAAAGTTAGGGTTGTGCCGCATATGCGGTATTTCTGCCGGTCTTTCCAACGCCTCCAGAAAGGCGCATCTTCCTGCTCTTTTCTCTCAAGATGGTTCCAGCACTTCCAAATGATCGTATGATGAAGAAGAAATTCTTCCATTCGCTCTCTCGCAGAAATCATGATGCCGCGCCGTTCATCCCCCAATTCCGACTTTTCAGCACCAGCCGACCTCATCCGCGCCTCCCGCACGCCGTCCGTCCATTCTGCGGCGAGCGCCGCCAACGTCACGGCGCTCTCGGCCGAATCCGACCCAGCGCTTCTCGCGCAGCTCGCCAGGCTCTCCAACCGCATCACGGCGGAGCTCCCGCCCGAAGGCGACCACGTCCTCATCGCGGAAGGGGTGAAGCTCATCCGCCGCGACCGCTGTGGCGTGAAGCACGCGGCCGTCGCGCGCCCCTCGATCGCTCTCGTCACCGCCGGCGAAAAGAGCGCCATGATGCTCGGCACCCGCTGGAGCTACGGCTGCGGCGCGGTCTTCATCTGCGGCGTGGACCTCCCCGACAGCTTCACCGTCACGAAGGCCTCGCCTGCCAAGCCCTTATTGGGACTCGCCGTGGACCTTGAAGAAACGGACGTGGAGCGCGCGCTCGCGCGTCTGCCCGAGCGCACGGCGGAGGCAGGTCGCCCCCACTCCATCTTCCTGGCCGATTCGGGACTCGTCGGCGCGTTCGAGCGGCTCCTTGATCTACGGGGCAGCGATGCCGCCTCCAAGGCGCTCGCAGGGCTCGTGCGCGAGGAAATTGCCGTGCGCATTCTCGCGAGCCAGGGCGGCCGGGCGCTGCGCACCCTCTTTCAGACGGGAACGATCGAAAACCGCATCCGCCGCTCGGCGCTCTGGATGCGCTCGCATTTCAGGGAGTCCTTCGAGATCAGCGACCTTGCTCAAACGGTCGGCATGAGTCCGGCGACCTTCTACCGGCACTTCAAGACCGTGCTCACGGTGTCGCCGAGGCAGTACGTGAAGACGCTGCGCCTCTACGAGGGCCGCCGACTCATGATCGAGCACGGGCTCGACGTTGCGCGCGCGTCCTATGAAGTGGGCTACGAAAGCCCCAACCACTTCTCGCGTGAATTCAAGCGCGAGTTCGGGGACGCACCCGCCAAGCACGTGCGGGAAGCGGTGAGCGTCCTTGATGGCGCGCCGGTGCCGGAGACGGTCCCCGCAGCAGCATGAGGCTTCAAAACCTCCAGACAACAAAAAATCCCGGACCGCTTCAAGACAGTTCGGGATTCTTTCTGTTTGGTGGATCCTGAGGGTCTCGAACCCCCGACCCACGCCGTGTAAAGGCGTTGCTCTACCAACTGAGCTAAGGATCCATCCTTTCGAGATGCTTCCGCATTCAAGGCGATTGAATTCAGAAGAGTTCGGATTGTAGCAAGCGGCGGCGAATTTTGCTTCGATCAGCGCAATCCGCCGCCGTTTTTTTTTTTCTTCAACCCTCAGAAGCTTCCATCAGCTCAGGCCGTGGGCTGAGCGGAAGCCGCAGAGGCTGCGGGTGCCGCCTTCGGGGGCATCATGAGGGAGGCCTCATCATCCGCGAGCGGCTCGGGCATGCGCACGAGGGCGCGAGAGAGCACTTCCTCGATGTGCTTCACCGGAACAATCTCAAGACCCTTCAGAGCATCTTCCTTGATCTCGGTGAGGTCCTTCATGTTTTCCTCGGGGATGAGGACGGTCTTCACGCCGCCGCGCTGGGCCGCAAGAAGCTTCTCCTTCAGGCCGCCGATCGGGAGCACTTCGCCGCGCAGCGTAATTTCGCCCGTCATGGCAAGGTCGCTTCGCACGGGGATGCCCGTGAGCGCCGAAGTCATCGCCGTCACGATCGCGGCGCCGGCGCTCGGGCCGTCCTTCGGGATAGCGCCTTCAGGGAAGTGGATGTGCCAGTCGGTGTTGGCGAAGACGTCGGACTTGAGGCCCAATTGCTTCGCGCGGGCGCGCACGACGCTGCGGGCCGCCTCCACGCTTTCCTTCATCACATCGCCCAACATCCCGGTGCGGAGCACCTGGCCCTTCCCGGGGAAGGCCACGGCTTCAATCATCAGGATGTCGCCGCCCACTTCGGACCACGAGAGCCCGTTCACGATGCCCACCTGGGGCTCGCGCTGCGCGCTCGTGATGCTGTAGCGGCGAACGCCCAAGTACTTCTCGAGCGAGTCCGCCCCCACATGGATCGGAAGTTCGGGGCGCTTCTCCTTCGGGGCTTCAAGCTCCGAGAGGACGATCTTGCGCAGGACCTTGCCGATCGCGCGCTCGAGCGAGCGCACGCCCGCTTCGCGGGTGTAGTAGCGGATGATGTCGCGGATGGCGGATTCCTCCACCACGACTTCGGAGTCCTTCACGCCGTTCGTGCGCATCTGCTTGGGCACGAGGTGGCGCATGGCGATGTGCACCTTCTCGTCTTCGGTGTAGCCCGAAAGCGAAATGACCTCCATGCGGTCGAGGAGCGCAGGCGGAATGTCGTAGCTGTTCGAGGTCGCGACGAAGAGCACGTCCGAGAGGTCGAACGGCGTCTCGACGTAGTGGTCTTCGAACGCGTTGTTCTGTTCGGGATCGAGCACTTCAAGGAGCGCCGCCGCAGGGTCGCCGCGGTGGTTGGCGCCGATCTTGTCGATTTCGTCGAGGAGGAAGAGCGGGTTCTTCACCTTGGCCTTGATCATGTGCTTCATCACCTGACCGGGCATAGCGCCTACGTAGGTGCGGCGGTGGCCGCGGATTTCGGCTTCATCCGAAACGCCGCCCAAGGCCATGCGCACGTACTCGCGGTTCGTCGCGCGCGCGATCGAACGGCCGAGTGAGGTCTTGCCGACGCCCGGGCCGCCCACGAGGCAGAGGATCGGAGACTTCACCTTGCCCACGCGCTTCTGCACGGCGAGGTATTCGAGGATGCGCTCCTTCACTTTCTCGAGACCCCAGTGGTCTTCGTCGAGAATCGTGCGGGCGCGCTCGATGTCGCGGTTGACGCGGCTCTTCTTCTTCCAGGGGAGCTCGAGAAGCGTTTCTACGTAGCTGCGCACCACGCTCGCCTCGGAGGACGAGGGCGGCATGGTCTTCAGGCGCTTCAGTTCCGTAAGAGCCGCCTCTTCGGCTTCCTTCGGCATCTGCGCGTCCTTCACCTGGCGCTCGAGCTTGGCTTCTTCAGCCTCGGCTTCAGCGGTTTCCGGATCAAGCCCGAGCTCCTTCTTGATGGCCTTCATCTGCTCATTCAAGTAGTACTCGCGCTGATTCTTCTCCATCTGGCCCTTGACGCGCATCTGGATGCGCTTTTCGACCTGGCCGCTCTCAAGCTCGCGGTCGAGGACGCCGATCAGGATTTCGAAGCGCTTGACGGGGTTGGGCGCGCGCAGGAATTCGAGACGCTCGGCCGTCGTGAGGGGAATGAAGGCCGCGGCCATGTCGCAGGCGCGCACGGGATCCTTCTCTTCGCCCACGGGGCGCAGATGCTCGGCCGTCACCTTCTTCGCGTTCTTCGCGTAGTCCTGAAGCTCGCGCATGAGGGTGCGCATGTAGGCGCCGAGGTCCTCAGTCGTCTCTTCGGCCGGGAGCTCCTCGGCCGAAGCTTTGTAGAAGCCCGCGGCATCCGTCCAGCCGGTGATGCGGCAGCGCATCGTGCCGTGCACGAGCGCCTTCACCGAGCCGTCGGGGAGACGCAGGAGCTGGTCGACTTCGCCCAGAACGCCCACATCCCAGAAGTCTTCGGGCTTGGGGGCATCGACCGTCTTGTCGCGCTGCGTCAGCAGAATCACGCGGCCGGAATGCATTCGCATGGCGGACTCGGCGGCGAGCACCGAAGCCGGACGGCCCATGAAGACCGTCGTCATCGAGTTCGGGATCACCACCATGTCGCGCAGGGGGATCACCGGCAGCGGCCCCGTCGGAGCGGCGGCCGCCGTATTGACGTCAGGAGTCTTGTTATCGTTCAAAGCAATAACCCCAAAAAAACAATTATTGAAGCCTATATGGGGGCGCTCGGGCAGAATTTCAAGCCTCCTTCAGAGGGTGTCCGAAGGAGGCTTCGATGGGTCCGCTTCCGGGAATTCCGGGGGAACCGGGCCCCGAGCTCGGCGCCTGAGGCGCCGGAGAAAAGCCGTCAGGCCTGAGGCGCGGCGGCCTCGGCTTGAGCCTCGCGCATCACGTACTTGGGCTTTTCCGCGCCCTTGACGGCTTCAGCCGTCACGATCACCTTGGCAACGTCCGTGCGGCTCGGAATTTCAAACATCGTGTCGAGCAGGAGCGCTTCGATGATGGAGCGGAGCCCGCGGGCGCCGGTCTTCCTTTCAATCGCCTTGTGCGCGATCGCCTTCAAGGCTTCGGGCGTGAACTCGATCTCGACATCTTCCATCGCGAAGAGCACCTTGTACTGGCGCACGATCGCGTTCTTCGGCTTCGTGAGGATCTCAATGAGGGCGTTCTCGTCCAATTCTTCAAGCACCGTGACGACGGGCAGTCGGCCGACCAATTCGGGAATCAGGCCGTACTTCACGAGGTCACCTGTTTCGATCTGGCGGAAGACGTCCGTGAGGTTGTGGTCCTTCTTCCCGACCACCGTACCCGAGAAGCCGATTTCGCTCTTCTCGGTGCGGTGGCGCACGATGCGCTCCATGCCGTCGAAAGCGCCGCCGCAGATGAAGAGGATCTGCGAGGTGTCGACCTCCATCATGGCCTTGCCGGGGTTCTTGCGCCCGCCCTTGACGGGCATCGAGGCGATGGTGCCTTCAACGAGCTTGAGGAGCGCCTGCTGCACGCCCTCGCCCGACACGTCGCGGGTGATCGAGGGGTTCTCGCTCTTGCGGGCGATCTTGTCGATTTCGTCGAGGTAGATGATGCCCTTCTGAGCGCGCTCGATGTCGCCGTCGGCGGCCTGCACGAGCTTGGCGACGATGTTCTCGACGTCTTCGCCAACGTAGCCCGCTTCCGTGAGCGTCGTCGCATCGGCGATCGCGAAGGGCACGTCGAGGGCGCGCGCGAGCGTCTGGGCGAGGAGCGTCTTGCCCGAACCCGTGGGACCGATCAGAAGCACGTTCGACTTCTGCAGCTCCACCTTATCTTCGAGCGCCTTCATCTTCTTGTCGCCCAGGGTGTTGAGGCGCTTGTAGTGATTGAAGACCGCCACGGCGAGCGTGCGCTTGGCGCGCTCCTGGCCGATCACGTAGCCGTCGAGGAGCTCGTAGAGCTCGCGCGGGGTCGGGATCTTCGCGGGGGCTTCGGGCGCAGCGGCCGCGGCTTCAGCGCCGTTGGCGCCAGCTTCCGCCTGAGGCGCGTCCGTCTGGGCGCCCGTGAGTTCGGCGGCCATCAGGCGGACGCATTCGCCGCAGAGAAGCTCGCCGTGCAGGCCCTGAAAGAGCGAGGAGCACTGCGACTCGTCTCGGCCGCAGAAGGAGCAGTAGCGTTTTGCCATTTCGTTTCTTTGAATGCTGTTGCTGCAAGGGGCTCGAAGCTCGAAATGTTCAAGCCCCTGCAGGGGAAGGCGCGCCCGTCCTGGGGCTTCGGGGTCACTGGGACCCGGCGAAGAAGGACGGACGGTCTGATGCGTTCGGGCTTTAGACCCAAACGAAGCAATGGGGAGCCGTTAGAGCTCGGCGCGGCTCGTAAGCACGCGGTCGATGAGCCCGTACTCGAGCGCTTCCTGAGCGCTCATGAAGTTGTCGCGGTCGGTGTCGCGCACGAGTTCGTCGTAGCTGCGGCCCGTGAAGCCCGCCATCAGCTCGTTCATCTGGCGCTTGATAAGAAGGAGCTGGCGCGCGCGGATCTCCACGTCGCTCGCCTGGCCTTCGGCGCCGCCCAAGGGCTGGTGAATCATGATGCGCGAGTGCGGCAGCGCATAGCGCTTGCCCTTTTCGCCCGCGGCGAGCAGGAACGCGCCCATGGAGGCGGCCATGCCGAGGCAGATCGTGTTCACCTTCGGACGGATGAAGCGCATCGTGTCGAAGATCGACATGCCGGCCGAGACGGACCCGCCCGGGCTGTTGATGTAGAGCGAGATGTCCTTGTCGGGATCTTCGCTCTCGAGAAAGAGGAGCTGCGCCACGACGAGGGACGCCGTCTGGTCGTTCACTTCCGAGGTGAGGAAGATGATGCGGTCGCGCAGAAGGCGCGAGTAGATGTCAAAGCTGCGCTCCGAGCGGCCGGAGCTTTCAACGACGATGGGAACTAAGGACGACATTGGGAGAATCTTCCGTCTGAAATCGGTGACCGCGCTTCGATGCCGGAAATCGGCGTGCGCTCCGGGCGTCTCCCGGGCTGCGCTTGGAATGGTTCGGCGAAGGGGCGCTGATCCAGGCAATCGGCAGGCTCAGGATCCACACGCGCCCTTCGAGCGGTCGGATGAAAAGCGCGGGGCTGCTGAGGCCGCCCGCGCTGATGGGTCCGAACATTATGGCGAAAGCGGAGCGCTCGTGCACGAAGCAGATTCCGCCATTCGCCGAATGTGCGCCAAAGAGGCAGGCTTCTGCAAGTTTACGAGCGTTGGCGTGGCGTTCAAGCAAGAAAACAGAGGCTGCGCCATTCCGGCGCTCTTCGCCCCAGAAACAACAAGAGCGCCCGAAGGCGCCCCTGCTTGAAGGTCCTTGAAGGGGCCTCTCGGCCCCTTCAGTCAGAAGCGATTAGAACTCGCCCTTCATGACCTTTTCGAAGTCGAGCGCGACGTCTTCAGCGCCGGCCTGTTCGAGGAGCCAGTTGACCACGAGCTCTTCCTGGAGCTGCATGGCGAGGCTCACGCGGCTCTGACGGTCGGTCGTGAGGTGCGTGACGACTTCAGCCGGGTTCTCGTAGGAGGCGGCGATCATTTCGGCGCGGGCCGTGATCTGTTCGTCGGTCGGCTGGAGCTTTTCGCGGCGGATGACTTCACCCACGAAGAGGCCGAGGCGGGCCTTCGTGACGGCCTGTTCCTGGAACATCGTGTCCGGGAAGTCCTTCGGCATTTCCATGCCGCGGGCGGCCATGGCCTGGGCGTACTGCTGGGCGATCGCCTTGCGTTCGTCGTCGACGACGGCGGTCGGGACCGGGAACGTGAGGGCCTTGTTGAGGACGGAGAAGGTTTCAGCGGTGGTGTGCTGCTCAACGCGGAAGCTCACTTCGCGCTCGAGGTTCTTCTTGACGTCTTCGCGCATGGCGGCAACGCCGTCCTTCACGCCAAGGGACTGGGCGAATTCGTCGTCGACTTCCGGATAGTGGGGTTCTTCAACCTTCGTCACTTCGACGAGGAACTGAGCGGTGGCGCCGTTCAGGTTGGCCGGACCGTAGTTTTCCGGGAACGTGAGGTCGAAGGTCTTCGATTCGCCGGCCTTCATGCCTTCAACGGCCGTGTCGAAGTCGGCGAGCATGCGGCCGCTGCCGACCACGAACTGGAAGCCCTCGGCCTTGCCGCCGGGGAATTCAACGCCTTCCTTCGTGCCCGTGAAGTTGACCGTCACGCGGTCTTCCTTCTGAGCGGCGCGGTCGGCGGCTTCCGTGAACGTGACGCGCTGCTTGCGCATGACGTCGATCGTCTGCTCGACGGCGGCTTCGTCGACGGCACAGGTGTAGCGCTTGAGCGTCAGGGCCTTGAAGTCGGGGTATTCGATTTCGGGGAGGACTTCGAACGTAGCGACAAAGCGCATCGTTTCTTCGTCGCCGCCGTCGGCGCCGTCGATCTTCGGAGTGCCGACGATGGCGAGGCCGGAGGCCTGAGCGGCCTTGGACCAGGCCTGGCCGACGAGCTCGTTGAGGGCTTCGTCGAAGGCGCGCATGCCGTACATGGCTTCAACCTGCTTCATCGGGACATGGCCCTTGCGGAAGCCGGGCATGGAGGCGGTCTTGGCGTAGCCGCGCAGATGCTTCTGAGCGAGCTCGCGAACCTGAGCGGACGGAACGGAGAGCTCGAGCGTGCGTTCGAGCGAAACGGCCGGGGCCTCTTCCTTCGTGGCTTCAGGAGCAGCAGCCTGTTCGACGGCCTGTTCAGTCTTTTCTTCAGTCATCGCTTTGATCTTTATGTAAATTCGATCCGTTTTGCGCCCGACTGGTGGTAGCGGGCGTCGGCGCGGCTCGATCTGTTGAATAAAGACCGTCCGATTGAAGAATCAGTCGGACGGCTTGGGTAATCTGTTCATCATCCGGCGCTCCGGAGCTGCCTGAAACCAGCAGCAACCAAAAAAATCCGCCAAATATGAAGCTTTGCATTATAACTAACGCCTCTGCGTGATGCATTGAACGCCCTCAAAACGCTTTCAGTTTCCGGAAATCCGCCGCCATGTCCGTCAAGTTCGCCGCCCTTCCTGCCGCACTGGCTTTCGCCGCCCTTCTGCTCGCCGGCTGCTCGACCGCGCTTCAGCCCCAGGGCGCTCCCGAGAGCGGCTTGGGTGCGCAGGCGGCCAGCGCCTCGAGCGCTTCGGAATCAAGCATCCGCTACCGCGAGCGCATCGAAGTGGTCGTGCAACGCATGCGGGCTGCGTGCGTCGCCGCCGACTATCAGCCCTACTTTCGCAAAACCGCGTGCCTGCCGTTGGGCATCACCGATCAGCAGATGCGCGACTCGACGAAGATCACGTCTGAGCAGAAGCGCGCGGCCACTGCCGTCTTCGAGCTCACCAAGGAGCTCAACGAAGAGACGCGCCGAATCATGCGGGAGACGAACGACAAGGCGCTCTCCGAGCGCGCCGAAGTCTCTCAGCGCCTGCGCGACCCGCAGATCAACGCTATCCAGGACGATCTTCTTACGGGCAGGAGCACGTGGGGCCAGTACAACAAGGCCCGCCGCGCGCTCGCCGAAGCCGTCCGGCAGGACCTGCAGGGCGAATAGCTTTCAGTTTCGAAGCGCGCCCAAAGCATTTCAAGCGGGCAGCAGCGGCAACTCTTCTGTACAATGCACGCCGGCGCGAGAGTGGCGAAATTGGTAGACGCACCAGGTTTAGGTCCTGACGCCTTACGGCGTGCCGGTTCGAGTCCGGCCTCTCGCACCATCATCCCCCAATAGCGGCATGCTTGGGCAGACGCTTTCTGTCCTGAGTCCTCACACTCATCTTCCGCACGCGAGCGGATTCTCAGCCGCATATTGCGCCGTTCTATTCAGAACATCTGCGCTCAGTTCTCCGCCTCAAACGCATCACGCCATGCGGCAGGTCTTCCTCGAATTCCCATGGGTGCATGCACCCGCGCCTTCGGCCTTTCTGCCGCTCTTTCATGCGCTCGGGCGCTACGAAAAGCTCGAGGCCGGCCGCGCCATCTACAACGGCGGCACGACGGGCGAAGTCGCCTACATCCTCTCGGGCCTCTGCACCTACCGCACGCAGGACGCGCGCGACCGCGAGCACTACTTCACGTTCGTTCCCGCCAATCGCCTGATGGGCAACGTCGACGCCTTCACGGGAAACGTCGTCAACGTCATCGACTTCGCGCTGCGGCCCACCGAAATCTTCCTGATGCCGCGGCAGCTCTTTCTCGAGCATCTCGCGGCCGACCCCGACCTCATGCAGACGCACACGCGGATGCTCATCCGCGAGCACGAATCCGACATGGAGGGGCTCCTTTCCTGCGCATCAGACCCCGTTGAGATCCGCGCCGCCCGACTCATTGCCGCCCTGGTCTTCCGCGACGAGTGCCGAGCCTCCTTCTCCTGGGAGGAAGCCATGCCGGAAGCGCCCGTGCCTGTCCCATACGCCCTCACGCCCACGGAGATCGCCCGAGGCGTGCGCGCAACCCGCACTGCTGTGTCGCTCATCATGAGCCGCTGGGAGCGCGAAGGCCTTCTTGAAGTCCGCGACGGCGTCCGGCTCGCTTCGCCCAAGCTCTTTCGTCTTCTCACCGACTGGCTCACGAGCCGCGGCGGCCCTGCGCCCAAGGTGGCGAAGTCCCGGCGGAAGGCGGCGTCATGATTTCTCCTCAACGATTTCGGGCCGGACAGCTGTGAAGCCGTCCGGCCCGTTGGGTTCATGATGCGGTTATAGAAGCCGCTTCAGCACTCAGAGCTCGAGGTCCGCCACCTTGTCGATGCTGCCGCCTGCGGCGAGGATGCCGGCGAGGCGCCCGAACGTGAGCGCGCGGCCGTGGTTCATGCCCGGGCAGAGCGTCGGATAGTCGCCGGAGCCGAAGTAGTCGCCCGCCGCCGCGCCGCAGACGAAGAGCTTGCCGATGGGCTTGTCTTCAGCGTCGAGCACGTGGAGCGACGGATCCGTGTGAAGGCCGCCCGACATGGCGAGAAGCGAGCTCACGAGGCGCCCGGCGTAGAAGGGCGGCTTCACGACGGGCGTCATCAGGACGGGGCGCTTCCCGAAGTCCGTGTCCTTCCCGGCGCGGCAGAGGTCGTTGTAGTGCGCGACCGTCTTCTTGAGTCCTTCGGCGGGCACGCCCATCTTCTCGGCGAGCTCTTCGAGCGTTTGGGCCGTCACGACCTTGCCGTCCTTGATGTGCTGAGCCTGCGTGGCGATCTCAACGTCCTTGTTGAAGCCCGCCCCCCACGGCTGCCACATCTGGCCGAAGAAGAGGCCGCCGCCCTGATTGCCGTCGACCTGCGCCTTCACTTGATCAACCCAGTCGGCGTCGTAGACCGTCCAGGCGATGCCGTGCGGCTGCAGCTCCTTCGTGCACGACTTCGACTGCGTGTTGACGTCTTCGTTCTTGAAGCGCTTGCCCAAGGCGTTCACATGCAGGAACCCGTAGGAGGCGGCGCCCGCTTCCAGATGCACGGTCGCCGCGTGGTCCTCGAGCTTCTGCATGGTGCCGCCCACCTGCATCGCCATGATGTGGCAGTCGCCCGTGTTGCTCTTCGTCGGGAAGTAGATCTGGGCGTCGACGTGCAGCGAATAAGGCGCCCAGCGCTTCCTCATTTCTTCGTTCGAGGCGTAGCAGCCCGACGCGATGATGACGCCCTTGCGCGCGACGAATTTCGTGTAATTGCCCTTGCGGCCGGCGATCACGGCCTCAACGTCGCCCGACGCGCCGCGAACGAACTGCACGGCCGGCATGCGGAAGTAGGTCTTGACGCCCTGCGCCTCGGCTTCCTTGAGCATCGCGGGCACGAGCACTACGTTGCCGATGCCCATCGAGTTGCCGTAGGTGTAGTCGAGCGAGACGTCCTTGTTGTAGAAGAAGTGCGTGACGGGGAACTCCGTGTAGTTCGGACCCTTGTAGTAGCCCTCCCAGAGCGTCACCTTGACGTCGTTCTTCGCGCACATGTCGATCGCCCAATCCATGCAGGCGCCCGACTTGCGGGCGAACATCCAGAGGAGACGCTCGTCCATGCGGCCCTGGCCCCAGAAGATCAGGCGGCGGATGATTTCGGCGTAGTCGGTCTTGACGCCCAGCTCCTTCTGCGTCTTGGAGCCGAAGGCCGTGATGTGCCCGCCTCGGGCGCTCCAGGACTTGGTCTTCTCAATGAGCGCGACCTCGGCGCCTTCTTCGCGCGCGCCGATGGCGGCGGCCACACCCGCGAGGCCCGCGCCGATCACCACGACGTCGGTCTCAACGGTCTTCTTGATCTGTTCGGCGGGAATGGGCGCAGCGGGCTTCTCCCAGGACCAGCCCGAGCACTTGGGTTCGCGCCACTTTTCGGGGATGTCGCCCGCGATGGCGGCAGGGGCGGCGGCAGCTGCCGCAGAAGCGGCGCCGGCGATCCGGAAGAAATTGCGGCGGGTGAGATTGGCGGTCATGACGACTCTCCTTCACTGCCTGCTTGGGCGGAGCGACCGATGATCCTTGGTCGCCGCCGAAAGCAGGCTCAATTGCATGAAAACCAGCAGTCTGAGGAGCACTTCCGCAGAAACGCGGCGCTCGTAATCAAACTGGCCATGCGTTCATCATGCCAACGCATCGGCCCTGACTGCGTTAACTGCTTAACGCTTCATATGCTCTCCTGCAGTTCTCGGGAAACTCCTGAGAGCCGCAGGGACGCGGACGGCTCGGCATGCCGAAGCTCCCTCAAGGCCGTCAGCTTCAGTTTTCGTTCGTAAGGCAGAACACCTCGGCGAGCGCCTTGCCTGTTGTCGCCCACATGAAGCAAAGCCTCGGTCGCTCGCAATATTCACTTCGTTTACGTCAACGAGGTTGATGCTGCTCTTCAGACCAAAGAAAAGCCGGCACTCCACTTCGAGAATGCCGGCTTTTTCAAAGACCTTCTGGGGACCGTCAATCGACGACTTCGCGGCCCACGAGGTCGTGCTCTTCGTTGGCGGTGATGCGGACCTTCACGATGTCGCCGGGCACGAGCTTGCGGTCGGTGGTCACGTAGCAGACGCCGTCGATGTCGGGCGCATCCGACTTCGTGCGGCCGACGGCGACGCCGTCCTCATCGGGCTCTTCGTCGATGATCACCTCTTCGACCTTGCCGATGCGGCGGGCGAGCTGCTTGAGGGAGATCTCCGCCTGCACCTCCATAAAGCGGCGGCGGCGGTCTTCGCGGACCTCGTCGGGGAGCGCCCCGGGGAGGTCGTTCGCAGCAGCGCCGTCGACGGGCGAGTACGCGAAGCACCCGACGCGGTCGAGCTCGGCTTCGCGCAGGAAGTCGAGGAGGTACTCGAACTCCGCTTCCGTTTCGCCGGGGAAGCCCGCGATGAAGGTCGAGCGGATCGTGATGTCGGGGCAGGCCCGGCGCCAGGCGGCGATGCGCTCGAGGTTCTTCTCGCCGCAGGCCGGACGCTTCATGAGCTTCAGGATGCGCGGGTGCGCGTGCTGGAACGGCACGTCGAGGTAGGGCAGGATCAGGCCTTCGGCCATGAGGGGCACGATTTCGTCGACGTGCGGATACGGGTAGACGTAGTGGAGACGCGTCCAGAGGCCGAGGCGGCCGAGCTCGCGGCAGAGGTCGACCAACTTCGTGTGCACGGGGCGCCCGCAGGCGAAGTCGAGCTTGTAGCGCTTGTCGACGCCGTAGGCGGCGGTGTCCTGGCTGATGACGAGGAGCTCCTTCACGCCCGCTTCCTTGAGATTCATCGCCTCGCGGATGATGGAGTCCATCGAGCGCGAGTTGAGCGAGCCGCGCAGGTGCGGAATCACGCAGAAGGTGCAGTGGTGGTTGCACCCTTCGCTGATCTTCAAGTACGCGTAGTGCTTCGGCGTGAGGCGCACGCCCGCCGCGGGGACGAGGTCGTCCCAGGGGTCGTGCGGACGGGGCAGCACGCCCTCCACCATCGCGAGCACTTCGTCGACGCTGTCCGGGCCCGTGACGCCGATCACCTTCGGATGGCGCGCCATGATGAAGTTCGAGCCGTCGGCCTCCGTGCGGCCGCCCAGGCACCCGCAGACGATCACGCGGCCGTTTTCCTTGAGCGCTTCGGCGATGGCGCCGAGCGACTCCTCAACCGCCTCGTTCACGAACCCGCAGGTGTTGACGATCACCACGTCGGCGTCCTTGTAGGTCGAGCCGATGCGGTAGCCGCGTGCGCGCAGTTCGGTGACGATCCGCTCGGTATCGACGAGCGCCTTGGGGCAGCCGAGCGAAACGAAGCCGACGACGGGAATGTGGCGAGGAGTCATGATTCTCTTTGTATGGGGAAAAGCCAATGAAAAATTTGCGCCGCGGATCATAGTGGAGAATCCGCGGCGCTGCTTGGGTTTGAAGGCGCTCTTCGCGTCTTCAGCTCCTTGGGGACCGAGCCTCAGTGCGCCGGATCGATCCAGATGAGGGCCGCATGGCGCCCCGAGCGTTCGCCGTCGCGGCGGAAGCTCCAGAACCTCGCCGCGTCCGCATAGGTCGAGAGCCCGCTGTCGGCGATGTCCTCCGCCGCAATCCCCGCAGCTTCGAGCGCCGCGCGCGCAAGGCTGCCGAGGTCGGCAAAGAGCTTGCCCGCTTCGTCCGAGGGCTTGAAGGCAGCGTCGACCGCTTCTGCGGGCAGATGCTCGAGCATGGCTTCGCGAACGTCCGCACCCACTTCGAATTCGTCGGCGCCGATTCGGGGGCCGAACCAGACGGCGGGCTCAAGATTCGGGCACTCGGCGCGCAGAGCTTCAACGGTCTTTTGCAGAATGCCGTCGGCCAAGCTCCGCCATCCCGCATGGACGGCCGCAGCGATGCGGCCCTCGCGATCGGCGATCAGGACGGGCAGGCAGTCGGCCGTCATCACGCAGGCGACGACGCCGGCGGTCTTCGTCCATTCGGCATCGGCCTCGGGCGCTGCGGCGGGATCGACTTGGTCGGCATGGAGCACGGTCGTGCCGTGAACCTGCGAAAGCCACTTCGGCTCGCTCGGGCAGCACTGCGTGACGATCGAGCGGTTCATCGCCACGCACGGGAGCACGTCGCCCGTATGGAGCGCGAGGTTGAGCCCCATGATGCCTTCGGGGCCGCCGAAGGGGCCGCTCGAGACGCCGCCCGTGCGGCAGGTGAAGAAGGCCTTGACGTGCTTCGGAGCGCCCTTCGTCCAATTGGGAAGGATGCTTTCAAGTTCGGGCTTGAAGAGCTCTGCCATTTTCCAAACCTCTTTTGAGCTTTAGTAATTGCGTTCGAACACCGTGACGGGGCGGTCCCAGGGGCCGAAGCCCATCTGCTCCATCAGGTCGATCATGTCTTCCGGGGGCTCGACGAACCATTCGAGCTCTTCGCCCGTCACCGGGTGGATGAGCCCGAGGCGCGAGGCGTGGAGCGCCTGGCGGTGGAAGTCGAGGAAGTTCTCCACCTTGACGGCGATGCCGGGCGCGCGGCCGCGGTAGAGCTGGTCGCCGATGAGGGGGAGATCCTCGCCCGTGAGGTGCACGCGGATCTGGTGGGTGCGGCCCGTGTCGAGGCGGCAGGCCACCCAGGAGGTCGGGATGCCGTCGACCGAGGACCAGCCCACGGCGCGGGCGCGCGTGCGGGCGGGCTTGGCGCGCACGCCCGTCGACCCGGGGAACCCCTTGAAGCGGATGCGGCTCTTGGGATCGCGCCCGAGGGGCACTTCAACGACGAAGTCTTCCGCTGCCGTGCCGATCGTGAGGGCCCAGTACTCGCGCTTCACGGTGCGCTCCTGCAGCTGGCGCACGAGGTTCGTCTGCGCGGCGAGCGTGCGGGCCACCACCATGAGGCCCGTCGTGTCGCGGTCGAGTCGGTGCACGATGCCCGCGCGCGGGACGTCCTTCAGTTCGGGGAAGTGGTAGAGAAGGCCGTTGAGAAGCGTGCCGTCGGGATTTCCCGCCCCCGGATGAACCACGAGGCCCGCGGGCTTGTTGACGACGATGATGGCGTCGTCCTCGTAAATCGTTTCAAATTCGACGAAGTCCTGAGGCTCATAGGCAAGCGCTTCGTCGAGCTTTGGGGGTTCGAGAAGCTCGATTTCGTCGCCCGCCGTCGCCTTGGCGCGGATCTTCGTGACGACTTCGCCGTTCAACTTTACCGAACCGTTTTCGATAAGCTTAGCCAAACGGGCGCGGGAGACGTCCGGCAGGTGCGCCGCCAGGACCTTGTCGAGGCGCTCGCCCCAGAAGCCCTCCACCGTGAACTTCGGCAGGTCTTTTCCTGATGAAGGCTGAGCGTCGGCCTCTTCTTCGAAGCCATCCTCAAAATCTTCATCGTTATAATCATCCAATCCTAAATTGACCTTTTCTGTCGTCATGAATTCTGCCAATCCCTTTAAAAGGCTCCTGATGCGCGGCTGCGCGCTCCTCTCCGTGACGCTCGCCACGGCGTCCTGCTCCTGGCTGCAGAGCCTTGACAAGGACCAGACGCTCGACTGGAGCGCCGAAAAGCTCTACACCGAAGCGCGCGTAGCCCTCGATGATAGCAACTGGACGCAGGCAAAGGACTACTACCAGAAGCTGGAAGCCCGCTATCCCTTCGGTCAGTATGCCCAACAGGCGCAGATCGAGCTCATCTACGCCACCTGGAAGGACGGTGATGCGCCGGGCGCCGTGCAGGCTGCCGACCGGTTCCTGCAGACCTATCCGAACCACGCCAACGCCGACTACGTCATGTACCTGAAGGCGCTCGCGACCCTGAACGAAACGGACAGCTGGTTCAACAAGCTCGCCGCGGAAGACCTTGCCGAACGCGACGCCAACGCCTCGCGCGAAGCCTTCGACACCTTCAAGGAGCTCGTGCTGCGCTATCCCGACAGCCGCTTCGCTCCGGAAGCCCGACGCCGCATGCACGGCCTCGTGCTCGCTCAGGCCGAACATGAACTGAAGACCGCGCAGTACTACTTCGTGCGCAGCGCCTACGTGGCTGCGATCGAGCGCGCTCAGCGCGTCGTGCGCGAATTCCAGAACACGCCGATGCGCGACGACGCCCTCGAGCTCATCGCTCAGAGCTACGATGCGCTGAAGCTCACGGAGCTCGCCGCCGACACCCGCCGCATCATCGAGCTCAACAAGGCCGGCACGATCAAGCAGCCGACGCGCTGATGCGGACTCTCCGCCGCTGAAATTCGAAAGGGCCCGGCAGCTTCCCGCTGCGGCGCCCTTTTTTTTCACTACTGCCGGAACGTTTCGAGCGCTGCGGCCTAATCCGCTCAGCCGTTCTCCTCCGCAGCGCGCTTCCCGCGCTCGAGGTTGACGGGAATGAGCGCCAGGACCGCCCCCACGAAGAAGAGCCCCGTCACGCAGATGGCGAGACGGTGGTCGTTCCCCGTGATCCACGTGACCGCCCCGTAGGCGAGCGGGCCCACGATGGCGGCGAGCCAGAGCGCCATGTTCCAGAAGCTGAAGAATTCAGCCGACCTCGACTTGGGCGAAAGGATCGCCACGATCGCGCGCCCAGCGGACTGCGACGACCCCATGGCGAGGCCCGCGAGGTTCGCCGCCACCCAGAAGACCGGGCGGGTCGTGGCGCAGGCCGCACAGGCGATCATCGCCACCCACACCCAGAGCGTGAGTCCGAGCGCCCGCTTGTGGCCGATGCGGTCCTGCAGATACCCGAAGCCGAAGGCGCCGACGGCGGCCGTGATGTTGACGAGGAAGACCAGAAGGAGCGTGTCGACCGTCTGAAAGCCCATCACCTCGGCGGCATAGACCGCCGAGAGCGTGATCACCACGGCGATCCCAGATTGATAGAGGAAGCCGCAGAGGGAGAGCCACGCGAAGTCGCGGTAGCGTCCGAGGCTCTTCAACGTCCCGCCGATCTCGCGGAAGCTCTGCGTGAGGAGCCCCATGAGGCTCCCCGCGGACCTGAGCTCCTCAATGCCTGCGGCGCGGGGCGTCGCCCGCTCCTTGAGGAAGAGGAAGATGGGCGCCGCCGCAATCGTGAAGACCGCGGCCGTGATGAGCATGGTGCCCGCAATGCGCGCATCCATCGAGAGCCCCCACGCGTCGCCCAGCTGCACGAGCGCGAGCGAGGCGCCCAGCGTCACGAGTCCGCCGCAGTAGCCGAAGGACCACCCCCAGCCAGAAACCTTCCCCACGGCGTCGGGCCGCGCGATTTCGGGGAGAAAGGCGGAATTGAGCGTTTCGCCCACGTTGTAGCCGAGGTTCGAGAGGATCACCATGGCGGCCGCAAGCACGATCGTGCCCGGTCCGCAGAAGGAGAGCCCAACGGTGCCGAGGATGCAGACGGCGGTCGCGCCGAAGAGCCATATCTTCTTTCTCGCCGTGGCGTCGGCGATCGCGCCCACCACCGGCATCACGAAGATGCCGATCGCGTTGCTCGCCGCGATGATGAGCGTCCAGAGAAAGGTCGCCCAGGGGGCGTCGCCTGCCACGACGCTCACGAAGTACGCGTTGAAGACCGCGGTGAGCACCACGGTCGTGTAGCCCGAGTTGGCGAAGTCGAAGGCCGACCAGGCCCATACTTCCCTGCGGGAGACGCCGGGCATCAGTGCGCTTTTGTCGATCATGCTGCGCCTCAGTACGGAATCGGATTGCGCACGAGCGCCTGCAGGTGCGTGAAGACGCTGCGCGCGAGCGACCTCAGCTCATAGCCGCCTTCGAGAACGCTGAGGAGCCTCCCCTCGCAGAATTCGAAGGACGCCTCCACGAGAAGGCGCGTCACGCATGCATAGTCCATTTCGGCGGCTTTCAACTGCGCGATCCGCTCTTCGCAGTGGGCGTCGAACCCCGCGGAAAGCACGATGATGTCGGGGCGGAAGGACTCGATTTCAGGAAGCCACACGGTTTCGAGCACCTCGCGGATCTCTTCGCCGCCGGCGCCCGCCGCCAAGGGCGAGAGCACGACGTTCTGCGGGGTGGGCTCCATCTTTCTGTGGGGAAAGAGCGGCCACTGAAAGAGCGACAGGAACTTGATGCCGGGGCGGTCTGCGAGGATCTCCTCCGTGCCGTCGCCGTGGTGCGCGTCGAAGTCGAGCACCATCACGCGTTCGGCGTGCCAGCGCTTCTGCGCCCAGAGCGCGCCGATCGCGGCGTTGTTGAGGTAGCAGAAGCCCGAGGCGCGGCTGCGCGAGGCGTGGTGTCCGGGCGGGCGCACGCCGCAGAAGGCGTTCTTCACGCACCGCCCGAAGATCGAGTCCACCGCGCGCACGACCGCGCCCGCAGACGCCATGGCGCAGTCGAAGGTGTCGGGCCCCACGAGCGTGTCGGGCTCGGTGAAGCGCTTCATCATCTCGGGATCGCCCTTCGAGGCGCCTTCGAGCGCGGCGAGATAGTCGGCGTCGTGGGCGAGAAGCACGGCTTCGCGCGGCGCGGGACCGCACTCGACGCGGCGCACGCGGTTTTCGAGCCCCGCGAGCATCAGGCGCGTTTCAATCGCCTCGATGCGCTCGGGCGACTCGGGCGCCTCTTCGAGCGGGTTGGGAAGTCCCACGAGCTGGTGGGAGAAATAGCCCGTCGGCATAAGCCGCCAGTCTGAAGGTGTCTGCTGCATGCGGAGAATCAGAGAGTCCGCATGCGGCTTTCGACGCTCCGCATGCGGCATTTCTGAAGGTTGTTGATGTTGAAGCAAAGGCTATCACATGCACGCCAGTGGCCTGTGAACCTTGTTTTCAAACTTCAGGCCGCACGCTTTCGGATCTCGCAACACTTCTTGCTGAAGGCGGGAAGCCCCGCACGGCTACAATGCGCGGGATGCTTCACTCGCTGCTCGTTCTCTAATGTTCAAGATTCCGCGCCCGCTCACCCCGACCTCGCGCCTCGCGCTCCTCGCCGCCGTTCTCTGTGCGCTTTCCGCCTGCACGACGACGGTGGAGTCCGCTCAAGCGGAGGACCCGACGCCCGCCGCCGAAAGCACGGCACCGGGGAAGGACGGGAGCACGGCGGCTGAAGAGCTGGAGAAGAAGCCTCAGTTCGTTCTCACCGCCAAGACGCCCGCGGAGTCCGTCAAGGGGAGCCCCTCGGCGAGCGACTACGCCGAGCGCCCTGAAGTGATCGAGTTCCTCCAGGGCGTGGCGTCGGAAAAATCCATTCCGCTCGAATGGCTCGTGAACGAAGTGGCGCTTGCGCGCTACTCGCCCTTGTCCGAGCGCTACACGACGCCCCGGCCCAACGCCAACAAGAAGACCACTGCGGAGAAGAACTTTCTCCTCTACGAGCGCAACCTGGTCAACGCCGATCGCATTGAACGCGGTGCGAACTTTCTCGAAGCGCACCGCGAGGCATTTGAGCGCATTGAATCCGAAACAGGGGTGAGCCGCTACGCCGTAGCGGCCATCATCGGCGTGGAGTCGATCTACGGGCGCAACATGGGGCGCTTCCGCGTGCTCGACGCCCTCATGACGCTCTCCTTCGACTACACGCGCCGCGCGAAGTACTACCGCGCCGAGCTCGCGAGCTTTCTCGACTTCTGCTGGCAGCAGCAGGTGACGCCCGTCTCGATCACGGGGTCGTTTGCAGGCGCCATGGGGCTCGGACAGTTCATGCCGGCGTCGCTTCGCGCCTACGGCCGCGACGGCGACGGCGACGGCCGCATCGACGTGGTGAATTCGCCCGCCGACGGCATTGCGTCGGTCGCCAACTATCTGGCCGCCCACGGCTGGGTGCGCGGCGAACGTCCGCTCTACCGCGTCGAAGCCTCATCCGAGATCTTCAAGGCCACGGGGTCGGGCGGCATCAACACGCACACGACGGCGGGCGCGCTCTATGCCGCAGGCGTGAAGCCCCTCGAAGATAATCCCCTTCGGCCCGAAGAGCCTGCGCTTCTCGTGGACCTTCCGTGGGTGAAATCCAACAACGCCAAGGGGGTCGACTACTACATCGGCACGGGGTCCTTTGCGGCGATCCTGCGCTACAACCGCAGCTACTTCTACGCCGCCGCCGTCTCGCTCCTGGCCGAAGAGCTTGAAGCGGCTGACCGCAGGCAGGCGGCCAAGGCTGCGGGAAGCGGCGAGAAGAAGGACCTGCCGGAGCCGTCTGCGCAGAAGCGCTGATGCAGCAGGCTTGATGCAGCAACGGCCCAAGGCTGCATGAACCTCGGGCCGTCAGGCGATTCAGACTTTGCCTCTCTCGATCAGAAATACTTTGTGAGGCCGGCGAAGGCGTTGAAGTTCTTGTCGGCCTTCACTTCCGCACCCTCTACGCGATCCCAGGCGGAGATGCCGCCGCCCACGTAGAACTCAACCGTCTTGGTCGGGCGGTAGAGGAGCTTCGTCGCCGCGCCGAGGGAAGAACCGTCCTTGTCGGCGCTACTCTCGGGCTTGAGCGCATGTCGATCCGCCGCAAGTGCGACTCTCCGAAACCGGATTCAGAGAGTTTGTAGGTTTGACGCGCCTCTCATTGCGCTAATCGCTTTTAGTTATTGATTTTTATGCGGCGATAGCTGTTAAATAAGTATTTCTACTTATACTTTGAGGGCTTCACTTCAGGGCGCTGTGTATAGGCCGAAGCGATCACTTGCATTTAGTCATGAAGCAGGTATTAGTCCCTACTGTTCTCTGCTTAGATCAGAGTGTTACCATACCCTTATGTTCAAAGGCTCGGACGACGAGCGGCTTCTGAGGAGTCGAAGCCGCGCCGGATCATTCCCTTTTCAGGTCCGATCGTTGAATGCGCCCGATGAACTGCGGCGGACGGAGGCTCCTTACCGACGAGCGCCGCGGCTGAGGACTTCATGACCAGCTTCTCTTTGCGAGCCCCTTGGAACGGAAGAGATTCGAAGACTCGGCCTCCTGCGGCAGCGGCCCGCAATTAATACCCGCTTTCCCGAGCGGACCGCTGATCACACTGTTCGTGCATTCGGGTGAAAGGCGAATGCACTTCGAAATTTAAGGAGTGGGCTGCCCATGCTGTTAGGCGTCCTACTCGGCGTAGCCGCCGGTGCCCTTTGGGGCCTCATCTACATTGCTCCGCTCGCCGTCCCCGAGTACAACCCCGTGCTCGTGGCGCTGAGCCGCTTCATCGCCTTCGGCGTCATTTCGCTTCCCTTCCTCTGGCTCTTCCGACGCGACCTGAAGGCCTTCTCGCGCGCCGACATCTGGGAGTCGTTCAAGCTCCCGCTCTTCGGCAACGTGCTCTTCTACTGCCTCCTCACGATCTGCATCCGCATGGCGGGCGCTCCGCTCGCGGGCATGTTCATGGCCGTGATTCCGGTGCTCGTCGCCATCGCCTCGAACGTCCGCTACCGCGGCTCGAAGTCGGCCGTGGCCTGGAGCAAGATCCTGCCGCCGCTCGCGGTGATCTTCTTCGGCCTCGTGGTGGCGAACCTCACCGAGTTTGAGCGCGCCGCCGCCGCGTCCGTCGAAGGCGGCATGGAATACTGGATCGGCGTGGGCTTCGGCATCGCCGCCGTCATCTCGTGGACCTGGTTCTCGATCATGAACGCCGAGTGGCTTCTCAACCACCCGAAGCACAATGCCGCCGCCTGGACGGCGCTGCAGGGCTGCACGGTGCTGCCCTTCGCGGCCTGCCTCTTCGCGGTCCTTGCCTGGCCCGTGGGCTTCATGGACACGACCGTCACGTTCTTCGGCGCCGCCCCCCTGCGCTTCCTCGCCGTTGCGCTCGGCATCGGCCTGCTCTGCTCCTGGGTCGCCATGATCTGCTGGAACAAGATGAGCCAGATTCTTCCGGCTGCGCTGGGCGGCCAGCTCATCGTGTTCGAATCGATCTTCGCCGTGATCTACGCCCTCATGTGGCGCGGCGAAATGCCCACGCTCTCGATGACGATCGGCTTCGTCATCCTGATGGGCGGCGTTCTCGGTTCGCTGCGCGTCTTCCAGAAGCACGCTGAATCGGTTGGCTCGGAAACCGAACGCACGCTCGATGCTTCCGACGTCGCCAACCGCGCGAAGCTGTGCGCCGATGGCACGAACGACGACTGATCTTTGGCTTCTTCCAAAGAGGTCTGGAGAGGCGGATCCCGCAAGGGACCCGCCTCTCTTTTTGCCTCCGGCGCCCGCGCCGACGAAGCCCTGGAAGCCCCAGACAGTCGAAGAGCCCGGGAGTTCAGCGCTTCCCGGGCCCTTCTTCATTCGGAGTCAAACACGATCAGAGCGGCTCGACGATCTCCACCTTGAGGCGTCCGACGCCGTTCACGCCGCCCTCGAACTGGTCGCCCACGTGCGCGTCGGGCACGCAGACGGGCGCCCCCGTGAAGACGAGGTCGCCCGGACGAACCTCCCAGTAGCGGGAGATCTGCGCGATGAGTTCAGCAGGCGTGGCGATCATGAGGGACGTGCTCGCCGACTGCTTCCTCTGATTGTTCTGGTAGAGGTAGATGTCGACGGGGGAAGGCAGGGGCGTCCTGTAGGCCGGGCGCACGTGCGAGACGGGAGCGCCCCCGTCGAGCGTCTTCATCTGGTCCCAGGGGCCGCCGTCGGGGCGGTCTTCGGGCGCAAGACGGCGCGTGAAGTCGTAGCCTACGCACCAGCCCCAGATGCAGTCCTCGGCCTCTTCGACCGTGAGGTTGCGTCCGCCCTTGTGGAGGCACGCCACGAGCTCGAACTCAGGCACCATCTTCGTCGTGCGCGCAGGCATCGCCCAGCGGTAGACCTCGCCCTCGACCACCGGACGGATCACGTCGGGCGACTTCATGAAGAGCGGCGGCTGGAAGCCCGCGGCGCGGGCGGCGTCGCGCTGCTTCTCATCGGCCGCGTAGTTCTTCGCCGCGCCGTAGACGCGGTTCACAGGGAAGAATTCATAGCGTTCATCCTGCACGGGGATGACGGCCTGGGGAGGCGGAGCAAAGAGAAAGGGCATGAGAGCGCGGTCCTGCTGGAAGGGTTGTACCAAAGAGCGAAAGAGCGTTCATTTTACGTTTGCGCAGGCGGAATAGCGCAAGGCTATAGCCCATGGCTTCTATTCAATCAAAGGCAATTCATCCGACGAAAACGAAGCCGCAGAACCGCGCCTACAATCGCTTACAAGCCTTCGATACGCGAAAGTCCTTGCTTTCAAGGGGCTCGCGGCAACCATCTGCGACAAACTTAAGTAGCGCACTACGCCGCGGCCGCTACAATGCAGGGTGCTTCAAACCCGGACGCTTCCGACGAACGCCGCGGGACCTGCTGGCAGCCGACATCGGCATGCCTCCAGTCCTCGAACTTCGACGCAGGACGTCTTCACTCAGATTCGGACCCCTTTCCAGAAGATGACATCGCCGCAAACGCCGCGCCGCGAAAGCCTCGCCTCGATCAGTCAACGCCGCCTGCAGGCGGTGAAGTCCAAGAGCATCTACGTGCTCCCCAACGCCTTTACGGCCGCAGCGCTCTTCGCGGCCTTCTACGGCATCATCCAGGCCATGAACGGCCACTATTCCGAAGCCGCCATCGCGGTCTTCTTCTCCATGCTCTTCGACGGCATGGACGGGCGCGTGGCGCGCCTCACGCACACGCAGAGCGAATTCGGCGTGCAGATGGACAGTCTTGCCGACGCCGTGAGCTTCGGCGTTGCGCCCGCGCTCATCGTCTACGAATTCGCGCTCGTTGAAATGGGCAAGATCGGCTGGGCCGTCGCCTTCGTCTACGCGCTCTGCGCGCTCCTTCGCCTCGCGCGCTTCAACTGCAACGTGGGCGTCGTCAGCAAGAACTACTTCCAGGGGCTCCCGTCGCCGGCCGCCGCCGCCCTCGTCTGCGGCTTCGTGTGGCTTGCCGTCGAGAACCACCTTCCCGACTGGCTCCTCCCCCATCAGGGCACCATCGCCGCCGTGGTGACGCTCTACGCGGGCCTCACGATGGTGAGCAACGCCCCCTTCTTCTCAGGGAAGAGCTACGCGGTCGTGCGCACGGTTCCCTTCTGGGCGATCGTGGTCTGCGCGGCGCTCTTCATCGTCATCTCGAGCAACACGTCGCTCTCGATCTTCATTCTCTTCTGCCTCTACGCGCTCTCGGGCTTCGTCTATGAATTCTGGTGCTGGTGGCGCGGCCGCCCGAACCCGATTCAGGCCGACCTCGCTGCTCAGCAGGCAGCGCTCGATGCGCAGGCCGCCGAAGAGATCTGCCCGACCTGCGGCAGCCCCGCTGAAAAGCACTGAAGCCTCTGCCGGCTTCGAAGCCCTCGAACCTGCTGCGGCGCGTCAAGCTTGGCGCGCCGCACTTAGATTTTCCCGCAGGACGACTTGAGTCCTTCCTGCCGACGGCAGGCCGTTCAGGAGAAGCGCTTCGAAGAAGGCCTCCCCGATATCCTTCAAACACGCAGAAGCCGAAAAAATGCCTAGAGAATCCTTCAATTACCCCACCATGTTTGAAGAGGTGGTCACGATGATCCGCATCCTGAGCCTCATCCCTCAGGATCGATGGACCACCGTCGCAGAAATTCACGATGAGCTCACGGAGCGCGGCATCGAGATCCATCGCCGCACGCTACAGCGCTATCTGAAGACGATCCGCGAGCACAGCGAAGTCTTCCCGATCGTCGTCAACAGCTCCGGCAAGCCCTTCACCTTCTGCTGGGATCCTCAGAGCGCGGGCTTTCACCTGCCGCAGCTTGGCGTCGAGCAGATGCTGCTTCTGCGCATGGCCGAAGAACACCTTCATGCAACCCTGCCGGCGCAGGCCATCACGGCTCTGCGCCCCCTGCTGCGCTCCGCGCGCCGCATCGTGCAGTACGACGACGAATCCCGAGGCACGTGGCTGCGCAAGGTAAAGGTGCTCGACGACGCCCAGCGCTTCATGCCCCCTGCGATCCGCCCGGCCGTCCTCTCGGCCGTGGCCGACGCGCTCTTCATCGACCACAAGCTCATGATCCGCTGCCGCTCGACCAAGAAGCGAGAAGACGTCGTTGTCCGCCCGCTCGCGCTGATTCAGAAGGGCGTGCGCACCTATCTCGTCTATCAGACCGACGGCGAAGAAGTCATTCAGCACATCGCCCTCAACCGCATCGAGGCCGCCGAGCTCCTGCAGGACATGTTCGTGCGTCCCAAGAGCTTCGACCTTGAAGACTACGCCGCCAAGGTGAGCTTCAACGAAAGCCGCGGCACTGCCGTGCGCCTCACGATCGTCTCCGACGACCCCGAATTCGTCCGGATGCTCTCGGAGTCGCCCTTCAATCTGACGCAGTCGATTGAGGACGCCGGCGAAGGGAAGTGGTCGATCTCCGCCATCGTGGAAGACTCGCTCCTTCTCGACGGGTGGCTTGCCGAACGCCGTGCCTCGATCCTTTCGAGCACGAAGGCGGCGCTCACCGACGCCGAGATCGCCGCGCTCACCCGCAAGCAGCAGACGCCTGACGAGGAAGAGGATAAGGAAAAGCGCTCGACCACCCGCTCCCGCCCCCGCGGCGCCCGTCAGACGTCGGGTACGGAAGTGGAGCTCACCCAGCCGAAGCCCAAGTCCTACGACATCGCCGCCGCCGAAGCCGATCGTTCGTCCGTACCCGGGCTCGAATTCGCCGCCGAGCTGAAGACTCCCTCCACCGATCTCGTCGTCACGAACCGCAAGGTTTCGGCAAGCTGAAGCCTGAGCCCGTAAGGCCCCTGGCCTTGCGCACTCCGTCAAGGGCGTCCCACTTTGGGGCGCTCTTTGCTTTGCACGGCCCTGCTCGATTTCACTGCACTGCCGCCGCGTCGTCAGGTTCGAGAAGCCACCGCCACACAGGCTTCACCATGATTCGAACGCCTTCGGCTTCGATCGTTCGTTCTTCATCCATCGTGAGAATTAGGCTCTCCTTGAGATCGAAGACCTCGGCAAGTTTTACGAGCGCACGCACCTCACGCTCCTGCGTTTCAGAACTTGAGAGCGCCATGGAGACTTGAACGGCCAAATGCGCCTGAGGCACGAAGAAATCGACCTCGACATTGCGTCGATAGTAGTAGACCGCGTCGCGGCCGAAGCGCCTCATGAGTTCGACGGCTGCCAAATTCTCAAGGAGCTTGGCTGCGGGATCCGCTAGGAGGCAGTTGAGGATGCCGTTGTCAGCGAGGTAGTGCTTTCTCATCGTCGCCCGTTCGGAGAGTGCGTCGCTCCAATTCGGCATGCTTTCAATCAGGAAGGCTGCCTGCATCGCATCGATCCATTGAGCAACATTGGCGCGCGTCGCCGGCATATGATCGCTCTGGAGCAGATGAAGCAGCCGAGAAGCGCCTGTCGGCTGCCGCACGCTTTCAGCGAGCTTGCTGAGCAGCAGCACCAACGCTCGGGTTGATCGGATGCCGCTACGAGCGGCAATGTCCCGCAGCAGGACGTTGTCCTTGAGACCCTGAAGCCATTCGCGCTTCTCAACCAACGGAAAGACGGGCGCGAGGCCGCCCCACGTCAGATATTCGTCGAACAACCGGCGCACATCATTCGATCTCGGCCCCATCAACATCACGGGCGTCGGTTCCGTGCCGCGAATGCGCAGAAACTCCCGAAAAGAAAACGGGCGAATTTCTCGAACGATGAAGCGGGCGCCTAGCGTCGTATGGATTTCCGAGCTCAGCATCTTCGCATTGCTGCCTGTGATGAAAACCTGGTAGCCCGTATCGACCAAGCGCCTCGCAAACTTCTCCCAGCCTTCAATATTCTGCAGCTCGTCGAGGCAGACCACGGGACGGCGCGATGTCCCAAAAAGTGCATAGTAGGCATCGAGCAGCCGCTCGGAATCCGAGACTTCGAACCCGTACAGTCGATCATCCTCGAAGTTGACGTAGAGGATGTCCTCCGGTTTGGCGCTCTGCTCGTTGATGAGCTTCTGAATGTGCTCAAAAATCGTATATGACTTGCCGGCCCGCCGCAGGCCGACCAGCACGTAGCTGACGCCCGACTCAAACCGCTCTCCTCGCTTGAGGAGCGGCTTCGACGGAATTTCCTCCTGATTCTCAAGAATTACGCGCTGCATGAGCGCCGCATCTACTGCCATGCACATCTCTCCAGTCGCTGAATAATGCTACTTACAACTATCTTATTTTATGAAAAATTGATAGTTGTAAGTAGCAGTTTTTTGTCTCCATCGCGCCTCGCCCTGCCTATTGAAGAAAAACCTCCGCACAGCCGAAGCTGCCGGAGGTTCTGCATTCTGAGGAATGCGTTCTCGTTCTGCGAGTGCCGGACCTTGAGCGTCGAGCACCTCGAAAAGGTTTTAGAGGCGCGCGATGACGCTCGAGACGCCCGTCACCTTGTCGCCGATCTGAGCAACGATCTCAGCCTCGAGCGGCAGGTACACGTCCACGCGGGAGCCGAAGCGGATGAAGCCGTAGCGCTCGCCGCGGGCGAACTCTTCGCCAACCGTCGCGTAGCAGATGATGCGGCGGGCGACGAGGCCGGCGATCTGGATGAAGGTGATGCGGCGGCCGTCGGCCATGCGGACCGTGACGGCGTTGCGTTCGTTCTCCGTGCTCGCCTTGTCGAGGTCGGCGTTCACGAAGAGGCCGGGCGTGTAGGTGACCTTCTCAACGACGCCAGCCACCGGGGTCTTCTGGCTGTGCACGTTGAAGACGTTCATGAAGACCGAAACCATCACGGCTTCTTCACCCGTTTCGGGATTGATGCGCTTCTCGACCTTGCAGACGCGCCCGTCGACGGGGCTCACGACGGCTCGGGGGTCTTCAGGCGCCTCGCGGGCCGGATCGCGGAAGAACTGGAACGCGAAGACGAAGAAGACGAAGAGGAGGAACGTCACGATGCCGAGATCGAAATACCAGCTCACGATGACGGCAATGAGGGCGCACGCAAGAATGGGCCAGCCCTCACGGGCGATGATCGGATGGGGATAAATGCGGTCGGACAAGGAGAATCTCCTGAGGGAATAATTACGCTGACGCGTAATTGTAGAGGGCGCGGATGATCGGCGCTCGGAATGAATCGGATTTCGCCCGTGCATTAGGGTTAAGGAGAGCTAGTGCCGAGCACAGCAAAAGCCCGCAGCGGCGGCGGCCGTCTGCAGGCGAATGGGCGGCGGCAGGCGCTTGATGCGGGCTACTTTTCCTTCTCTTTGTCGATGGGCCTGCGCGAGAAGAGCCAGTCGACGAAGCTTCCCTGGCTGCGCGAACTCAAAATCACGCGGCCTCGGCCGGAAAATTTGAGGACGAACCCTTCGCCCGTGAGCTGGCTCCCGATGAGGCGCCCGGCCAAGCCGCTTCGGCCCGTCTGCAGCGTGATCTCGTAGTCGAGCGACGCATCCCAGGCAACCAGATGGCCGTTGTCGATCAGAAGCGCTCGCTCGGGCGTGACCTCCACCTCTTCAAGAGAGCCGAACCCCGACACGGCGAGCGTGCCCGAGCCTTCGGCCTTCATGATGAAGAAGCCGCCGCTGTCGGCAAGGAGCGCACGGCCGAGGCCCTGCGCCTTCGTGGAGATCTCGACGCCCGACGTTGAGGCGAGAAAGCACCCGTCGGCAATCATGACGCCGTCGCCCTTGACTTCGAGCACCTTCACGCCGCCCGGCAGGCTCGGCGCCAGATAGGCCGTGCCGCCCGCGTCTTCCGCAACGATCCACTGCTGAAAGAACGTTTCGTCGTTCAGGAACTTTCTTGCGAGCGACTTGAAGAAGCCCCCTCGGGTCTTGCCCTTGAGAACCAGTCCCGCATCCATCATCACCATGGAGCCGCGCTCAGCGGCGACCTCGTCGCCGGGCTCGAGATCTACGCGGAGCAATGGGTCAATGCCGTTCTGCGCCGTGAACCTTGCCATTTTTCCTCTCAGTCGTCAGGGGGTGATGCGCACGGTGAGGCTCACCGACAGCGTCGTGTCGGCCGAGCCCGCGCTCACGACGGTCGAAAGGGAGTCGTTCGCCACTGCGGCGCGCATCAGCATGGGCTGAGCATAGTAGCGCGGGGAGGGACCCGCCGCGCCCGACATCTGGATGCCTTCGATGCGGACGTTCTTCTCGCCGAGGCCGAGCGCCTCCGCGGCCTTGACGGCGCGTTCGGTCGCGCGCTTGACGGCTTCGCCCAAGAGCTCGTCCTGCGCGGCGTCGCGCACGGCGCGCGAAACCGAGAAGCTTACGCCGTCGTAGTTCATGGTCTTGCCCGCAGCGTTCATCACGGCCGAAGCGAGCTTCAGGTCGCGCACCGTCACGCGGATCGTCTGACGGGCGCCCCAGGCGGCGATTTCGGACGCCTCGCCCTCCTTGGCGCGGGTCTTCACGGGCCACGTGGAGAAGTCCGCCGTCTGCACTTCGACCTGGCCGGCAGGCGCATTGATGGCCTTCAGCGCCTCGATCGCGGCGTTGCCCGCCTTGACGATCTCGTCGCTCGCCTCCTGAGCCTGCGGCCGCTGGGCTTCGGCCGTGAAGGTGATGACCGCCTGATCGTTGGCAAGGAGCTTGCTCGCCTCGCCCGTCACCGTCATCACGAGGCCGGCGTCGGCTACGCGGGGCATGGCTTCAGCGGCCAGAGGCGCGGCGAGCGCCATCGCCGCCGCTGCCGCACACGTCGTCTTGATCCACTTGCTCTTCATAACGCTCTCCTTTCTGCGGTTCTGATCTTCTGCATTCGAGGAATGCCGTACATTCCTGAACTATTGTTCATCCTACTGAAAGCAAGCGGCGCCGAGCGTGTCCAAATGCTACGGATATGTTGACAATCGTTGCAGCGTCCCGCACCTCAACCGCCTCGGAGGAGTCTGCCCAAATCGCAGGCGTCGTCGTCCTTCACGACATAGGCGCTGCGGAAGAGCGCTTCGACGTTCTGCGGAGAAGCGGCGGTCACGCGGGCGTTGCGGTATCTCGAGAGGAAGTACTTGGCGTCGGGCGACGATTCCAGCGCGGGATTAAGGGAGCAGTCGAAGGCTTCGATGCCGTCGAGCCCTTCGGCCTCCGCCTCGACGAAGCCGAGCGTCCTCGTGATGGGGCCAGTAGTGCGCCAGAAGTAGATTCTCCTGCCGTCGCCCAAGGCGTCGTGAAGCTTCACGCGCTCCATGAAGAAGAAGTTCTCCCAGAGGGCCTCGCCGTCCGAGCGCTCCTTGATCGGCGAAAAGTCGCCGATCAGGGCGTTTCTCACGCCGTTGTCGAAGAAGTAGATCTTCTTGCCCTTCTTCATTTCACTTCCCACCCTGCGGGAGAACGACGGACAGACCCGAATCACCGAGTGGGCTTCGAGGCGCTTCACGTAGTCCTCGACCGTGTTGCGGCTCACGTTGAGATCGCGCCCCAAGCGGTCGTAGCTCACGACGTCGCCCGTGCTGCGGGCGAGGAGCTTCAAGAGCGTCCGCACCTCATTGGGGCGCCTCAGGGGGTTCAATTCGAAAAAGTCTCGAAGGAGCACGTTCTCGCAGTAGTCCTTCAAGTAGCTCTCCGCCTCTTCGGGCTCGAGGCACGCCATCGGAAGCGTCCCGTAGACCAGAAACCGCTCCATGAAGCCTCCGACCGTCCGCCAAGTGATGCGCGCGGCGAGCTCATGGAGCGAAAAGGGCCAGACGGTCTTTGCGAGCACGCGGGGGGCTTCGCCCTCGGCCGGCTGCGGCAGGGCCTTGAGATCGAGCGGCGCCGAGCTCGCGATGTAGATGCGGCAGGGCTTCTTCATCGACCGCTGCGCGTCGCCCAACACCTTGAGAAGCTGAGCGATGTTGGGCGCCTTGTGAGCATCGTCGATCACGAAGGCGGCGGCCGACGAAAGCACCTGCTTCGCTTCGGAGGCGGTCGACAGACGAAGCTCGGCAGCGTCGCTGCCGCCTCGAACCCATCGGCAGCCGGCGTCGCCAACGAGCTGCTGCAGGAGCGCGGTCTTCCCCGAATGTCGGGGGCCGGTCAGCACCAACGCGGAGCGAGGGTCGGTCTTTTCAAGTGCATTGAGGAGGCTGCGGCGAATGAGGGCCGCGAGCGGAGGGATGGCTGTGGAAGCGGTCGAAATCGGCATGATCTTGCGGAACTTAAAAATTCTTCAGTTCATTGAAGTATTCTACACATGAATTCTTCATGTTTGTGAAGAATTTTTAATTTAACTGCAGCAGTAGCAATTCCGTTAAATTGGAGGCTGCGGCGGGTGCAGTCTGCTTCGGCGGCCGAGAACGCTCCTCACGCATCCGAACCGCACGTAGACGCGCCCTGCCGATCACCCGGATCCCTCGTTGTGGATACACTTGAAGATTCCCCTCTGGAATTCCCCGCATACCCCCTTCTTCAACGCTTTTTCGCCATGACTGCCGCCACGCCTTCTGCTCAATGGAGTTCGCGCCTGGGCTTTATCCTTGCCTCTGCAGGGTCCGCCATCGGTTTGGGCGCCATGTGGAAGTTCCCCTACTGGGCGGGCGAGAACGGCGGCGCGGCCTTCATCATTCCCTTCATCCTCTTCACCTTCACCACGGGCGTGGTGCTCGTGATCGCCGAGCTCGCGCTCGGACGCGCAGGGCGGGGATCGGTTGTGGAGGCGATGCGCAGAGCAGGCGGCAGGAGCTTCATGTGGCTCGGGGGCCTCGCCGTCCTCACCGCCTTTCTGATCCTCTCCTACTACGCGGTCGTGGGCGGCTGGTGCACGGCCTACCTCGTTGAGGCCGCAACGGGCCAGGCGGTTTCGGCCGATCCCGAAGAGCTCAAGATCCACTTCGGCGAGCTCGTGCGCTCGGGCGGGCGCAACATCGCCTGGCTCATGGTCTTTCTCGCCGCCGTCTGCGGCACGGCCCTCTGCGGCGTGCAGCGCGGGATCGAGCGCCTCTCGAAGATCCTCATGCCGGGGTTCTTCCTCCTGATGGTCGGGCTCGCCGCCAGCTCCCTCATGCTGCCGGGCGCCTGGGACGGGGTCGAATACCTCTTCAAGTTCTCTTGGGAAGACGTGACGCCCGAAGTGATCCTCAACGCCATGGGGTTCACGTTCTTCTCGCTCTCTCTGGGCGCAGGCATCCTCGTCACCTACGGCGCCTACGTGAAGAAGGAGACGCCGCTGCCGGCCGCCTCCATGTGGGTGGGCGTGCTTTCCGTGCAGGCGGCGCTTCTCGCGGGGCTCGTCATCATGCCGGCGGTCTTCGCCTACGGGCTCGAACCCAATGCGGGCCCCGGCCTCGTCTTCATCACGCTTCCGCTCATCTTCTCCCAGATCCCCGCGGGCGGACTCTTCGCCGTTCTCTTCTACCTCTGCCTTCTCGTCGCGGCGCTCACCTCCGCCGTGTCGCTTCTTGAAGTAGCCGTCGCCTTCCTTGTGCACGAGTTCGGCTTCTCCAGGCGTTCCGCAGTGCTTCTCTACTTCGCCGGGCTCTTCATCCTCAGCTGCGTCTCGGCGCTCTCCTTCGGTCCCTGGAGCGGCTTCCGCATCTTCGACCGCATCATCTTCGACTTCCTCGACTACATCTGCACGAACTTCCTGATGACCCTGAATGGCTTCGCCGTCGCGATCCTCATGGGCTGGAAGGCGTGGCCGAGGATGGTGAACGAGCTCTCCCGTCCGGACGAAGCCGGCCGCACGACCTCAAAGACGACGCTCGCCGCGATCGGCGTGGGGCTCAAGTGGCTCGCACCCCTCATGGTGCTCGCCGCCTGCTGGGAAGGCGTCTGGGGACTCCTCCAGTCGGCGCTCGCGGCGCTCTTCTAACATCTTTTCCGCCGCTCCGGAAGCCGCAACCCTTGAGCTCCCGAGCTCCCCGAAGCGGCGCAAGGCTTCCGTCATGACTGCTTCTGCGCTTCCGATTCCCGATCCCAACCAGGTCTTTCCGAACGAATGGAAGACTTCGGTGTTTCTCAAGAACGTGATCACCGCGCCCAACATCGAGGTGGGCGACTACACGTACTACGACGATGCGGAGCACCCGACGGAGTTCGAGAAGCGCAACGTCCTCTTCAACTACCCGCAGTTCGGCGACCGGCTCGTGATCGGGAAGTTCTGCGCGCTCGCCTCGGGCACGACCTTCATCATGGGCGCGGCCAACCACCGGCTCTCGAGCGTGACGACCTATCCCTTCAACGTCTTCGGCGGCGCCTGGGCGGCCTCTACGCCCAACCACCTGTCCGAGCTCCCGCACAAGGGCGACACGATCGTCGGCAGCGACGTCTGGATCGGGCGGCAGAGCGTCATCATGCCGGGCGTGAAGATCGGCGACGGCGCAATCATCGCGGCCTACTCGGTGGTCGTGAAGGACGTGCCGCCCTATACGCTGGTCGGCGGCAACCCCGCCCGCGTGATCAAGCCGAGGTTTTCGCCCGAACTCACGGAGCTCTTGTTGGAGCTCAAGTGGTGGGACTTCGAGCCCGAAGCCCTCAAGGCAATTCTGCCGATTCTCTGCCTGCCGGACCTCGAGCGCGCCTACGGCGAACTCAAGGCCGTTCTTGAGAAGCGGCGTGCTGAGGGCCTCGTCTGACGCAGTCAAAATGCTTGAATTTCTTCAAAAAGAGCCGTTTTTCAACCGAAAGCCTTGTTCGAACCCATCCGATCTAATGGGAATGCCTAGCAGGCCCTAAGCTTTCTTCTATGAAAGTTGCCTAAGATATAAGCATCCACCAAAGCGCTCTGCCGTGCAGCGTTTTCGAGCTGCACCACCACGCAGAGCGCTTTTCATTTACACCCGTCATAAGAAAAACAACATGAGTCAAGAACGCATTACCTGGACGAGCCGCATCGGCTTCGTCCTCGCTTCCGCAGGTGCGGCCGTGGGGCTCGGCGCCATCTGGAAGTTTCCGTACATGGCGGGCACGAACGGCGGCAGCGTCTTCGTGCTGCCTTTCATCCTGCTCACGTTCACCGTGGGCCTTGCGCTCCTCGTCGCCGAAGTCGTCCTCGGGCGCCTCGGCAAGGGCGGCATCGTCACGACCTACAAGCGCCTCGCGGGCTCAGCCTTTCTGCCCGCAGGCTACCTCGGCGTCCTCACGGGCTTTCTGGTGCTCTCCTTCTATTCCGTGATCGGCGGGTGGACGCTCTCCTACTTCTGCGAAGCCCTGATCGGTCAGGGCCTCATCACCGATCAGTCGCAGTTGGGCGCTCACTTCGGCGAATTCACGGCCAACCCCGTGCTCGCCATGGGCTTCCAGTGGCTCTTCCTGCTCCTGAACGGCCTCATTGTCGCCTTCGACGTGACGAAGGGGATTGAGCGCGTCAGCAAGATCCTCATGCCGCTTCTCTTCTTCATGATGCTCGCGATCATCATCCGCGGCCTCATGCTGCCGGGCGCCTGGGCGGGCGTTGAATTCCTCTTCAAGTTCGACCCCGACGCCTTCACCTTCTCGGCGCTTTTGCAGGCGATGGGCTTCACCTTCTTCTCGCTCTGCGTGGGGTGCGGCTGCATGATGACCTACGGCAGCTACCTCGACGACAAGACGAGCGTCCTGCGCTCGTGCTCGTGGATCGCGTTCCTCGCCGTCATCGCCTCCCTCATGGGCGGCCTCATGGTGATGCCCTCGGTCTTCGCCTTCGGGCTCGACCCGACCGCCGGCCCCGGCCTCACCTTCATCACGATGCCCGCCGTCTTCGCGCAGATGCCGATGGGGCAGCTCTTCGCCGTGATGTTCTACTTGTGCCTCGCTGTCGCGGCCATCACGTCGTCGGTTTCGATGATCGAGATCCTTGTCGCCTACTTCGTCGACGAGCAGAAGATGCCGCGCCCGAAGGCGGCGGTGCTCTCGACCATCGCGCTCGCGGTCGTGGGCATTCTGCCCTGCCTCTCGTTCGGCATCATGGGCGACGTGAAGATGTTCGGCGGCCGCACGTTCTTCGACGTCTTCGACTTCTTCACGAGCAACCTGTCGCTGCCGATCGGCGGCCTCGTGATCCTCTACCTCGCGGGCTTCACCTGCTGGGACCGCGTGAAGACGATCGCGCCCGTCGAGCACCAGTGGCTCCTCAAGCTGATGCTCCGAGTCCTCTCTCCGCTCCTCGTGCTCGTCGTCCTCATTTCGGGGCTCATCTAGAATCTTCAGCCCGCTTCTTCAAAGCGCCTTCGGGATCTCAATACACCCCGTCCTCCCACAGAAGGCCTCTTGACAGGCGGATACTTGAAATCCTGCGGGCGCGGCCTCAACGCGCCGCCCCGCCTCCAACACCTTTTTTCCGGACCTCCTTCATGCCTCAGACACCCGCACGCTCCGCCTGGACCTCGCGCCTCGGCTTCATTCTTGCCTCGGCGGGTTCAGCCGTGGGGCTCGGCGCCATCTGGAAGTTCCCCTATATGGCGGGGACGAACGGCGGCTCGATCTTCATGCTGCCCACGATCGTCTTCTCCCTCACGATCGGCCTCGCGCTCCTCATCGCCGAAATGAGCATGGGGCGCGCCGCACGCGGCGGCGCCGGCACGGCCTTCTGGAAGCTGGGCGGCCGCGTCTGGTCCGTGATCGGCTTCATTTCGGTCGCAACCGGCGCCCTGGTGCTCGCCTTCTATTCGGTCGTAGGCGGCTGGTGCACGCACTATCTGATCGAAGCCCTCATGGGCCGGGGCATCACGGATGATCCGGCGGCCATGCGAGGCGCATTTGAAGCCTTCGCCTCCAACCCCATGCAGTCGGTGCTCGGGCACGTGATCTTCCTCTCCACCACCGCCGGCGTCGTCCTCTGCGGCGTGGAGAAGGGCATTGAGCGCGTGGGGAAGATCCTCATGCCGCTCCTCTTCATCCTGATGCTCATCCTCATCGTGCGCGGCCTCATGCTCCCGGGCGCCATGGAGGGCGTGAAGTTCCTCTTCATGCCCGACCCCGACGCCTTCACGGGCGAGGCGCTTCTCAACGCCATGGGCTTTGCCTTCTTCTCGCTCTCCGTGGGTTCGGGCTCGATGATGAACTACGGCAGCTACCTCTCCGACAAGGTGAACGTCGGCACCTCCACGGCCTGGATCGTGGTGCTCGCCGTCATGTCGTCGATTCTGGGCGGCCTCATGATCATGCCGGCCGTCTTCGCCTTCGGCTTGGCGCCCGACGCGGGCCCCGGCCTCACGTTCGCGACGATGCCCGCGGTCTTTAGCCACCTCCCGATGGGCACGCTCTTCGCAATCGCCTTCTACGCGTGCCTCTACGTTGCCGCACTCACGTCGGCGATCTCGATCCTCGAAATGGTCTCGCAGCACTTCGTCGACCGCTGGGGGCTCTCGCGCCGCACGGCCGTGATCAGCGTCTCCACCGTTCTCGGCGCGATCGGCATCCTCTGCGCGCTCTCCTTCGGGCCGCTCGCCGACATGAAGCTCTTTGGCCGCACGATCTTCGATCTCCTCGACTACACGACCTCCAACATCGGCATGCCGATCGGCTGCATCGGGCTCGGCCTGGTCGCCGCCTGGGTGGCCTGGCCCACGATCGAGAAGCAGCTCCAGATGAACGCGCACTGGACCGAAATGGGCCTCAAGGCCTTCCGGATCCTCGCGGGCTTCGCCGCTCCGATCCTCATTCTCATCATCGCCGCCAAGGGCGTCGGACTCTTCTAAACCTCAACCATTCCTTCGCGCCGCATTTCGGCGTCCGAGCTCTCGGAAGGCCCGGGCAATGATTGCGGCGAAGGAGCCCTCTGAAGCCGCTTCCGGGCGGCCTCATTCATCAACCCGCACAAACGAATAAAAGGAATTCGATTTCATGTCCACCAATACGCCAGCAACCTGGGGCACCCGCCTCGGCTTCATTCTGGCTTCCGCGGGCTCCGCAGTGGGCCTCGGCGCCATTTGGAAGTTCCCCTACATGGCCGGTACGAACGGCGGCAGCGTCTTTATGCTTCCCTACATCTTCTTTACGCTGACGGTGGGCGTGGCGCTGCTTCTGGCTGAGTTTGCGATGGGGCGCGCGGGCCGCCGCGGCGCCGTCGGCAGCCTCAACCGAGCCGCAGGCAAGCCCTGGGGCATCTTCGGCGGCATCGGCGTCTTCACGGTGTTCCTGATCCTCTCCTTCTATTCCGTCGTGGGCGGCTGGTGCATCAAGTACATGTTCGACGCCTGCATCGGCGTGGGCCTCACCACGGACGCCAAGGTCCTCAACGAGAACTTCGGCAGCTTCGTCTCCGACATGTTCTCGTCCTACGGGTACCTGCTTCTCTTCCTCTGCCTGACGGCCTACGTCGTCATGAACGGCGTGCAGCAGGGCATCGAGAAGATCGCCAAGATCCTCATGCCGCTCCTCTTCATCCTGATGGTGATCCTCATCATCCGCGGCGTGACGCTCCCGGGCGGCTGGGAAGGCGTGAAGTTCCTCTTCACCCCGCGTTGGGAAGACTTCAACGGCTCGGCGCTCTTCAATGCCATGGGCTTCTGCTTCTTCTCGCTGTCGTTGGGCGCGGGCACGATGATCACCTACGGCTCCTACCTCGACCCCAAGGCGGATCTGCCTTCGTCCGTGGGCTGGGTGGCCTTCCTCGCGATTCTCTCCTCGATTCTGGGCGGCCTCATGGTGATGCCGGCGGTCTTCGCCTTCCATCTCGACCCGACGGCGGGCCCGGGCCTCACCTTCGTCACGATGCCTGCGGTCTTCTCGCAGATGCCCTTCGGCCAGGGCTTTGCCGCTGCCTTCTACGCCTGCCTCCTGGTCGCCGCCCTCACGAGCTCTGTTTCGATGCTCGAGGCCTGCACGGCGCTCCTCACGCAGGAAACGAAGATCGTGCGTAAGAACGCGATTCTCTTGACGCTCGTGGGCTGCGCCGTCGTGGGGTTCGCCGCCAACATGTCGTTCGGCCCCTGGAGCGACGTGAGGCTCTTCGGCAAGAACATCTTCGACATCCTCGACTACCTCACCTCCAACATCGGCATGCCGCTCTCCACGTTCGGCATCGCCATCGCGGCGGCCTGGGTGGCCTGGCCCGTGATGCAAAAGGAGCTTCAGACGGTGCGCACGCTCTCGCCCGCCGCCCTCAAGGCTTCGCGCATCCTGATCGGCATTCTCGCCCCGGTCTTCGTGGCGGTCGTGGCGTTGGGCGGTATATTGTGAGGTCGGTGACAACCCGCCTTGCAATATTTGCCGCATGACCCCGTCAGAATCCAATCATCAAAACACTTCCACCCCTCTGAAGCCCGAGTCCTCTCAGGCTTCAGAGACCTCATCCCGAAATGCCGCTCTCGCCGGAGAGGAGGCCGTCCGCGAGCTCTTCGCCCGCGAATGGCTCGCCCACAAATCTCTCTGGCTGGGCGGCATTTCGCTTATGGTCGTCGTCGCCCTCGCTGGCGCATGGATCCAGGGCGCCAATCCCTACTGGGCGGGCGCCCTCTACAACCTCTGCACGGTGGCGCTTCTCGCTTCGCTCTGCGGTTTTGCCGCATTGGGCCTCATCTGGCGCACCGTGAAGCGGATCTCCTCAGAGCTCCACTTCGAATTCCGAAGCAAATTCCAGCTCGAAGCCTCCCGAGCGCTCTTCAAGCGCTCCGGGATCCTGGTCTTCGTGGTCATTGCGGCCGAGGTCGTGATGTACATGCTTCGTCTCTGGGCGGCGCACTGACATGGGCCGCGCCAAGAACATTCCGGAAGACCTCCGCCCCGAGGTGCTGCTCGACGCCCTCGTGTCGGGGATCCACGCTTCGGGCGCAGGCATCGTCCGCCAAGGCGAAGGTCGCGACGCCGTAGAAATCCTCGTGCCGGGCGCGCTCCCGGGCTCGCGGGGGGACCTCTTCTGGCAGCCCCCGAAGCCGGGCGGCCGCCGTGGACTTGCCGTCGAGTGGCAGGAGAAGTCGCCTTCGCCCGACGAAGATCCGAGCCGCTGCCCGCACGCAAGATCCATTGAAGGACTCCCCGCCTGCGGCGGCTGCCCGCTGGGCGCCCTCAAGTACCCCGCGGAGCTCGCGCTCAAAACGCGGCTTCTCATTGAAGAGCCTCTGCGCGAGGCCGGCCTCTGGCGCGAAGACCTCATCGCTCTTCCTGCCGGGCAGCCCGCAGACTGCTCTAAGGGCTTTCGCAACAAGGCGGTCCTCTACCCCGGCATCATCGAGGGCAAAGGGCGCTTCGGCTACTATGCCGCGCGCAGCCAATGGCTCGTGCCGGCCGAAGACTGCCCGCAGACGCCTGCCTGGATGGGCGGCGCCGCCCGAGCCTTGGAAGGCTTTCTGGAGGACGGGGTGCTTGCGCCCGCTTCGGAAGCCGCCGTTGCCAAGAACGAAGGCGTTCTTCGAGCGCTCCTCCTGCGCGAAGCGCCGGGCACGGGCGAGCGCATGGTCGTGCTGGTCGTGCGCGAGCTGACGGACGTGCTTCTCGCCGCCAAGGAACGCATCGTTGAAGCACTCAAGCCCTTCAAGCTCAATTCGCTTCTCGTCAACCTCCACCCGACGCCGGGGAGCGCCGTGCTCTCCTTTGCGCCCGATGCGATTCTCCTCTGGGCGGGAAGCCCCGAGATCGAAGCGCGCTTCATGTCGCTCGCCTTCGAATTGAGGCCGCAGACGTTCCTCCAGGTCAATACGCCTCAGACGCCCGTGCTCTACGAGAAGGCGCTCGATGCTGCCCAAGTAGAGTCGGGAGACCAGGTGCTCGACCTCTACTGCGGCGTCGGCACCATCACGCTGGCCGCCGCCAAAAGCCTGGGGCCCGAAGCTAGGGTCTGGGGCGTGGAGCGCGTGGAAGCTTCAATCGAATGTGCCAGAGAGAACGCGGAGAAGAACGGCATTCAGCACGCAGGCTTCACTGCAGAGCCCGTGGAGGCCTTCCTCGAAAATGCGCTCAAGCACGGATTCCCCGAAGGCTTCACGCCCACCAAGGTGATCGTCGACCCGGCTTATCAGGGGATGACGGGGGGCGCAGCAGAAGCGCTCGCCAAAGTCTTCGCTCTGCCGGATGGACCCGCGCGCCTCGCCTACGTCTCCTGCAATCCGAAGAGCTTTGCGCGGGACGCCAAGGTGCTCGCAGCCGCCGGCCTCGTGTTGGAATGCGTCTCGCCCGTGGATCTCTTCCCCGGTGCGATGCACCTCGAGCTCGTGGCGGCATTTGCCAAGCGCTGAGTACATGCGGGCTTGACTTCCTGGAGCGCTGCCGGATTGGGATTCGGCAGCGCTTTCTACATAATCAGCCCATTCCGCTGAAAAGCACGCCATGCACAGCAGCTGTCCATTCGTCTTCGGGAGACCCAGTCCACGGAGAGGCTTTTACCTCGCGCGAGGCGGAGCTCAAGCGCCTGCAGACCAATCTCTCTTGCAGCCTGAACACCATTCTGATTGCACCGCGCCGATCGGGCAAGACGTCGCTCATCCGCAAAGCCGCCGAATCGATTGCCGCCGAGCGATTTCTTGGTCGGCTGACTCCGAAGATCTGCATCAGCTTGGATCCGGCCGCAGACTGCTCTTTGCTGCTCCACCTCCAAGACGGCTCCACGGCCGACCGCACTGCGGTTCTCAACCTTCCTGAAGTGCTTGCCCAAGCACACGGCGTCTGGCAGCACCAGAGGCATGCGTCATACTGCTTCTGCGGCTGCCGACAATCTCTGCTCAGCGCCATGTTCCACGATCCGCGATCCGCGCTATCCGTTCTATTGCTGCGGCGATATCATCCGCCTCGAGCCCATTGCGCAAACAGACAGGATCGCATTCATCCGCCGCCGGTTCGAAGAGACGAGGAAAACCATCACAGAAGCGCAGGCAGAAAGAATCGCTGACATTGCCGGCCGATCGACCTCCTACGTTCAGTAGCTCGCCTGGCACGTGTGGACCGTGTGCGGGGACACTGCGTCCGATGCTGATGTTGAGAAGGGTCTTGAGCTGCTGCTCGACGCCTGTCGCTGCATCTTTGAGGAACAAATGCTCGGCTTTACGCGCAAGCAGATCCATTTTCTGAAAGCCGTCTGCGCAGCGCTCCCGCACGGCGCTCATCGAGAAGGACGTTCTTTCGATTCGGCCAGGCCGCCACTTCGAGCTTGTCGATCCCATCTTCGAGCTGTGGCTCAAGCGAGAATACTTCAGAGGCCTCTGTGACCCGCCAAAAAGCAATGCCGCAGCGACGGAGAGCGCTGCGGCATTGCTTTGTTGGCGGCTGCCTTCAGTTCATTTCCTCTGGCGGCACGCCGGAGGAGACTGCCGAAATCAGCCGAGCATCTTGCGGCCGAGCTCATCGACCTTGTAGATGCCCGCGATGAACTTCTCCTTCGTCATTTCGTAGGGCACGCACGTCCATTCCTTGATGGTGGTGGCGCGCTCCACGAGAGCTTCAACCTGTTCGGGCATCGTGATGTCGAGCTCGCCCAACGTCACGGGCAGCTCGATCGAGCGGTTGAACTTCATCAGGCGCTCGAGCGCCTCTTCGTTGCCGTCGACCGCATGGAGCACGAGCGTGCCGAAGCTCACCACTTCACCGTGCAGGTGCTTGTGGATGGCGGGGAGCACCATCGAGGCGTTGTAGAAGCAGTGCGCAAGCGAGGAGTTGTAGTAGTAGCTGTCCTTCGTGGTGACGAGGTTCGAGGTGATACCCGTCGAAACGATGATGTCGAGCACCGTTTCCGTGAAGGCGCGCGTCACCTTCTTCGCGCGGAAGTCTTCGAGTGCAGCCTTGCCGTACTCGAGGAGCGGCTCTTCGCAGACGAGGCCCACCTGGACGCCGAGAAGCGGCGTGTGGGTGAGCTCTTTACCGCGGGAGGCAAGCTGGCTCTCGGCCTGCTTGGAGAGCGCGTCGCCGATGCCCGCCCAGAAGAGGTCTTCAGGGCTGTCGAGAATCACCGACGTGTTGATGAAGCAGTGCTCGGGGCAGCGCTTCGGGAAGTGGTAGTGGTCGAGCGCGCCGTTCTCCTTATAGATCACGGCGATGGCCGAGACCGGAGCGCAGTTCGAAGCTACGGTCGGCACGGAGAAGAAGGGCTTCTCCATAATGTCGGACGCCGTCTTCACGGTGTCGATCGCGCGGCCGCCGCCCACGCCGAAGACCATGTCGGCCGCCTGCACCTTCGGGTTCTGAACGATTTTCTCGACGTTGGCGTTTGTGGAGTCCTTGCCGTAGACCGCCCATTCCGTGATCGTGATGCCGGCCTTCTCAAAGCCTGCCTTGAGCGCGGGACCGGCCTTCGCGAGCGCCGTTTCACCGCCGATCACGGCGGCCGTGCGGCCGTAGAAGCGGACGGCATCCTTCAATTCGTCGTAGCACGTGGGACCGACGCTGTAATGAGGAAGCGTCACGGAATAGTTTTCGGACATCGGCATTTCTCCGTTTTATGCACTTGTTTTTTCAGTTTCCTCAATGCACTTAAGCTTGAAGCAGAGTCGAGTTTGCAGAGAGGATCTGAAAATTCTATGGGCCGCAGTGCGAGTTGGAGAGGGTGTCGAGCGAGAATCGCGCACTCTCTTGAGTGAGCTTCGAGGTGTTGGGGGATTCCGCCTAGGGACATTGTTGGAGCGTGCTTGAGATCCTGCGCCGGCCCTTAGAAACGGCCAATAGAAAACCCCCGAGAACCTTGAAGGCTTTCGGGGGCTTTCGAGCAAAGCTCTTTCGCGCAGCGCGGAATTAGGCTTCCTTGCGGACCAGACGTTCCTTGATGCGGGCGGCCTTACCGGAGCGTTCGCGCAGGTAGTAGAGCTTAGCGCGGCGGACGTCGCCGTGGCGCTTCACTTCGATGCTGGCGATCATCGGGGAGTAGAGCTGGAACGAGCGTTCCACGCCTTCGCCCGAGGAGATCTTGCGAACGGTGAAGGAGGAATTGAGACCGCGGTTGCGGCGGGCGATGACGACGCCTTCGAAGGCCTGAACGCGCTTGCGCGAGCCTTCAACCACGTTGACGGACACGATGACCGTGTCGCCGGCGCGGAATTCGGGGATCGTCTTGTTCGCCGTAAGGCGGGTCATTTCTTCCTGTTCGAGAATCTGAATGAGATTCATTTTTTACTCCGTTGTCATCGTCATGCGGCCTGAATGTTGGGGGCTGAAAAACCCGCCGCCGAGAGGATGGCGTTGTTGATGAAAAGCTCCGCCCTTTTCAGGAACGGCGCCCTTCGGAAAGGTTCTTGGCGCCCAGCGCCCGCAGAAACTTGACGTCTTCGCGGGTGAGCAGACCAGAAGAGTTCGCGATTGTAATGAGATCGGGGCGAGTGCGCAACGTAAGCTCAAGACTTTTTTCGCGGGACCACTTCGCAATGTTCTTGTGATGGCCCGAGAGCAGCACGTCGGGCACGGGCATATCGCGCCAGACTTCGGGACGCGTGTAGTGAGGCGCGTCGAGAAGCCCCGTGGCGAAGCTCTCGTCCGAGGCCGACAGATCCTTGATGGCGCCCGGGAGCTGGCGCACGACGGCGTCGATCAGCGCACAGGCAGGAAGCTCGCCGCCCGAGAGCACGAAGTCTCCGAGGCTCACCACCTCGTCGACGTAGGTCGAGAGGAACCGCTCGTCGATCCCTTCATAGCGCCCGCAGACGAGCACGATGGGGTCGTTCGCGGCGGCGAGCTCGCGCACGTGGGCGTCGGTCAAGCGCGTGCCGTTGGGCGCGAAGCTCAAGACCCGGCCGCGGTTGCCCGACGCGCGGATCGCGTCGATCGTCTGGGCGAGGGGCTCGGCCATCATCACCATGCCCGGACCGCCGCCGAAGGGGCGGTCGTCCACGGTGCGGTGGAGGTCGGTGGCCGTTCCGCGCGGGTTCCAGCAGTTGATCGACCAGAGGCCGCGGGTGCGGGCGCGTGCGGTGATGCCGCAGTCGCGCACGGCCGAGAAGATCTCGGGGAAAAGCGTTACGACGTCAAAGCGCATCGTCAATTCCTCATCGCCAGGCCGGATCCCAGTCGAAGACGACGCGCTTTTCTTCGGGCTTCATTTCGAGCACGTAGACGTCCTTGACGTTTGGGATGAAGAAGTGCTTTTCGACGCCCGCCGCATCAACGTACTCGATGTCGAAGAGGTCCTGCGCGCCGTTCGTGCCGATGGCGAGGATGGTGCCCAGCTTGACGCCCTCCTTATTGAGCGCCGTGCAGCCCACGAGGTCGACCGCCCAGACGGCGTTCTCGCCCGCCTGCGGGAAGTCGCTGCGCATAACGCCCACCTTCACGCGGAGGGCGTCGGCCTCTTCCTTCGACTCGCATCCGTCCCACTTGGCGATGAGGCCGGCGCCGTGGCGGCGCAGCCCCTTCACGCGCACGGGCGTGCGGGCGCCGAGCGCATCCATCAGCACCCAGTCGCGCACGTTTTCGAGCACTTCGCCCGAGGCGAGCGGCGTGATGCGCACCCAGCCCTTGAAGCCGTAGGCGCCGGAGGTGCGGCCGAGTTCAACCCATTCGTCGGGCGCTTCGGCGGAAGAGGCGCTTTCGAGCGCCTCTGCTTCGTGATTCTGAATGCTGTCGGACGTCATGACTAAATTTCCGGTTTTGCAGAAAAAGAGAAGCCCCGCAGACTTCAGGCGTAGATACCGGACTCTAGGAGAACCGACGCTCTTGGGCGCTGCCGGATCCGATGTGCTTGGACACGAGAGGCACGACCGACAGAGGGTTCGCTGGAGTCCGCACCAGAAGGGATGCGGGGCCTTTTTGCGCTCCGAAGCGTTCTTTGAACCCTTCGGGCGCAGATGCTGAATTAGAAATTATTCAGCAGCGGCTTCAGCGGCGGGCTGAGCCTTGAATTCCTTCACGAGACGGGCGACCGTATCGGAGAGCTGAGCGCCGTTCTTCTGCCAGAAGGCGAGACGTTCGGTGTCGATCACGAGACGGACGGCCTGGCCGGAAGCCATCGGGTTGTAGTAGCCGAGGCGTTCGATGAAGCGGCCGTCGCGACGGGTGCGGGAGTCGCAAACGTGGATGTTGAAGAACGGACGCTTCTTGGAGCCGCCGCGGGCGAGACGAACGATGACCATGAGTTACCTCTTAAATCATTGGTGCTGTTGAATCCATCCGAACCCCCGTCCCGGGGAGAAGCGGATGAAGAGAATGGGGACTGAGCGCGCCCCGGACGGGGCTCACTCAAGAAGCGCGATTCTACTTGAGGCCCCAAGCATTCCGCAAGCGGTTTGCAGTGCTTTTTTCCGGGGTCTCGTTCGCTCCCGGAGGCCTCAGGGAAAGACTCGCGCTTCAGGGCTGCTGCAAGCCTCAGAGCTTGGCGGCAAGCGCGCGGCAGACTTCGGCACCGTCGGCGACGAGGCCGTAATCGGCCACTTCGAAGATGGGCGCTTCGGGGTCGTTGTTCACCGCAACGATCACCTTGGCGTCCTTGATGCCGGCCGTGTGCTGGATCGCGCCGGAGATGCCGAAGCCGAGGTAGAGATCGGGGGCGATCATCTTGCCCGTCTGGCCGACCTGCCAGTCGTTGGGGCAGAGCCCCATGTCGACCGCGGTGCGGGTAGCGCCGACAGCGGCGCCGATCTTGTCGGCGAGACCTTCGAGCGCGGCGAAGCCCGCTTCGTCGATGAGGCCTCGGCCGCCGGCCACGACCACCTTGGCGGAGACGAGGTCCGGACGGTCGCTCTGCGTTTCCGTGAAGCGCACGAACTGAGAGGCGTCCCAGTTGGCGGCGTCTTCAGGCAGATTCACGTTCTCGATGCGGGCGGGCGACTCCGCCGCGCCCGCGGGTTCGAACGCCGTCGTGCGGATGGTGCCCACGACCACGTCCTCTTCGACCTCGATAGTGGCAAGGAGCGCGCCGGCATAGATCCCGCGCACGAAGGTCTTCGGACCCTTCACGTCGACGACGTCGGAAACGGCCGAATGGTCGAGCGCGGCGGCGACGCGCGGCATCGCGGACTTGCCGAGCGCCGTCGCGCAGAAGAAGACGTGCGAGTAGCCGGGCGCCTCGTGCTCGGCGGTCTTCGCGAGCACTTCAGGCAGCTCCTGGGCGAGCTTGGCGTTCTGGGCGAGGAGCACCGTGCGCACGCCCGCGATCTTCGCGGCCTCTTCGGCGACGGCTTCGCAGCCGTTGCCGGCGACGAGCACGTCGACCGAGTCCGTCATCTTGAGGAGCGCCGTCACGGCGCAGGCCGTAGCGGGACGAAGCTTCACGTTGTCGTGGTCGGCAATCAAAAGCGCAGTCATTGTCTTCTCCCTTCTTAGATGAGGTGCGCTTCGTCGCGAAGCTTCTGGATGAGTTCGTCGACGCTCGACACCATGACGCCGGCCTTGCGGGCGGGCGGCGGCTCGACGCCGAGGATCTTCTGGCGCGGGGCGGCAGAGACGCCAAGGGAGGCGAGCTCGATCATTTCGACGGGCTTCTTCTTGGCCTTAGCCTTCGAGGGGAGCGTCACGTAGCGGGGTTCGGCGAGGCGCAGGTCGGCCGTGACCACCGCGGGGAGCGACACCGACACGGTCTGCGTGCCGCCGTCGGTTTCACGGGTGACCGTGAGACGTCCGTCGGCGCATTCGATTTCGCTCGCGAAGGTGGCAAGCGGAAGGCCGAGAAGCTCGGAAAGCATCGGCCCCGTCTGCGCGGCGTCGTCGTCGATCGCCTGCTTGCCCATGAGGATGAGGTCGGGCTTTTCGCGCTCGACGATCTTGGCGAGGATCTTGGCTGCGGCAAGGGGTTCGACCGCGTCTTCGGCGAGCACGTGGATCGAGCGGTCCGCGCCGATCGCCATCGCCGTCAAGAGCTCGTTCTTCGCCTTTTCACCGCCGATCGTCACAGCGACGACTTCGGTGGCCTTGCCGGCTTCCTTGAGCTCTACGGCCTCTTCAACGGCGATTTCGTCGAACGGGTTGATCGTCATGCGGGCGAGCTTCGTGTCGGGGCCCGAATGATCCGGGAGCGGGCGCACCTTCACCTTGGCGTCGACCACCCGCTTCACAGCAACTAAGATCTTCATGAATTTAATCCTGCCGGAATTGACGCCTTCCGCGGACGGACTCAAGGAGCTGCAGGGGCTGTCGAAACGACTCCCGCACTCCGAACATCTCCGCGGCGGCGTCCGGCCGTCCTGAGGGCGCTCTTCTCGGAGAGCCCCTGGCGGCCTGGATGTTTTGCAAAGAGACGATCGATTATAACGGCGTGTTTTTGACGAAAAACACCGCTGAATCAGCAATTTTCCGGGCGCGCGGAGGTCGCTGCGCCCAGAAGTCCGTCAAGAAGCGAGCTCCGCCACGGCGCCCAACACGACGGCATAGCGGAGCGCCTTGCCGATCGCAATGAAGAGAAAGCTCTTTGCCGCCCCGAGCCTCAGCCACCCTGCAGCAACTGGAAGCGCGTCCCCCACGACGGGAAGCCACGTGAGAAGAAGCGCCCAGCAGCCGTAGCGCCTCAGCCAGGCGACCGCTCGGCCGCCGCAGTCTTCCTTTCGGCGCTCGGGGATGAAGCGCCCGATGCACCAGCTCGTCATCCCGCCCAGAGCGTTGCCGGCCGTTGCCGCCGCAAAGAGAAGCCAGCGCTTCTCGGGGGAGGCGGCCGCCGCCATCGCGAGCATGGCTTCTGAGCCGCCCGGAAGGAGGGTTGCAGAAATGAAGGCGGACGCAAAGAGCGCGAGCTCCATGCAGTCGCTCCGGCAGAGCTCGAGGAGCCATGCACTCAATGCGTCCATTGGGCCTCAGCCTTCATAAATCAGCGAAAGAGCGCCTTCATTTCAGCCGTGCGCTTGAGCGCGGCTTCAACAGCCTCGTCCATCATGGCGTCAATGTTGCGATGGTTCATGACTTCGAGCGCACGGGCGGTCGTGCCGCCCTTGCTCGTCACGTTCTCGCGCAGCTTCGAAAAGGCTTCGCCCGACTTTTCGGCGAGCACCGCGGCGCCGAGCACCGTACCGAGCGCAAGCGCGTGGGCCGACTCCTGCGGCAGCCCCCGCTTCATGCCGGCGGCCTCAAGCGCTTCCATGAAGCGGAAGACGTAGGCCGGGCCCGAGCCGGGAATCGCGCCCACGAGGTCGATGTCGGCTTCGGTCTTTACTTCGACCACGGTGCCCGCAGCCTTGAGCACCGTGCGGGCCGCTTCGGCGAGTTCGGGGGCAATGCCTTCCGGAATCCAGAGACCGGTGACGCCCATGCCGACCATGGCCGGCGTGTTGGGCATCGCGCGCATCAGGGGGTAGCCGTCCAGCCAATCGGCGTAGGCCGCCGCTTCAATGCCTGCGGCGATCGTAAGCGCCGCCCCCTTGGGATTGAGGAGCGCCTTGACAGGTTCGAGCGCCGCCTTCATGCCCTGGGGCTTCACGGCGAGCACGAGAAGATCGCACGCGGTGATCCAGGCGCCCGGCGCTTCATGCGTCTCGGCGCCCATTGCGGCGAGACGAGCGAGCTTTTCAGCATGAAGGTCGATGACGTGAACCTTCAGATCCGCGCGGGGACCGCCCGCCAGAAGTCCGCCGATGATTGCGCCGGCCATGTTGCCGCCGCCCAGGAATCCGATCGTAAGCATCTGCTTCTCTCCTAATGAAAAAGTGTTGGGATCTTCCGCCTCAGCCACGGTTCGGATAGCTTCGGGCGCCGAAGATGGCGCTTCCGACGCGCACCATGGTGGAGCCGGCTTCAACGGCTTCCTTCATGTCCGCGCTCATGCCCATGGAGAGCGTATCGGCTTCCGGATGCTTTTCGCGCAGGCGCTCGAAGAGCTCCGTCATGGCGAGGAGCGGCTTCATGCGCGCTTCATGCGTGTCGGCGGGCGCCGGAATGCACATCAATCCGCGCAGCTTCAGGCGCGGCAGCTTCGCCACTGCGTCGGCAAATTCAAAAAGATCTTCGGGGGCGACCCCCGACTTCGTCGCTTCGCCGTCCACGTTCACCTCAATGAGGACGTTGAGGGGCGGCATGGCTTCCGGGCGCTGAGCGCAGAGGCGCTCGGCGATCCGCATGCGGTCGACGGCCTGCACCCAGTCGAAGCGCTCGGCCACCATCCGGGTCTTGTTGGCCTGAAGGGGGCCGATGAAGTGCCACTCAAGCGCGAGCTCTGGATGGTGCTCCCGGAACCAGTCGACCTTGGCGCAGCCTTCCTGCGCATAGTTTTCACCGAATGCTCGGGCACCCGCCTGAGCGCATTCGAGAAGCGCCTCTTCATTGAAGGTCTTCCCGACGGCGAGAAGCCTCACGCTTCCCTTTTCGCGGCCGGCCGCCTCAACGGCTTCGGCCAACGCCTGCTCGACCTTTCGGAAGCGAGCTTCTAAACCGGGCTGAAGTTCACTCATCGCCACCATCCTCTTCTGCTAGAAAGAAACGCCGCAAAGGCCTCTTGCATCTCTTGTCCCATGAGCCTCATGAACTGCTGCCGACTCAAGTCGTCTGGCCGCAGTTTTGCTTCTGACGCTCGGAAACCGAAACTCCCTAGAGCGCCCAAGCCGACCAAGTTTAGCGCCCGCAGATTCCGCGTGTTCGCCCTCCTGATGACTGCCACACTATTGATGCAGATCAAACATTTCGCAATCAATTCCGTGCGGCCCGACCGGCCCTGTCCGGTTTTGATCCGCTCAGCCATGCATTTTCAAGATGCGACGGGATCAATTTCGCGACCATCTTCTTGAAGCGCCCTGCCCTGCAGCCTTTTGCGAGGCTCGAGCAGGATCAGCGCAATTGCGTGAGGCGTCGTTGCCCACTTGTACAGTAGATCATCAAAAAATTTATTCTTCTTATATTTCAATAAGTTGATAGATTAAAAAGATCAAAGTATCAGCTTTAAGGATCACACCATGATTCTCTAAGAACGGTTTCTCTCTACACTGCGACTCAAGGCAGACGAGGTCGCTCCCAAACTCCCTGAAGCCTCAAGCGGAAAACCCGATCCTCTTTTCCTCCCGAGGATTCAGGTCCGAAGCAGCCTGGAAGCACCTCGTAGGCCTCGAACATCCCGAGCCCGGCTGAGCCGTGCTGCAGATGCAGCCCATTGCACTGCGCTCCGCTCGCCCGGGCTCGATTTCTTCCTCTTAGGAGGCCGCCATGTCGCTTTCCCTTTCCGTCGGCGCCGCATTCGGCCGCCCCGGCGCGGCGAGCTCAAGGGCTTCCCTACGGGCAAAATCCGCCCGGCTCCCGACCGGCAACACGCTCTTCGACAGTCTCGTCGACGGAGGACTTCCCCGCACGGGCTTCGTCGAATGCTTCACCTCGGGCGAGCGCCGAGGCGAAGCCGGACTGCTCCTTCAGGCGCTCGCAAATGTCAAGCGAGTGGTCTGGATCCTGCCGGCGCAGGGCTTTGAACCCTATGCGCCTGCGTTTGAAGTCGCCGGCATCGATCTTTCCAGACATCTCTTCGTCGTGCCCACGTCGCCCGCCGAGGCCTTCGAATGTGCAGAAGCCGCGCTCGCCTCAGGCGAAGCGGACGCCGTCGCCGCCTGGCTGCCTGCGCTTTCGCTCGACGAAGACCGACGGTGTCTAGCGCGCCTTGAGCTTGCGGCTTCGCAGAAGAAGGCGCTCCTTCTTGCCGTGCGGCCGTCGTCGCTCGCGTGCCGCTCCTCCGCCGCCGACCTGCGCCTTCAGTTCGCGCCCGTGCGGCATGGCGCCGAAGACCTCTCGCGCGTGCGCGCCGTCCGCCGGCACCTCTTTTCCGACAGCGTCGCCGTCGCCGAGGTGCCGCTCTTTGAAGCCGTGCCGACTGCGCGTCTGGAGCCTCTTCCGTCCGAACGCAAACCCGTGCAGCCGTCGCTCTTTCCGGAACTCTCCGCCGCCTGACGAGCGGCCTTTTACTTCATTCATCCGCCCCAAAGCACCATGCCTCAAGCCCCCCACTGGACCGTCGTCTTTCTCCCGCAGCTCCTATTTGCCGTACGGCCCGAGAAACTTATTGCTGCCGGGAGACACCCGACGGCGGTGCTCCTGAGCGGCCGCATTGCCGCAAGAAGCCGGGAAGCGGCGCTTCAGGGCGTCAAGCGCTTCATGTCGGCCGAAGAAGCGCTGCTTTGCGCGCCGCTTCTCCAGCTTGAGCGCGTCGACCAGACGGCCGAACAGGAAGTCTCCAAAGTGCTTCTCGCCATTGCACAGTCGGCGGGGCCCGCCATGCTCCTGCAGGCGTCCAATTCGGGCGCTGCCGCAGTGCTTCTTGAAACTGATGTCGAATCAGCCGAAGAGGCCGGCGGACGCCTTCTCCAGCAACTGCTGCCGCTCGGGTTCGACGCCTTTGCCGGCGCGGGCGACGCGCCGCTTGAAGCGCTTGCCGCTGCCGTCGAATCGGCGAGGGCTGCGGGTGCGGACTACGACGCGCGGGCACTTCTCTCGAAGCTTGCACGCTCTTGCGAAACGCTTGAGCTCACGGCGGCGCCTTCGCATTTTCTTCTCCGCGTCGACCTCGAGCAGTTTGAAAAGCAGCTGCCGCTCGCGCGGCTGACCGCCGCGCTCGAAGCCTGGGTGCGGGCCCTGGGCGCGGTCGGCGCCGACTGGAAAATCCGCGTCTTCGACCGCACGGGTCGAGCCGCCCGGCTTGAGCGCCCATCCGAAGGCGCCTTCTCGCGCTCTGCCGATGAAGTCGAGCGCGCCGCCGAATCTGCGCGGCTGCGCCGCATGCTGATCGAAGCCGCAGTGGAGGGCGCCGCAGCAAGTCTCGAGCTTGAAGCCGCTCCCGTGCGCACACCTCGTGAAGCCCCCAATGCTTCTCCCCTCGTCAAGCGCCTCTCGGGAATCGTCGGCAGCGCCCGCGTCTATCAGCTCGAACGCACGGGCGATCCCCGCCCGGAAGCCGCTCAACGCCATGCGCCCGCCGTTGACCTTTTGGGAAAAGCCCATCAGCGCGATCCGATGCCCGTCTTTCCGGCCTCAGAGAGCGCTGCTTCGGAGCACCTCCCCATCGAGATCTTCGAGCGCCCCAGGGCGCTTCCCTCCACGACTGAACGCCCGACCCTCAACGGAGAAATCGAGCTTCTTGATGGGCCGCGGCCAATGGTGCTTTCCGACGACGAGCGGCGGGACTACTACGTAGGTCGAAGCTCCGCCGGCGAGCGCCTCTGGCTCTTTCGCGATGCGTCTTCAGGCCGCTGGTACCTGCAGGGGCGCTTTGCCTGACGCGCTCTCCGCGGCATCGGCTTGACGGGCCGCCGCGCGCGTGCTATCTACCGCGGTGCCCGAATGCCTGACGGCGTTCGGGCGCTTTTCATTTGACCCGCCGCGGAGAAGATCCACCATGACTGAAGCCCTGAAGCCCGTACTGCTGCACAGCTGCTGCGCGCCGTGCTCGAGCGCCATTCTCGAATGGCTTCTCAACAACGGCTATGCGCCGACGGTCTTCTACTTCAACCCCAACATCTTTCCGCTTGAAGAGTATCTGACCCGCAAGAACGAGTGCCAGAACTACTGCAGGAAGCTCGACGTCCCCTTCGTTGACGGCGACTACGACCACGCGCTCTGGCGCGAAGCCGTGAAGGGTCTTGAAATGGAGCCCGAACGGGGACTGCGCTGCCGTGCGTGCTTCGGCGTGCGCATGCTTGCGACCGCCCGCTGCGCCAAGCGCCTTGGGATCGAATCCTTCACGACCACGCTTGCCGGCAGCCGCTGGAAGCGGCTCGATCAGATCCGCGAGGCGGCGCTCGAAGCCGTGCGGCTTACTCCGGGCACAAAGTACTGGGACATGAACTGGCGAAAAGGGGGGCTGCAGCAGCGCCGCGGCGAGCTTCTCGCGCAGGAGGGCTTCTACAACCAGCTCTGGTGCGGGTGCGAATTCTCGATGGGGCACCTCACGATGCGCGCGCCCGAAGAGCTTCCCGAATACGTGCGCGCGTTCGTTGCGGGCCTCGGCGCCGCCAAGACGGAGGCGCCTAAAGAGAACGGCGCCGGCCAGAACCCGAAGGCCTGACGGCGCCGAGCGCTGCGAAGGACCTCAGCGGTAGAGCGACCGCTTCCAGGCTTCCGGGTTGCGGAAGAATTCGAGCGCCTTCTCAAGGCTTCTCGTGCGGAAGAAGTCCGGCAGGCTCTTGAGAATCGTCTTCCCGTAGGACTTCTCCACCACGCGGCTGTCGCAGAGCATGAAGACCCCGCGGTCGGATTCCGAGCGGATCAGGCGGCCCGAGCCCTGCTTGAGCGCAATCACGGCTTCCGGAAGCTGCATCAGCGAGAAGGGGCTGCGGCCCTGCTTCTTCAGCGCATCCGACCTCGCCTCAAAGACCGGGTCGTCGGGCGGCGTAAAGGGAAGCTTGTCGATGACGACCAGAGACAAGGCCTCACCCCGCACATCCACGCCTTCCCAGAAGCTCATGGAGCCCACGAGGATGGCATTGCCGTGCTCGCGGAAAGCGTCGATCAGGGCGCCCTTGGGCATATCGCCCTGCACGAAGAGCGGATACGGGTTGCCGGCATGGTCAAGGAGGGCTTTGAGCTCCTCGGCCACCTTCTCCACGGCCGCGAGCGACGTGCAGAGGAAGAACGTCCGGCCCTTGGCCGCGCAGACCAGAGGCCAGGCGGCGTCGACCACGCGACCCGCGTGCTCGATCGTATTGAGCGGGGGCGGCAGCTGCGGCAGGTAGAAGCACCCCTGCTCCCAATAGTTGAAGGGGCTCTCCCAGGAGGCCGTCAACGCTTCCGGAACCCCCGTTTCAATGGCGAAGTGCGTGAAGTCGCCCGCAGACGACAGCGTCGCCGACGTGAAGACCCAGGCGCCTCCCTGCGTTTCACGCATTTGGCGGAAGTCGTCCGCAAAGCGCAGCGGCGTGTTGTTGAACCTCAGGCTCGAGGGCGTCGCCGAAATCCACTGCACGGCGCCCTTCGTAAAGCTGAAGAGCCGCTCCGTCGCTCCGCTCTGGGGCTGCTGAGCTTCGGCGGGCTTGGCGGCGGGCACCACGGCATCGTCCTCTGCCGGCTCGGCGTCCGCCAGTCCGTCGGCGCGGCTGATGAGCGTCTCCCATTTGGCAAGCTCGAGGTCGACCTCGTGCGCGTATTCGCAGAGCGCGTCGAGCTCGTCATTGCGGCCCTTGTTGGCCTCCATCGCCTTAATGAGGCGCCCGAAGGCCGCAATCATCTTCCCGAATGGCTCGGCCAGAGCGGAAAAGCCCTTGATGCTCTTGACGGCCAGGCGGTCGCCGGGCTCGATCCCCAATTTCTTTGAGGCAATCACCACGTCGTGGGCGGTTCGCTGCATGCGGGAGAAAAGCTCGTCCCAGTCCGCCCCGTCGTTGGCGTGTCCGCGGCCGAGCGCACGCGCCTCTTCCGCGATGCTCTCCAACTGCCAGGTCGTAAAGAATGTGCCGAAGAAGTCCGTCGCAATGCCGGGGAGCTGATGCGCCTCGTCGATTACCGTCAAGTCCGCCGCCGGGAGCATCCCGTCGATCTGCCCCTTGGCCTCGCGCTTTAAGGCGAGCGAACTCAGAAACAGATGGTGATTCACCACGACGATCTGGCTCTTCATCGCCTTTTCGCGCGCCTGACGCACGAAGCACTGGTCCCAGTGTTCGCACCGGTCTTTGCCGAGGCAGTTTTCACGCGTGCTCGTGACGAGCGGCCAGAGCGGATCGTCCTCGGGCACTGTCGGGAGCTCCGCGCGGTCGCCGCTTGAGGTGATCGTCGCAAATCGCTTGATTTCGCGAAGCTTCCGGTAGCTGTCGCGCTCGGGCAGGAGTCCCTCGAGTTCTGTCTTCTCCAGGCGATAGGGGCAGATGTAGTTGCTCCGGCCCTTGAGCACCGCCGTCGGAATAGAGACGCCCAACGCAGCCGACAAGGCCGGAATGTCCTTGTTGAAGAGCTGATCCTGCAGGGGCTTGCCGGCCGTGGAGATCACGACGGTCGAGCCCGATAGGAGTGCGGGCACGAGATAAGCGAAGCTCTTCCCCGTGCCGGTGCCTGCTTCCGCAAGGAGCGTCTCCTTGCCTGCAATGGCTTCCGCCACGGATTCGGCGAAGGCAAGCTGCCCCGGGCGGGGCGTGAAGTTCGGCTGACTCGCCGCGAGCGGCCCGTCGGGCGCAAAGGCGAGATCCGTGCGCTCAACGAGCGACCGGGAGGCGTCGAAGAGCGCCTCCCACTTCTTCTTGATCGGGCCGGCCATCAGAAGTACTGCGAAAGATTGCTCTTCCGCTCCTTCTGATTGGCTTCGTAGCGCTTCTGGGCGGCTTCGCGCTCGCTCAGGCTCTTCTCGAACTCCTGCTGCTTCTTTTCGCGCTCGGCGCGGCGCTTGGCGGCCAAATGCTCGGCCTCCTCCATGCGCTTCTTCGCTTCGAGCTGCTTCTTTTCGTAGTAGGCCTCGTTGGCGGCTTCCTGTGCGGCGCGGTCGTCGGCCGCGGCGTCTGCCGCGCGGTTCCCTGGAATGGGCGACGGGGCTGCCGCCTCCTTCGCCGACTTCGGCGCCAGATTCACCGGCTGCGAGGGCTCGCGCGCTTCCTTGCGCTCAAGATCCATGGGGCTCGAAGGCTCCCGCACGGTCTTGGGCGCCATGTCGACGGGCTTGCTCGGCGCCTTCACGGTCTTGGGCGCGATGTGCATGGGTTCGGGGAGGTCCTTCTTCACCTCCTTGGGCGCCACCTTCATGGGCGGCTTCTGCGGCTCGCGGGCGTTCTTCTCCTGCTCGGCGCGGAATTTCTCCACGCGGTCAAGGCGGATGATTTCGTCAGCGGCCACGATGATCTCGCGCACTTCGCGCTCGCGCTCGAAGGAAGCGTGGCGGGCGTCGTCGATGCAGCTGTTCACGAAGAACTTCTTCGAGCACCAGGAACGCTCGACCGAGAGCGCATGGTCGATGGCGCTCAACGCCTTTTCGGCCTCATTCTTCACACGGGAGGCGGTCTCGACAGAGTCGATGGCACCGGGCTTCTTCCACCGTTCGTAGAAGCTCCTGTCGGCGAGCACTTTTTCGGCCTGAGCGGCCTTCGCTTCGAGCGCCGCATCGTCCTCGGCCGCAAGGGCGTTGGGTGAGGCGGCGGCAAATGCAGCGAGAATCGCGGCGGACAAGCAGGCGGCAAGAGCAGACGAGCGGAGAGATGAAGTACGCATGGTGCGGGCAGATCTCACAAGTGGAAAAAAGGTTCCAGATTCGGACGGCCCCAATTTTAGCCCGAGCGCCCGTCCGCCCCTGCCGGAGCTTTGGCGGCCGAAACGCTTCTGAGCGCATTCGGCCGCCTTCAGCTCGTTCAGACCGTTCGGAGCGATTTCGTCAGAGCACCGTGCAGATCTGGTCAAAGTCAAAGCGCGACTTGGGCGTGTCAACGTTCCAGTCGTCGCCGCCGCGGTAGCCGATGGCGCAGGCCATCACGGACTTCTGGCCCTTCTCGGCAAGCCCGAGGATGTCGTCGACCTTGTCGAAGTACATGCCGCCCAACGTCGTCGCATCGAGCCCCATGCCGGCGGCGGCGAAGAGGAGGACGCCGAGCGCAATGTGGCACTGGTTGGCCGCCCAGTTTTCGCCGAGGTCGGCGCCGGCGCAGTACGCCTTGACGCTCTCGGCGCGGAAGTCCGCGAGCTGCGAGATGAACTCGGGGTCGGCGAACTTTCCCTGGAAGCGCCCGTCGGCCTGTTCCTTGGCCATCACGGGCGCGACGCGGCCGACGAGGTCCTTTTCAATCGCGAAGACGATGATGACGGGCGCGTGTTCCGTGCGCTCGATGTTGAAGCTCTTGACGGCCGGACGGATCGCTTCGAGCGCCTCCTTCGACTTCAGGGCGTAGAAGTGCCACGGCTGGATGTTCACCGACGAGGGCGCCAGACGCAGGATTTCGAGGAGATCGTGGAGCGTCTCGTCGGAAACGGGCTTCTTCGGGTCGTAGCGCTTGGCGGTGTAGCGGGTGCGGGCAAGGTCGAGCATTGCATTCATGGGGGGACTCCGAAAGAAAAAAAGAAGAAGCCAGTGCGCACCTCGGGCGGCCGGCTTCCCTTCAATTATGCGCGGGCGCAGCCGCCCGCAGGCTTAAAAGCGCATCAGTCGAGCGACGTGAAGAGCTCTTCGCGCGTCAGGCGCGACTTCGGACGCTGGGCGTTGCCGTCCTTCGGATTGCGGTAGCCGAGGCTCACGGCGGCGATCGTCTTCAGATTCGTGCCCTTGAGGTTGAGGATTTCATCGAGTTTGTCGAAGTCCGCGCCTTCAAGCGCCGTGGAGTCGATCCCCATGCCGGCGGCGGCAAAGAGGAGGAACCCCATGCCGATGTAGGCCTGGCGGGCCTCCCAGGAGACGAGCTCGGCTTCAGAGCCCTGGTGGAGACCAGCGAAGTAGCGGCGGCCCTGATCCTGAGCGGCCTTCACTTCGTCGTTGGGGAAGCGCCCGTCTTCGGCTTCCTTTTCAAGCACGCGCTTGAGGTGCTCGTCGGTGAGGACCTTGGGCACCGTGAAGATCACCACGTCGCTCGCGCCCGTGATGCGGTCGTGATTGAACTGCGGGAAGGCCGGCAGCAGCCGCTCGCGGGCTTCCTGCGTGGAGGCCGTGAAGTAGTGGAGCGCCTGGGCGTTCACCGACGTGGGCGTGAGGCGCAGGATTTCGAGAAGCGTGTCGAACTCCTCGCGGGGAATCTGCTCGCCGTTGTAGTGCTTCGTGGTGTAGCGCTCCTGAGCGAGACGCAGAAAAACGTTGCTGTGCATGGTTTGAATCCTTCCAAAAGAATGATGCGCGCGGCGCCCTTGCGCTCTCGGGGGCTTCTCGAAGAGCGGGCATCCGCGGTTTGATGGATGCCACCATAGCACGCAGCTGAATCGTTCGACATCGACCAAAATGTTTAGATTTTTGAATTCGTCCTCAGCTATGTAAAGCACCTCATTTCATTGCTTCGAGGTTATGCCTCTGCTTCGCAGGGACTTATGGGACCGGACTTATGACTTGGGGCCGTTCCTATTGGGAAGTGCACTTGCTAGACTCTGCCAATTGGAGAAAACGGCCGCATTGCTTTCGGCCGCATTGAAAAACATCAAGGACGCACAACATCATGAAGAATCCCATCCGCGTTGCCGTTACCGGACCTGCCGGCAACATCGGCTATTCGCTTCTATTTCGCATCGCCGCGGGCGGCATGTTCGGGCCCGACCAGCCTGTCATCCTGCAGCTCCTCGAGCGCAATTCGCCCGAAAGCCAGCAGCGCGTCAAAGGCGTCATGATGGAGCTCGACGACTGCGCGTTCCCGCTTCTCGCCGGCCTTGAAAACTCCCCCGACCCGAAGACCGCCTTCCGCGACGCGGACGTAGCGCTCCTCGTAGGCGCCCGCCCCCGCACGAAGGGCATGGAGCGCTCGGAGCTCTTGAGCGCCAACGGCGCGATCTTCGTCGAGCAGGGCCGCGCCCTCAACGAATCGGCCTCACGCGACTGCAAGGTGCTCGTAGTCGGCAACCCCTGCAACACCAACGCCTGGATCGCCATGAAGAGCGCTCCGGATCTCAAGCCCGAAAACTTCACCTCGATGCTCCGCCTCGACCAGAACCGCCTGATGGCGCAGACGGCCGCCTACGCGAAGGTCTCCGTGAACGACGTCGTGCACGCCTCCGTCTGGGGCAACCACTCGCCCGCGATGTTCCCGGACCTCGAGCACGCGCTCGTGAAGGGCCGCCCGGCGCTCGAATCGGTCGACGTCGACTACTACCAGACCACGATGACCCCGATCGTCGCCAAGCGCGGCGCTGCGATCATCGAAGCACGCGGCGCGAGCTCCGCGGCTTCCGCCGCATCCGCCGCCGTCGACCACATCCGCGACTGGGTGCTCGGTTCGGGCGACCGCTGGGTGACGATGGGCGTGCCGTCCGACGGCTCCTACGGCATCCCCGAAGGCATGATCTTCGGCTTCCCCTGCACGACCAAGAACGGCCGCTGGGAAATCGTCCAGGGGCTCGAGCTTTCCGACTTCGCCCGCGCGACGATCGCCAAGTCGGTCGCCGAGCTTGAAAGCGAGTGCGCCCACGTCGAGGCGCTCCTCAAGTAAGCTTTCGGGCGTCTGTGGACGGCCCTGAAGACAAAGAAAGGCTTCGGCACTCTGCAGCCGAAGCCTTTTTCATTGTCTATTGATGGAAGTCTCTTTCCGAAAGCTTCCCACGCCGCCCGTCCGCCATGTTCCCTCATGCGCTTTACTGCGCCGTCAAGCGCCTCGGAGCCGAGAGCTCCAGGCTTTCAGCCGACAACTCCAAGCCGATCGTCGTGCTCGACACCCACGTCGTGCTCGAAAACTTTCTCTGGTGCCGCTGCGCCGACGAACCCAAGCCGCCTACAGCACTCCGAGCCGCTATTGAATCGGGGGACGTGATCCCCATTGCTTCGGCCGATACGCTTCTTGAACTCGCGGGCGTAGCGTCGCGCCCCATCCGGGAGCGCACGCCCGACGAAATGACCGCGCTCGCGCTCGAAATGCTCGCGTTCCTGGGCGGGCGCCTCCTGATGATCGAAGCCGAGCGCCTTCAGCGAGCAGCTGATGCGCTCGCCGTCGAGCGCATCCTCTGCCGCGATGGAGAGGATCAGAAGCTTCTCGTGCTCGCGCGAGCCGCGGCCGACCTCTGCGGTGCGGGACGGGTCGCTCTCATCACGCGCGACAAGCTCCTTCGCAAAGCCGCCAAGCGGCTCAGAAGCCCGGCGCGCGGGGGCGTTGCTCTGCTCCTTCCGGAGGAATTCGGCGATCAGCGATAGTGCTTAGCGCAGCACGTACCAGATCATGCTTACGACGGCATTGAGAATCCAGAACGCGCAGGCGGCGATGCAGAGCCAGATAAGAACCTTGATGATGCGTGCGGCCATGACGAAAACTGAAAAAATTGAAAAAAGCGCATGATACACGCTTGGAGTTCGGCATGAAGACCAAATCAAATTTTCAGTTTTTTTCACGAATCTAAGCACTTTACCCATCACTTATTGAGGGGATAGTCAAAAGACGGAGATTAGTGGTTCTCCCCCATACAATCCGACGACCAGCCGCAACTGGAGGCTGGTTCGCAAAACCACTAAAACCAAAGCGGCGGCCGGCAGCGGACGCCCCTCCCCTCGAAAGTCAGGCAGCGCCCAAAAGTACTGCCGGCACCCAATTCGGGGACTTGTCTGCAGCCTCGGGAAGAATCGGCACGCCGCGACGCAGGAGGAATCGCCCATGTCCATGGACGACTTTACCCAGCTCATTCAGAGCTTGAACGGACTGCTCTGGGGCATGTACTGCCTCATCCCGCTGCTTGTGGGTACGGGCATCTACCTTACGATCAAGCTGCGCTTCATTCAGGTGCGCCGCTTCAACCAGGCCTTCCACAAAGTCTTCGGCGGCTTCACGCTTTTCGGCAGCAAAGCCGGGGCCGAAGGCATGTCGTCCTTCCAGTCGCTCGCGACGGCCATCTCCGCTCAGGTGGGCACGGGCAATCTCGCCGGCGTCGCTACCGCCATCGCCATGGGCGGCCCGGGCGCCATTTTCTGGATGTGGCTCGCCGCCTTCTTCGGCATGGCGACGATCTTCGCTGAAGCGACGCTCGCGCAGGTCTTCCGCACCCGCGACCCGCACGGCCAGATCATGGGCGGCCCGGCGTTCTACATCAGCCGCGGCCTCAACAACAAGCCCCTTGCCGCCTTCTTCGCCGTGACGATCATCATCGCGCTCGGCTTCATCGGCAACATGGTGCAGGCAAACTCGATCGCCGACGGTTTCCACAAGGCCTTCGACATTCCGCAGTGGGCCTCAGGCATCACGATCTTCGCGCTCGCAGGCTTCATCTTCATCGGCGGCGTCCGCCGCATCGCGAGCTTTGCCGAGAAGATGGTGCCCCTCATGGCGGTCGTCTACATCCTCGGCTCCCTCACCATCATCTTCGGCAACTACGACCAGATCCTTCCCGCCTTCAAGGCGATCTTCGTGGGCGCCTTCGACCCCGCGGCCGCGACCGGCGGCATCGTGGGCGCGAGCCTGAAGGAAGCGATCCGCTACGGCGTCGCGCGCGGCCTCTTCTCGAACGAAGCCGGCATGGGCTCGACCCCGCACGCCCACGCGCTCGCTCAGGTCCAGCACCCCTGCGAACAGGGCCTCGTCGCCTTCGTCGGCCTCTTCTTCGACACCTTCATCGTCCTCAACATGACCGCGCTCGTGATCCTCACGACGGGCGTGGTGGACGGCACGTCCACCGGCATCGTCCTCACGCAGGCGGCCTTCACGGCGGGTCTGGGCTCCATCGGGTCGGGCTTCGTAGCGATCTGCCTCTTTTTCTTCGCCTTCACGACGATCGTCGGCTGGTACTTCTTCGGCGAACAGAACGTCAAGTACCTCCTCGGTCTGCGCTGGGTGCAGAGCTACCGCGTGATCGTGCTCACCTTCCTCATGCTCGGCTCCTTCCTCCACGTCACCCTCGTCTGGGAGCTCGCCGACTTCTTCAACGGCATCATGGTGATCCCGAACGTGATCGCGCTTCTCGCGCTCTCGGGCCTCATCAGCCGCGTCATGAAGGACTACGACACGAAGTTCGCCGTCGGCCTCACGCCTGAGTTCGGCGCCCTCTCGCCCGACGGCGGCAAGCCCTTCGAACTTGCGCCCAAGGCCAAGCGCAAGGGCCGCCGCTTCAGCCGCCTGAAGCTCCGCCTGCGCCGCAACAAGGTCGAGGAAATCAATCTCGACGAAATGGATCAGCTGAAGGAGCGCGGTCTCGACCGCTTCTAATCCGAAGCTTCTGATCTCCTACTAGAAAAGCGCCGCTCCGGCCTCAAGTTCCGGAGCGGCGCTTTTCCTTGCAGACTGCGGCCTCACCGCTTCGCTCGAGCAAGACTCTTCGCGTTGAACCAGGCGGAGGCGAGCTCCGCCGCAATGATGACGAGCATGCCGAGGGCGGCGGCGTCTTCGAGCTGCTCGTCGAAGAAGAGCCAGCCGAAGAAGACCGCAAAGAAGATCGCGGAGAACTGCAGCACGGCGCAGAGCATGGGCCGGCCGCGCCCCCAGCCCTGCGTCTGCGCGAGCTGCGCGCCCAGGGTGCAGAGGCCGACAGCGAGAAGCGCGGGCTCCGTGAAGAGCTCGCTCCAGGGCATGCGGCTCAAGAGGAGCTCCGTCGTGAGCGACGCTGCAAGGCACGCCGTCGAGAACCAGAAGATCGTGCGCATCATGGGTTCTCCCAAAGTGCCGAGGCGCTTCAGAATGAGGGAGGACGATGCCGCGAGCACCGCGGACGCGACGGCCGCTCCCGCATAGACCGCCGTGTCTTCCCCGAAGGAGGGCTGCATCACGAGGCAGATGCCGATGAAGCCCACGGCCACGGCGAGCGCCGAATGCCAGTCCGCCGGAAGTCCCTGCCGCATCTTCCCGGCAATCACGAAGAGCGTCACGAAGAGCGGCATCGTGTAGAAGAGCGTCTGGGAGGTTCCGATCGGCAGGTGCTGCACGGTGACCACATTGATCGCGAGCGCGACGATCCCGCAGGCGGCGCGCACGACATGCGTCTTCGGGTATTTCGTCAGAAGCGGCGTGCGTGCGTAGGCGGCCGCTGCCGCCGCAAAGAGCGCGAGGCAGCTCGAGCGCACGAAGAAGATGTCCCAGATCGAGTACTCGGCCGGCACCCACTTGACGCAGACGTAGGTGAGAACCGTGAAGAAGGTTGCTCCGAGAATCCAGAAGGAGTGCAGCATCAGCGCGCCTCCTTGGGCTTCTCCTCCGCCGCCGCGCGCCCGAAGCGCGCCTCAACGAGGCTCTTTAGCTGCGCGCGGATCAGCTGTGCTCCCGGATCCGCATGCGTGCGCTCGTGCCAACCGAGATGAATCGTGAGCTTGGGCGCATCTTCCGTGAAGGGCAGAATCGCCGTACGGCGCTCGTCCACCGCGAGCCTCGCCGTCGCTTCCGGCACCACCGCGTAGCAGTCGGTCGACTCGAGAGCAAGCGACGCCGCCAGGAAGAAGGGCGTCACCAGGGCGATTTTTTCGGGATTTTTCGGATTGAACCAGCCGTTTCCGGGACTGTTGGGCGAGCGGTAGCGGTCGGGCTGTGCGTTGATGAGGACCTGATCGTAGGGCTCGAGCTCCTCGCGGGCGAGCGGTCCCTGCGCCGCCTTTTCGACCAGCGGATGGCCCCTTCTCACCAGGCAGACGTAGGCGGTCATGAGGAGCGGCATCGAATGGATGTCGGTGTGGAGTCCCTGGCGCGCGAAGAAGACGAGGTCCAAGAGGTCTTCCCTCAGATGGTCGAAGAGGTGTTCATCCGCCTGCACGGCCTGAAGCCTTACCCGAGGCATGCGGGCGCGGAAGTCCGCAAAGATGCTCGCAATGCAGAGCGCGAAGGCGTTGTCGTAGCAGGCCGCGCGCACGGTGCGCGAGAGCGTCGCGGGATCAATGCGGTCGTCGCGCCTCAGGTCTTCAAGCGTGTACATAAGCGAGAGCACGCGGTCGTAGCGGCGCCTGGCGGCGGCCGTCGGCTGCATCAGAAAGCCGTTCCGCTCAAAGAGCGGCTCGTCCCAGTAGGCCCTGAGCTTGGCAAGCAGGCGGTTCGCGCTCGAGAGACTGATGCCGAGTTGGGCGGCCGCCCTGGGGAGCGTCCCCGTGCGGTAGAGCGCAAGAAAGAAGTAGAGCGCCTCAGCGTCCATGCCGCGCACGAAGTCCGGGAACCCGGGTCGGGAGTTCTCGTTCGTCTGATGCGCCTCTCGGTCTCCTTGGATTCTCGACGCACGCCGGCTGGTGGTCTCTTCCGACATGGAATCCCTCCGAAAATTGACATTCGCAGACCGCAAAATACCGCATTTTCGAAACCGGCCGCCACTCCTAGACTTTTCGCCAACTTCAGTCCTGGTCTCGTTTGAAGGAGAAACGACCCATGTTCCAGCTTTCCAAGATGACGCTCGCAGCGAGCGCCGCCGTGATTGCGACCTTCGCTTCCAGCGTCTTCGCCATGACGCCCGGCACCTATGAGGCGGTTGCGGCCGCCCGCAACGGCGACCTTGCCGTCGAGGTTCAGGTTTCGGCCGACCGCATTGAAGCCGTGCGCATCGTGCGCCAGCAGGAAACGCCCGGGATCGGGTCGCTCGCTGTCGATGCGCTCCCCGGCGCCATGATCGCCGCCCAGTCGGCTGAAGTCGACGTCGTGAGCGGCGCAACGATGACGTCGAACGCGATCATCAAGGCCGTCAAGGATGCGCTCAAGAAGGCGGGCGCCGACAAGTCCTTCTTCGAAAAGAAGGCGCAGAAGCAGATGGAGAAGGCGATGCCGCTTGAAACCAAGGCCGACGTGATCATCGTGGGCGCGGGCGGCGCCGGCATGGTGGCCGCGGCCACCGCGGTCGAGCGCGGCGCCAAGGTGATCGTGCTCGAGAAGATGGCCATGCTCGGCGGCAACACCGCCCGCTCGGAAGGCAACATGTCCGCCATGGACCCCGAGCCCGAGAAGCTCCTCGACATGACGCAGGCCGTGCGCGACATCATCACGAAGTACACATCGATGCCGCCCTGCACGAAGGCCGTCGCCGACCTTCAGGAAACCGTGAAGCAGCAGCTCGCTGCCCATGATGCGGCCGGCAAGAAGTACATCTTCGACTCGCCCGAGCTCTTCGCGCTTCAGACGATTGAGGGCGGCGACTGCAAGAACGATCCGAAGCTCGTCCTCACGATGGCGAAGAACGCCACGGCCGCCATGAACTGGCTTGAATCCCAGTCCGACATGAAGTGGTTCCACGTGCCGCGCCACTGGATCGACGTGGGCATCGGCGGTCTCTATCCGCGCGGCCAGTGGCCGCGCCAGGCCGACGGCAAGACCCCGATCTCGACCTACGACGCCTACATCGCGCCGCTCGCCAAGAAGGTGAAGGCGGCCGGCAGCACCATCTACACCTCGATGAAGGTGACCGAAGTCGTGCGCGACGCCTCGGGCCGCGTCACGAGCGTGAAGGCCGTTGACGTCAAGGGCGCGCCGCATGAGTTCTCGGGCCGCAGCGTCATCCTGACCGCAGGCGGCTACGGCGCCAACCTCGAGATGGTGAAGAAGTACAACGACATCTCCGTCATCGCCACGTCGAACCAGCCCGGCACCACGGGCGAAGTTCTTGAAGCGGCCGTCAAGTCGGGCGCAGCATTGGAAGGCATGAAGTGGATTCAGATCCACCCGCACGGGAATCCCAAGAACGGCGACCTCGAATCCGCCATTGCGGGCCGTCCGCAGGACACGCCCTACGTGAACAAGCTCGGGGCCCGCTTCGTCGACGAAACCGGCCGCCGCGACGAGATCTCCCACGGCATCCTCGCGCAGCCCGGCCAGGTGATCTATTCGATCTTCGACCAGGAAACGATCAACCAGAAGAAGGTCCGCGACGACCTGATGCAGATCGCGCTCGGGCACGGCTACGCCTTCAAGGCCGACACGCTTGAAGATCTTGCCGCCAAGGCCGGGATCGACAAGGCGGGCTTCATGAAGACCATGGACGCCTACAACGCGGCCGCTCGCACGCAGGACACGAAGAATCTTCCCGTGCCGAAGATTCTGATCGGCATGCCCGTTGAAAAGGCTCCCTTCTATGCGGTGCCCCTCACGGTGACGATCCACCACACGATGGGCGGCCTCAAGATCAATGAGAAGACCCAGGTGCTCGACGCCGAAGGCAAGCCCATCCCGGGCCTCTACGCCGCAGGCGAAATCACGGGCGGCATCCACGGCGGCAACCGCCTCGGCCGCAACGCGCTCACGGACCTTCTGGTCTTCGGGCACATCGCCGGCCTTGAAGTGACGGCCGACGCCCAGAAGTAATCGACGCTTCTTCGAGCGGCTTCGCTTCCAAGATCCCGGGTGCCTCGCGGCATCCGGGATCTTTTTTGCTTTGGACGGCACTCAAATGCCGCTGCGTTCCTCAAGAAACGAATATCAGGGAAAGTTGCACGAGAATTGAGGAAGATAGGCGCGTATGGCGGGAGAAGGCACAAGAAAGCAACAAAAATAACGAAGTCTTCGTGCAGTCTATCGTCTGCGAAGGCCGGACGATCTATGTGCCGCGCAGATGCATGCAGTGCTTTGACGCGCCCTGCAGGAAGCTCTGTCCATTCGACGCAATCGAGCGCTCGGACGAGGGCGCGCTCTCCATCAATCCGAACGTCTGCTTCGGCGGCGCCAAGTGCCGCGACGTCTGCCCGTGGCGTATTCCTCAGCGCCAAACGGGCCATCTACCTCAAAGCCGCGCCCAAATTCGCGGGCGGCGGCATCATGTACAAGTGCGGCTTCTGAGCCGAGCGTCTTGCCCGAGGCGAGCCGCCCGCGTGCGTGCGTGCCGGCCTGCCCGAAAGGCGCCATGATGGTCGGTCCCATCAATGAAATGGAAAGAAAGCTCAAAGAAGCCGCAAAGGGCCGGCACGTGTACGGACGGACCGAAAACGGCGGCACGGCCACTTGGTACGTATCGAGCGTTCCCTTCGAAGCGCTTCATCGTGCGGCGGCAATTGCCAACGTCAAGCATTCGCCCGACGGAAAGGCTCAGCAGCCTGGCGTCCCGGGGTTCCCCGCAGCTGCACCAACGCTCCATTCATCTTCTGGTGCACGCGCTCGGAGGCGATCGCGACATTGTTCCCAAGAAGGGCGACATCGGCAGGAGCCTCCGCATCGTGAAGGCGCTCCTCACCGGAGGCGACGAGCCGTCGGCCGAAAAAATACCTGCCAGAGCAGCGCCTCGCCTGGGCGGCCTTCCTCTTCAAGCCCAATCGGGCATTGCCTCCCGCCATGACGCGCGGGCGCATCGACGCGGAGTACGCCGCGCACCGGCATTCGCGCTGAAAGCCGGAGTCCTGAGACTCGCCGCCAAAAGCAAAGCCTCGAGCACGAAGAGATGCTCGAGGCTTGAGGGTCGTCTGAAGGAGGATCCTCAATCGGAGACGCGAAGGGACTCAAGGTCGTAGCCCTTCTTCACCGCCTCCACGAGCCACCGAGGCTTGCGTCCGCGGCCGCTCCACGTTTCGCCGTCGGGCGACCTGTACTTCACGGGCGCGCTGCTGGTGCTGCCCTTTAAAACCCACCCGCCCGTCCAGACCGTGCGCTTTGGCTGAGCTGCCGATGCGGCGCGCTTCTGGGGGCTCTTCGCCTTGGGCGCTTCAGGCGCTTTAGAAGCTTCAGGCGCGGCCGACGCTTCAGCAGGCTTTTCGACCGGACGTTCAGCGGGCGTCCAGCCCTGAGCTGCCGAAAGCTTCTTGTACTCGTCGAGTTTGCCGCTGCGCAGAAGCTTGATCGCTTCCAAGCGCGCTTCTACGTATTTTTCGCTGCGCTCGAGCTTCTGAAAAGTCTCGCGGTAGATGTCGATGGGCTCCATGGGCATCCTTTCTGGTTTCTTTGTTCTTTCTTGTCTGCGCCGTCACCCGCCGAAGTCCTTCGGATAGCCGAACTTCGTCCAGATGGGCGTCAAGTCAGCGGGCACCTGGGGCTGCATGCCCGGCATCGGCCGCTGCGACCTCACAGAATGCCAGTCCGACCCGGAACTTGCAAGGAATCCGTAGTCGCGGCAGAGGCGCGTGAAGAGCGCATCCGCTTCCCTCGACTGCGAGCCCGAGGCCACTTCGATCGCTTCGCCGCCCGCGCCCTTGAAGGCCGTCAGGAGCTCAGCAACCATCCAACCCTGATCGAGCCCGTAGCGCCCAGGGTGCGCGAGCGAAGCCGTGCCGCCCTCGCTCACGACGAAGCGCACGGCATCGCGGACCTCGGGCCACTCGATCGGCGCATAGGCGGGCTTGCCGGGCTTCAGGTACTTGTCGAACGCCTGGTTGTAGTTCTCCACATAGCCTTCATTGAGAAGCCACTGCGCGAAGTGCGTTCTCGAGAGCGTTTCGGGATAAGCGGCCAGCGCCAGAGCGCCCTCAAAGGCGCCTTTGAAGCCGCAGGCCTCGAGGAGCCTGCCCATCCGTTCGCCGCGCTCGATGCGCTTTTTGTCCGCTCCGCTGAAGAACGCCTTGAAGGCATCCGTTTCGGGATTGAGGTTGTAGGCCGCAACGTGGATGATCTTTCTGCCCCAGTGCGTGGAGAGCTCGATCCCGGGAATGAAGGCAATGCCCAGACGCTCGGCCTCGGCTTTGGCTTCCTCGATCCCCGCCATCGTGTCGTGGTCCGTGAGGCTCATGAGCGCGACGCCGTTCTCGGCGCAGAGGCGCACGACTTCCGCGGGCGGCAGCGTTCCGTCCGACGCGTTGGAATGCATGTGCAGGTCGATCGTCATAAGTTGTCTCAAATTCAGCAGAAGCCTTGCAGTTGACGCATTGTATCGAGCGCTCCCGCGGCTAGAATGGCGGGCCTCAGGATTTCTAATCAGAAGGTTTCACCCATCATGGATGCGCTTCAAAAGCTCCTCTTCCCGCGCGCCAACGTGCGCGGCGAAACGGTCGTCTTGGGCGATTCGCTCGAAGCTGCCGTCGTCAACCAGAATCTTCCCCTCGCCGCCCGCCGGCTCGCGGGCGAAATGGCCGCCGCGGCCGTTCTCGCCGCGGGCGCCCTGCAGTTCCAGGGCACCGTCGCGCTTCAGATCGAAGGCGACGGCCCCATCCGCCGCGCGCTCGCGGAGGTCCGTCAGGGCTACGCCTACCGCGTGATGGTGGAGGTGGCCGCGAACGTCGACCCGGCCTCGATCGACCCCAACGCCAAGATGAAGGACCTCGTCAACGTCTCCGGCCGCGGCCGCTGCGCCTTCATTCTCGACCGCGCCAACCGCCCGGCCGACGAAGCTCCCTATCAGGGCGTCGTGGCGCTCGAGGGCGAATCGCTCGCTGACGCGCTCGAAGCCTACTTCCGCGATTCCGAGCAGGTCGACACGAAGCTCATGCTCGCGGCCGACGAGAAGGCCGCGGGCGGCGTCTTCCTGCAGAAGCTTCCGAGCGAAGGCGGCAAGCTCCCCGAGGACTACGATCCGGAAGGCTGGCGGCGCCTCGAGATGTTCGCGTCGACCGTGAAGAGCGAAGAGCTCCTCACGCTCTCGCCCGAAGAGATCAACCGCCGCCTCTTCTGGGAGGAGTCGCCCCTCGTCACGCACGAGGCCGAGCCGCACTTCGCCTGCACGTGCTCGCAGACGCGCTTCGACGACATCGTCCGCTCGCTCGGGCGCGAAGAAGCGGAAGCCATCGTGAAGGAAAAGGGCGCGATCGACATCGCCTGCCGCTTCTGCGGCGCCAAGGCTCACTACGACGCGATCGATGCGGCGGCGCTCTTCACGCCGAGCGGCGTGACGCACGAGGCCTAATCCAAAGGACTCTGAAGGGCTGAAGCCGCCTTTCGGCTGAGCCGTCAAGAAACAAAACGGCGCGGAGCATCTCAAAGTGCTTCGCGCCGTTTTCTTGTCTGCGGGAGCGCCTTATTGTCGGCGGTCGCGAGCCTTGGGCGCCCACTGGTTCTTGGGCGCCGTATAGAGGTCGGACTTCTTCGGGGTGAACGTGGGCTTCGCGCCCGCGGCGATGTCGGGAGCGTCGACGTTCGGCATGGAGGCTGCCGCATCGGTTTTCTGCGCCGCTTCCTCCGTCGTTTCGATCCGGAAGAGGATTTCGTTGGGCTTCACCATGTTGAGCTCGCGCCGAGCGCGCTCCTCAATGGCGTCCTGATTGTTGGCGAGCGAGTTGTACTCGGCCTGAAGCGCCTCGTTGGCGCGCCGCAGCATTTCGTTTTCCTCCTGCTGCGCGGCGAGCGAGGTCTTCAATTCAGCCAATCGCCCCCAACTCGCGCGGCCGAGCCAGAGCTGGTACTGCGCGGCCGCAATGCCGCAGATCAGGATGCAGATGAAGAGGCGGATCATGGGGATGACGGCGGACCCAGGAAATGGAAGCGGAACAAACTCAGAGCGCCCAAAAAAGCAATCGGGCAGATCCCTCATTCTAGAGATCTGCCCGAAAGCGTGCTGATCGGGAGGGTGCTCGCAGCGCCCTCTCAAAGGCGGTCGACCTATCAGCCGCGGAGCGCGCGGAAGGCAGCAGCGCCCGGATAGACCGCGGCGCCGGCGAGGTGCTCTTCAATGCGCAGGAGCTGGTTGTACTTCGCCATGCGGTCGGAGCGGCTCATCGAGCCCGTCTTGATCTGGCCGGCGTTGAGGCCCACGGCGATGTCGGCGATCGTGCTGTCTTCCGTTTCGCCCGAGCGGTGCGAGATGACGGCCGTGTAGGCGTTGCTCTTGGCCATATTGACGGCTTCGAACGTTTCCGAAAGCGTGCCGATCTGATTGACCTTCACGAGGATCGAGTTGGCGATGCCGCGTTCGATGCCTTCCTTGAGGATCTTCGGGTTCGTGACGAAGAGATCGTCGCCAACGAGCTGGATGCGGTCGCCGAGCGCGGCCGTGAGCTTGGCCCAGCCTTCCCAGTCGCCTTCGGCCATGCCGTCTTCGATCGAGACGATCGGGTAGCGGCTGCACCAGTCGGCGAGAACGCCGATCCATTCTTCAGCCGTGAGCGCGTCGCCCGTCGACTTCTTCATGACGTAGCGGCCGTCTTCGAAGAATTCCGACGAGGCGCAGTCGAGCGCGAGGCAGACGTCGCGGCCCGGTTCGTAGCCGGCGGCGCCGATGGCGTCGAGAATGAGGTCGAGCGCTTCCTGGTGGGATTCGATCCGGGGAGCAAAGCCGCCTTCGTCGCCGACGGCCGTGGACATGCCGCGGGCGTTGACGATCTTCTTCAGGGCCTGGAAGGTTTCAGCGCCGCAGCGGAGCGCTTCGCGGAAGGTGGGAGCACCCACCGGAACGATCATGAATTCCTGCAGGTCGAGGTTGTTGTTGGCGTGGGCGCCGCCGTTGATGACGTTCATCATCGGGACGGGCAGCGTCACGGCGCCCATGCCGCCGAAGTAGCGGTAGAGGGGCAGGCCCGTTTCCTGAGCGGCGGCGCGGGCGACGGCCATGGAGACGGCGAGCATCGCGTTGGCGCCGAGGCGGCTCTTGTTTTCCGTGCCGTCGAGGTCGATCATCAGGCGGTCGATGTAGACCTGGTCGGAGGCTTCAGCGCCGAGCACGGCGTTGGCGATTTCGCCCGAAACGTTCTCAACGGCCTTGAGGACGCCCTTGCCGCCGAAGCGGGCCGGATCCTTGTCGCGAAGTTCGATGGCTTCGCGAACGCCCGTGGACGCGCCCGAGGGAACGGCGGCGGTGGCGACCACGCCGCTTTCAAGCCAGACTTCCGCTTCAACGGTCGGATTGCCGCGGCTGTCGAGAACCTCACGGCCGATGACATCAATAATGGCGCTCATGTATGTGCCTCTCTAACGAGTGGTGGATTTGAGGATTCAGGGCCGCTGCAGCTTCTGCATGCAGAATCGGCGCGGCGCCCGACTTATGGGGTATGGGTTGCTTCAAGCCTCGAAGGTGTCTTCAAGGTAGGGGCGGGACTTCACGAGGCGGTCGATTTCAACCAACTCGGCAAGAAGCTCCTTCATGCGCCCGAGCGGCACTGCGTTGGGGCCGTCGGAAAGCGCCTTGCAGGGGTTCGGGTGCGTCTCCATGAAGAAGCCCGCAACGCCCACAGCGCAGGCCGCGCGCGCAAGCACCGGAACGAACTGGCGCTGGCCGCCCGAGCTCGTGCCGTTGCCGCCGGGGAGCTGCACGGAGTGCGTGGCGTCCATGACGACGGGAGCGCCCGTAGCGCGCATGATGGCGAGTCCCCTCATGTCGCTCACGAGGTTGCCGTAGCCGAAGGAGGCGCCGCGCTCGCAGCACATGAAGCGGTCGGGATCGAGCCCGGCTTCAACAGCCGCTTCGCGGGCCTTGGCGATGACGTTCGCCATGTCGCCGGGCGCGAGGAACTGGCCCTTCTTGATGTTGACGGGCTTCCCAGACTGCGCGCAGGCGCGGATGAAGTCCGTCTGGCGGCAGAGGAATGCGGGCGTCTGAAGGACGTCGACCGTCTGGGCGACGACGGGGACCTCAGCCTCCGTATGGACGTCGGTGATGACGGGCACGCCCACTTCGGCGCGGACCTTGGCGAGGATCTCGAGGCCCTTTTCCATCCCGAGGCCGCGGAAGCTCTTCCCGGACGTGCGGTTGGCCTTGTCGTAGCTCGCCTTGAAGATGTAGGGGATGCCGAGCTCGGCCGTGACGGCCTTCATCTCGTGGGCGATGTCGAGTGCCATCGCTTCGGACTCGATCACGCAGGGACCGGCGATGAGAAAGAACGGACGTCGGTTGCCGACTTCATATCCGCAGAGCTGCAAGGTGCGCCTCCTTCAGGGTGAAGCTTGAAAGGTGGTGAATGGTTCAGAGAAAAACCGCCCGGAGTCGGAAGAGCATCCGGGCGGCTTTCAGAGTGCGGAATTAGGCCTCGGCCTTTTCGGCTTCGTCAGCGGCCTCGCGGTGCTTCACGGCCGCTTCAATGTAGGCCTTGAAGAGCGGGTGGCCGAAGCGCGGGTTCGACGTGAATTCCGGATGGAACTGAACGGCGAAGAAGAACGGGTGGTTCGGGAGCTCCATCATTTCCGGGAGGTGTTCGCCCGGGGTCTTGGCGCTGATCACCATGCCCTTTTCTTCGAACTGCGGCACGTAGGCGTTGTTCACTTCATAGCGGTGGCGGTGGCGTTCGGCCACGACGTCGCCGTAGATCTTGTGCGCGAGCGTGTTGGCGGCAACCGGAACTTCCTGACGGCCGAGACGCATCGTGCCGCCCAAGTCGGACGATTCGTCGCGGTGCTGCACGGCGCCCGAGTGGTCCTTCCATTCCGTAAGGAGCGCAACGACCGGATGGGGCGTGCCCGGGTCGAGCTCGGTCGAATTGGCGCCGCCCAAACCGCAGACGTGGCGGGCGAATTCAATGACGGCGCACTGCATGCCGAGGCAGATGCCGAGGAACGGGATCTTGTTGACGCGGGCGAATTCGATCGCCTGGATCATGCCTTCCGTACCGCGCTTGCCGAAGCCGCCCGGGACGAGGATGGCATCGAGCCCCTTCAGGCAGTCCGTGCCGTTCTCTTCGATCTTCGTCGAGTCGATGAAGCGGATCGAAACCTTCGTGCTCGTATGGATGCCGGCGTGCGTGAGAGCTTCGTTGAGCGACTTGTAGCTGTCGGCGTAGTCGACGTACTTGCCCACCATGCCGATCGTGACGTTGTGCACGGGGTTCTTGAGCTTGTGGACGATGTCGGCCCAAGCAGAGAGGTCCGCGGGCTTCGTTTCAAGGCCAAGCTTCTGGCAGACGATGTCGTCGAGGCGCTGGGCGTGGAGCATGAGCGGCACTTCGTAGATGGTCGAAGCGTCGGCCACGCTGATCACGTTGTCCATCGGGACGTTCGAGAAGAGCGAGATCTTGGCGCGTTCGTTCTCCGGAATCATGCATTCGGCGCGGCAGAGGAGCACGTCGGGGTAGACGCCTTCTTCACGCAGCTTCTGAACGGAGTGCTGCGTGGGCTTCGTCTTCAGTTCGCCGGCGGACTTGATCCACGGGCAGAGCGTCAGGTGGATGAAGCACGTGTTGTTGCGGCCGACGCGGAAAGACATCTGGCGGACGGCTTCAACGAAGGGGAGCGACTCGATGTCGCCCACCGTACCGCCGATTTCGACGACGCAGACGTCGGGCTTGCCGCCGTGGGCGCTCGCAGCGCCGCGGGCGATGAATTCCTGGATTTCGTTCGTGATGTGCGGAATGACCTGAACGGTCTTGCCGAGGTATTCGCCGCGGCGTTCCTTCTTGAGAACGCTTTCGTAGATCTGGCCCGACGTGAAGTTGTTGGGCTTGCGCATCTTCGAGGAGATGAAGCGCTCGTAGTGGCCGAGGTCGAGGTCGGTCTCGGCGCCGTCTTCCGTCACGAACACTTCGCCGTGCTGGAAGGGCGACATCGTGCCCGGGTCAACGTTGATGTACGGATCGAGCTTGATCATCGTGACCTTGAGGCCGCGCGATTCGAGAATGGCCGCAAGCGAAGCGGCGGCAATGCCCTTGCCGAGCGAGGACACAACGCCGCCGGTGACAAATACGTACTTGGTCATAACCTTCCAACCGATGAGAGAAGACGGGAGTGAGAAAAAATTAAAGCGGGCATTATAAGCGGCGAAGGCCGCGGTGCCGCACTTCGTTTGAGGCGTTCTGAAGCAGTATGCCGTCTTCGGGGCCGTAAGCGCCTCAAACCGGAATTCAGTCAACCTTTTATTTTAATGGGCGGGCGCTCATTCTTCGAGCGGATTTGCACGAAGGCCGCGCCCCTATCGACGCGTCGACGGGATGCGCGGCCTTTGCGCCTTCAAGCGATGCCGGGCTTCAACTGCGGACGCGCCTCCCGCACGTCTTCTGCAGAAGAATCGTTCGTGCGGATCACGCGGACGGCGTCGCGGCAGTCGAGGATCGAGCCCATGTCCTCCCACTCGGGCTGAATGGTGACGTGGTCGATATTGAAGCGCCCCTTGATGCCTTCGCGGATCGCGTGGAGGATCTTGGGCCAGCGCTCGTGCGAGTCGATGAGGACGTGGCACTGGAGCGCATCGTGGCCCGGAGTGATCGTCCAGATGTGGAGGTCGTGGACCTCATTGACGCCTTCGACCGAGCGGATGTACTCGCCCACGGCGTCGAAGTCCGTCTTCTCGGGCGTGCCGTCAAGCAGAATGTGGACGGATTCCTTGAGAACCTCGTAGGTGGCGTGCAGAAGGAGCAGCCCCACGAACATCGAGAGGAGCGGGTCCACGATCGCGGGGCCGCCCATCCAGATGATGCCGCCCGCGGCGATGGCCGCGACGGACCCAAGCAGGTCGCCCAGAACATGGAGAAGCGCCGCGCGCGTATTGACGTTCTTGCGGTCACGCGAAAGCGTCCAGGCAACGACCAGATTGATCACGAGGCCCACGAAGGCGATCAGCATGACGCTGCCGCCCGCAACGGGCGCGGGTTCGCGGATGCGCTCGATCGCTTCATAGAAGAGCCACCCCGTGACGCCCAAGAGCAGAAGTCCGTTCATGAAGGCCGCGAGCACTTCGATGCGCCCGTGCCCGAAGCTGTGGTCCTCGTCGGCGCCCTTCATGGCGAGGCGGTTGGCGATGAGCGCGAAGAGGAGACTCATCGAGTCGGTAACCATGTGGCCCGCGTCGCCGATAAGGGCGAGCGAGTTGGCCCACCAGCCGCCCACGAGCTCGATCACGGAGAAGGAAAGCGTAAGAAGAACGGCAAAGCCCAAAATGGAGAGCCTGGTCTTTTCCGCCGCGTGGGTGCGGGTGCTGTCGCCCGCGCCGTGGCTGAAGAACTCGCTCGGGGGCTCCGGCGTCTTCATGGACGCATGGATGCCAAGGGTGGTGTTGTCCGCCTGAATGCCTGCGGTCGCCGGCTGTTGGTTTTGAGTCGTCATGATGTCCTCCGTCTTCGGAGCGGCATGTATGTTTGCGCGGCTTTGCCTTTCGGGTCCTTCCTTAACAAATGAGAATCACTGCCAAACTGTGAAGCCCATAACGGAACGGCTCCGCATCCCCATACGGGAAGCGGAGCCGTTTTCGAACACTGCGGATCTTACCGCAGAATGCGCATCCGGCTTAAGCCGAATTGCAACAATTCATTTCTTGGAAATGAAATTAGTTCGCATTCTGGCCGAGGAGCGGCGTCATGTCGCTGCCGGCAAGGAGGCCTTCCTTCGAGTAGATGCCGAGCTTCTGGCGCGTGTCGACGATGTCGAGGTTGCGCATCGTGAGCTGGCCGATGCGGTCTTCGGCCGAGAACATCGAGTCGCCCTTTTCCATCGTGAGGCGTTCGGGTTCATACGTGAGGTTCGGGCTCACGGTGTTCATGATCGAGTAGTCGTTGCCGCGGCGGAGTTCGAGCGTGACTTCGCCCGTAATGGCGGAGGCCACCCAGCGCATGGCGCTTTCGCGAAGCATGATCGCCTGGCTGTCGAACCAGCGGCCCTGGTAGAGGTAGCGGCCGAGCTTGATGCCGTTGATGCGGTACTGCTCGATCGTGTCTTCGTTGTGGATGCCGGTAACGAGGCGTTCGTAGCAGATGAAGAGGAGCGCCATGCCCGGGGCTTCGTAGATGCCGCGGCTCTTCGCTTCAATGATGCGGTTTTCGATCTGGTCGGACATACCGAGGCCATGGCGGCCGCCGATGCGGTTGGCTTCCATCATGAGGGCGACCGGATCGCTGAACTGCTTGTCGTTGATCGCGACGGGCACGCCATCCTTGAAGGAGACCTTCACGAGTTCGGGTTCGATCTTGACGTCGCTGCGCCAGAAAGGAACGCCCATGATCGGGTCGACGATCTTCACGTTGGAGTCGAGGTGCTCGAGGTCCTTGGCTTCGTGCGTGGCGCCCAGCATGTTCGAGTCGGTCGAATAGGCCTTTTCGGCGCTCATGCGGTAGTTGAAGCCTTCCTTCTGCAGGAACGCAGACATTTCAGCGCGGCCGCCGAGTTCCTTGATGAACGTGACGTCGAGCCAGGGCTTGTAGATCTTGAGGTTCGGATTGGCAAGGAGGCCGTAGCGGTAGAAGCGCTCGATGTCGTTGCCCTTGTAGGTCGAGCCGTCGCCCCAGATGTTGACGCCGTCTTCGCGCATGGCGGCGACGAGCATCGTGCCCGTCACGGCGCGGCCGAGCGGCGTGGTGTTGAAGTAGAGCTGACCGCCCGTGGAGATGTGGAAGGCGCCCGCCTGGATGGCGGCGATGCCTTCGTTCACGAGCTGAGCGCGGCAGTCGATCAGACGGGCCTTCTCGGCGCCGTATTCCATGGCGCGGCGGGGAATGGCGTCGTAGTCGGTCTCATCGGGCTGAGCGAGGTTGGCCGTGTAGGCATAGGGAAGCGCGCCCTTGGTCTTCATCCAGCGCAGCGCGCAGCTCGTGTCAAGGCCGCCCGAGAACGCAATGCCGACCTTTTCGCCAACCGGCACGCTTTGCAGAATCGTTTGAGACATGTTCGTAACCCGTAGAGAGATTTCTGTTCTTTTTCTTCAACCCGAAATTCGGGACGGGAGACATTATGTGCGGGCTTCCCGGGAAAAAACGGGCGCGCCGAAGCTCCCGAAAGCTTTCTTACACGGCCGCAAAGTCGATAAGGCAAACACCCTACCCAGCTTGAGCGAATGTCCGTGATTTGTCGACAATTATTGGTCTTGAAGGCGACGTATTCGGAGCTTTATTACGCTTCTCGATCGAACGCTCCGAGCGCTTCCTTGAGGCTCGGAAGCACCTTCCGGTCGTTGGGTCGGTTGAGGAAGTCTTCAAGCTCCCCGACAGGCACGAGGCTCACGGCCTGGCTCTCCCAACCCATCCCGACGGGCGACCCGCCCGTGCGGCGCGCGAGGTAGTAGCGCGTCATCGTCTTCGTGCGCTCGACATCGCAGAGCCATTGGAGGGGTTCCGCCACGAGCCCCGACTCCTCCCAGCATTCCTTGACGGCATTCACCACAAGCGAGAGCCCAGGTTCGAGCCTTCCCTTCGGGAAAGTCGCCTCAACGCCGCAGAACTGATTGGTGGGGTGGGCAAGCCAGATGCGGCCGTCGGACTCGAGCACGACCATGCCGCTCGTGCGACGCTTCTCTGTTTTGGGAAATGCCGGCTCTTCAAAATCGGCATAGCGCACCATGAGCCTCGCCCAGTCGGAGGCGCCCAGCGACTCGCGCGTGAAGGCGACGCCGTTGAGGCTTCTCGGGAGCTCAACCGGGTCCGTGATGGAATAGGTCGCCGCTCTTGAGGGGTTCGTCCAGTCGGAGACGGGACCGGATGCGGCCGGCCGCGAGACCTCCACGGGAAGGCCGTTTTCGTCGAGCTGAGGATGAAGGACCGTCATGACGTCCGCCTACTGGCTTCTCTGCACAGGAAGAAGGAAATTTTTTATTGTCTGCTCGAACGCTGAAAGGCACATCGGGACATACACCAGGACCGCGCACCGCATCTCGGTTGGATCAACGTAGTACACCGCAATCTCTTATGGTTTTACGCGCTCGGCCTACACTCCGAAGCACCATCAGATGCATTCTTCGAGGGCCTTTGAAGGAAGACCTTCGGAGCAATTCGTCAGGACCAACGACGCCTCTGTCGCAGGGCTTCCCCTTCATTCGAGCCCTGCAGGCAGAAGCGGCAGAAGAAAACGCCGCGTCTCCCAGATTCCGGGCAAACGCGGCGGATCACCAAAGGAGCATTACCTCATGATCAAGCAAACGCTTCTCGCGCTCTCCCTGGCCGCCGCCTCGACCGCCGCGCTCGCGCTGCCGAACATCGCCGTCCTCGCCACGGGCGGCACGATTGCCGGCGCCGGCGCCTCGTCGACGGGTTCGGCCTACAAGGCCGGCGCCGTGTCGGTGAACCACCTCGTGGCCGCCGTCCCGCAGCTCGCCAACATCGCGAACGTGACGCCTGTTCAGGTCACCAACATCGGCTCCCAGGACATGTCGGATGAAGTCTGGCTCAAGCTCGCCAAGACGCTCGCCTCCGACTGCGGCAAGTATGACGGCTTCGTCATCACGCACGGCACGGACACGATGGAAGAAACCGCCTACTTCCTGCAGCTCACCAACGTCTGCAAGAAGCCGGTCGTGTTGGTCGGCGCCATGCTGCCCTCGACGGGCCTCTCCGCCGACGGTCCGCGCAACCTCTACAACGCCGTTCTGACGGCCGCCACGCCTGAAACCGCCAAGCAGGGCGTCGTCGTCGCCATGGACAACGTCGTGATCGGCGCCCGCGACGTCTACAAGTCGAACACCATGCAGCCGGAAACCTTCCAGGCCGTGAACTTCGGCAAGGTGGGCTGGATCTTCAACGACAAGGTCACCTATGAAGCCGTCGGCCTGCGCGCTCAGCTTCCGGCTCCGTTCGACGTGACGAAGCTCGAGTCCCTCCCGAAGGTCGGCATCGTCTACAACCACGCCGGCGTTGAGGGCGTCCAGGCTGAAGCGCTCGTGAAGGCCGGCTACAAGGGCATCATCTCCGCCGGCGTCGGCAACGGCAACATCCACAAGGCCATCTGGCCGATTCTCGAAAAGGCTGCCCAGGACGGCACCGTCGTGGTCCGCGCTTCGCGCGTGCCGACCGGCTCCGCCACGAAGGACGCCGAAGTCGACGACCAGAAGATGCACTGGGTTGCCGCTCAGTCGCTCAACCCGCAGAAGGCCCGCGTCCTGCTGCAGCTGTCGCTCACGAAGACCTCCGACTGGAAGGAAGTCCAGAAGTACTTCGACAAGTACTAATCCGCCATGCCTGAGGGCGCTCCGCGCGCCCTCGGAAGGTTTCGGAAAGGCCGCCCGCGATTTGCAGCGAATCCGGGCGGCTTTTTTCGCTTCGGCTTTCGGCTGTATACCGCACGGTATCAGGCTTGCTAGGCTAGTCTTTCGGCAAGACGAACGATTTCCCTGCGCTCGAGCCGCCATGTCCCAATCCAACCCCGCCTCCGATCGACCGATTCTGCCCACCTACGAGAATGCTCTGCCCGCGCGAAGGCAATTCGAGCCGCAGGCGCCCGAGCGTTCAGACGAAACCGAGACCGGACCTGCAGGCGCGCTTGATGCGCCGGGAGGCCTTCGCCCCGCAGATGACTCCGATCGGGAAGCCCTTGAAGAATTCCTGGAGTACCGCCGGCTCTTCGACTCTGATGGCTTTCAGGAAGCCTCGCTCTTCGACGAATTCAGCGGTCTTGAAGCCTGCGGCGCCAAAGGCTTCAGAAGGCCGTGCCGTTCGGAAGCGCTTCGCGGATACGCCGCCGCGGGCCTTCAGACGCACGTTGAACTCCCCGCCCGCAAGGCGCGCGGCAAAACAAAGAGCGGCGACTCCTCGCAGGTCCCTCGGCGGCGCTACACGAAGGAAGTGAAGCTCAAAGCGATCGAGCTCTTCAACAAGGGCTACGGCTACAAGCGCACGAGCCTGCTCCTCGACATTCCCGCCTACACGGTGCGGGACTGGAACCGCCTCTACAAGCTCAACCGCCCATTCTGACGGAGAACATCAGAAACGACGAAGGCCGTCCGAACGCCCCAGCGAAAAGCGTTCGGACGGCCCTTCAGGCGCTTCGGGGTTCCTTGGAGCCCCTAGTCGGCTGATTTAGGCGGGACGGCCGCAGGTGAAGAGCACGATCGGCTCGAGATGTTCGGCAAGACCCATGGCCTTGCGGAGCTCTTCATGGTCGAACGACGCGCGCACGCAGCCGGCAAGACCCATCGAGGTCGCGGCGAGGTAGCAGGACTGGCCCATCGTGCCGGCATCCACATAGACGCCGGTCGGGCGGGCGTTCTTCGCTCGCTCCTGGTCGGCCACGAAGACGATCGTCACGGGGGCCTTGTCGACGTATTCGAACTGGTAGGCCGTGGAGACCTTGCGCACGTCGGCTTCAGCAGTCTGCTCGAGCATGTTGGTCACGGCGTTCCAGCGCCAGGCGCCGTCGGCGCGGAGCACGTAGGGCGACACGGCGCGAAGGTCGAGGGTCGACGGCGTCGTGCGGCGGCCGTCCTCGCTCGTGATGCCCGCGCACGCCTTGAGGAGCGCGGCGAGTTCGCAGTCGCAGAGCGCCTCGGCGGTGCAGTCGCGGTTCGTGCGGCGCTTCGTCAGGGCTTCGTCCAACGTCATCGGGAGCGCCTTGGCGGCGGGAAGCTGAATGGTCTTCATGATGGTTGTCCTTTGCGTGTTGTCGTGAGGAGAAAGGGTTTGTGAATTCCGTTAGGAGCAGGCGCTTCGCGCGGCCTGCATCCATTCGAGCGCCTCGCCTTCGGCGAGCGACGCGCGCGCAATGTCGAGGCGCCTCAGCAGAATGACGCCCGCGCGCCGAAGCACCCGCGCCGCAGCGGCGCCGCGTTCGCGCGCAGAGCCGCCCGAGAGAACTAGCACGGCGCCCGCGCCCGGAGGCAGGTAGTCGAAGCCGTAGAGCGGATGCGCTTCGCCCTTGGGGGCCGCCTTTGCGAGCGAAAGTCCTTCGAGCGACGCGGCGTCTTCAATGGAAAGCCGGCACATGGGCGAACCTTGAGGCGCTTCGCCTTCGACCAAAGCCGTCAGGGCGCCCGAACCGCTTTCCGGCGACGAACGGTAGAAGAGCACCGGAAGCCCGCGCAGCAGCAATGCTTCGCGGCGGCTGATGCCTTCGTGGAAGGCCGCCTCCTGAGGGACGGCGGCTGCATCGTCGACCAAGTCGAGGACGACGAGGCCCGCGCTCTTTTCGAGCATCGTTCGGCACGAAATGCGCGTGCAGCCGGCTTCGCGCTCTTCAATCGTGAGGCCTACGGGGTGTTCGGGCACGTCGCTTGCGAGCGCCTTCTTCAGCGCCTCGGCGGAGAAGCCCGTGAGCGCGAGAAACGCATGCACGGCGTCGGTGAGCTCGTCTCCCGCATCAGCCGCTCCGCAGACGCCGAGCGAGGCGCGGCTTGCACGCATCTGGAGCGCCATGACGGGAGCCGGAATTTCTGAGGACGAGGAAGAAGACATGCTGCGGGCCTTTCTGAGGGGTGGAGCCGTCGACTTCAGGCGTCGAATGACCGCACCGAGTCGATTTTGTCTTCAGAATATTCCGCCGCGACGCATGACTGAATCCCAAAGCGCGTCAAGCGCATGGCTTTTCGCGCCAGACGACCCTCTCGTTTTTCCTCAGGCGAAGAGCTCCCAGGCGGTCTTGATGAAGAGCACAGAGAGTACGACGCCGATGATCGGACGCACGATCTTCGTGCCGTTCTTGAGGACGAGCCCTGCGCCGATGTAGTGGCCCGCAATGCCAAAGAGGCCCGCAGTGATCCCGAGGAGCCAGATCACCTCGCCCGACACGGCGAAGGTGACGAAGGCCGCAGAGTTGCTCGCGAGATTCACGGCCTTCATGGTGCCCGCCGCCGACCGCACGCCCATCTTCGCCCAGAACGCGAAGGCGAGGAGCATGAAGGTGCCCGCGCCCGGTCCGTAGAAACCGTCGTAGGCGCCGCAGGCGACCGAGGAGGCGCAGAGAATGGCGAGCTGCTTCTTCGGCGCGATGTCGCCGTCTTCGTTCGAGAGCGTCGTGCGCTTCGAGAGCACGAAGAAGGCCGCAAAGGGGAGGAGCCCCACGAGGAGAAGGCCGAAGACGCGCTCGGGCACGAGAAGCGCCAGGTTGGCGCCGACGACGCTACCCGTGAGCGAGCAGACGATGGCCGGCAAAGACTTCCTGATGTTGAGAAAGCCCGCCCGCCAGAGGCGGTACGTGGAGACGATCGTCCCCATGGCGCTCGAGAGCTTGTTGGTGCCGAGCGCGAGATGTCCCGGGACGCCCGCGATCAGGAAGGCCGGCAGCGTGATCAGGCCACCTCCGCCCGCCACGGCGTCGACGAGAGCACCCAGGAAGACGAGTGGGCAGATGATGAGGAAGGCGACGAGATCGAGCTCCATGGCGCAGCGGTTCCGCAAGAGTTTTCAATGGCGGCTATCTTACTCGTAGGGAGTTCGTTCCTCATCCTTTCCAAGAGTTCACCTTAGAGACGCAGCGAACGCCTCGAAAGCTGCGAACGCTGCATGCACCACATCTTCCTCGGTGCGAAGTTCGCCGCGGGCATCGCGCTCGCGCAGCGCCTTCTCAAAACGATCGCGGACTCCAAGATAGCGGTCGAGAATGCCTCCCTTCCGGATGTCCTCTCGATGCAGATACGTCACGTCGGCCTCAATGATGCCGCTCCAGCCTTCGCCGTACACGTCCTTCAGGGACAGGCTCTTGCAGTTCTCCGGATCGTTGAGCACCAGAGCCAAGCTGCGCGGAAGCACCATCTGCAGCGGCTCTTCCGTTTTGTCCATCTTCAGCGCAATGTCCGGACGATTGAGGAGGCGACCCATCGCCGCTCCGTAGTTGAGGAAGGCGCGAAGCGGCGTGTTCTTGTTGACGGCCGTCTGGATCTCGAACGTGACGATTCGACCGCGCGGCCCAATGAGAACGATCTCGTCGAATAGGTTGCCTTCGCACCAAGTACTCGAAATCTTGGCGACCTCGACCTCTTCGTCCTTGACGTCTCCATCTTCGGGGACGAGCTCGCAGTAGAGCTCGCCCGGCTCGCCCTTCTGATCGAAGAAGACCGCAAAGTAGGTCGTCACCTGAATGCCTGCCTGTCCGGCCTGCTCAGGCTGCTTCTCGGAATTTTGCTGATTCATCAATGCGTTCCTTGTTCTTGATGTCGAAAACTGCAGTGTGCATGCTCTATGCGCGCACCATTGACGCATGCGGTTCTCGGCGCCGTCCCGCATTTTTGGGATTCCAGGGCTTGGAACTTCTCCGCCTGCATCTCGACGGCTTGCCAAGAAGCCGAAACTCTTGATCCCGCGCCCTCCGCCTGAGCATTTTGCGCGGTGCGCCCGAATGCGCTTCAGCGCTATCCTCAAGAAACGTTTACTCATTGCAGGAGATTCACATGCCGCAGCAAACTTTGAAAGAGCGCGCCGTTCTCTGGACGCAGAAGCTCGTGCAGTGCCCGAGCGTGTCGGGCTCGCCCGACTGCATCACGGTGCTCGAGATCGCCAAGTCGCTCATCCATTCCGAAGTCGGCCCCGAGGATGCTCAAGTAGAGATCCACCTCGCCGACGCGCCCAATCCGGTGCTTCTCGCCCGCACGGGCAAGGGGCTTCCCGGCGCGCCCGAACTCATGCTCTCCGGCCACGTCGACGTCGTGCCGCCGGCGGGCATGACGGACCCTTGGAGCGCCCGCATCGAAGGCGACCGCATGCACGGGCGCGGCACGACCGACATGAAGAGCGGCGCGGCCTGCGCGCTCTCAGCTTTCGTTGAAGCCGCGAAGAAGGGCGTCGACGGCGTCCTCTGGCTCATCCTCTCTACAGACGAAGAGACTGCCGCCCAAGGCGTCGTGCGCGTTCTCGAAAAGCCCAATGCGCCCCGCCCGCAGCTCTGCGTGATCTGCGAGCCCACGGGCCTCACCGTTCGCTCGGCTCATCGCGGCGACTGCTGGATCCGCGTCGACTTCACGGGAAAAAGCGCCCATTCGAGCCGCCCGCGCCTCGGAATCAACGCGATTGAAGCCGCCGCGCTCTTCATCGTGAAGGCGAGAAAGCGCCTGCCCGAGCTCCTCGCGGAAAATGCGGCCGCCGGCCCCGCCACGTCGTCGATCGACCTGGTTTCGGGCGGCGCCGCGGAGAACGTCGTGCCCGAAAGCGCCTCCGTCACGATCGACTTCCGCTATCAGGGCGCCGAATCGGCCGACACGCAGGTGAAGCGCATCGAGCGCGTTCTCGAAGAGCTCCGCGCCGACTCGGACTTCCCCGCCGTGACGACGAAGCTCACGGTGACGGGCGACTGGACGGCGCTCTCGACCGACATGACGCTCCCCATCGTCGGGAAGGCCCTCGGCGCACTCTCCGAGTCGCTCGGCCGCATGCCGGAATCGTCCGAAATGACCGGCTGGGGCGAAGGCGGCTTCATGCAGAAGTTCGGAATTCCCGCCATCTACTTCGGCCCCGGCGACGGCCCGCTCGCGCACACGCCCAAGGAATCCGTGAGCGTCTCTGAAATCAAGACCTGCGCGGGCGCCGTCTTCCACATGGTCGACCGCCTCGTCTGCTGATCAATCATCAACAGGCGCCCAAAATCGTGATGGCTGTACTTTGTTCTGCCACCCTCTATCATGAAAGACAGGG